>Ga0302325_10027693_pt1 | contig 11742 bp, 17 predicted proteins | sample Palsa_T0_2_FD_201948 | JGI IMG/M metagenome (GOLD analysis project Ga0302325, IMG submission 201948) | Peat permafrost microbial communities from Stordalen Mire near Abisko, Sweden - Palsa_T0_2 | ecosystem: Environmental > Terrestrial > Soil > Palsa > Peat permafrost | place: Sweden: Abisko... | reverse complement strand
CCTGCCGGCGGCCAGCGCAGCAGACCCAGCGCGACGACTCCAGACTTCCGCAAGGCACTGACCTGTAAAAAGCGCACCCCATTCAGACCGCCTCAGACGAAACCGCCGTGCATGGCGTGCGGAAGGGGTCGGGGTTACGCATCTCGAAGCTGCCACGCGGCGGCGGCGAGGAACGCCCAGCCGAGGTTCGTGAGCACCCACCGGCGGCGGGTGACCGTAAAGACGCCGTTGTTCCCGAACACGATGCCGCCGATGTCGCCGCAGCCGACCCGGTTGACCGAGCAGTTCATCACGGCTCTCCCGCGGCTCCGGCTTAGACGGGCTGCACGACGGTGGCCATGGTGCCGATCAGCTGCCGGAATCGGTGGACCGGCCCGGCTTCGCCGGTGATGTCGATGTCGGCGTCTGACCCGGCGAAGATGAGGGCGGTGAGGGCTTGGGTGGTCGCGGTGATCGTGACGTCGGCTCGTGCGGGCGGGGGCCCAGCGGTGAGTGACCACTGGCGGCCGTCGCTTTCGACCAGGTAGTCCGCGCCGTCGAGCCGGAAGTGCCAGCGGGCTGGTTCGTGGTCGTCGGCGGCGAGGTCGATGGCCTGGGTAACGGAGCGGAGCAGGTGCTCGGCGTGCAGCGGCTCGCCGGCCTGGGGCCGGCGCCAGGCGTGCTGGAGCCCCCACCGGCCGAGCGCGTCGACGACGGGCCCGAGGTCGGCTCCGGCCGGTGTCAGGCGGTACCAGACCTCCCGCCGCCCCGGCGCGCGGTCGGCGGCGACAATCCCGGTGTCCTCGAGCTCGCGCAGGCGCTGGCTGAGTGTCTTGGGGGTGATCCCGCCGAGGCGGTCCATCAGGTCGGTGAACCTTTTGGCGCCGGTGAGCAGGTCGCGGATGACCAGCAGGCTCCAGCGGTCGCCGACGCGCTCCAAGGCGCGCGCGGTCAGGCAGAAGTGGTCGTAGGTGCGAACGTTCCTTGTCACGTCTCCATAATACTAGTTGACAGATACTATCTGCAACCTACTATTTTAGAGATAGTAAAGTCGATCAGAGGAGGATGTCATGTACGACCCACCTGGTTATCTGTGGGCGATCATCATCGCGGGAATCACCGCGATCCCGGCCGCCACCTGCGTCGTGCTGTACGCCGGCGCCGTGCGCGCCGGCCTGGGCCGGACGCGGGCGACACTGCTCGCGGGCGGCGCTGCCGCCGTCCTCGGGGGCTGGTTCACCGCCAGCGCGGTGATCGCGGGTCACGGCTGGTACCACGCGCGGCTCGGCCACGGGGTGCCGTGGATGCCGGTCGCGGTGATCGGCTTCTTCGGCGCGCTGCTCGTCCTGCGCCGGATACCCGTGGTAGCGCGCGCCCTGGCGGCGCCGGGCGTGGAGAGCCGCCTGGAGCTCCCGCACTCGTTCCGGGCGATCGAGGGGACGGCCTTCCTGATCCTCATGGGCCTCGGCCATCTGCCCGCGCTGTTCGCCCTGCCCGCGGGCGTGGGCGACATCGCCGCCGGCATCGCCGCGCCGCTGGTCGCGGCCAGGCTCGCGAGCGGCGGGGGCCGCCGCGCCGCCTTGTGGCACAGCGCGTTCGGCATGACCGATCTGATAGTGGCCCTGACCCTAGGCACCCTCACCGGATTCCAACTGGTCAACGTCACCCCGTCCGGGTCGATGATCAGCGAGCTCCCCGTCGCGCTGATCCCGACCGCCGCCGTGCCACTGCTGTTCGCCCTGCACGTCACGTCTGTGCTCGCGCTGGCAAGGGCTCCGCGGACGCCGCGGCCAGCCACCGCCCCGCTCACCGCCGCCGCGAGCTAGCAGGAGAAGACAATGACGATCGCTGCCGACGCACAGGACGCAAGCGCGGCCTCCGCGGTGCAGCCCGCTGACGGGAGGGGCGCCGATCGGGACGCCCTGCAAGGCGACCTTCCCGGGACGGCGAAGGCAAGGAGATGGCATGGAGCGAGCTGACTGGCTGGACGGTCGCGTTGACTCGGCCGACGCGCGGTTCCACCGGATCGGCGTCATGGGCACTTCGCCGGCCGGTGGCGTCGGTTTCGCCAGGACCCTGCGGGGGTCAGCGGTACTGGCGGCGCTGCGCGTCGACGAGGCGCTGGCGCAATTCATCGGGAAGGGTGACAACGCTGACGGTGATGAGGTGGTCTTGGAGTGCGCGAGATGCCCAGGACCGGGCGCCGGGCAGGAACGGCCCTGCGGCCAGTGGGTCGCTCAGGCACAAGATGAGCTGCGGCCGTGGGTAGATGGTGGTTGCTATCCAGGCCAGCTTGAAGGCATCGGCGAGGACCTTGTGCTTTTGCGCGCTCTTCGGCGGCCCCTGGTGTGCCCAGCACTCGACCAGGACGGTCCGGCTCCCGTCGGCGCCGTCAACCTGGACGCGTTCCCCGGACGGGACGGTGATGGCGGCTGGGTTCAGCTCAAAGCCAAGCCGCGAGCCGAGGAGGTCAAGCATCACCCGTTCTGCACCGCGTTGCTCAGCGGAGTCTCCTGCCGGCACGGCTCCATCCGCAACCGCGGCAGGGTCGGCGGGTGCTCCTATCCCGGAAACGGCTGCGCTCGTCGGCCCTGGGATGCTTCCGGGTTCCCGGTCCCCGAGCCATTCATTGACGATCTTGCCGTCCGGGCCTTGCCGACGCCGCACCGTCCCCGCGCGCTCGAGCGCCCGGCAGATCTGGTTCGCTGTCTGGCGCGGCGAGATGCCGACGCGCGCGGCGACCTGGTCGTCATCCGGGGGCCGCAAGCTGATCCTGATCGCTGCCGCAACGCGCTCGCGATGGCTGTCCGTAGACATGCCTGAAGTATGCTCCCGCCTTAACCCGCGTGTGTGCGATAACCCGCGTGTGTGCGATGCGCCGACTTGCCCGGGCCAGTCCCGGGAGCCGCTAGCGATGATCATCAAGTCGGCCGGGCTGTGGCTTCCGTGACTGCTACTCCTGGTTGGGGTTGGGCGACGCAGCGTCATCGACTGACGTGAGGGCCCGGGAAGCCGTCGGCGAGGGGGCGGTGCGCCCGCGCAGGCCGAGGTAGCGGACGCCGACGATGAGCTGCCGTGAGCCGACCTCCACCAGGACCATGAGCAGGAGGCAGGCCACGATGGCACTGGAACTGGTGATATGCCAGGAGCGCATGACCTGGCCGATGACCCGGTCGGCTGATGCTCCGCCGTCGCTGGCGTACAGGCTGAACGCAGTGCGCAGCACAACCCCGGCGGCCCAGAACGTCGCCGCCGCCAGGCCAGCTTTCGCGTAGATGCCTTTCTCACCGGGATAGACGCGGGTGAACGCTCCGGCGCCCACCCCGAAGATGAGGCCGAGCGCGACGCCACCAGCGATGAGGTACAAGTCGTTGCCGGCGGTCGGGACGCCCTTGAGATACGCGAGCAGGAAGTACACGACGATCGCGACAGGCAGAAGCAGGTTGCGGGCAGTGAGCCGTCGGCCCCTGAACTGCAGGAAGATCGTCGCCAGCAGAACCGCGTCGAGAATGTAGTCGAGGGCATTCATCTGCGGTCGCCCCTCTTCCGAGGCTTGACGTGCCTTGCCTGGTCTGGCTGACCAGGATGGCGCGCATGTTACTTCCGCTGTGAATCTCTATCGGCCGCTAACGTACCAGTCATTTCGATCCATTGGGAGGCCTGCTTGGCCGAGTTTCGCAGGCTGGCTCAACTCGAACGCATTCCCATCGGCTTTGTGGCGGGCTCGCCGCGGTAGGGGTACGACCTCAAGCGGTTCCTCGCAATCACTTGTGCCATCTCGTCGGTACTCGCCGTACTCCGAACCGGAAGACACGCAGGACCTGCCATCGCCGGTGGGCCATTGCGGGCCATTAACCACGGTAAACAACGGTCAACCATGGTCACCGCCGGACCACGAACCGCCCAGCTCAGGCGCCCTGACGGCCAGGTGCAATACACCTTCCAAGCTGGTCATGCGGGTTCGATTCCCGTCATCCCCTCCCGCTTGTGAGCCGTTTTTGGAGCTTCGGCGGCTGGGGTGGATGACCGCCAGGGCGCGACACTGACTGAACGCGGAGGGATCTCCCACTGGCGGCTAGCGCGATGCGTCGATGATGAAATCGCGGTGCAGATCGAGCAGCACATGGTCGGCGGTAAGGAGCTGGAGCCCGGCGCGAGATGCTTGCGCGACGATGAGGCGGTCGAACGGGTCATGCCGGATCAGTTCGGGAAAGTCGCGGATCGCCTCGGCGTGCTCGGCGGTGACGCTGAGCAGTTCCACGCCCTGCCCCGGAAGCTTCTTGCTGAGGTCGTGCGGCACAGTCAGCTTGCCGAGCATGCTCTTGATCGTCAGTTCCCATACTGTTGCCGCCGAGACGTGCACGCCCTGCGCGGAGGTTATGGCCCGCCGTGCCTGCGGCCCTAGCCGCGGGCTGTCATCCAGCAGCCACAGCAGGGCCTGGCTGTCAAGTAGCAGCATCGCCGTAGAACATCTCCTGGATGTCGGGGTCTACGTCGAACGCGTCGTCTGTGTAGGCGACCTCGCCCTTGAGACCGCCGAACGTCACGCCTGCAGACTGGTGAGGTACGAGATCCGAGATCGGCGTGCCGGCCTTGGAGATCACTACGCGCTCACCAGCGGCGACCTGCTCAAGCAGTCGAGACAGGTGCGTCTTGGCCTCGTGGATGTTCACCATCGTCGTCATGCCTTCATCATAAGACTAGACTTAGTCTAGTTCAAGCTCGAAGATATCCGGCCGCACAGCTAGACCCGATGGACAGGACCTAGGCGGCGAACCAGAGTGATCCATGGTCACACGGGCATCCGGGCTCGCCTCCTGACCTGCCTCATCGCCGGTCAGCACTTGAAGGCCGGGGCCTTCGAGGCTGGAGTTGCGGAGTCCTCGCCGGTCTCCACATCCAAATCGCTTCCTTACCCGGCTGGTCACCGTCACGTCTCCATCCGGGATTACCGTCTGCTTTGAGGGCCCGAACGAGTCCGGCAACGCCGGAACTTGAGTCGAGACGGTTCTCGCGGGCTCGCGGGCCAGTCTTGGCCGCCCTTGACGCGTGGCAGGTAGGTCCGGCGTTCGGGGGCGCAGGTCATTTGCCGGTCTCGCCGGACGACGGCGGTTTCGCGCCACTCGCGTGCCAACTGACTGTGTCATCTTGCGCCGCTTGGACTTGGCGAGTTCAGCCCGAGCTGCCTCGCCCGCCGCGTCAGCAAGGGCACCCCCACGCGGTCTGCGCCGCCGCGCCCAGCCGGTTAGTGCGGATGGCCCGTCCAAAGGACGCCGATGATCGCCGCAGCGTGCAGAGATCACCAGCAAGGGTCGCGCGTCCTCGCGGACCTTGCCTGGCCGAGCCACCGGCCCCACCAGGTTGGGCAGGCGAGGTCGCACCAAAGTACGTCTAACCAAGCTGCAGTATGAAGCTTGGGTCCTAGCTCTCGGGGTAGCCGCGGGCTTGCAAGTCGTTAGGACACCACCGAAAGGATAACAAATTGATCAGATTCCTGGCACTAGTCGGCGGGGGGAATGGGCACCCCGACACGCCTTGGTGGATTTTTATCCCCTCCGTTATCGTCTTCATGGCTGCGGGATCTCTATTGAGAGGGTATCTTCGGCGCCGGAAGGACACTGGGCAGGACCGTGGGAACACGGAAATATGAATGCCTTATCCTACTATCTGCGTTGTCATCCTGCTTAGCGTTGGCGTCTATACCTTGGCGACCAGCAGATTTCCCTATCTTCTATTTTGGAGTTGTTCTTTCAATTGTTGGTGGTCTGCTACTGGCGATTGGTAGCGAGATCGGCTACCGGCGCAGCGGACCACGCCGGCAAGGACATGGAGAGGAGTCGTCAGGGCGAGGTCCGGCAGACCCGCCAGGCAGAACACTTCGACGCGCTCCTCTCCTTGTACAAAGCTCAGCTGCGGGAAGTCATGCCGCCAGCCACCCGCCAGTACCCTCCAGGCGACGGTCGCGGAGACGCCGACCCGAAGCGCCGCCCCAGGCGGGTCTGGTCGGTCGGCAAGTCCTGAAGGCGGTCCGGCGGACGCTCCGCAACTGGTCAGAGTGAACTGTTGCAACACGCCCGATCATGGATTGCAGAGTCAGGAACCGCATGCGTCGACGGCGGCCTTATCCCGGCTGCCATAATTATCAGTCAGGACGCCGTTATGCGTGAGGCGACCAGTAGCGTCCTACCACGCAGATCAATAAGGCGGATATTGCGTGTCGGCTCCGGGCCTGCCGTTACCACGTGTGGCATCGGTCTGCGTCGTGTCGGCCAAGTGCGCTGAGTGGCGCCCATTGGACGGCACTCCGGCTGCCGTTCGGCTGGGAGCGTCCAGTTGGCTGTGCGGGCCAGCGCTTCCGCCTGCTCCCGCTGCCGCGCCCGCGACGTCACCGGATCCTGCCAGTCCTGCGGGGACACCCGCCCGTAGAACGCGAACCTCAGCCTGCCTCCGGCGTTCCGCGTGCCCTGCCGTCGCCCCGATGCCTCAGCCCACGCCGCCAGCCTGCCCGCACGCGCGGCCCGGGCAGGCCCCCGATTCGCCTCCGGCGCTGTCGTCACGATGGCCGCCTCCCAGGCCAACCTCACAGCACCTGCCTGGTATCAGGCACCGCAAAAGCCGGGAATTCCCTCACGCCTTTCCGGACAACCAGCACCTCGGCGTCCGCTCCCCGACGCATTGCCGCGGCCCAGATCGCGGACCGCGCACGCTGCCGGCCGCCACGGCGGGTACCCCTTCAGGTCCGCGACGCGTGCCCAAGATGCCCGCCGCCATTAGCATGAGATGGTGACCTACGAACGCATCACCACAGACCCTGCCGTCATGGGAGGACTGCCCTGCATCAGAGGGCTGCGCTTCCCGGTCGCGACGGTGCTGGCGATGCTCGCGGACGGCATGGCAACCGAAGACATCCTGGCCGAGCATCCCGGCCTCACCGCCGAGGATATCCACGAGTCCCTGCTGTACGCCGCCGAGGCCGTGCGCGAGCGCGAGCTGCCGCTCCGGCTTACAGCGTGAAGTTCCTCATCGACAACAACCTCTCCCCGCTTCTGGCCGACGCGCTCAAGGCGGCCGGGCACGACGCCGTCCACGTGCGCGACCTCGGCATGCAGGCGGCACCCGACGAAACAGTCCTTGAGCGAGCCCACGCCGGCGAGCAGGTCCTGATCTCTGCCGACACCGACTTCGGCGGCCTCCTGTCCCGGTCCAGGGCCAGCAGCCCGTCAGTGATCCTCATCCGCCGGCTGGCGGGACGCAGGGCCGCCGAGCAGGCAACAATCATTCTCGCCAACCCGACCAGGTAACCGGGGACCTCGCGGCCGGGGCGATGGTCGTCATCCACGAGGACATGCTCCGAGTGCGGCGCCTTCCCATATAGCGAAGAATTCACAAGGTGCCCCGGAAGGAACTGGCAAGCCAGGCGACGCGCCCGCTCATTGTCAAGAACGCGCCGAACGCCGATTCTGTATTTGTTAAGCCGCTGGGTCGCGAGACGCTAGGTATGCTCCGAAGTCCCTGATCTGCGTGCGGGCCGCTGTCCGCAGTGTGAGCAGTGCAGCTGCGGCGCCGTCATCGGAGCGGAACGCTGAGATCGCAGACCAGGGTGTCGGGTGTGGCGGTGCGCTGATCGGCGATCAGGACCTGGCGCAGCGCTCCGGCCGGTTCGCGCCGCTGTTCACCCACCCAGGCTCCGAGCGCGTCGACCGCCGGTGCCAGCGCGGGCCAGCCCATGTCCTTCATGGCGACCCGGATGAAGGCCTCATCGTGGGCTGGCTCCACCCGGAGCTGAACGTCTGTCATCCCCGCAGCCGGATCCACTGCGCTGCCGGGGGCCACAGGCCGGCACAGTTCCAGCGGCCCGTCGCTATCGTCGCTGACCTCGCCGTAGAACACGAGGAACGGGCAGCCAGCGATGCCGTGCACGCCGGGGGCGGCTGACCGCAGCCGAGCGAAGGCTTCGCCGAAGAAGGCGTCCGTCTCGTTGAGGTGCAGATGGCGGCTGATAGAAAAAAGCGTGCGCTCGGGGATGATGCGGGTCTGGATGTCGTACATTGCCATGTCGGCTCCCGTGAGTTTCGCCTGGATGTAGGAGACCAGGACCCGGCGGTCCGCCATGACCGACTCGACGCCGGCCCAGTAGCTCCCGACCGCCTCCGCCGCTTCGCCTGCCGGCTTGGCCGCGATGTCCGCGATGACCGGCAGCGGCATGCCGAGGCGCCGCAGCAGCGCGACGAGCCGGGCGCCGTCCACCTGGACCTCGCTGTAGAAGCGATAGCCGCTGACGGGATCGGTCCGGGCCGGCGGCAGCAACCCGAGCCGGTCGTAAAGGCGCAGTGCCTTGGGCGACAGCCGGGTCCGCTCGGCGAACGTACCGATTGTCATCAGGTCCATCAGTCTCCTCCAGCGCCGGGCGACCTGCCCGGCTCCATGAGCATGCGGCTTGTCCCAAGGGAAAGGTCAAGCAGCCCGAGCCAGCCCGGCCCTCCGCGAGGACAGTCTGCCAATGCGACGCCACGCGCGGCAATAACCGCGATCGGGAACACGGGCAGCACCTCTGCCCCCCGGGACCTGCAGCGAAAGCGGCGCACAGATCAGCCAGCTATGCCGCGCTCGACGGTGCCCGGATCAGCGTGCCAACGCCGAGCCGATCGGCGGATCTCGCGCGCCCTGTACGCAACCAGGACGGTGACGGACGGTGAGAACTATTGGAAGCTTCACGGGCGTCTGGGCTGGGCCATCAAGCAAGGATCGCCGCGCCAGTTCAGGTTGGCGTTGCGCTGCGCCTCGTCTCGCAGCTTCTCGGCTGCCCTGATGAGCTCGCCCTGGACCGTCTCAGCCTGGCCGCGCGGCGGCACGTACCGCAGCCTCAGCGACCTTGTCTCCTCGAAGTACTCCACAAGCGCCCAATCGTAGTGATCCGTTCCGGAACCCAGCCCGGATGGGCGTGGCCCGCACCCGCCGAGTCCTGGCCACGGCAACTACGACGTCGGCGCTGGCGCAGACCGGCCAGTTCGGCGCGCCCTCCATCTCACGGCGGCACACGATCGCGAGGATCGCCGAATCCCTTAATTAGGGACGGGATAAGATCTCGGCGCGCATTACCCACCGCCACTTCGCGATCTTGCGAACCCGTGTGAAGCCGTATCGCGCGTACAACTCCTCTGGTCCTGTATGCAGGTAGGCGCCACGCTGCGGAGACCGCTCCTCGGTCTGCTCCGGATAGGTCTCGACGACGCCGCCGCCGGCCCGCGTGATCTCGTCGAGTGCCGCCGCGACCGCGGCGCTGGCAACGCCCTTTCCGCGGTCCTTGGCGTTGGTGAAGATGCAGCCGATCCGCCAGTCCGGCAATTCGGCTAGGCCCTTTTCATAGGCCCTGGGGTTTTTGATGGTAGCCACCTCGGCCGGCGGCCCGAACTGGCACCAGCCGACGCAGCGGTCACCGTCGTAGACCAGTACCTGGCGGACCGTTCCGTTTGTCACGTGCCGGCGCTTCAGCTCCCGGTTTCCTTCGCGCCCGTGGCCGACGCCCTCCGGGTGGAATCCAATGCACCAGCAACCACCCCAGACGCCGTTGTTAGCCTCGACGAGCGCAGCGAAGTCGTCCCAGGTCTCCGGCGTGAGCATTCGAGTCGTCAACGTCATACCCACAGTGTGTCCGAGCGGTCTGACATAGAGATTCAACGACCAGGGCGGCTACCCGGGCCGCACGGCAGATCCACCCAACCTGAGCCAACCGGCAGATACAAACGACATCGCGCAGACCAACCTAATCGGGTATTCCCGGCGGTGATCAGCGAAGAGCCGTCACGCACACCGAACGGCGGGTATTTCGCGCTACGTGTCAGGCAGCCCCGTCAGGCAGTCAACGACCCCCGGGAACGGCCGTCTGATGTTCGAGGGCACGCTCGCTAGCAGCATGCCGCTGAGCGCGCCCAGATGGGAGGCGCGATAATCGCCTGGGCTGCTACTCGTTCGCCGCGAAGGGACAGGCGTCATGGATGATGGGGCGAGAAGCCTGGGCTTCGCCCAGGTCTCGATTCCCGAAGGCTACGACCGGTTCATGCTGCGCCAGCTGTTCGAGCCATGGGCTGCGGAACTGGTCTCCCGCGCGCGGATCGGGCCGGGCGATCATGTGCTTGACGTCGCCAGCGGGCTGGGCCCGGTCGCCCGGATGGCGGCTGAGGCGGCCGGGCCGGACGGCCGCGTGGTGGCCAGTGACATCAGCGCCGCCATGCTCGCGCTGGCGGCCGCCAGGCCGCCGGATCCGCAGTGGGCGCCGATTGAGTACCTGGAATGCCCGGCTTCGGCGATCACCGCCCGCGATGACAGCTTCGACGCCGTGCTGTGCCAGCATGGCCTGCAGTTCTTCCCCGACCGCGCGGCGGCGGCCGGGGAAATGCGCCGGGTTGCGCGGCCCGGTGCCATCATCGCGCTGTCGACGTGGGCAGCCGAGCACCCCCTGGGCCTGTTCGGCCCGGTGAACGAAACTCTGCGCGAGGCGGGCCTGGCCGAGCCGTTCCCGCGGGCATTCGACCCCGACAGTTACCGGGTCAGCGTCGCTGAATTGCAGGATCTGCTGCAGGTGGTCGGCCTGCGCGACGTCCGGGTCGAGACGAAGATACTTGACGCGAGGTGGCAGACGGCCGAAGCCGCGACCGCGACGCTGCTTGGGATGCCTTTCGGCCCACTGGTGTCGGCCCTTCCCGCTGACGCCCAGGAACAGATACGCGCGCACCTGGCGAGCAAGCTTTGCGGATCAGCCGATGGCGTCACCGTCCGCACCGCGAGCAATATCGCCTGCGGGGTCAAGTAAACCTGCCCTAAACCTGACCGCTCACCGGCAATGACCGGCGATCGGAACTCGCCAGAACAACACCATCTGCACACGAAGGACGATGGTCGATGAGAATGCGCCACGCGCGCAGATCGGCGGATCCGGCGCGACAAGACTATGTATGCGTGCCCCTGACGGTGTGGTTAGGCGGCGTGGGTTTCGAACCAGACGGAGCCGAGGTCGTGTCCGCCGGTGAGGCGGACGTCGGCGTTGAGGGCGGCGGCGAGGCGGCGCAGGAGGGGGATGGTGGGCTCGGTGCCGCCTTCCTCGATGCGCTCGATGTCGTCGTCGGTCAGGGAAGCGCGCATGGCCAGCTCGGCGACGGTCAGGCCGAGGGCGGTGCGGATGTCGTAGAGGGCCTTGCCGAACGCGAGGGCCTCGCGGATCGCGATCCGCTCGGGATCATCGGCCGCGTCTTGGGGGCGTGCCCAGCGGGTGTGGTAGCCGGTCATCTCACACCTGCCTTTCGTAGGTCTGGGTCGCGGGTCCGTGGTGGGCGCGTTCGCAGGTCTTCTGCGCGCGGGCGGCCCGGTCGATCTGCCGCTGCTCGTGCTGCCTGGTCTTGCGGAAAACGGTCAGCAGCACGATCCTGCCATCAGAAGTACACCAGTACGTGACCCGCGCCGCAACATCCCGAAGCCTTAGCCGTAGCTCCCAGACCGGTCCTTCCAGGTGGTCCGACCATGGGCCGCCGAGCTCGGTGCCTTTCTCGGCGAGCAGCCCGCAGACCTCGTCGGCGCGCTTGTAGTCGCTGTCGCTGAGGCTGTCGAGCCAGTCGCGGACTTCCGGCTCGAGCTCGAAGCCGTATAGCTCCCGAATTGATCCCGTCACGGAAGGTGAGGTTACTGTCCCGGTGTGACATTCGGCCTTGAAGGCGAGCGTGACCTGGGCGTCATGGCCTGGCAGCCTGCCGGGCGGTCAGGCCATGACAA
>Ga0302325_10027692_pt1 | contig 11743 bp, 10 predicted proteins | sample Palsa_T0_2_FD_201948 | JGI IMG/M metagenome (GOLD analysis project Ga0302325, IMG submission 201948) | Peat permafrost microbial communities from Stordalen Mire near Abisko, Sweden - Palsa_T0_2 | ecosystem: Environmental > Terrestrial > Soil > Palsa > Peat permafrost | place: Sweden: Abisko... | reverse complement strand
AATAACTTTAGCTCTTCGGCGCACCGGAAGTCCGGACCTAAGTCCCATTTCCTGAATACTTTAGCATTTTTCTTTTTTCAAGATCGCCATGCAAACGGTTGGATCGCCGCGCCGAGCGTCGAGCGAAATGCTCTAGTTTCTTATATGTACCAATAACTCATTTGAATGCAACAGTTTAGAACAAACTTCCTCTAAAACATCGCATTCAAATATCTTAGCTGTTTAGAGCCTGCAGATCAGCAGCTCGCGCTCGTAGACGATCTCCGGCGGCAGACGATCGTGCAGCGCGATCAGCAGTTCTTCGTGTCCCATGACCTCCCGGCGCCACCCCTCGTGGTCCACCTTCTGCAGCTCTTCAAATTTAGCTTGCGGCATCTCCAGTCCGCTCCAGTTGATGTCTTCAAAGTGCGGCGTCCATCCGATCGGGGTCTCCTTGCCCTGCGCCCGGCCGCGCACCCGGTCGACCACCCACTTCAGCACGCGCATGTTCTGGCTGAAACCCGGCCAGAGAAATTTACCGCCCTCGTCCTTGCGAAACCAGTTCACATGGAACACTCGCGGCGTGATCGAGAGAGTGCGCTGCATCTTGAGCCAGTGCCGGAGATAGTCCCCCATGTGGTACCCGCAGAAGGGCAGCATGGCCATCGGGTCGCGGCGCACCTGGCCCAGCGCCCCTCCGGCCGCGGCGGTCGTCTCCGATCCCATGGTCGCCCCCACGTACACGCCCGACGACCAGTTGAACGCCTGGAAGACCAGCGGGATCGTCGCCGACCTTCTGAGATCGGTACCCCGTCCGGCGACTCCCACGCTTCGATATCCATCGAAGGGCACTGCGCGGCCGGCGCGGTGAACCGCCCGTTCGGGTGCGCGGCCGGCTTGCCCGTCGCCTTGCCGATCGCCGGCGTCCAGCGCTCGCCCCGCCAGTCGAGACACTCCGCGGGCGGCTCGTCGGTCATTCCCTCCCACCACACCCCGCCCTCCGGAGTCAGAGCGACGTTGGTGAAGATGGTGTTCCTCGCGAGGGTCGCCATGGCGTTGGGGTTGGTCTTCGCGCTGGTCCCCGGGGCGACCCCAAAGAACCCGGCCTCGGGGTTGATCGCGCGCAGTTGACCGTTCGCGTCCGGCTTGATCCACGCAATATCGTCGCCCACCGTCCAGACCTTCCAGCCCTCGAACCCCGCTGGAGGAATCATCATCGCGAAGTTGGTCTTGCCGCAGGCCGACGGAAACGCCGCGGCCACATACGTCTTCTCGCCTTGCGGCGACTCCACGCCGACGATCAGCATGTGTTCGGCCATCCAGCCCTCGTCGCGCGCAATATTCGAAGCGATCCGCAGAGCGAAGCACTTCTTCCCCAGCAGGGCGTTCCCGCCGTATCCCGAGCCGTAGCTCCAGATCTCGCGCGTCTCGGGAAAATGGACAATATACTTGTCGTCGTTCTGCGGCCAGGGCACGTCTTTCTGACCGGGGGTCAGCGGCGCGCCCACCGAGTGCATGCAGGGCACAACGCGCTTTTCATCCTTATCGATCTCCGCGAACACGGCCGCGCCAATCCGCGCCATGATGCGCATATTGACCACCGCATAGGCCGAGTCGGTCAGTTGCACCCCGATCTGCGACATGGGCGAGCCGATCGGCCCCATCGAATACGGGAGCACATACATGGTGCGCCCGCGCATCGAGCCGCGAAACAGCGCTTTGAGCTTCTTGTGCATGACGAACGGGTCTTCCCAGTGGTTGGTCGGACCGGCGCTGTCCTTCGACAAGGAGCAGATGAAGGTGCGGTCTTCCACGCGCGCCACGTCGTTCGGCGACGACCGCGCGTAATAGCAGCCCGGCCAGAGTTTCTGATTGAGCTTGGTGAGGGTGCCGGCCTGCACTAAGACGCGGCACAGGTACTCGTTCTCCGCATCGGAGCCATCGATCCAGTGGATGGTCTCCGGCTGCGCCAGTTCCGCCATCTTCTCCACCCATCGGATGAGGTGTTTGTTGGTGGTCAGTAATCGCGTCGAGACGGTCGCTCCGCTTTTCACCGCTGCCATGGTCCCTCCTCTAACTCGTTGTCCCTTGGCGAAAAACTACGCGACCACACTATACTCTGTCCTCAAGAAAGCCTGAAGAGATTCTGAAAATCTCCTCATTCGAGCCCGAGACTCGAATGCCTGCGCGCCTTCGCTGCGCACCTGACTAGGGCGCCTGCGGTGGACCGATGTTGGGGGTCTTGGTGGGGGTGGCGAGGCCGACGAACACGGTGATGAACGGGTATTGGTCGTTCAGGTATTCCTGGCCGGGCTGGTCTTGATAGGTGTTCGGCAGCCACAGGCTTCCACTCGAATCGATGATCAGGCCCGGGATGTTTTCGATAATGTAGGCCGTGGCGACGCCGTTATCGAGCCCGTAGCCAGTCGATGGGGAGAGGACGGTTCCGAGGGACCCGGCGACCGTGGAAAACTCGGAGAGCGTGAGCAGGTAGCTGGTGGGATTGTAGTTGGCGATCCAGAGATGGTTGCCGGGATCGGTGGCCATGGAGACTCCGTTCACCAAGCCTCCGCCGGTGATGGCAGTGGCCCCCACCACGCCGCTGTTCTCGATGTAGCCCAGATTGCTGAAACCGGCCGCCTGGCTGGAGCCGCTGGTGAACCAGACGTTGTTGGAGGAGTCGACGGCGATGGCGTAACTGACTGGAGCGTTGATCGCGTACTTCGTAATGGTGGGCGTCGCGCTGGTCATGGAGAGGCCGGGGTTGGCGATGGAGGTGATGTAGGGGTAGGAGACGCCGCGACCCGCTTCGTTGGCGTAGCCCCAACTCGCAATCCAGGCGGTGTGCGAGCTGTCGATGGCGATGTTGATGGGGCTGATGCCGCTGGTGGAGTCGTAGCCGGCGGTGGGCGAGAGCAGCGCGCCGGCGTTGTTGAGGAAGGCGACGTTGCCGCCGGAGTCGCCCCAGCTGCCGACCCAAACGGCACCGTCGGAGTCGGCGGCGATGGCCTGGGCGCTGGCGGTGCTCGAGGGTACGCTCTCGCCGACGGGCTCGCCGGAGATGGGCGGGAGTTCGGCGCCCGTCGAGTTGAACTCAGTCACGGAGAAGGACCCTACCAGCGGGCCGAAGATGGAGGGGGAGCTCGTGACATCGATCGTATCCACCCAGATGTCCCCGGAGGAGTCGATGGCAAAGCCATTGTCTATCAGCGAAGCGGCGTAGCAGTAGCCGTTGCCGTCCGGACAGATAGGCACGTTCAGCAACTGCGTGAACTGGCGATTGAAGGAGGCGAGGGTCTCGTTGTTGCCGGAGCTGACGATGCCCACGAGGTTTCCGCTGGAGTCGAATCCGCCCATCGCGAAGCCGGTCAGCGGACCGGAGCTGAGGGAGTAGCGGATGCTCATCGTCCAGTCGTTGGGTGCGGACGAGAGGCCGGGGAAGGGCGGTGTCGCGCTGACCAGCTTGAAGATATTCGCGACGTTGTAGGCAGGATTCTTCACCACGTCGAGGGCGGCGGCAAAGGTGTCGGAGGGCTTGGAGCCGCTGGGTGTGACGTCGGTGAAGAGAGTTGAGCATTTGCCGTCGGTGCCATTGGTGTTGACGCAGCTGGCGATGACGTCGGCAAGGGAGTAGAGCTTGGCGCTCTCCATCGAGGTGTAGGAGGCGATGGAGGAGTTCGGCGAGGTGCCGAGGGAGGTGTCGACCAGCTGGTCGGCGATGGCGAATGCCTGGATGATGCCGGCGAGGTTCGTGCTGGAGACGCCGATAGCGGCGAGGGAGTTGGCGAACGGCGAGAGGGCCCAGGCTGCGGCGACCGTTGTGGCTTCGTTGAGGATGATGGTGGTAGTGGCGGCGTTGGCGAGCAGAGTGTTGCAGGGACCGAGGGCCGCGACCAGTGCGATCGAGGTGTTGTTCGTCCCGGAGACCAGGCCGGGGTTGCCTCCGGTGCCGGTCAGGTACACCGGGGTAGAGGGTGCGGCGACTGGGCAGGAGTAGTCGCCGGTGATCGTAAAGGAGCCGTCGCCCGCGGAAAAAACAGAGGTCGCGGAGCCGTTGCTGCCGGTGCCGAGGAGATCGATGGCGGGCGAGCCGTTGCCGGCGGCGCCGACGGCGTAGAGCCTGATGGTGGTACCGCTGAGCGGCTGTTGGCCTCCCATGACGCGCCCGCTAAGCACCGGGATAGCGACAGGCGAGGGTGCGGCGAGGGGGTCGGCGCCGCAGCCAGCCAGCAGAATGGTCCAGGGGAGAAGAGCGCAAAATTGGGGTAGCCCGGAGGGAGGTCGGTAAGCCATGAATCCTTATAGACCGCAAGCCCAGCGACCTACAAGGGTCAAGAGCGGTTATGTGCGGACCTTCTCCACGATTGTTGTTGAAATGTTCGTCTCTGGTCTCGGTCCTGATGCCGGCCTCTTCCCGCCCCACTCATAGCTGACTAGCTGAAAGCTCATAGCTCTCATAAAACGCCTTCTCTTCCCCGGCCCAACATCCGCGGCTGGGGCCCATCCCTCCTTGAGCCGCGAAACGCAGTTCGCTTCAAGCCGTTGGCGTGGGCGCGGTCAGGCCGCGTCGCTCCGAGCGGGAACTCCACCAGGCGCGGTCGCGCGCCAACACCCACGCGCAGCCCGCGAAAAATCCAAAAGCACAACCTCCGAGCATGATGTATAGCCGCTTCGGCGAGGACTTGGTGTCGGGATAGGACGCGGGATCGAGCACCTGTAGCACCGGGGCATCGTGCGCTTCATCCAGACGCGCCGCTTCATACTGTTTTGAGAGCATGTCGAAAAGCGCCTCATGATACTTCACCTCGCGCTCCTTCCGGACATATTCCAACAGAAGCTCGGGGGCCTTTGAAGTCGGAATGGCCGCAGACAAGACCCTTCCACTCCCGTTCTGGAGACGGGCCAACTGACCCTGCAAGTTCGCAATCTCGCTCTTGAGACGAATGATGCTCGAATTCTGATCGGTCCCGGACTCGCTCATCGCGGCGAGTTGGACTTCGCGGGCCGAGATTTGGGCTTGGGTATCTGCAATGGTCTTGATCTCCGACTCGGTCTGTCCCGCGGGCGCGATCAGGCCGGACTTTTCTTCTGTCTTCTTCAGTTCGACCTCGGCATCTTCCAAATCGTCCTTCTCCTTGGCCAGTTGCTGCCCGAAGAACAGGCGCCGCTGGGAGGACTGGCCCAGGGCCAATCGCCCGTTCGTCTCGCGCAGTGCATCCATAAAGGCAGCTGCAAGATCGTGCGCAAGCCCGACGCTCTTGTCGGTCACGCCGACCGTAACAATGGAGGATTTAGGGTCCACGACAATGGCCGTGCTGGAGTCGAGGACCTTCTCCGCCTGACTCTCTTTCTTCACCCGGTAGACGTGCATGAGATCGAATCGTTTGACAAGTTCGCTTTCAACGGACCGGCTCCTGATGATTCCTGCGTACAGGTCGCCCGGGTTCTTTACGCCGCCAAGAAGGTCGCCCGCCCCCAACGCAGAAAGTCCCGCAAGTGCGGAAACCGTGGAATTGGTGCTGAGATTAGGCGGGACAAACGAGGCGACAGAGGTATAGCGGGGAGGAAGGAGGAATGCGACAGCTGTAGCCATCGCGAAAACAGCCAGAGACACGCCGAGAATCGTCTCTTTTTTCCGGCCTAGCGTTTGAAACAGAGCAACCAGATCGACTGCACTATCTTCATCCGCAACCGGTCGCACAGTCCTATAAGCCCCCGCGGTCTCCATTTCGTCCATTCCGCTCTCAGCCATCCTTATTCCTTCAGACCTCGTTGCATCGGCTTATCCAGTCGCTCTATGGAACCGGGCGGGACTCGCCTCTATTCTGCGTTGTGCGCCAGGACGACGGTGCCGGGTCATTTCCATTCTACGCAAACGCACCCCGTTACCGCTCAAGTAGGGTTGGGGTTCGAGTAGACTAGTGGAGTCCGGTTTAGATGCCGCACTGAATCAGGAGGTGTCCGACTTGAGCAACGCCCTGACCGCGGGAGTAGCCAGCCAGAACGGAGTTTACCGGGGCGGCTTTTGCTCGAGATCGGATATGAAATCCTTGCTGCCAATGGTCGCCCTGATTTCGACGCCTCCAGGTCTGACGTATCTGCCGGAGGTTTTGCTCCTGAAGCAGCCCGGCAGCCAGACCGGGCGCGATAGCCTGGCGGTTGTCTCTACCGCCGGTCCCGCAGGCCGCGTGGTGGCGCCTGCACCGAGACCTACGGCGGGCAAGGTGGTTGCTTGACTGCCCCAGCCACGCAGCGCATCCGGCGGTTCCTATTGCCCCACAGGCCCGAAGTCGCGACCGCTGCCTCGCGTGGCGCCGAGCGGCACCGCCGGGCATTGCTGACGGCCGCCACGGGCGTCGCCGCGCGCGCGGTTGCGATGGGGGCCTCTCTCATCACAATTCCGCTTACCCTTCACTACCTCGGCCATGAGCGCTTTGGGCTGTGGATGACCATCAGTTCGGTGGTCGCAATGGCCAACTTCGCGGACTTCGGAATCGGCAATGGAGTGCTGAACACGATCGCCGAGGCAAGCGGCAAGGAAGACATGGAAGGCGTGCGACGCGCAATATCGAGCGGCTTTGCGGTCTTGACCGCGATTGGAGCGACGCTCCTGGCGCTGTTCCTCATGGTGTATCGCTTTGTATCCTGGGGCGACTTGTTCCGTGTCGTGTCCCCCAATGCGCGCGCTGAAGCGGGGCCGGCGATGGTCGCGTTTGCCATCTGCTTCACTCTGAACATACCGTTGGATGTTGTGCAGCGGGTCCAACTCGGTTTGCAGCAGGGATTCCGCACGAACATCTGGCAGTTGTGCTCCAGCGCGACCGCCCTGCTGGGAATTCTTGCCGCCGTACATCTTCACTTGGGAGTGGCGGCGTTGGTGTTGGCCTTTGCGGGCGCGCCAGTCGTCGGAGCGGCAATGAACGCCCTCGTCTTTTTCGGCGTCAGCCGCCGGGACTTGTTGCCGCGGTGGCATTCAGTCTCCCGTAAGATGATCTCGCAGATTGCCGGCCTGGGAGGACTGTTTTTTCTCATTCAAGTGGTCCTGTCTATCTCATTTTCAGCCGACAATTTCATCATTGCACGCACCCTGGGGGTTGCAAGCGTCGCCCTCTATTCCATTCCGCAGCGCATGTTTTCACTCAGCGTGGTGTTGGTCGGCATGCTCGTAGCCCCTCTCTGGCCGGCGTACGGGGAAGCAGTCTCCCGTGGCGACATGGCTTGGGTCCGGCGCACCCTCTCCCGCACGCTGCTCGGCGTTTTCATCCTCACCTCGGCGGTGTCGGGGGTCCTGGTTTTGCTCTCGAACCGAATACTCCTCTTGTGGGTCGGCCCATCGATCCATCCTCCCTTCCTCCTGATGGTGGGGCTTGCTGGCGTGGCAGTGATGAGTTCATGCGTCGGCACGCTGCAAGCCTTCATGAATGGCGCCAGCATGCTGCGCTTTCAAGCCATGACGCATTGCATTTTCGGAGTGGCGTGTCTGATCGTAAAATTGGGTTTTCTGCGCCGCTACGGCATCGTTGGAGTGCCCTGGGCGGCGCTTCTCACCTATGGTCTGTTTATCATATTGCCCAGTATTTTCTATGTGCCCCGGATAATCAAACGCATGACAGCCAATGCCTATTCTGCACTTGCCCTAAAATCGTGAGAAAATAAGAGGCTAGCGAGCGAACCCCATTCAATGAGACGTCTTCGATAACACCGAATCGAGTGTCCTGAACCCATGGCTGAACCATTTTTCAACTACATCATAACCATCCACAACAAGGAAGACCTGATCCACGATGTGCTGGTCGCAACTCTGCTCTGTTGCGGGCCCCAAAGTAAGATATTCGCGGTTCTCGATGGCTGCACTGACAATACAGAGGCAATTCTGGACCGGTTCACCCAACACTTTCAAGATGTCCCTCTGGTTAAGTTGTATGCTCCGGACGTGCATGAGATATTGTCGATAAATACGGGGCTGCGGGCCGCTCCACAAGAGGGCGAGGGCTATAACATCATTCTTCAGGATGATGTCGTCTTGGCCGACCTGAATATGGAGTCGAAAATCAGGCAGCTTTACGCCTGGGGCAACGGGACACTCGGATTCGTCTCCTTCCGCCTGGGAGGAAACTTCGCACCCGATGCGCTGAGTTCTGCGGCTTCCGCTCCTCTAACGGATTTCGTTGAAAATGCGTATGGTCACGGGAATCCCGGCACAGAAGTTCTACTTCCGGGCAGATTTGCATACCGGACCGTCCCGATCAAGAGCCCAATTTGCCTGCCTACGAGCATAGTTCGACAAGTCGGTTTGTTGAATGAGGACTTGGCGCCATATATGCACGACGATACGGACCTCGCTATCCGCACTACACTTGCCGGCTATAGGAACGGCGTTTTTGCACTTCGTTTTTATTCCGAATTGAAATGGGGAGGGACTCGCATCAACCCTCATCCGGAATTGCCAAAGATTGCAAAGCGCAATATGAATAAGATCAGAGAGCGGTATGGCTCTGAGCTGCACAGGATTGCGCAGAACTTTCAGCGGAACGATGTAATCGTGTTTCCGGAGATGCGCAGCGATGAGCTCGACAAGCAGGCGCTACAACGATATGAAGAGGCGAAAAGCGTGGCCGCTGAGCTGTCTCCTTCCTTTGGGACCAGAGTTCGCAGCGGCCTGCGACGGATTATCGCCGAATTGCCCAAAGCGAAATAACGGGGGCGATTTCAGGAGATATTGATTATGTTTTCGATTGTCCGCGCTTTCGGAAGACGCCACCCCAAACTGTGCGCTCCATTCCGCCCCGTTTGGCAGCAAGTCAACCGGCTCTTGTGGGTCCTACGGAGCAAAATGTTTTCCCGGTGGCCTATCACCTTTGAGGCAGGGAGGTATGTCGTTTCGATGGTGACAGAGGGCCAAATAGCCGAGTGTGTCTGGCGGGGGACCTTTGAAGAGCCGGAGCGGAACTTTGCGGCTAGAGAGATAAAGCCTGGAATGCGTGTGCTAAACATAGGCGCGAACGCCGGCCTTTACACGATCATCGCGTCAAAACTGGTCGGACCGGCTGGGATGGTTCACGCGTTTGAGCCCTCTTCGCAAAATTTCGCTTTGCTCAAGAAGAATATTGAGTTGAACGGCTGCGCGAATGTTATCGCCAATAATCTGGCTCTCTCCAATCTTCGCGGACGGCTATCACTCAATTGCGACCCCCGTCACCCGGGGTTAGATGGCCACTTCCACGTGCGGCCTCTGACGGAGATTCCTGTTGATGCAGTGGCGCCTATTGAAATCGTTTCCTGCACCACTCTGGACGAGTATTGGCGCGACGCTTCCGGTGGAGAGATTGGGCCCATAGATTTCATCATTATCGATGTCGAAGGCGCCGAGCTATCGGTTTTTCAGGGAGCGCTACAAACGATTGCGGCATCGCCCAACCTCGCGATGATCATGGAATGCTGCTCGGATGACTCCCAAATTGCAGCGCTCCTCGGTGGATTCGATTTTAATTACTTCCAGTTGGACTTAGATTCGTCCCGCCTGCTCCCGGCGGAAATTGGGCAAGGAAGCCTGGTCGCTCTGCGAGTAAGTCGAGCAGCCAACCCTGAGATCTTGTCGTGATTCGCGGTGTTCTTGCAAGGCCCTTGTCTTTATTGTCGCGCGACAGATCTGGTGTCTTAGACTCATCTGTCCTTTGGACGCTGCGTCCCTTTCTTCGACCCAGCGGTGGTAGTATTCTACGATTTACCGGAACGCTCGCTCAAGTAAGAAGACAAGAAAGGAACACCCGAGATGCATCTCGCACTGAAGAGCCTCGTGAGACAAGCGCTTAAAAAGTACGATATCGGCGTAACTGGATACAAGCACCTTGAGGAGCTTGAAGAGTGTGGTAAGCTGAGCAATCTAAAGGCCCGGAATATGCTGGAGATCGTCTTGGGGCTCCCGGATAAACATGCGGCGCAGTTGTTAAGAATTTTGCGTCACTCGACTTCCCAGTTGGGACAGGACGCATTTGCCTTGTCAGAAAATGATCTGAAGGAGAATGGATATTTTGTCGAATTTGGGGCCACAAATGGGGTTGATCTTAGCAATTCGTTTCTTTTGGAGAAGGAATTCGGATGGCGTGGAATTGTGGCCGAGCCCGCCGTAGGCTGGCATGAGGCCCTGAAGAGCAATCGAAATTGTCACGTTGAGACAAATTGCGTTTGGAAAGAGTCGGGCGCGAGGCTGACTTTCAACGAGTCCGATTATGGAGAATTATCGACGATCGCTTCGTATAGCGGATCGGATTTTCATCGCGATAACAGGAAGCACGGCAAGGAATATGAGGTAACTACGATCTCCCTTGTCGATCTGCTGGATAAGTACGGCGCGCCCAGGATCGTCGACTATCTGTCGATCGATACAGAAGGCAGCGAATATGAGATACTGAGCAATTTCGACTTCGAAAAGTACCAATTCAGAGTGATCACATGCGAGCATAACTATGAGCCCTTGAGAGGGAAGGTGCTATCGCTACTGACGGAGAATGGCTATGGTCGCAAGTTCGAGAGGCTCTCGCAATTTGACGACTGGTATGTGAAGAATGGATTGACTTAAATTGAAAGTAATATCGGCGAGCCACAGGAGACACGACCTGGTGCTTCACAAGAGCGTCGAGACCGAGCGGCTTTTGCGACGAACTCAAGATTGACCGGCCTGCTGTGCTAGTATCGATATTTACCCTTGTTTCTCATAGGTTTCCGCAATGAGGATGGGGTGGCGTCGCTTCGTTGCCAATCGCAGGGAGTCATTCGGAAGATGGATAGACAATTATTGCGGGCCTACTTGCGGAATCCGAAGTCGCGAGTGGAGATCGTACGCGAGTTTTGCCGGGATAAGGTTGTTCTGGATCTTGGCTGCGTCAACCATGACATCGAGAATGTCAGCAGCGATCAGTGGCTCCATAAATCGGTGGTCGAGGCCTCGCGAGAAGTCCTGGGGGTTGATTACCTTGCGGAGGAGGTGGAGATGCTCCGTCAGCGTGGCTTCCACGTGATGGTGGGCGACGTTACGAAGCCCCTGGACACCGCGCGCAAGTTCGAGGTGATTGTGGTGGGCCATCTTATTGAACATTTGTCGAGTTTTGAGGGATTGATGAGCAATCTTCGGCGTCTTCTGGTTCCTGACGGTGTGGTCCTGATCTGCACTCCCAATCCTTTTTTTCGCGAGCAGTACTTCTATAGCGCGCTTAAGAACGACATTCTCGTGAATCCGGAACACACTTGCTGGATCGACCCGGTGACGCTCGATCAACTCAGCCGGCGGTTCGGGTTGGAGACCGTCGAAGTGCGCTGGGTTAAAGAGAAATGGTATTTATCGCAGACTATCTTCAACGGCGGGCGGCAGTCCTTCGAGATGTTTACAGGGCGCTGGGATTACCCGCCTCCTCGTCCATGGATGGAGAGGCTGGTCGCGCCCCTGCTGCTGATGGCCTATCGGATACCCTTGCAGCCGGAGCGCCAGTTGCGAGTCAAGAAGCGCTATGGGGATGAACTAGGGTCTTTTCTCTACATGCGGCTGAAGGGCATATTCGTCGATATTTGGTGGTGGCTTCGTCGCTCTGTCATCCCCACCAGCGACATCAACCGCCATGAGGTTTATATGTCTGTGCTCAGACTGTCCGATTCTTTAGCCCCGGGCGTAAAGCAACCGCGACCTGTAGACTGATGTTCAACCATTCCCCACGCAACTCGAGCCTTCTGTGAGGAGCAATGCGTTAGGCCGAGTTGTCCAGACCAGCGC
>Ga0302325_10027691_pt1 | contig 11744 bp, 10 predicted proteins | sample Palsa_T0_2_FD_201948 | JGI IMG/M metagenome (GOLD analysis project Ga0302325, IMG submission 201948) | Peat permafrost microbial communities from Stordalen Mire near Abisko, Sweden - Palsa_T0_2 | ecosystem: Environmental > Terrestrial > Soil > Palsa > Peat permafrost | place: Sweden: Abisko... | reverse complement strand
AGGGCCGCCGTGATCCGCGTACACGTCAGTTAAAGATGCCGGATGTTGCAGGTTTGCGACCGATTTGACCCCGTGAATTTTGCAGCTTAAGGGCCGCTCGTAAAATGCATCGGTTGAACTAGATTGGCTCATGAAAGCGGAGCAGGCCTGGCGGGAACGCGCCGCCACTAATCTGCGACTTCCACAGTCTGAATTCGGAGGACCCTCCGGGAGTTCTTGTGATTGCCTGATCCAAAAACTGAATCACATCTTCCGTCGCGCCAGCACGCAGCAGGTCGCTCAGCAATCCTCTGTCTTCGCAGAACGGAGGCACGGTCGCCGCGCATGCCTTCAAATAGTCCTTGGCCACGGCTATGTCACCATCGCGGAACGCTAGCCTGCCAAGCGCGGTGTTTGCTGCGAACTTGAGGTAATCGTAAATAGGCCTCGGCACGTCTTTTATTGTAAGCTTCAGCGACAGTTCGGCATATTGCCTCGCTATGTCGAAACTTCTGGTATCCATAGCCATCATGATGATGCGCCAGTACACCAAGCCGCGCCTGCTAACCTCCATAGGACGATGAACACCCTCTAAGTAGGCTGTGAGAGCCCCGTGGGCGACGTCCACGCGCCAATCGGACGGGGAGCTCATTAACTGTCTTTCATAACATTGCGCCACGCTGAATATGGCCGAACTGTCGTCCGGGGCCAATCGCACAACTCGTTTCCAGGCGACAATGCCCGATAGCGGCGAATAGGCCCCCATAAACTCAGCGGCGTTTTTTGAAACGGAGAGGCTATTCGGCAGTTTCTTAACCTGTTCGTCCCATGCAGCTTTCACCAGGTCCATCGCGTCTGAGTCCAAAGGGTCGGGCGAGCAGATGGCGTCGCCCGCGATGCTCGATTCCGGCTTGTTTCGCACTATCCACAGAATATGCTCGAGGCGTGCCGCTCGAGCACGCTCAAATCTTGAGCCCTCGCCGGAGTAGTAGACCAGCAGCCTTATGTGTGCCGCAAAATCGTCCGGCGCGGTGGTCAGTGCTTTTTCCAGCCGAGCCGTCTCTTCGTACGTTGCGGGGCCACCGTATGGCGGCGCAAGGAGATCGGTCGGCAGCTCGTGTTGCAGTTGTAGATCGGGGCCGCTTCGATGGGCGGGGGCGATTGCCGCCACCGGCGCCTCCTGGCCTCCTGCGATGCACGTGCTCGCACCCCACGCCACGATCCATAGGAGGCCGCCACTAATTCCACCTATTAAGCGATCTACCATAACTAAGTTCCTCCGAGGAATGGATACGCGTAAATACGCTTATTAAGCGGGCTGTTGCGCCCGGGCAATAGAAGAAATCTGCCCGGGGCATAAAAAGTCGCAATTACAGCCGAAAGTGCGAGACGAAGCCGAGCTGAGGCATCGGGTTTCCATCCGGATCTTCCGTAGGACCTCCGCCGAGACAGGAATCGATACGGGCCTCGCCGCTGCCGATCAGTCCCGCGACATTGAACTGGAAGACCTTCAGACAGTCGCCCACCGTAAAAACCCTGCCGTTGGATGGTCGGCGCCGCGCCGCGCCGAGAACTCTGCTGCGCGTGGCCCGTGGGAGCGGGGCTTGTCTCCGCCCGAGCACTGAACACGAAGCCCCAACCATATTCCTGTTAATTGGCAGCGGCGTGGGTGTTGGCAGCTCGGGCGGAGACAAGCCCCGCCCCTTCGGTAAACTGCGGACCTCCCGGTTTGAAACCAACTGTATGCACCTCCGCCGGCTTTCTATCGCCGACCCCGCGCCCTCTACTGCCGATTGCCGACTGCCTAACGAATGCATCTTGCACGGCCGCTATGGCCCTTTCCGCGCACTCTTCTTTGCCTTCCGGCAGGCCGCCGTGGATAAACAGCAGATCGTCAGCGCAGACTGCTCGTTGGTAGCCCATGGAAATGTTGCGAGGATGGGCTGAGTATCGAAGCCCTTTTTCGGATTTCCGGAAGGGGTTGGGAAACCCGGATCTAGGGTTTCCCAATGGGAGCGCGAGGGGGAAATCCTAGCATAGTCTCGGTGCCGTCAGGCACAGCGAGAGTCGCGCCGCCAGGCGCAACCAGGCGATTGAAAAACACCCCTCATCTAACGTCTCGCGCCCCTACGCACCTTCATCGGCGCTCATCGCGCCGTGCGCAGGATACCCGGGGAGAAGAACATGTACCCCAAAGGCGCTTGCAGTGCTGAAAGATAAGATATGGCACACGATAAGCCCACGAGGGGACGGGAAATCATTGCCCTGCTCGGCATCCTGTGATAGCGATGACGCCGTGCTGTTACCTACTTTCAGGAATCGCACCCCCCTTCTTGCACCGCCTTGACCCCTAAGCGACAATGGCAGTATAATACCGTGGTTTGGCGGGCCGTTAACTCCGAGATTGTGCATGACACAACGCCTTGAAATAACTATAGGGATGAGAGTGCGGCTCCGCAAGGTTCACCCATGCGGAAGCGATGAGTGGACTGTTACACGATGCGGCGCCGATGTAGGCATTGAATGCACGGGGTGCGGGCGCCGCGTGATGCTGGAGCGGGAGCAGTTTGAGCGCAATGTTCGAAAGGTCGTTTCGACTTCGGATATTGTCGTAGTTGTTCCGCCCGGCGAGTCTAGCTGATGATCCAATTTACAATTTGGCGGCGCGGAGCCAGTAGCCGGCTTCCCCGCGGCGAGAAGTTGTGGCATAGCCGCCATACCGGGAAAACACGTCTGATTCCGGGCTTACTGTGCTCGGCAGCTATCGTACTCGGACTGCTAGACCAATCGGAACTGCGCTTACTCGGGAGCGCAGAGCCAGGCTTCGTATCCTCCCGGCCGGCTGCGGTCCGTCAGGCGCCTGCTGAGCAATCTCCATCGCGCATCACCATGAATGTCGACGCGACGAAGCACTCGCCGAGCGATCCGGCTGCGTTCAAGGCCCTGTGCGCCGTACTTACGGCTGCCAGCGGCGTAAGGCCCGAAGGGCTTCCTGCCGGGGCGGAAGCTGTTGCTAACAGCGACGACTCAAGCGCGAAGTATAAGAGCGTTCCGGATTGGTATTTGTGGGCACAGTTGAACAGCCAGTGCAGCAGCGCGGCGCCGGCTGCCGCCAAGACTCTTCAGATGTATGCCGTTCACTCGGAAGCCGGGGGCGCCGTATGCCTCTCAAACAGCTCCGATCAGATTTCCTCGTACTTACTCAAACTAAGGCTTCCGAAGGGCGTATTCCGGATAGAGAGATTATCGTTTACACCGCCTCTCAGAGCCGAAAGAGCGAATGATAGCGCAACTGAGCCCGTAGTGGCAGCTTCGATAGGGCACGCACAGGCCCAATATCTGGCCTATCCATCGGAGCTGCGAAGGCTGGAAGGATGCGATAACGGCGAGGCATCTCCTATCGCCAAATCCGGCGAGCTTGCGCCAGGCGAGGTTGCGATTATACGCTTTACCGATGTTGCACGGGCAGCGCGCGTTTCATATTCGGATCTCAAGAGTGAGTTGCATAATCTTGCGGCCTCTACACCCGGCCCTGCCGCGAAACTTCGACGAATAGTGATTATGGGAGACAGCTACCTTTCCGGTGTAACGAGCGGCACAAACTCTTCTTGCCCGAAGCGGTTGGGATGCGTGCACCGCCTTATTCTGTTGATGTCGCAGGCAGAATCGCTGCTCAGAAACTATCAATCTCGACAAAGCGTGAATGCCGACCCGGGCGCAAGAACGATGGGCGCGCTGGAGCGCATCGAGGACTCGCTTGCAGAGACCAGCGCCGTGATGACCGGGCTTGTGCCGCAGATCGAACTTGGACCGTTCACGCAGCCCCAGCCCGTGGGCGCCGACGCGGCAGGTCAAGGGCGACTTATCGAAACTGTAGCTACGATTTCCGTAAGAAACACCGGCTCTCGCAGCGTGGAATCTGTAAAGCTTGGCCTGGATGCCTCCGCGCTTCCGGAAGGATCCGTATGTATTCCCGATGATCCCGCCTTCTTCGGCCCGCTGCGGCCGGGCCAAGCGGTACGAGCAGAGTTTAAGCTCAAGCTGCCAGATTCCGAACAGACATTGCCGGCAAGGTTTGTGGCCGACGTGTCCTACTTTACGTCCGGGGCGCCCGCACATCTAAGGCCGCGGCCGTGGTAACGCTATTCATGATTCATATCTTTTCATCAATGCCCGCATCGGGCTAAACTGCCCAGACCACAAGGTACGCGTGCAGGAAAACAGGCAATTGGTGAGCTTAGCTAGCTCCGATGAGCTGTGGTGAGTTATAATACACGATTAGCCCGGTAACGGCCGTGCGTATTGCGGTTGCGCAGTCGCAACGCAGTAGATATCGTATATAATATGTAAGCCCCTTCCCCTACCCCTCCCACCAGGGGAGGGGATCGAGGTTTGCCCTACCCCTCCCACCAGGGGAGGGGATCGAGGTTTGCCCTACCCCTCCCACCAGGGGAGGGGATAGACGTTCGGCCTACCTTCCCACCGGGGATGCGGAATTGGGGTAGCAGCGCGCATTGTTCGAAAAAAGGATCAATCAGATGCCTCTGTGCCATACGCTTCGACCAGTTACAAGTTCCAGACGAACTGCCTGCGGCGCTGCCGCTGCTGCTCTCTGGGCAGTTGCTATGCTCTCCATTTCGGGGTCTGCCGCCAGGGCTGAGTTCAAGCTTAGCGTCGACCTAAAGGATGGCGCAAAGATTCATGACGTGCAGAAGATCGTTGCACACGCGGACAGCAGCGACGGCATAGACAAGGTCGAGTTTTTTGTCGACGATCAGCTCAAGGCGACTGCAACAGGGATACCTTATACGCTCACATGGGATACTATCGCCGACAAGGAGGGTAAGCACTCGCTTGCCATCACCGCTTATGATTCAAATGGGCAGACAAAGAAGATCACCGTATCTGTTGAGATCGATAACGAGATAGGTTCAGGCGCGGAGGCGCTTGCGAAAAAAGCGCACGAGGCTCTGGCTGCAGGCGATACAATTGCGGCTTTAAACTACAGCCGCCGAAGCTTGAAGGCGGAGCCGGCTAACGTTTTGGCGAGCCGCGTTATGGCAGGGCTGGCGGCGCGGGATGCTGACTGGCCCAAGGCGGCCTCCATTCTCGAGGCTGCGAATGGGTATGAAACGGACCCGGGCGCCTTGCACGAGCTTGCTACCTACAGGCTGCGGCGCGCGTTGCTTCCGGAGAACGCAGCAAATTTCGCCTCTTCCATCCAGTCTTACGTCGAGCTGCGCCAGAAGGCTGCGGACATTTTTACGGCAAGCGTAAAGGCCAGGGATGCGGCAGCACATGAGGCGATTGGTGACGCTTTGCTGCGCGCGGGACGTTACAAAGAGGCCCAGCTTGAGTACCAGAAGAGCGGCGACAATATGCCGATATCGACATCCAATAAGCTTGCGCTCGCATACACGCTTCAGGATAATATCGAGCTTGCGGTAGCGTTTATTCGGCCGCTAATGCAGGAGAAGAAGGCAGACAAAGTAACGCGCGCAATCTATGGTCTGGCGCTCCTTCGCAACCAGAAATTTGCCGAGGCCCGAGCCGCGGTGGCAGAAGATCTATCCTCAGAGTATCCGGCTGCGTTGATTGTCGCGGCATACGCCGACGTGGTTAACGCCAACATTCGGAGCGCCGCCACGGAGGCGGCGGCCGTATTGAAGCTCGAACCCGATTCGGGAGACGCCCACTATGTCAGCTCGATGACTATCCGAAACCTTTCAGATTCCGAGGGTGAACTGGTTAAGACCATCACACTGGATCCCTTTGCCTCCGGACCCTATATCGACTATGCGGCTCGTATTGCGCTGGCGAAAGGTTCGGACAGAACGGATGACGCACTCAAACTTACTCAGGGCATACTGGCGCGCGAACCCGACTGTATCTCCGCTAAACTCGCGGAGGTTCTGCTGATGCTCACGAAGAAGAACGTAAAGGAAGCAGAGCCGATCCTGGACTTTCAGATGCGGCACACGCGGGCTCCGGACGTGATGATGATCGCTTCCGTTTACCTTTTGCAGGTTGACAGAACGGGGCAGGCGCAGGAGGAGTGGGAACGTGCGCGCAAGATGGACCCCACGCACTTCGACTTTATCGTCATTCCAACTCCGGTCCAGTACTTGCAGACCTATATACGCAAGCAGCATTACCGTGCCGATTTCTTCCTGACGTTTGAGTCCTTGTATCCAGCCGCACGCGCTCCGAAGCCGGAAGTTCCGGCCGCTGCCGCGGCCGATCCGGCATCTTAGGTCGTAGGTCGCCCTACCGCTCGTTCCTCCCTAATCGGTCGGCGCGGCAGGGTACCTGGTCATAGGTCGTAGGAAATAGGACGTAGGGCGTGGTGCCTACCCTCTACCATTTACCATCTACGGCCCACGTAAGGAGGCATTAGTGCTCTATCGAATCCTGCGGGACCTGGGCAGCATGGATTCGACCAGAAGGCAGGCAGCCATACGAATGGCAAGAGGTCTGCCCTGGGAGGACCTCGAGCAGTTCCTGACGTTTTATGATCGGGGCCGCGAGGACGCGCGCAGAAGCGCAATTACGCTGCTGATGATAGTGCTGGTAATTGGCGCGGGAACGGTCTTTGTGTTTTCCGGTGAGCTGCATAAGTATAACTTTCTGCTCCCGGCGGCAATCGCCGCAGCGGCTGCTCCCATCGCGGTATTGCTTACCTATCTGGGAAGTAAGAAGCGTGTAGAAACAGGTCTCTGCACCGTTTTGAGGGAGATAGATGACCCGGGCTTCGTTCCCGTGGCATTGGGTATTTTGAGCGAAAAGCATGCGGATACGTTCAGTTTTCGTTCGGAGATGTTCGCATCGATCGCCCGGCTTTTGCCGGAGATAACGATCGAACAGTGCCGCGATTGGACTCCCGAGGAGCGCTACGCTCTGAGTCACGGGCTTAACACGGTACTTCCCGTATCTGCAGGCGGACGTGATTCGCTGTCGCACTCACCGCTGGATTTCGCGCTGGTAATCCTGAAGGTGCTTCAGCGCATCGGTGATTCCCGGGAAGTCGATCTTGTTCGGCTCGTGAGTACGATAGATCCTATTACCGAGCAGCACCAAAAGGTGCGCGAAGCCTCCGTAAAGTGTCTTAAGTCGATCGAAAAGCGATTACAGCAAGGCTTGGTTGATCCGGCTTCCTCCGATATTTCAGTCGCTCCAGTCAATATAGTTCGGGAGCAGGTTCGGGGTACTGAAACGGACGTTCGACACTTGCTTAAGCCCGGCCTTCGACAGACGCGCGTACGGCCGGATCAATCCGGTTAGTGGCCGCGTTGGGTATACTGTCCTCAACATAGAGTTCAGGCGTCAGAGCGCGCCGCCCCTATAATGGAGAGAATCGAGAGAACGTATTGAAAAAAACACTGTTTTTGAGTCCCCCTTCTTTTGATGGCTTCGATGGCGGAGCCGGCAGCCGTTATCAGGCAAAGAGGGAGATAACTTCCTACTGGTTTCCCACATGGCTGGCACAGCCGGCCGCAATGGTGCCAGGAAGCAAACTAATCGATGCGCCCCCTCACCATCAAACCGACGCAGATGTACTAAAAATCGCCGGGGATTACGACCTTGTGATAATGCACACAAGCACGCCTTCCCTGGCTAACGATGTGGAGTGCGCGAGGCGAATAAAAGCGCAGAGCCCAAACACTAAGGTCGGGTTCATTGGCGCCCACGTTGCCGTTCTTCCTGAGCAGACACTCAAAGAAAACACCATTATCGATTTTGTCTGCAGGCACGAATTTGATTATACGTGCAAAGAGCTTGCCGAAGACAGGCCGTGGTCCGAGATCAAAGGCCTTTCCTGGCGCGATGCAGAAGGAGAGCTGCAGCGGACGGAAGATCGCGAACTTGTGCCGGACTGGGATCAGATGCCCAGCGTCCTGCCAACGTACGCCGAACATCTGGACATCACCAAGTATTTTATTGGCTACCTGCTCCATCCTTATGTCTCGTTCTACACCGGGCGGGGCTGCCCGGCAAAATGTACCTTCTGCCTGTGGCCGCAGACCATTGGCGGGCATAAGTACCGCACGAAGAGCCCGGCCTGCGTCGGACGGGAAATGGATGAGGCAAAGTCGATATGGGGAAGCAAAGTTCGCGAATACATGTTCGACGACGATACATTCACCATCGATAAGGCGCGCGCAATCGCTATAAGCGAGCACATGAAGCGACTCAAGCTTACCTGGAGCTGTAATGCCCGCGCTCATGTGGATTACGATACTCTGAAGACGCTGCGAGACAATGGCCTTCGGCTTCTGTTGGTCGGGTTCGAATCCGGCAACCAGCAAATTCTAAACAACATAAAGAAGGGCATTAAGCTCGACATGGCTCGCGAGTTTATGGCCAACTGCAAAAAGCTGGGAATAAAGGTGCACGGCACATTCATTATTGGCCTGCCTGTTGAGACGAAAGAGACGATCGAGGAAACGATACGATTTGCCCAGGAGTTGGATCCACATACCATCCAGGTGAGCATTGCGGCTCCCTACCCGGGAACCGAACTATACGATCAGGCAATCGCAAACGGCTGGTTTGCCCGCGACGGGCTGATATCTTTGTCCGGCATTCAGACTTCGACGCTTCAATATCCGCATCTGACCACGGCGGAGATTGAGGATGGCGTTGAACGCATGTATCGGCGGTTCTATTTCCGCGCGAAGCCAATCGCTCGAATTGTTGCCGAGATGGCTACGGACCGGCAGATGATGGTCAGGCGGCTTCGCGAGGGCGGTGAGTTCTTTTCCTACCTGCGTGAGCGCAAAGAGCAATCCCGCCAACGAGGCGTAGAGGCGGTATCGGCCTGATAACTGAGCCGCCTGTGTGTCCGAAATTATTTGGTTTACTAGCTGTGGCTCGCATCCGACCGGTGCGGGCCGCAACAGGCTCTATATAACGGAACCCAATCACTTCTAACACGAGAATTGTCGGAGGAGGATCGTAGCTTGGCCGCACTCAATCAAATTGGACAGATCGCGATATCGGTAGACGACGTAGATGCTGCTGAGAAGTTTTACAGCGATATTGTTGGTCTTCGCAAGCTGTTTCGGTTCGGTACGCTGCTCTTTTTCGACTGCGCCGGTGTGCGACTTCTGGTTGAGAAATCGGCGAAAGAGCCTTTCGAACCCTGCAGTTCCGTCATCTACTTCCGCACGCCCGACCTCGCAATCTCGTATCCGGATTTGAAGTCACGCGGCGCCGATTTCGTCGACGAACCACACCTGATCGCGCCTATGCCCGATCACGACCTGTGGATGGTGTTCTTCAAAGATCCGGCAGGAAATCTACTGGCTATGATGCAAGAGGCGCCAAAGGGCCACAAGGTGTGGGGTTAGTCGGAAGCCGCAGATATGCGCGAGATGACCGTAATAACGACTGGTAATCGCAACAATTAAGGTGACGGGACGTACCACCGTGCGCACGCGCGCCGGTAAGTAAGGATGTGGAGACCAGCGCCATGGGATTCAGCTCAATTGAATTGGCAATCGATGATATTCGCGAAGGTAAATTAGTGATCGTGGTTGACGATGAAGACCGCGAAAACGAAGGCGATTTTATCATGGCGGCTGAGAAGTGTACGCCGGACGCAATCAATTTCATGATCAAACACGGCCGCGGCATCCCGTGCGTGCCCGCAACGGCAAAGCGGTTGGATGATCTGCAGATTCCGATGATGGTGAAGAACAACACTGCCCGGCTTGGCACCGCGATGGGTGAAACGGTGGATGCTCTACGGGGAACAACTACCGGCATATCGGCTTATGACAGGGCGCTTACCGTCGGCGTGTTTGTTGACCCAGATGCAAAGCCCGAAGACCTGGCTCGGCCCGGCCACATAATTCCGCTTCGCGCCGTGGATGGCGGAGTTCTGAAGCGCGCAGGCCATACAGAGGCGACGGTAGATCTGGCACGGCTCGCGGGTTTCAAACCGTGCGGAGTCTTGTGCGAGATTGTCGGTGAAGACGGCAGTATGGCGCGCATGCCCGAACTGGAACGAATTGCACTTGAGTACGGACTGCACATCATCACTGTGGCTGATTTAATTAAGTACCGAAGGCGCACCGAAAGGTTAATTGAACGCGTAGCCACAACACGCCTTCCAACAGCTCGTTATGGCGAATTTACCGTATATGCATACGAGGCAAGCGTTGAGCCTAACCACGTAGTGGCCCTGGTAAAGGGAGACCTGGCGAATGGTGAACCGGCGCTTGTGCGCGTGCACTCCTCCTGCTTTACAGGCGATCTGCTTGATTCGCTTAAGTGCGACTGCGGAGGGCAACTGCATCTGGCCCTCGAACGCATAACAGAGGCAGGGCGCGGCGCACTCATTTATCTTGAGCAGGAGGGGCGCGGAATAGGCCTTATCAACAAACTAAGAGCTTACGAACTTCAGGAGAGCGGCGCCGACACGGTGCAGGCAAACGAAATTCTGGGTTTTAAGGCAGATTTGAGAGATTACGGCATCGGAGCTCAGGTTATGACCGATCTTGGATTGAAGAAGATCCGGTTTATGACCAACAACCCTAAGAAGGTCGCCGGCCTGGATGGCTATGGCCTTGAGATTGTGGAATGGGTGAGCCTTGAGGTGCCCTCAAACCCGTATAATGAGCAGTACCTGCGAACAAAAGCGCAGAAGATGGGTCACAGGTTTGCGGATTCCCTGTCGACGGCAGGAGATGATCCGCCTGAGAGCGAACACGATCAGTGAAATATCACTGGCGTATGCGCCTTCCCGATGCCGTAATGGCCGGGAGTAATCATGAATTGTGATGGGAGCGAGCGCCGTAACCGGGAGAGAGATGGCCGAGAATAAAATAGAGGGAACGGTTAACGCGGCGGGCTTGCGGCTCGGCATCATTGTGAGCCGGTGGAACGAGTTTATTACCAAGGCTCTGCTGGAAGGTGCGATGGACGCACTACGCAGGCAGGGCGCCGACCCAACTACGGTAACCGTGGCTACGGTGCCCGGCAGCTTCGAAATTCCCGCGGCGGCTCAGGCAATGGCTCAAAGCGGAAAATACGATGCAATTGTTGCGCTCGGTTGTATCATTCGAGGAGAGACAACCCACTACGATCACATTGCGAGCGCCGTTACAAGCGGCATTTCGTCGGTAACAATGTCAACCGGCGTGCCTGTCTCCTTTGGCGTTGTAACAACCGAGAGTATCGAGCAGGCTATCGAGCGTGCAGGAAGCAAAGCAGGCAACAAGGGAGCGGAAGCTGCGCTGGTTGCCGTTGAGATGGCCAATCTCCTGAAAAAGCTGCGCGCATAGCGGTTCGGACTATTCAAGAACGCCGGGCGCCCCTACGCATGCAGGCGTTCTTGAACAGTTTTGATGACGTAATTGAGTTGCATGGAGTATCTATTCATGGCATTACGCAAGTATGGCGGGATGGTGCTGGTATTTATTCTCGGCGTTGCCGTAGGCGGCACGCTGATCCGCTTTTCCATGCATAGGCTTATCGATGGGACTGAGGCACAGAGACACGCTCTGCGCATCCTGGATCGGCCGCTCCCAGACTCCGATATTGGCGATAATCGCATCGTGAGCGCGGTCAAGAAGATAGAGCCCGCCGTCGTGAACATCGATACTGTTGGAAGAGTTCGTCCAGGCGAGATTGGCGGCGTATATCCTGATCAGGAGGTACGCGGCAAGGGTTCCGGCGTGATCCTCACTTCAGATGGATACATCGTTACAAACAACCACGTAATCGACGGCGCCAAGCGAATTCGTGTTACTCTGGCAAAT
>Ga0302325_10027690_pt1 | contig 11744 bp, 5 predicted proteins | sample Palsa_T0_2_FD_201948 | JGI IMG/M metagenome (GOLD analysis project Ga0302325, IMG submission 201948) | Peat permafrost microbial communities from Stordalen Mire near Abisko, Sweden - Palsa_T0_2 | ecosystem: Environmental > Terrestrial > Soil > Palsa > Peat permafrost | place: Sweden: Abisko... | reverse complement strand
CGGGTCCTCCGCAAGATGAGTGTGACCGCCAGCTTTATGCGGCGCCGTGGCCTGCGGCGTCCACAGCACCCCGGGCACGGGCACCGGACGGCGCAGTATGAAGGACCGCTCGGTGCAGCCTGCGCTGAACCAGCTCGCCCAGGGCTTGCTGGCACACCATCACGAATTGATCCCAGGCCTCGTCCACGCGTTCGATGATGCCAGGGCCGGTGCTGAACCGGAAGCCCTCGGCTCCTGGTAGAACGGTGTCCGAGCGGACAACACATTCAATATCCGGTCATGCCGCTGGGAGGGCGCGGATGGCTTGGATTGTGGATCTGTCAGAACGGGGTGTGCTGCAGCCAGTGCGTGAGCAGGGCTTGCTGGCCGAGGATTTCCACGCCGGGAGTCGAGGGCGGCAGGCGCCGTGTCAGGACGAGGAGCAGGTCAGCCGCGGGCCCGCGGACGGCGACGTCGGCTTTACCGTGGTCGTGCTGGACGGTGATGCCGGACGAGGTCCGCGTGATCAGCCACTCACCGGCGCCGGGCAGCCCGGGATCAGTGGCGTGGAAGTGCAGGCTCTGGCCGTCCCCGCGCAGCTCCCGTGCCGGGCCGGCCGTGCCAGCGGCGATCAGGCCGAGCCATTCGTCGATGCCGTCCGCGGCAAGGCCGGGGGCCAGATCGACGTCCCGCCCGGCGGCGAGCTGGGCGTCGGCTAGATGCACGGCTGCCTCGTGGGCCCGGCGGCGCGTCCAGAAGCTGGCCGGGCGCATTCCGGTCATCGTCCACACCCGGTCGCTGCCAGCGGCCGCGACGGCCTCGATGACCTGGTCCGCGCCCGCGTTCAGCCAGGAGGCGTGCCGCACCGGGTCCTCCGGCAGCTTCCCGTCCGCAACCTCGCGCATCGGCACGGGCGCGGTCGCGCGGGTCGCCACGATCTGGGCCGCCCACCTGTGGCCGCGGCCAAGGTGGGTGGCCAGCTGCCGGAATGTCCATCCCGGGCAGGTCGGGACCGGCCGGTCCAGGTCACCGTCGATGATCCGGGCCAGTTCCGCCGTGCAGGCGCGCAACCCGGCAGAGAAGCGGTCGTCCTCGGGCGCATGCATCAGCATCCTCCTCAGGTTGGCCATTCCATCACGACTATCTTCCCGCCGTGGTCCCGCTCGCGGCGGCACGATCGGCGGGACCGGGGCTCCGGGCGCCGGGTTGGATGTCAGTGTCGGGACGCCGGAAAACCGGAAACAAGGTCGTAACCTGCTGGCCGGACCTCGCCAGGTCAGCCTCCGCGTGAAACATCGAGGTTAACGTCGAGACTTCCTTCCGATAACTATTGGTACGTCCGGTATCTCCTGATAGCCTTCTGCCGCGTTTAGGTGAAATTAGCCGCGCCGGTTTATACGGGCCTGGAGCCGCCCCGGGCGCGTCGTGTGCGCGGTTCGGCCAAAGGCGGCGAAGTGGAGGACTCGGGATGAGAAGTTCTCGCGCAATGGTTCTGGTTCGCGGCGCGGCCATGACAGCGATCGCGGTGCTCGGAGCGGGCGCCGCCGCGGTGGCTCCGGCGGCCGTCAGCGCGGTGGCTCCGGCAGTCGGCGCCGCGGTCCAGGTGGTCCCGTTCGCGACCGGGCACATCCTGGCGGCGGGCCATATGTCGCAGCCGCCGACCACGGCGCAATGTGAGGCGGACTTCGGCATCGCCTGCTACCAACCCTTCCAGCTCCAGCGGGCCTACGACCTGGCCCCGCTGTTCTCCCGGGGGACCGAGGGCCAGGGCGAGACGATTGTCATCGTCGATGCCTTCGGCTCCCCGTCCATCGCCTCCGACCTGCAGGCCTTCGACTCCGCGACGGGCCTGCCCAACCCGCCCTCCTTCCGGGTGATCACCCCCGAGGGCCCGATCACCACCAACCCCACGACCTGCACGTCCGTGTACAGCTCGACCGGCCCTGATCTGTGCTCCGACTACTACGGCTGGACCGACGAGACGAGCCTCGACGTCGAGTGGTCGCACGTGATGGCCCCGAAGGCCAACATCCTTCTGGTCGAGACCCCGATGACGGAGACCGAGGGCATCTACGGGCTCCCGCAGATCGTGGCGGCTGAGAACTACGTCATCGACCACCATCTCGGTGACGTGATCACCCAGAGCTTCGGCGCCACCGAGCAGACCTTCACCAGCCCCAGCCAGATCTACTCACTGCGCTCCGCGTACATCAACGCGGCACGGCACGGGGTGACCGTCCTGGCGGCGAGCGGTGACCAGGGCTCGACCGACTACTACTGCGACCCGAGCTCGGGTTGCGCGGACCCGGACAACGCGACCTGCTGCGAATCGGTCAGGGCGATCGACTGGCCCTCCTCGGACCCGCTGGTCACGGCGGTGGGCGGTACCCAGCTGCACCTCAACGCCGAGGGTGACCGGACCGCTCCGGACAGCGTCTGGGACGACCTCAGCTCCACGATCGGGGTGACCGGGCCCGTCTACACCTGGGGGGCCGGTGGCGGAGGCCACTCCACGGTCTTCTCGCGCCCGCAGTTCCAGGACCGCGTGGCGGGCATCGTCGGCGACAGCCGGGGCACGCCTGACATCGCGATGAGCGCCGCGGTCAACGGGGCGGTCGACTTCTACGACACCACCGACCCGTCGGTGGCCGGCTGGGGGATCGTGGGCGGGACCAGTGAAGCCTCCCCGCTCTTCTCCGGCATCGTGGCCCTGGCCGACCAGGTGGCGGGGCACAGCCTCGGCTACCTGAACCCGGCGCTGTACGCCCTGGGCCAGAGCAGAACGTCCGGCGGCATCGTGCCGATCTCCAAGGGCAGCAACACCTTCACGTTCTGCCTCGCCGCTGACCTGGAGAGCAGCGGTTCCTGCCCGTCGAGCGCCGACCTCGTGACCGTCCCCGGCTTCAACGCCAACGGCTACTACAACGACGTGACCGGGTGGGGCACCGTGAATGCTGCCTGGTTCGTCCCGGCCCTGGCCCGGTTCGCGGGATAGACCGATTCGCAGGATAGACAGAGCCGGGCTCCGACCATGACCGGCGGGCAGGAGGGGGCGGCCAGGTGCCGCCCCCTCCGGCTCTTGTCGCCCGGTACTGCACGGCCACGGCGCTCCCGTGGGATGATCCCGTGGTGACCGGCGTTGCTAATCCGGACCGGGGCGAGCCGGCGGAGATCATCTTCAGTGACGGCAATCGGGCCGTGCTGGTGGAGGATCGTGGCGCGGACCCGGGCCAGCTGCTCGCCGCCCTGGGGCTCGGGTCCGGGGCCAGCGGGTCGGGCGCGATCCTTGTCTGCGGTGGTGCCGACACGCTGACGGGTGCGTCGCTCGCCCGGGCGCGGGAGGTGCTCGGACCCGCCGTATCCGCGGCGGCACAGGTGACCGGGGCCGCGGTTTTCGACGGTGGCACCGCGTCCGGTGTGATGGCGATTACCGGTGCGGCCCGGGGACGCCGGCCTTGGACGATGCCGGTGCTTGTCGGTGTGGCGCCCGCGGGCCGGGTTTCCATCGATACGGGCAGCCACCCTGGCGGTGATCGGGTCTCGCTGCAGGAGAACCATTCTCATTTCGTTCTCGCTGATAGCAGCGAATGGGGTGGCGAGACTGGTCTGCTTATCGGCCTGTCCGCCGCCTACGCGGCGGACGGGCGGGCGGTGGTGGTGCTCGCCGGCGGGGGCCCTTTGGCGAAAGCAGAGGCCCTGGAGTCGGTGCGCCGCGGCTGGCCGGTCTTCGTCATCAAGGACACCGGGGGCGTGGCCGACGAAATTCTCCGGTGGCGGGATCCGCAGCGGACTCCGCGCTGGCCGGCCGCCGTGTGGCTGCGGCTGGAAAAGTTCAGGCACCCTAAGCCGCCGGCGCTGTCTTCGATCCAGGACCCCGATCTCCGGGAGATTGTCGGCGAGGGTGATATCCGGCCGTTCGACGGCTCTGAGCCGGGACAGCTGGCTCGCCAGCTGGCGTGGGAGCTGCAGGATGAGCCGGTCGTGAAGGAGGCATGGCGGCAGTTCGCGACGTACGACTATCTAGCGGCCCGGCTGCGTAAGGCCTTCACCCGGATACAGGGATCGATTCTGCTTTTGGGTGTGATCGCGACCCTGCTCGCCCTCATCCAGGCCAAGGTCGGCAACCAGGTGCTGCACTGGGTGGTGGTGACCGTCCCGATCCTGGGTGCCGTCCTGGTCGCCGTGGCTGGCCGCCGGGCGGTCGGCCAGCGGTGGGTGATGTTGCGCGCCGCGGCCGAGGCGATCAAGGCCGAGATCTACCGGTGTCGCACGCTCGCCGCTTACCGCGCTCCCCAGGCGGCCGACCCCCAGGCGGCCGACACCGAGCACCCTTCGCCCCAGCAGGAACTGGCCGCTCAGCTCGATCACATCGAAGCCCGGCTGATGCATACCGACGCCAGCAGCGGCCCGCTGACTCCGTACCACGGGCCGCTTCCGCCCGAGATGTACGGGGCCGGACGCGACGATGACGGGCTGAGCCCGCTCGATGCCGAGCGTTACCTGCGGATCCGGGTCGGGGACCAGATCAATTACTACCACGGCCGCATTGCCAGCCTCAGCCGACGCCGGAACGCGTTCCAGCTTATTGCCATCACCGCCGGCGCGGCCGGCGCGATCCTGGCCGCGGCAAATCTGGAGGTCTGGATCGGCCTCACCAGCGCGGCGTCGGCCGCCCTGCTGGCCTACCTGGGCTACCTGCAGGTCGATAACACCATCGTCACCTACAACCAGGCCGCCGCCAACCTGGCTGGCCTGGAACGCGGCTGGAGGGCTCTGCCCCCAACCAAGGACCCCGCGGCATTCGAGGACCTGGTGAAGCGCAGCGAGGTAGTTCTGACCGCCGAATTCAGTGGCTGGGTCCAGCAGATGAGCGACACCATGCAGGCGCTGAAGCTAAAGCAAGCCGACACAGCAAGCCGCGTCGAGCCGACGACGGCGGCCGAGCCGTCTGAACCAACTTCCGAGAGCCAGCCTTAACCCCGCGAGACCAGCTGCCTGCTGGTGTTTCGGTGGTAGTGCCGAGGTCACTGGGGTGGCGGACCGGAGGCCGCCCGTGCCACGCTGGTGAGATGGCTGGCACCGGACAGGTGGCCATTCGGCTGTTTGTGAGTTCGACCTTCGAGGACTTCGCCGCCGAACGGCAGATGCTTCAGGAAGGACTGCGGGACCGGGACGGCAAGGTCCTGGTGGAAAGTCCTCTCCTGCGGCTCCGGCGGCGGTGCCAGCTCGCGGGCGCTGCCCTGGAGATCATCGACCTTCGGTGGGGTATCAGCGCCGCGGCCAGCAGAGCGCACGAGACGATGGAGCGGTGCCTGACCGAGGTGGACCGGGCCTGCCGCACGCCCGGGCCGAATTTCCTCGCGCTCTTGGGGCAGCGTTACGGTTGGGTGCCCTTGCCGGTCAAGGTGCCCGCGGCCGACTTGACGGCGCTGACCGGGGCGGTTACCAACGATGGGGGGCGCCTGCTGCGTCGCTGGTACCGCCGAGAGGACAATCTGTGTCCGGCCGCGTACCTGCTCCGCGATGACGACGATCCGGGCCTGGCGGCGGACGAGGCCGAGTTGCGCGCCACCTTCGCCGCCGGCCGCCGGCTGCTGGGCTGGGATGACCGGCTGGAGTACGGAGCATCGGCGACCGAGCAGGAGATTCGCTCCGCGCTCACGCGGTGCTCGGCGACCGACGCGCGCGAGCAGGCCCTTTGCTACCTGCGGACGCTGGAGGGCATGCCGCCGGGCTCGGCGCATTACTCGGACTGTGACCGCGAGGGGATACCGGACCGGCCAGCGGAGGCCGCGCAGCGGCGTCTGCGCGCCGATGTTCTCGCCAATCCCGCCGCCGCCACCCGTGAATACCGGGTGCGGTGGCCAGAGTACCGCGAGGGTACCGCCGACTACCTTGCCCAGCTGGCCGAGGACGTGGTCGCCGACCTGGGCTGCAGACTTGACCAGGCGATCGAAGAAGTCCGCGGGCACGCCGCGGACGCCGAAGACCAGGTCCATGCGGACTTCGCCGCGTCGCGGCGCCAGCTGTTCCGAGGTCGCGCCCGCGAACGGCAGGTGCTCGGCGACTACCTGGAAAGCCCGGCCGCTGGACCGCTGATGGTCACCGGACCGGGCGGTGTCGGCAAATCAGCCTTGCTGGCCCTGGTCGCGGGCTTCGCGCGCGGCGCGAAACCGTTCGTCGAGCGCTATATCGCCATCACACCGGAGGCGAGTGCCGGCGGATCACTGGCCGCGGGTATCGGGGCTGAGCTCGGTCTTGGTGCCGCCGATGACCCGTTCGAGCTCCTCGCGGCCGGACTGCCTGATGCCACCGCCGTTCTGCTCGTGGACGGTCTTGACCTGCTCGGCGAAGACGACGAGTTCCTTCGTTTCCGGTGGCTGCCGGCGGCGTGGCCGCCGGGGCTGCACGTCGTCATGTCGAGCAGGCGTCCGGCGGACGCTCAGCGGCTCGCCCGGCAGGAACCGGCGACAGTCCAGATAGAGCTAGGTGCCATGGCTCAGCCGGAGGCCGTTTCGCTCTTCGACAGCTGCCTGCGCGAGGCCGGCCGGGCCGTCAGTTCGGCGCAGCACGCGACGGCGTCGGCGGCGATCGGGCGGTGTCCGTTGCCGCTGTTCGTTCGCATTCTTGCTGAGCTCGCGGCCGGCTGGTCGGCCCGCGATCAAGAGGTGCTCGACGTCGGTGATCTGCCCGGCATCATCGGATACGTGTTTGACGCGCTGTCCGCCGATGACCGGCACGGGGCTGTCCTGGTGGCGGCGGCGCTCCGGCTGCTGGCTGCGTCCCGGTTCGGGCTGGCGGACGGCGAGTTGCTCGACGCGATGTCGCACGATGAAGACGTGATGGCATCGTTCCGCACCCGCCATCCCGACTCACCGCGAATCGGCTACCTGCCCTACATCGTGTGGTCGTCGCTGCGAGACGACCTGGCCCCGTACCTGGCCTGGCGGGCGATCGCAGGTGTCGAGGTCGCGGACTTCTTTCACCGGGAACTCCGCGAAACCGCCGGACAACGGTACTCCGGGCCGGGCAAAACCGAGCAGGCTCATGCTCAGCTCGCCGCGATGTTCGACCGCCAGGGAACCGATCCCGGTGGTCACTGGGTCGAAGAGCTGCGCCGAGCGGCAGGCGAGATCACCTACCACCTGCTCGGAGCCGGCCAGACCCGGCCATTCGACGAGCTGACCGAGCGCGCTGACTACCTCCGCGCTGTCGCTGGCCACCGCGCCTTCCAGGCCGGCCGATCTCAGCCTCAGCCGCATCCGGTGGATGACCTGATCACCCAGCTCCGGCGACGGGGCCGGGCGGACCTCGCCGGGGCGCTGATGGCGGCGGGCGACATGCTCGCGGTTCGGCCCGAGGCCGTGCCGCAGGTCCTGCAGGGGGCGGGCAGCGACGTGCAGGGCCCGCTGGCGATCCGCGGCGTCGGCTTCCGGTCAGCTAGCCCGCTGCCGCCCCTGGTGAACGATCACGGCACGAAGGTCACCGCCGCCATCGCCTCATCCGACGGCGCGTTCCTGGCCACCGGCGATGACGATGGCAAGGTCGCCTGGCGGTCCACCTCCAGCTGCGAACCGCTCTGGTGCCACGCTGGCCATGGGTCATGGGTCACCGCTCTGGCCCTCTCACCAGATGGGGCCTGGCTCGTGTCGGCGGGCGACGACGGGGCCATCATGGTCTGGGACGTGGCCGCCGGCCGCCGCGAGGCCATCCGGCTTCCTGCCCGCCGCGGTATGCCGCAGGCATCAGGCCTGGTTTTCGTGGACGATACGCACGTCATAGCCAAGCGAAACGCCGTGGCGTACCGTTGCGACATCGAGAGCGGACGGGTGAATCGCCTGCCGGGAAACTTGTTCGTTCTGGACGCGGCGTACCCGGATGATAATGTCGCGTTCAGCCCCGGCGGCAAGTGGTGCGTCGAATCCCGGAGTGGCGGCCGCTCGATCACAGCCACCGACCTCGCGACGGGGGCGCGCCCACTGGACCAGCAGCTACACGACACCGTGGCCAGCGTGGCCGTGAGCGCAGCCGAACTGCTCCTCGTGTCCACCGCCAACGGGCTCCTTCGTTACGATCTGCGTTCACCGCAGGCCGGCCCGCAGGTAGCACCCGGACCCGTCTTGACCTCGCTGAGCGCTGCAGAAACCGGATTCGTCGGGCTGCACCGCCAAGGCCGCCGGGTGATCCGTATCGACGAGAAGCTGGCTGTCTCGGTGATCGCGGACCTGCAGGTTGACACCTATAAATCCGCTCGATTCGTCCGCTACCTTGATCCTGGCCGGCTGGCCGTATGCTATGACACCGGGCAAGTTGAGGTGCGCGCCTGCTCCGATGGGGGCACGCTCTCCTCGAGCAGGTCCGCGCTGCGGCTCTGCGGCGGCGCGATCGCTGAAGACGGAGCCCAGGCTCTCGGCTGGCTAGCGTCGAGGACCGAGGTTGTCACCTCTGGTCTAGGCTGTCCGCCAGCGGTCGAGACCACCTGCCATCACCGGAGCGTGGTGGGCGCCGCGGCCATCGGCAATGGTCAGCTCGTCACCGTGGACGGCCAGGAAACCATGGTCGCGTGGCGTGACGGCAAGGCCGAATCATCCAGGGTCACCGCGGAACCCGTAGAGGTATCCGCCGTGGCCGAATGGAGGGGCGAAGCGGGCATCGCCGTGGGCAGCGCCGACTGCCGGGTACAGTGCATCGGACCGACAAGCGCCGAGGTAGACATACGCTCCAGCCGGCGGTCGGGCCGGGTCGCCGTTAAAGCCCTGGACGCGGCCGGGAATCCCCCGCAGGTAGCCGCGGTGCTGCAGTCGGGCCTGGTGGCCTGGGTACATGACGGTGAGGTCTCCTGGTGGCCGGCCCATCCGGAGGTGACGGTACCGGGCACCGCCGTCACGCTGCTGCCCGAAGGAGTGTCAGACGGGAGCGAGCTGGGCCGGGTACGCGTGTGGGGGCAGGACCGTGACGAGCCCGTCCTGGCGTGGGACGCATACCGGGGGCCGGTGGCCTGGATCGGGCTCATCGGCGATTTCATGGCGAGCGCCGGGACCGCGGGAACCATGTTCGTGGTCAACGTTTCCACCGCCGAAGTCGTGGGTGCCCTGCATCTGGTCGGTGGAATCGCCGCGGTGCGGATACTTTCCGCCTCGGAAATGGCCGTGCTAAGGCGGGACGGATATCTAGTCAGCTACCGATTGGAGTTTGCTCTATGACCGGCTTCGATTCCTGGCTCACACCGCAAGGGCAAGCACTCGGGAAGGCTCCCGCCGACTGGCTACCGGCGCGCCGGTCACCGAGCTGGATGGACAGCATCCGCGACTCTCTGCGGCGCGAGGGCGCACAGAAAAGCACCACCATCGGCGGCGCCGCGGAGCAGGTTAGCTTCGACGACATCGTTGACGATCTCCCCGACCAGCCATACTTCACCGCGCTGAACGGCCGAGCCGGCATCTGCCTCCGCCTCTCACCGGACAAGGCCCCCAGCATCGACTCGCTGCTGCCCGCCGGGCGTCAAGACACCGAACTGCATTTCCAGGCCTACACGCCGGGAGGGTACCCAATTCTGCGCACGGTACTTTTTCTGCCGATCGAAGCCCTCATGTTCGAGTCATCCCTCTTCCTTATCGACGGTGACGTTCAGGAATTCATCATTGCCGCGCTTGACAGCGAGATAATCGAGCTCCATATCTCTAAGACCGACGACGACAGATCGCTGTCGGTGGTCTGCCAGGCGCACGGGGTCCGGACCGCCCTGGGCAACGCCCTGGACTCACTCAGGCCCCTCGATCACTCCGCCGACGAGGACCAGCGGCGCAGCGCGCTCGATCGGATGACTCAGGACTTCCCCGAGGTCACCGACGGACTGTCCGAACGTACCCAGGTCATGCTGCACCCCACCCACTCAATGAGTCCAGTCGTCACGGTCGAAATGCACTTTGACTAAGCTCTCTGAAAGCAGGGGACGCAGCGCGTCGAGGATCGAGACGTCCTCGATGGTGGGCGGTACGGGCTCGTCGTTGCCGTCGGCGATGCCGCGCATGGTCTTGCGCAGGATCTTGCCCGAGCGGGTCTTGGGCAGCCCGGTGATGATGTCGACCCGGCGCAGCGCGGCGACCGGCCCGATCTGGTCGCGGACCAGCTGAACGAGCTCCGCGCTGAGCACGTCGGGGTCGGTGTCGATGCCCGCTTTGAGCACCACGAATCCGCGCGGGATCTGGCCTTTGAGCTGGTCGTTGACGCCGATGACGGTGCACTCGGCGACGGCGGGATGGCTGGCGAGGACTTCTTCCATTTCCCCGGTGGACAGCCGGTGGCCGGCCACGTTGATGACGTCGTCGGTGCGGCCCATCACGTAGAGGTATCCGTCGCTGTCCCGGTATCCGCCGTCCCCGGTCAGGTAGTCACCGGGATGCGCTGACAGGTAGGAATCGATGAACCGCTGGTCATCCCCCCACAAGGTCGGCAGGCACCCGGGCGGCAGCGGCAACCGCAGGACGATGTCGCCGGTGCTGCCCGGCGGCACGTCGGCGCCGGTGGCGGGGTCGACGATGTGCACGTCGTAACCCGGTACCGGCACGGTGGGTGAGCCGGGCTTGGTGGGCATGGGGTCCAGTCCCATCAGGTCGGCGGCGATCGCCCAGCCGGTCTCGGTCTGCCACCAGTGGTCGATCACCGGGATGCCGAGCAGTTCGCGCGCCCACCGGTAGGTTTCCGGGTCGAGCCGCTCCCCGGCCTGGAACAGGTACCGCAGGGTGGACAGGTCGTACTTGCCGGCCAGGTCACCGGCCGGGTCTTCCTTCTTGATCGCGCGCAGCGCGGTGGGCGCGGTGAACAATGTCTTGACCTTGTGCTCGGCGATCACCCGCCAGAACGCACCGGCGTCCGGGGTGCCGACCGGCTTGCCCTCGTACAGCACGCTGGTGCAGCCGGCCAGCAGCGGGGCGTAGACGATGTAGGAGTGCCCCACCACCCAGCCGATATCGGAGGCCGCCCAGAACACCTCGCCCGGCTCGGTGTCATAGATGTACTGCATGCTCCAGCGCAGCGCGACCGCATGCCCCCCGTTGTCGCGGACCACGCCCTTGGGTTTGCCTGTGGTGCCCGAGGTGTACAGGATGTACAGCGGGTCGGTGGCCGCGACCGGCACGCAGTCGACCGGCTCGGCGTCGGCCATCGCCTGCTCCCAGTCCACGTCACGGCCGTCGGTCAGCGCCGCGGGTGCCTGCGGGCGCTGCAGGATCACGCACGACGACGGTTTACGGCTCGACAGCGCGATGGCCCGTTCCAGGATCGGCATGTACTCCAGGACCCGGCTGGTTTCGATCCCGCAGGACGCTGACACGACGACCTTGGGGGCCGCGTCGTCGATGCGGGCGGCCAGCTCCGGCGGGGCGAAGCCGCCGAACACCACCGAATGCACCGCGCCGATGCGGGCGCAGGCGAGCATGGCGATGACCGCCTGGGGGATCATCGGCATGTAGATCACCACGCGGTCCCCGGCCCCGGTCCCCAGGCCCCGCAGCACGCCGGCGAACCGCGCGACCTGATCGAGCAGCTCCCGGTAGGTCAGGGTCTGGCCCGCGCCGGTCACCGGGCTGTCGTAGATCAGCGCGGCCTGATCGCCGCGGCCATCGCGGACATGCCGGTCCACCGCGTTAAAGCACGTGTTCAGCACGCCGCCGGAGAACCAGCGGTAGAACGGCGGATTGGACCTGTCCAGCACGACCGCCGGCTGGTGGTACCAGTCGATGCCCAGCGCAGCGCCGCCCCAGAAC
>Ga0302325_10027688_pt1 | contig 11745 bp, 9 predicted proteins | sample Palsa_T0_2_FD_201948 | JGI IMG/M metagenome (GOLD analysis project Ga0302325, IMG submission 201948) | Peat permafrost microbial communities from Stordalen Mire near Abisko, Sweden - Palsa_T0_2 | ecosystem: Environmental > Terrestrial > Soil > Palsa > Peat permafrost | place: Sweden: Abisko... | reverse complement strand
ACGCGCCGGAAGACGTCCCGTTCAAGCGCGTCGGGGACACGACGACGCCGGGCCGGCGTGCAAGTGTGCTGAGCAGGCCAAGCTCAGTCGGAGTGACGTCGACATCGCAACCGCGGCGGCGAACGCGGAAACGCGCAAGGTCGATCTCCAGATCGACATCTTCGTGAGTGGCACGGTGCGGCCGGAAGACATCAGACTGCTGCACGATCCGAGTCTTACGCGCCGCGGCAGGATTAACCGGCTCCGAAACTGCCCGATTCGTGCCGCACGCCGCGTGCGAGCAGCTGCTCGATGACCGCGGCGATGGCCTCATTCGCGCGACTGCGGTACCGGAACAGAGATCGGAGGGAAAGGCCGAGCTCGGCAGCTGCCTCCGCAGTGGAATCGCCGCAGATGTCGCAGCGTTCGACGATGGCGCGGCACACCGGTGCTTCGTACTGGAGTGCGCGGTCGATCGCGTAGATCAGCGCGTCGCGCACGGTGGCGGCACCGAGCGCATCGCGCAGCTCGATGCCGGTGGGATCGCGTTCCAGTCTCCCGGTGCGCCGCAGGTCGCGCAACAGGCGGCGCGTGGCCGGCACGCTCGACTGCATGCGCCGCTGCTTCCGCCAACAGACGACCGTGCCTCGCATGATGCCGAATATGTCACGTTTATGCCAACGGGAAGGAGTGCGACCGCACGACGAATCGCAGCAATGCTAGCTGCCGCTCGCAGAAACATTTTGGGTTGAACGATGATGTTTCCGGGTACGGCATCAATTGGCTCTCCGCATCAATCATCGGCTCCCCCTCGTCGATGCGAGGCCCTCTAAGGTCGTTCGTGGTTGCCCTGTCCCTCCTCATAGCTGGCCGCAATCCTGGTCGCGGCAATCGCTCGTGAGCGCAACCAAAACGGCCGCGACGCTGCGCACCCGCGGCCCGCTGACGAGCGATCGCCTGCAGATCGAGGAGTCGGAACTGCCGGCGCTGCAAGCGGGGCAGTTTCTCGCGACGGTTCGTGCTTGCGGTGTCTGCCGAACCGACCTCCAAATCGTCGAAGGCGATCTGCCGCTGCGGCATGCACCAATCGTCCCCGGACATCAGATCGTGGGCATCGTATCCGCCACCGCACCGGGTGTTGATCTGAGCATCGGAACGCGGGTCGGCATTTCGTGGCTGGGTGGAACCGACGGTACCTGCCGCTTCTGTCGCGAAGGCCGCGAGAATCTCTGCGACGCCCCCGTCTTCACGGGCTACGACGTCGACGGCGGATATGCAACCTCCGTCATCGCGCGGGCTGATTTCGCCTACCCGCTCGATGACGTGCTCGATGACCTGCATGCAGCGCCGCTTCTGTGCGCCGGGATTATCGGGTTTCGGGCGCTGCGCGTGGCCGGCGTTCAGCCCGGCGAGCGGGTCGGCTTGTACGGCTTCGGCGCATCGGCGCATCTCGCACTGCCGATTCTCAAGCACTGGGGATGTTCGGTCTTCGTCGCGACGCGCGGTGCCAACCATCGTGCCTCGGCCGAGAAGCTGGGGGCGGATTGGATCGGAAAAGAAACCGATCGCCCGCCGCAGCGACTCGATCGCGCCATAACCTTCGCCCCTTCCGGCGACATCGTCGTGGCGGCCCTGGGTGCGCTGCGCAAAGGCGGCGTGGTCGCAATCAACGCGATCCACCTGGACCGTATTCCGGAGTTCGACTACGACTCGCTGCTCTGGGGTGAGCGCGAGATTCGCAGCGTTGCCAACATGACGCGGGCGGATGCTCGTGACTTTCTCGCACTCTCGTCGGAGATCGGGATCCGGCCTGAGACAAGCGCCTTCCCGCTTGCGCACGTCAACGACGCGTTGCGCGCCGTGAAGGACGGGAGCGCCGACGGAGCCGCCGTCATTCAAATGTCCTAACCGTTCTCAGTATTTCGCGGTACGCTTACCGTCGAGCGCGATACCCTCCTCAATCACCAGTGTTGAAAGAAGACCCAGCATGGCCTATCAAAGCGTCAACCCGTACGACGGAAAAACCGTCAAGACGTTTGATGAAATGACCAATCCGCAACTCGAGACAGCGATCGCGACCGCCGCGACGACCTATGAAACATGGCGGCACAAGACGTATGCCGAGCGGGCGGTCATCGTCGCCAAGGCGGCGGCGCTCATGCACGAGCGGGCTGACGAATTTGCGCGCTTGGTGACCCTCGAGATGGGCAAGCGCATCGACGAGGCCCGCGGAGAAGTCGAGTTCAGCTCGCAGATTCTCGCGTATTACGCCAAGAACGCGGAGCGCTTTCTGGCTCCGGTGAAGCTCAATCCCGCCATCGGCCAAGCGCATATGGAGAGCAGCCCGATCGGCGTGATCTTCGCTGTCGAGCCCTGGAACTTTCCCTACTACCAGCTCGCGCGCGTCGCGGGACCCCATCTGATGGCGGGCAACGTCCTGCTGGTGAAGCACGCCAGCTGCGTCCCGCAGTGCGCCATCGCTTTCGAGAAGCTCTGGATCGACGCCGGAGCACCGGCTGGCCTGTACACGAATCTGCTGATCTCGCACGAGCAGTCGGACCGCGTCATCGATGACCCGCGGATCAAGGGTGTTGCATTGACGGGCAGCGTGGCGGCCGGGCAGAGCGTCGCAGCGCGAGCCGGCAACAAACTCAAGGTCTCCTCAATGGAGCTGGGCGGCAGCGATGCCTTCATCGTCCTCGACGACGCCGATCTCGATCACACCATCAAGTGGGCCGTCTGGGGCCGGATGTACAACACCGGCCAGACCTGCTGCGCCGCGAAGCGCTTCATCGTGGTCGAAGAGAAGGCCGACGAATTCCTAGCGAAGTTCCGGGCCGCACTCGCCGAGCTCAAGCCCGGCAATCCGATGGACGAGAAGACGTCCTTGGGCCCGCTCTCGACGGAGTCGGCTCTCGTCGACCTGCTCAAACAGGTCGACGGTGCGGTCGCGCACGGCGCCAAGGTCGTGCTCGGCGGCAAGCGGATCGATCGCCCGGGCTCGTTCATGGAGCCAACGATTCTCACCGGCATCACCCCGAAGAACCCCGCCTTTCGTGAGGAATTCTTCGGCCCGGTCGCGCTGTTCTTCCGCGTCAAGAACGAAGACGAAGCGATCGCGCTCGCCAACGATTCCGACTTCGGGTTGGGCGGCTCGGTGTTCACCAAGGACGAGGCACGCGGGCAGCGCGTGGCGAGCCGCGTCGAGACCGGCATGATGTTCATCAACAACATCTCCTGGTCGGACGCGGAACTGCCCTTCGGCGGCATCAAGGACTCCGGCTACGGCCGCGAGCTCGGCGATATGGGTATCCAAGAGTTCGTCAACAAGAAGCTGGTGCGCTTCGGCTCGATCGAAGCGCCGCCCACGGTCGTCGCAGCGCCGGCGCTCGTCGGCAGCGGTGTATCATGACGACCAACGCGACGGTCCTCGAGCGCCCGGCAGCGGTCCCGCCCAAATCGGGCGGGGCTGCGCCCTCGATGAAAGCACTCGTTTATCTCGGGAACGGCAAGAAAAGCTACGAGGATCGGCCCAAACCGACCCTTACGGCGCCGACCGATGCCATCGTCAAGATCGTGAAGACGACGATTTGCGGCACCGACCTGCACATTCTCAAGGGCGATATGCCGACCGTCAAAGCCGGCCGGATCCTTGGACACGAGGGCGTCGGCATCATCGACGAAGTGGGCGCCGGCGTGACCGCGTTCAAGCGGGGGGAACGCGTGCTGATCTCCTGCGTCACGTCCTGCGGGGCGTGCGTGTATTGCCGCAAGCTCATGTTCTCGCACTGCGCGAAGGGCGGCTGGATTCTGGGCTACGAGATCGACGGCACCCAGGCCGAGTTCGTGCGCATCCCGTTTGCGGACACCAGCCTCTACCCGATTCTCGAGGGTGAAGACGAAGAGCCCCTGGTGATGTGCAGCGACATCCTGCCGACGGGCTTTGAGTGCGGCGTCCTCAACGGTCAGGTCGCGCCGGGAAGTACCGTGGCGATCGTCGGCTCGGGCCCGATCGGGCTCGCCGCGCTGCTCACGGCGCAATTCTATTCGCCGGCCGAGATCATCATGATCGATCTCGACGACAAACGCCTCGAGATCGCGAAGGGCTTCGGCGCCACCAGCGTGATCAACAGCACCGACGGCAAGGCCCAGGAGAAGGTCATGAAGATGACCGGCAACGTGGGCGCGGATACGGTGATCGAAGCGGTCGGCATTCCGGCCACCTTCGAACTGTGCGAGCAGCTCGTCGCGCCGGGCGGCCATATCGCCAATATCGGCGTGCACGGCAAGCCGGTCGCACTCCACCTCGAGCAGCTGTGGGATCGGAACATCACGATCACGACCCGCCTCGTCGACACCGTCAGCACGCCGATGCTGCTGAAGACGGTTCGTTCGCGCAAGATCGACCCCAAGCGGCTCATCACCCACCACTTCGCCCTTGGGGCCATCATCGACGCGTACGACACCTTCGCGAATGCGGCGAAAACCGGCGCGCTCAAGGTCATCATCGAGGCCTAGCCCACTTCCCGTCAAGGAAGAACTGGAGATCCGGATGTTTGTCAACGTAGCCGTTCTGAAGGAGACGCAATCGCGCGAACGGCGCGTGGCGCTGGTGCCTTCGGTCGCGGCGAGGTTGGTCAAATTGGGGGCGCGGCTGCACATGCAGGCTGGTGCAGGCGACGCAGTCGCGCTTCCCGACTCGGCCTACGAGAACGTCGCCTTCACGGCCGATCGAAACGAGCTCGTCCGCAATGCCGACGTCGTGCTTGCCGTCCAGCCGCCGGCGCTGGCCGTCATCGACGCGATGCAGGAAGGCGCGATCCTCCTTTCGTTCATCTACGAACACAACCAAAAAGAGCTCGTGGAGCGGCTCTTGGATCGGAAGATCACCTGCTTCGCGATGGAGCGCGTGCCGCGCATCAGCCGGGCCCAGACGATGGATGCGCTCTCGAGCCAATCGGCCCTAGCGGGGTATTACGCGGTGCAGCTCGGCACAACGCATCTGTGCCGCGTTCTGCCAAAGCTTACGACGGCCGCCGGGACGATCGGGCCGGCCAAGGTGCTGGTGATGGGCCTGGGTGTCGCCGGTCTCGAGGCGATCGCCACGGCGCACCGGCTGGGCGCCGTCGTCGAGGGGTACGACGTCCGCCCGGAAACCGCCGAACAAGCCCGTTCGCTCGGCGCGACGTTCGTCGAAACGGGTGTGGACGCGCGCGGGAAAGGCGGCTACGCCCGCGAGTTGACCGCTGACGAGAAAACGAGAGTTGCCGGCGCGCTGACCAAACATATTCAAGCCGCCGACTTGATCATCACGACGGCCGCTATTCCCGGGCGGTCCTCACCGAAGCTGATCAGCAAAGCACAGGTAGCCGGCATGAAGGCCGGTGCGGTGATCGTCGACCTCTCCGCGGAGGGCGGCGGCAACTGCGAGGACACGCAGCCCGGTGAAACGGCGCGGGTCGGCAACGTCACGATCGTCGCGCCCTTGAACGTGCCGTCGCTGCTCGGCGACGACGCCAGCAACCTCTACTCGCACAATCAGTACAATCTGCTCGCGCTGATGCTGAAGGACAACATCATCACGATCGATTGGACCGACGAAGTGCTAGCGAAGACCGTGCTCACCCACGCCGGGAAGATGCACGACGGCGCGATCGAACACCACAACGCGAAGCCTGCCACGAAAGTGGCCTGATCGGACTATTGCACCCATGGACTCCCTGATGGCGGTCAACGGCTTCGTCGGCCTCTACATCTTCATGCTTGCCGCCTTTGCGGGCTGGATCATCGTCGGCAACGTTCCCGCAATTCTGCATACGCCGCTGATGTCGGGCTCCAACTTCGTGCACGGTATCGTCGTGGTCGGCGGACTCTTCGCGCTGCTCAACGCCACGACGGTCCTCGAACAGGCGATCGGGTTTGCGGCCGTGCTGCTCGGCGCGGGGAACGCCGCCGGCGGCTATGCCGTGACCGACCGCATGCTGGCAATGTTCCGCTCGAGCGCCGATACGCCGCAGCGCGCGAAACACCGTCACGTGCGGGCCCACCACGCCAAGAAAGCCTGACGAACCGCCATGCTCATTTCTCTTTCACAGATAGCGATCGGCGTCACCGGCTTCGCAGCGGCGTTTCTCTTCATGTACGGCCTCAAGCGGATGTCGTCGCCGGCCACGGCGCCCTCGGGAATCCGGGTCGCCGGTGTCGGCATGCTGGTCGCCGTGGCAGCCGCATTTCTGTACGCCTTCGATGTGAGCCCGGCTGCGCAGCCGCATCTCGCGGTCAATATCGGACTCGCCATTGTGGCCCTCGTTCTCGGAGGCGGCCTCGCCTGGCGCAGCGGCAAGACGATCGCGATGACGGCGATGCCCCAGATGGTGGCACTCTACAACGGCATGGGCGGCGGCGCGGCCGGCGCTATTGCCGCAGTCGAGCTTTTCGGCGCCAAGACGAACGGCAGCAGCCAACTCGTCGTCACGCTGATCGGGGCGTTCATCGGGGCCGTGTCGCTCTCCGGATCGGTGATCGCGTGGGCCAAACTCGACGGCGTGCTCAAGAAGCCGTTTCTCGTGCGCGGCCAGCAAGCATTCAATGCGGCCCTGCTGATCGCCGTGCTGCTGGTTGCGGGCGCCATCGTCTTCGCGACGGCGGGCGGCGTCGAGCCCGTGCTCTCGGTGCCGGCGTTGATCTGCATCTTCTTTGGATGCGCGCTGCTCTTCGGCATTCTCATGACGCTCCCGATCGGCGGGGCCGATATGCCGGTCGTGATTTCCATCTACAATGCCTGTACCGGCGTTGCGGTCGGGCTCGAGGGCTTCGTGCTGCAGAATCCGGCGTTGATGATCGCCGGTATGGTGGTCGGCGCGGCGGGTACGCTGCTGACGCTGCTGATGGCGAAGGCGATGAATCGCTCGGTCGTCAACGTGCTCTTCAAGAAATTCGGGCCGGCGGCGAAACAGAAGCAGGGCGCAATGACGGGCAGCCTCAAACCGGTTGCGGCTGCCGATGCGGCGATTTTCATGCGCTATGCCCAAAGCGTCATCATCGTGCCGGGTTATGGGCTGGCCGTCTCGCAGGGTCAGCAAAAACTCTACGAGTTCGTGAAGTTGCTGCAGGCGGCCGGCGTATCGGTGAAGTTCGCGGTGCATCCCGTTGCGGGGCGCATGCCGGGTCAAATGGATGTCCTCTTAGCCGAAGCAGGAGTGCCCTACGATCTCATCGTCCAGCTCGACGACATCAACAGCGAGTTCGCGACCACGGACGTGGCGTTGGTCATCGGCGCCAACGATGTCGTCAACCCGGAAGCGCGCACGGTCAAGTCGTCGCCGATCTACGGCATGCCCATCCTCAATGCCGACCAGGCCAAGAAGGTCTACGTCGTCAAGCGCGGCGACGGCAAGGGGTATGCCGGCATCGTCAACCCGCTGTTCTACGACGACAACTGCGAGATGGTGTACGGCGACGCTCAGGCGGTGCTGATCCAGATGATCGAAGCTGTGCGAGGACTCGGCTCGGCCGCGGCCGCCTGATCACGACAGCAGTCCGCGGCGTAGCGCGGTCACCGCGGCGTGCGCGCGGTCGGAGGCCGAAAGTTTCTCCAGGATGTCGCGCACGTGGCCTTTCACGGTGCCCAGGCCGAGGTGCAGGCGGGTTGCGATCTCGGCGTTGCCGACGCCGTCGGCGATCAGTTTGAGGACGTCGAGTTCCCGCGGCGTCAGCGGCGAGGCTGCCGGCGGAACGGCGGTCGGGCTGAAGCGGCGCAGCACGACGTGCGCGATCCGCGGGTCGAAGTAGGCACCGCCGGCGGCGACCGCGCGCACGGCGTCGAGCACGATCGCGGCGTCGGACGACTTGACGCAGTACGCATCGGCTCCGGCGGCAAGCGCCGCGAGGACCTCCTCGTCGAGTTCGTGCATGGTGACGATCACGACGCCGATCTCCGGCGCCGCGGCTTTGACCGCGCGCGTGACGGCGATACCGTCGGCTCCAGGCAAGCCGAGATCGACGACGGCCACGTCGGGTTTCTCGCGTAGGATGGCGGCCTGTCCCTCGATCCCGTCGCCGGCCTCAGCCGCCACTGCGAAACTGCCGGCCTCGAGTGCCGCGCGCAATCCGGCTCGTGTCAAGGCGTGGTCTTCGACCAGAACGACGCGGATCGCGCTCATCGTCCGGCCGGCGCCGTGATGCTGAAGGTGCTGCCCTGCGGCGCGCGAGGCGTATAACTCGCGCTGCCGCCGATCTCTTCGGCGACGCGTCGCACGATGTACAGGCCGAGGCCGGAGCCTGCTCCCCGCCGGCCCTCGCCGCGCGCGAAGCGTTCGAACAGCGTCGCGCGGGCTTCCGGCGCGACGCCGGGACCGTTGTCGCTGACCGCGATCGTCACCGTCGAACGATCGGAACGCGCACCCACGTCGACCTTGCCGCCGGGCTGGGTGTAGGCCAGGGCGTTGGCCACCAAATTCGTCACCGCGCGGCGCAAATCGCTGCGATCGCCGATGACGTGCGCTGCCGAATCCTGACCGACGAGTAGTTCGACGCTGCGCGCCGCCGCGATCGGTTGCAACTCGCCCGCGACCTCGCGCAGCAGCGCATCGACATCGATCGTCTCGCGCTGCAGCAGCCGTTCGCCTGACTCGAAGCGCGCGACCAGCAGCAGGGTATCGGCCAGGCGTTGGAGTTCGTCGGTCGCGACGATGCTGCGATCGATGATGTCCGAGTACACCGGCGGCATCTCGCCGTAAAGCCCGGCTTTGGCCTGCCGGAACGTCAAACCGAGCGACGCCAGCGGCGTGCGGAGATCGTGCGACATCGCGTAGACGAGGTCGCGAATGACGGCGCTGCGTTCGGCCAGCGCATCGTTGCGGTCGGCCAGTTGCGCGAACAACCGGGCCTGTGCGAGGGCAGCGGTCGCGCTGCGGCCGTATGCGCGCGCGATCGTGCGCGTGCCGCCCTCGGCGGTGCCGAACGGCCCCTCGCCGGCCACCAGCAGAACGCCCATCGCAGTACCGTGTTCTCCGACCGGAATCGCCAAGGCGGCGCGCGCACCGATCCGGTCGAGCACCAGACCGCCGACCGGATCGCGCGACTCGACCGCGATCACGTCGTCGTCTTCGAGCGCGCGGCGCGTCAGCGATGCGAGTTCCGGGGTGGGCGGGCCCTCTTCGAGCGTGACGTCCGCACGGTCGCGTTCGGCGACCAGCCGGCCGTCGCTGCGATTGGCCGGCACCCAGCGCGCGCTCTGCGCATCGAGCAGCGGCAGCGCTTCGCGCACCACCGCGCGGAGAACCAAATCGTACGACAGCGACGCGCGGATGCGATCGATCGCCACCGCCAGCTGCGCCTCGCGCCGCGCGCGCGCTTCCTGTGCGGCGAGGCGGCCGAAGCCTCGGGCTCGCTCTTGTAGCGTGGTGCCGAGCCAGCCGACCAGCACGATCGACAGCGCGGCCAAGCCGCGATTGGCGAGGCTGATCGCGTCCCAACCGCCGGCCGACATGCCGTTGAGGTAGCCGGCCGCCACATCCGCGATCAGCGCAGCGATGACCAAGCTCGTCGTCAGCGTGGCGCTGCCCATGAACGCCGAGAGCACGATCGGGACGTTCAAGAGAATCGCGACGACGAGCGCTTGCGGCGTCGCGACGTCGAACGCGAACGCCAGCGCCAGCAGCGCGAACGAGACGATCGGCACCCAGCGCGTGCGCACGATTTCGCGTTCACGGGGCGGACGTAACCGCCCTGCGCCGAAGTTGTGCGAGTGGAACGACCGAGCGCGCAGTCGCTCTTAACCGAACTCGGACTCGGGCCGCGACTGACCATCTATCTCGCCAGCACGCCGGGTGCGGGCAAGACGCATCGGCTGCTGACCGACGCGATCGGACAGATGCGTGCGGGCCGCCGGGTCGCCATCGGCTGGGTCGAAACCAAGGGGCGGCCGGACCTCGACGAGCTGGCCTCGCGCTTGCCGCGCATCCCCCCGCGAACCTTCGGGAGCTTTGAGGACTTCGATCTGGAGGCGGCGCTGGCGAGCGACGCGGAGACGATCGTGCTCGACGAACTCGCCCACGGCAACCCGCCCGAGGCTCCGCACGCCAAACGCTGGCAGGACGCGCTGGCGCTGCGCGAGGCCGGCAAGTCGGTGCTGGGCGCGTTCAACGTGCAGCACCTCGAGACCGTCGCGCCGGTTGCCGAACGCATCCTCGGCTTTCCGATTCGCGAGCTGGTGCCGATGTCGTTTCTGGCCCACGCCGACACGGTCATCGCCTTGGACGTCTCGGCCTCGATCCTGGATTCGCGCCTGCGCAACGGCCGCATCGTGCGCGCGGAGGACGTAGAACGCGCGTACGCCGGCGCGTTTCGTCCGCAGAACCTCGAGCTGCTGCGCGAACTGCTGCTGCGCACGGTCGACCAGTTGACGGTGCCGGTCGTCGCGCCGGCGCGGACCTCAGCCGCGCTGGTGGTGGTGACGCCCGGCATCGACATCGACCACTACTTGCGGCGGATGTCGGGCTTCGCCGACGCGCTGGACTTGGCGGTCGACACGGTCGCGGTCGGCAAGGTCGATCCCGGCGCGTACCTCGACGCGCGCATGGCGATCGATGCCGCCGACATCGTGCCGCCGCCGCACTTCGTCGACCGCGGTCAGCTCGATGCAATTCGGGCGGCGCTGGTCGCCGTGCCGCGCGGTGAACTCGCGGCGAAGATCCTGGCGCGTCCGATCGATCGCGACGTGTACGTCGTCGATCCGGCGCGGCCGCCGCTGCTGCGGACGTTCGAGAACGCGCGCCATCCCTACGGGCACGTCGCGGGCGACCGCATGAAGATCGGTTACGGGAAGCTGACCATCTTTCTGGGTTCGGTCGCCGGCAGCGGCAAGACGTTTGCGATGCTCGACCGCGCGCAGCAGCTACGCGATGAAGGGGTCGACGTGGTGGCCGCCTTGGTCGAGACGCACGGCCGTGCCGAAACGGCCGCCAAGCTCGAGGGGCTCGAGCGGCTGGGACGCTTGGCGAACGGTGAGCTCGACCGCGAGACGCTGCTCGAACGCCATCCGGCGGTGGCCTTGATCGACGAGCTCGCACACACCAACGCACCGGGTAGCGCGTACGCGAAGCGCTACGACGACGTGATCAATATCCTCCGGGCCGGGGTGTCGGTGATGACGACGCTCAACGTGCAGCACCTGGAGGGACTCGGCGACGTCGTCGAGCGCATCACCGGTACGCGCGTGCGGGAAACGGTACCCGATACGATTCTGGAAGCCGCGGACGAGCTGATCTTCATCGACGTGTCGCCGGACGTGATTCGCCAACGTCTGCGCGAAGGCAAGATCTATCCGCGCGAGCGCATCGACGCCGCGCTGACGAACTTCTTTCAGACCGACCATCTCGCGGCATTGCGCGAGTTGGCCGTCCGCGAGGTGCTGCACGCGCGGTCCGAGCGCACGCACGTGCGCCCGTTCGCGCGGGTGATCGCGGCGGTTGCACCGCGCGAGCGCGATGCCGGCATCATTGCGCGCATGGGTCGCTTGGCCGGACGCTTGGACGTCGACCTGCGGGTGATCACCATGCTCAAGCCGGGCGAAGACGCGCCGTCGAACGTGCTCGAACTGCTCTCACGCGCCACCCGGACGGCGCGCGGCGCGTTTCTGGCCGACCGGGCTGACGACGCCGCGGCCCGGCTGGTCGCGATTGCCGATCCGGCCGACGTGATTGCGGTCGAATCGCCGCGTCGCGAGCGGCGGATCCTTGGCGGTCACGCGTCGTTTGCGATGCG
>Ga0302325_10027687_pt1 | contig 11746 bp, 9 predicted proteins | sample Palsa_T0_2_FD_201948 | JGI IMG/M metagenome (GOLD analysis project Ga0302325, IMG submission 201948) | Peat permafrost microbial communities from Stordalen Mire near Abisko, Sweden - Palsa_T0_2 | ecosystem: Environmental > Terrestrial > Soil > Palsa > Peat permafrost | place: Sweden: Abisko... | reverse complement strand
CTAGTGACTCGAGCGGCAAGTGCCTGGTCCTTTGCTCTCCGAACCAGGCGTGTTTCGGGTTCCTAAGCCGCGGGGCAAGACCGGGGACAGAGGTCACACAAAATGATTGCATTCCTCTTAGCAACGCTGTTGGCGCAGAACCCCGCCGGCTGCGCCGGTCCCGGTCCTGCGATCGCCTCGGTGAAGGTTGCCAACACGACGCAAGACGGCGCACTCAACGACTATCAGCTGCGCGTCAGCGTGATCAATCGCGGAAATACCTCGCAAGCGGGCAACGTGCTGCAATCGGTCGATATCTTCCGGAACGGCACGAAGGTCGATCAGAAAGGCGTCCCGCCGCTGAAGGCCGGCGGAGCGTACTCGTTCGTCTATTCGTTCTCACGCAACGCGGATGCGGGCGACGGAACGACGACGTTTACGTTCCGGATGGATCCGGGACAGAGCTGCGAGGGCTACGTCTTTCGCGTGTGAGTCAAGCGAATGCGGGTTGCGCTTCGGAGAGCGCGGCCCGCACCGCTCGAACTCGCTTCGCAAGGCGTTCGAACGCGGCGCAATCGATCGCCTGAGCGGAATCGGATAGCGAACGATCGGGGAACGGATGAACCTCGACGATCGCACCGTCGAGCCCGGCCGCCGCGGCAGCCAGCGTGAGGGGTTCGATGAGCGAGCGCCGCCCCGAGGCGTGTGAAGGATCAACAATGACGGGCAGGTGCGTCAGTTCTTTGAGACGCAGCGCACCGCCTATATCGAAGACGTTGCGCGTCTCGGAGTCGAAGCCGCGAATGCCGCGCTCGCAGAGCACGACTTGCGGGTTTCCCTCGAGCAGCACGTACTCTGCCGCCAGGAGCAACTCTTCGAGCGTGGCCGATACGCCGCGTTTGAGCAGCATCGGGAGTCCGCTGCGCGCGGCGGCCCGGAGCAATGGGACGTTCTGCATGTTCCGTGCACCGATCTGCAGCATGTCGACGTGAGGCGCCAGCTTTTCGACCTGCGCTTCCGAGAGGGCTTCGACGACCGCGGGGATTCCGCTGAGCCGGCGCGCCCGGTCGATCAGCGGGAGCGCTCCGTCACCCAAACCTTGGAAATCGTAGGGCGACGTACGCGGTTTATAAGCGCCGCCGCGCAGCATCGCTCCACCCGAGGCCGAGACAGCCGCCGCGACGGCCTCGATTTGCTCCGCATCTTCGATGGCGCACGGCCCACCGATGAGGACGAAATCGCCGTCGCCGAAGCGCGCGCCCGCCACGTCGACGACGCTGGTTCGGGAGCTGCTGCGGCTTGCGAGGGGATAGCGGCTGGCCATGATTCTCTCCTGACGACGAATACAAAAAAACCACCCGGTGAGGGTGGCCGACGAAACGTTGGGGGACGTTCGAGCGCGCTTTTACCTCACCGGCACGGGGTCATGCGGCGTAAACCAATACCAGTAGGCGAAGGCGCGGGCTGACATTCCGTTCACGGTACACCGGGTCGAGCGTCCGTGTCAATGAGGGGATGCGAAATCCCAGAGGGTAACGACACCCACGATGCGGCCCAGCCTCCTGCGCACGCTCGGAATCATCGCTCTGGCGCTCGCAGCCCTCACCATCGGAGTCCAGCTCTACCTTTCGTCCCGCGCGCCGGCGACGCAGGTCAGCGGCCTGCGCGGAACGCCGCTCCAACCTGCGCGCAGTTTCGAACCCGTGGAACTCACCGATCAACGTGGGGCGAGCGCGCGTTTGCCGATCGAAGGCGCGGCATATACGCTCGTTTTCTTCGGCTACACGCATTGTCCGGACGTCTGTCCGCTCGGGATGTCGACGCTGGCCCGCGCCGATCGCGAACTCGGTCATCCGAAGGCGCTTGGCCTCGCCTTCGTCACGGTCGATCCAAGCCGCGACACGCCCGCAGCGCTCGCCACCTTCACTCGTTCGTTCGATTCGAGAATCGTCGGCTTCACCAGCGAGCCTTCGCAACTCGGCCGGCTTTGGAATCAATTTGGCGTCCTCGTAGAGCCGGCATCGCGTGAGTTCGTACACGGTGAATCGATCTATCTCGTCGACGCGAACGGGCACATCTTGCTCGAATATCCGCCCGACGGCTCGGCCGCTGACATCGCCGGCGACGTTCGCACGCTGCTACGGGCTTAAGGCGAACCTCTCGCTACAGTTCGATGAGCGATTGCGCGAGCGTAGCGGGATCTGCGATCAGATCGATCGCACTGATGCGATCGTCGACGATGCGAAAGCGGAACGCAACCCGCAGCTCACCTGCCTGCCTCCACACGGCGCCGGGCTTCCCGTCGATGAACACGGGCAGCGCGGCACTGGCACGTCGAGCGAACGTCCGGGCGACGGCATCCGCGCCTTCGATACCCGTCTCCAAACGATCGTTCTGCCAGTACGCTGCACCGCCCATCGCCACGACCGCGGCATCCGCGCGTAGCGTCGCTCCCGGATCGAGCAGCGCGAGCAGCGTCGAGAAATATCCCTTCCGCGAGGCTGCAAGAAACGCGCGCACGAGTTCGTCGTGCCGCTGCGTCGCCACATCACGTCCGGCGGATGCGCCGCGCACGCGGCGGCGAGCGCGGCTCGCGAGCTGCCGCGCTGCCTCGGGTGTCCGTCCGACGATCGCTGCGATGTCATCGAAGGGCACGTCGAACATGTCGTGCAGCACGAATGCGACGCGCTCCGCCGGCGAGAGCGTATCGAGCAGCATCAGCAGGGCCACGCCGATCGAATCGGCCAGCAGCGCCTCTTCCTCGGGGCCTTCGCCGGAAGCAATCGCGACGATGTCGCGACGTGGGTCGTGCGGCGTTAGCTCCTCGCGCCGGCTTTCGCGCCATTTCAGCGCATCGAGGCAGACGCGCGCAACAACGGTTGTGAGCCAACCTTCTAGGTTCGAAACCTGCGCGATGTCCGCGCGGCTGATGCGCAGCCAACTCTCTTGCAACGCATCGTCGGATTCGGCAGCCGATCCCAGAATTCGTCGCGCGATGCGCTGCAAGCGCGGTCTAGCGCCCTCGAAGCGCTCCGCGAGCCACTCTGCATCACCTGGTGAGCCCCCGCCTGCGGCGTCAGTCACGTTTCACCCCGCTCGATCCGTCATACGCGTAGAAGGAGAATAAAATCTTGAAAGACGTTTCCTTGATCGTCTATCCGGCAACAGATCTCAACGCAGCCAAGCGCTTTTTTCGCGAGCTTATCGGCGCCGACCCCTACGTTGATGGGGGCCCGTACGTCGGTTACAAGAGTGGCGATATGGAAATCGGGCTCGTTCCGAATAAAGATGCGCGCGATTCTGCCGGCGTCGCATACTGGACCGTGGGCGACATCGCATCGCGCGTGAAAGGACTCGTGGCCGCAGGCGGCACGATCGTGCAGGACGTCACCGACGTCGGCTACGGAATGCTGGTCGCGAGCGTCAAAGATCCCAACGGCGTGACCGTAGGCTTACGGCAACCTCCAAAGGGATAGGTTTTCGCCCGTCGTCAGTTGGCACGCGTCGTCGATTCCAGAAGACGCGTGCCATACTGTGCGGCGTGCAGTGCCGCGACGATCGCCTCGAGATCGCCGGGCGAGCGCGTCTCGAAGGTAATGTCGAGTTCCGCGTTTTTCGACGGGACGTCGTGGAACAGTCGCTGGTGCTTCACATCGAGGATGTTCGCACCGCATTCTCCGATGAGTCGCGCGACGTCGCCGAGGGCCCCGGGCTGATCGTTGATCTCAACGCGCATCCGCACCACACGCCCGTCGTGCAAGCGGACGCGCTCGATGACGTTCGCGAGCAAGCCGGTGTCGATGTTCCCACCGGTCACCACGAGCCCGACGTTGCGACCGCGAAAACGCTCGGGATGATCGAGCAAAGCGGCGAGCGCGGCGGCGGCCGCGCCCTCGACGACGAGCTTCTCCTCTTCTAAGAACAGGTGAATCGCGTGCTCGATGGCGGAATCCGAAACGAGCACGATATCCGCGACGAGTTCGCGGGCGATCTCAAGCGGCGCTTCGCCGATCGCTTTCACGGCGATCCCTTCGGCCAGCGTTTGGCGCCCGTGCACCGGCTCGAGTCCGGCCAGCGCGCGCTGTAACGACGGATAAGCCTCCGTCTGAACGCCCACGATTTCCACGTCTGTTTTGAGGTGCTTGGCGGCGACGGCGCAGCCCGAAATCAATCCGCCGCCACCGACGGGCACGAGCAGAACATCCAGCTCGGGAACATCGCGCAGAAATTCAAGGCCGGCCGTGCCTTGGCCGGCGATAACGCGCGCATCGTCGTAGGGATGCACGAGCGTCAAGCGTTCCGATGCGGCGACCTCATGGGCGCGAGCGGCAGCATCCGCTAACGTCTCGCCTGCCAGGATCACCCGCGCACCGAATTGTTCGGTGCGCCGAACTTTGGTAAACGGTGTGGTCTGCGGCATGACGATCGTCGCGGGGATGCCGAGGCGGCTGCCTTGATACGCGACGGCTTGCGCGTGATTTCCGGCCGACATCGCGATGACGCCCTGCGCGCGCTCGGCGTGCGAGAGCGCGAGCATCCGGTTCGCCGCGCCACGATCCTTGAACGAGCCCGTCCGTTGACGCGTCTCGAGCTTGAGCGAAACGCGCGCGCCGCAGCGCGCGGAGAGCGAGCTTGCGAGAAGTGCCGGCGTGCGCACGACGTACTCCGCGATGCGCTCCGCGGCCGCCGTAACGTCATCGTAGGAAACTGGAAGGGCCATTGGGGAATGGCTACGACGCGGCCCAGGGAGTTCCGGGTCCGGGTGTGCGGGAGCTACGAACGCAGCGCGTCGGCGAACTCCGCGTCGGCCGCGGCAACGATGTGAAAGACTTCCGCCGGATCCGGTTTGAGCAGCGGCACGTTTCCAGCGCGATCGACGACGGCGGCACCGGCCTCGACGAGAATCGCCAACGGCCCGGCGAGATCGTGGACGTGCACGACACCGCGCTCGAGAGCAACGAACGCGCCGAGCGAACCGTCGGCCACGCGGCAGAGATCGATGCTCGTGCTTCCCGACACGCGAATTCGCTGGACGCCGCCCGGTGGTCGCGGCAGATCGCGCTCGCGCGTCGGACTCGGTAAGCCGAGCAACGTTCCGCGCTTTGCGGCGATGGCGCGGCCGTCCGCGAACGCTCCGGCGCCCACGCGCGCCGACCAGCGTCGCCCGGAAACGAGTTCGCACACGAAGCCGGCGAGCGGACGACCGTCGCGGACGAGACCGATCGCGGTTGCGTACGGCGGATATCCCGCGCGGAAATTCCGGCTGCCGTCGAGCGGATCCAGCGCGATCCACGCATCGCCGGCCTGCGGCACCGCGCCGATCAAGCCGCGCTCCTCGCTCACGATCGGGACGCCCAGGGGCGCCAGCGCCTCCACGGCCGCTCGTTCGGCGGCACGGTCGCCGGCCTCGGTCGGAGCTCCGTCCGCGCCCATCCCGACCGCATCGAGCGTAGCAAGATCGACGATGGCCGACGCGACAGCGGTCGCCGCGCGCGCGGCAGCATCCAGAAAGCGCTCTTCAAGCGAGGCGTGACGCCGTTCGGGAACTTGTCGCCGAAAACGGCGCGCCGGAGTCCGCTCGTCGTATCCGCGTTCGCGATAGAAGGCGTGCGCCTCGTCGCGCCATTCGGAGCTCTCGAGTTCGATACGCGAACAGCCGAGTTCGCGGGCGGCGTCGTCAACAGCCCCAAGCAAAGCGCTGCCGATGCCGCGACCGCGAAATCCATCTGCAACCGCAAGCGCACCGAGCCACGCTTCGTAGGCGTCGCCGATCGAGGTCGGTCGCGCTTGGACCTCCGCGAAGCCGGCGACGAACCCGTCCACTTCCGCCACGACCACGCGCGCATCGCTGCGGCGCAGAAGCGTCGCCAGATGACGGAGCGGGTCAGAGTTTGCGGCAACGTCGTCGTGGCCGCCCATCGCGAGCGTCAACGCCAGGATCGCTTCACGGTCGTTCCACGCCGCGGGACGCAGCGCGACTGATTCAGGCAGCGGCGTCGAACCCGCGCACGATCGCCGCGCATGGCGCGCACAAGGTCGGATGAAGCGGATCGCTGCCGAGGGCGAGGTACTTCCAGCAGCGCTCGCACTTCTCGCCGGTCGCCGGGGAGAGAATCACGCGCGGTTCGGCATCGGGCGAAGCCGCGGTATCTTCATGCAGCTGCAAGCCCGAGACGATCAAGGCTTCGCGCAAGTCGTCGCCCAGCGCGGTTAGTTTTGCAAGAAGTGCGGGAGCGGCGTGGACGTCGGCTTGCAGTTGGAAGTCCCGCATCCCCTCGGCGGAAGCGACGACCGCTCGCAGGCGCTTGATCGCGGCCCACTCCTCGAGCTGCGCCTTTTCGAGCGTGCCGCGCTCGCTGCCCGAGGGCAACGGCAAATCGAACGCCGAGAAGTAATCGCCGCGCAGGCGCTCGGGCAAATGCTGCCACGCCTCTTCCGAGGTGAATGACGTCAAGGGCGCGAGCATCGCGACGAGCGCCTTGAGGATTTCAAAGAGGGCTGTCTGCGCGCTGCGGCGCCGCTTCCCGTCACGCTCGCCCGAGTACATCGGGTCCTTGAGCGCGTCAATGTAGAAACTCGAAAGATCCTCGGCGTCGAAAGCGATCAACGCGAGATACACATCGTGCAGCCGGTACTCGTGATACGCGCTCGAAACCTGGCGCGCGACGTCGTCGAGCTTCCCCAAAGCGAGTCCGTCGAGCAGGTGCAAGTCGGCACGCGGGACGGCGTTCTCGAGCGAGAAGTCGTCGAGCAGTCCGAGCAGCATCCGCAAGCGATAACGAAAGTTCCGATAGACGCTGCCGACGCCTTCGAGCAAGGTCTCACCGAAACGCATGTCGGCCGTGAAATCGACCGAAGCCGTCCACAGGCGCAGCACGTCGGCGCCGTACTTGTTCATCGCGTCTTCCGCAAGAACGAAATTCCCGGCGGACTTGTGCATCGCGCGCCCATCGGCATCGACGACCCAACCCGTCGCGACGACGGAGCGGTACGGGGCAGCCCCGAGCGTCGCCACGGCAGTCACGAGATTGCTGCGAAACCAGCCGCGGAATTGATCGCTGCCTTCGATGTAGAGGTCGGCCGGCCAGTGCAACCCTTCGCGAGTCTTGAGAACGGCGCGATGCGTGACGCCCGACTCAAACCAAATGTCGACGATGTTGAACTCTTTTTCGAAAGCTCGACCGTGACAGTGCGGGCAGGTCAGATTTTCGGGCAGAAACGTCGCGACGTCGTCGGTCCACCAAGCGTCCGAGGCGTTCTTGTTGGGATCGGCGCGCTCGCGAAAGACCCGCGCCACGTTGCGCGCGACGTCGGGATCGAGGAACGAGGTGCCGCAGTCGAGACAGGCCAGCGCCGGGATCGGCGTGCCCCAGGTACGCTGACGCGAGATGCACCACTCCGGATGATGCTCGATCATCTGGGTCATGCGCGTCTCACCCCAGGCCGGCGTCCACTTGACATGCGGGATTTTTTCGACGATCCGTTTGCGCAAACGGTTGTGATCCATCGAGATGAACCACTGCGATGTCGCTCGGAAGATGACGGGATTCTTGCAGCGCCAGCAGTGCGGATACGAATGCTCGTAGGTCTCGCTCGCGAAAAGGCGGCCGCTCGACGCCAAATCGGCGACGATCGGCTCGTTGGCGCTGAAGACGTTGAGCCCGGCGTACTTGCCCGCTTCACTCGTGAACCTGCCCCGCGCGTCGACCGGGCTGTAGACGGGTAGTCCGAACTTCAGGCCCGTCTCGAAGTCGTCCGCGCCGTGGCCGGGCGCCGTGTGCACCGCCCCGGTTCCGGTGTCGAGCTCAACGTACTCCGCGCCGACGATCTTCGAATCGCGCTCGAGAAATGGATGCCGCACCGCCGCGCCGACGAGCGCCGTGCCCGCAGCTCCACCCAACCGTTCCGCCGGCGGTCCGGGCGCGCGCGCGAACACGTTCTCGGCAAGCGCGTCCGCCACGAGCAAGAGTTCGTCGCCACGCCGGTAGATGCCGTACGACGCTTCGGGTTTGAGCGCGACGGCGGCGTTCGCGGGCAGCGTCCACGGTGTCGTCGTCCAGATGAGAATCGAGAGCGGCAGAGCGGGAGCGGCAACCAGTTCCGTGCGCAGCAGCAGGTCGTCGCGTTGCGATTCGTCGGCCGGAAAACGCACGTAAACCGAAGGCGAGGTGTGATTTTTATATTCGATTTCCGCTTCGGCCAGGGCCGTTTCGTCGCGCGTGCACCACAGCGTCGCGCGCAGGCCCTTGTAGAGCTGGCCTTGCTCGGCGAGATCCGCCAGCGTCTCGACGATTGTCGCCTCGAAGCCCGCGTCGATCGTCCGGTACGGATGTGCGAAGTCGCCGAACTGACCGAGCCGCAAGAACGTCGCGCGCTGCACGTCGAGCCAATGTTCGGCCCGCTCGCGGCACGCGGCGCGCAGCGCGATCGGATCGATGTCGCGGAAGTAGATGCCGAGATGCTTCAACGTTTCGAATTCGATCGGCAGACCGTGCATGTCCCAGCCCGGTACGAACTTCGCGTAGCGTCCATCGAGGAGGTGCACTTTGACGAAGACATCCTTCATCACGCGATTCAGGAACGTGCCCATGTGGGCGGCGCCGTTCGCGTAGGGTGGTCCGTCGTGCAACGTCCAGGGCGGATTGGCGGCGTTGCGCCGCAAGCGCCGGCCGTAGACGTCGTGTTCTTGCCACCAAGCGACGCGAGCCGGCTCGCGCTTGGCAAGCTCGGCCCGCATCGGAAAATCGGTTTTCGGAAGCAGCAGCGTCGAGCGATAATCCGTACTGAGGGTTTTGTTAGACATCGAACCGGGACGGTTCGCGCCGTTAGGCGGGCCGTCCCGCGAGCGTGGCGAGGACCTCGAAATTGCGCTCGGCCCGCGTTCGCATCGTGCCGGAGGCGGCGCGCAGGAGTGCTCCCAGCTCGTCTCGCCGGGCCCACGCTTCGCCGGCAAGTTCGGCGGCCTGTTGCGGGGTCGAGCGCGTACCCGGCGTCCAGAGCGGTGGAAGGGGATATCCGATGTCCTCGTACAGCCCGCGCACTTTGGGGTCGTAGGGCACCGCGAGAAACGGAATGCCGAAGCGAATCGCGAGAATCAAAGCGTGGAGGCGTACGCCGATGACGAGCTTCGCGCGGGAAATCGCAGCGGCGACTGCATCGAGTCCCTCGAGCGGCACGAGCATCGGTTGCGAGCGGCACTTCCGGATGACCATCGTCGCTGCTTCCGCGTCCGCCAAGCCTCCGAAGGGCACGAAGGCGGTTCGCGCGCCGTGCTGCTCGGCAAGCGCATCGACCGCCGCCGCTAAGGCTGCAATTCCGTCGTTCCAGTTCGCCGTCTTGCGCACCACGACGACGACGAGCGGATCGCTTTCCGCGCCGAGTCCCACAGGCACGCTCTGTTCGCCGTCGGGCGGATCGTAGAGAAAGACCGGATCGGCTGTCCGCTCGACGTTCGTCCCGGCGACCAGCGGCGCGAAAAGTTCGCGCGAGAGCTCGTCGCGAACGGTGGCCGCACTCAGCCCGCGACAGCACTCGCGGACGGTCTGCTTCCCCCAAAAGTCGAGCGGACCAACGGATTGCGCGAAAACCATCGTTTTCTTGCGGGCGTGAATCGCCGTGCGAATGATCCCGGCGTAGTAGAGCAAGCTCTTGAGACTGGTCGCATTCTGCAACAACCCGCCGCCGCCCGAAAGCACCACGTCGGCACGCTCGATCGCGCGCCGGATCTCGCTCTGTTCCCAGCGCGGTGTCGCCTCAACCCCGAAGTCGTGAGCGGTCGCTTCGGCCGTCGCCGAGAGCACGTCGATCTCTGCAAACGGGTAGCGCGACTTCACTTGCGCGACGATGACTCCGAGGAGCGCCTCGTCGCCGAGATTTCCGAACCCATAGTAGCCGCTTACGAGGAAGCGCAAGAAAGTTAGACGCGAACCTTCCAGATCGCTCGGTACACCATCACGGCCAGAGCGCCGAGCACGATGCCGATGACCGCTCCGTTGAAGACGCGTAAGAGCGAGACGAGTAGCGGCGTGTGCAGATGACAAAAAGTGTCGACGATGTCGGCCGTCCCGACGGCGATGCCGAGCGCGAAGAACCAGCCGATCGCTTTGCGATGCGCGAGCTGCAAGGCCGGAAGCAGCATCATGAGGGGAAACCCGACCGCGAACTCTTTGAAGCGCGGGCGCACCCCGAGTAAGGCCGTCAAGTTCGAACGCAGCGCAAGTTCGAAGGCAGACGGCGTGATATCGCTTTGATTCCCGCTGCGCATGACGTAGACGATCGCGCCCGCGGCCAGCACGACGAGCGCCAGGATTTGGTAGACGCGCACCGGCGCAAGCACGCTCGCGCGCGGGCTGGGAGGCTCGTTCCCGAAACGTCGCGTGTAAATGTACAGTACGAAAGCGATGATCGGCGGTAACGTCAGCACGAGTTTGACGCCGGTGAAGTGGTCGATCTCTTCCATCAAGAGCGGCACGCTGACCAGCCCGACGACGACCAGCGCGCCGCACAGCGCAAAGAACGTCGCGACGCAGACGGTGCGCAACCCGGCGAGCAGCGAAGCGCCCAACCCCGCCGGCGCAGGCGACGTAAAGGAACGCGGGATCGCGACGACGCCCATGACCGCGAACATAATCCCGCCCGCCAGCGCGAGCAGTTTGCGAACGAGCAAGTCGTGGTGACTGACGTACCCGAGAGCGAGCAGCGCCAGGTCCGCTGCGATCACGACGTACACGAGCTGCGGCCAACGCCGCACACCGAAAGCCTCAAGCAGCAGCATGAAAATTGCCGGCACCGCAAGCGAGGCCAGCGCGATCAACAGAGGGCCGCCCGGAATAGGTTGGACCGGCGTCGCACGGCCCAACTTGAAACCGCGAGCGCGCAAGCCTTGCGCGATCTGGTGCACCATCTCGACGTTCGTACCCTCGGGTGACATCCCGTTATACGGGTGCGGAAAAGGACGCAGGTAAACGACGCGCACGTTGCGTTCGCGAACGCCGAGCAAATAACGCGCGACGACCGTATCGAAATCGAGTTTGTCGAGCTCGGTCTTGGAAATGGCTTGAACGCGCACGGTTTGATCCGGGACGAGTTCCGCGAGCCCGTCGTTTCCTTTTTGCAGTTGCGTCTTGTCGTAGATCTCGATCGTCCCGAAGTTGAGCCCGGTGCGCCGGAGCGCGTTCGCGGTGTCGGCGAGGTGGTCGGGGAACCCGAGCACTTCGTTTCGTTGACCCGAGAAAACGACGGTCGTCGGCTTTCCGCCGCCGGCAAAACTCGCAAAGATCTGATCGATCTGCGGTTCTGCGAAACGCTCGTCATTCTGCACCCGCGGGACGACGAGTAGTCCGAGGCGCCCGGCCAACGCCAGCGTTTGCGCCGGCAGACCGAGGCCCAGCGTGTCGAAATAGTCGAGTTGCGAGCGAACCGCGAACACCGCGGGATTGGAGGCGCGGATCGTGCGCAGTGCCCCGGGCCCTAAGTTCATCGCAATCGCCCGGCGATAGCGCGGTATGTCGAGCGGTTGGTAGATGATGAGGTAGAGGTCGCGGGGATCGAGCTGTCCCGCTTTCGCTAGGGCTGCAAGCGTCGGCTCCCCGAGCGGCGACAGCCGCGCTTGCGAGATGAGTTGCGGTCCCGAGAGCAGCAGCGCGTCGGTACCCGAGTCGACGCCCGCGCCCAGTTCTTCGGACACGGCCAGCGAGGTGAGTCCCGCGCGGCGCAGCGCGATGAGTAACGATGCCTCGCTGGCCGTGTCCGAAGAACTGGGCGCGGG
>Ga0302325_10027686_pt1 | contig 11746 bp, 10 predicted proteins | sample Palsa_T0_2_FD_201948 | JGI IMG/M metagenome (GOLD analysis project Ga0302325, IMG submission 201948) | Peat permafrost microbial communities from Stordalen Mire near Abisko, Sweden - Palsa_T0_2 | ecosystem: Environmental > Terrestrial > Soil > Palsa > Peat permafrost | place: Sweden: Abisko... | reverse complement strand
CGGGTGCGCGACATGAAAGTGGAACTTATGCGGCGCGGCGGGACTCCCAGTAGCTTTCAAAGCGACCGTTGAGGTGGCAGCATCGGAGAGCGATGATCGAGTTTGCGCCGGTGACAGTCCAGAACATGCCGGATTGTTTGAGGCGGGAACCGATCACGGTTTTGCATCCGGCCTCGATGACGCCGGAGCCGACGAACAGGTGCTGGCGGCGAAACTTGGGATAGCGGATGCGCTCGGCATTACGCTCAAAGTAGTCGGCCTCGGTGCGAATCTTCTCCGAAAGTTCGGCGTTGGTTGACTCGATAGAACGCAGCCGGAGAACCAGCTTTTCGATTTTGCCTTTGTCGAGCAGTCGCTTCTGGTGAATCTTCAACCAGGCCTTCTGTTGCACGGGATCGTTGGGGTGCAGCTTGCGCGCCAGATCCCAAAGGTGCTGGCGCGCATGATAGAGATCGACGATCTGAACCGCGCCGGGGAAGTGGATGTCGGCCAGATTCCAGATCCATTCGGCTCCATCGCCGATGACGACTTTCTTCTCCGCGCGGCTCCATCCGCGGTTCCAAGCTTCCAGATAAAGCCGCCTGCCGAACTGTTCGGCGGTCTCGATGGCTCCGGTGTAGGTAGTCGAATCCGGATCGCGAATCGCGTAGCCTTCCTTGTCCCAAGTGGTTTGGGTGAAGACGCATCCCAGTTTGACTTCACGCGTGTGGGCCGGCTGGCCGTCGGTTTTGCCTTTGCGGCCTTCGGTTTCCTTCTTCACCACCGGCACGCCTGTCCCGTCCATTTGCACATATAGAATCGGAATCGGCTTACCGATGATGACGGGCAAGTCCAGTTGGACGGCTTTGTGGATTTCGCGCTGCTCGCCTTCGGCGATATCGGTGCCAATGGCCTCCGCCGTACGCTCCACCGATTTGGCTGTCACCTCCAGACCGGCCAGAACCTTCATCAGCTCGCGTCCGTGATCGAAGGGAGCCTGTTGCCCCACCAGAGCCTGCATGCGGCGCACGCCGGGTGAAAAGTCCGTATCCTTTACGTCGAGTTGCTCATCGGCGGGAAATTGACCGCTATGACAATGCGGACACAGATACCAGGGCCGTCGAAGTTCCACCTCGCCCAGGGCAGTGAGCAGTCGTCGTGAGCGGAGTTCGCGGTAACGTGCCTCGTGGCCGCATGGGCACGGCAGGGCGCGTTGGTCAGCGGCAGGTTCGGGGAACTGCAGCAAGTGAGTGAGGGACGCCGCACCGGCCTGATGCAGGGAAGCGCGGAAGCCCATCTCCACCGCTTCCAGATCCAGGCCGCCAGTCCGCTTCCGCTCGGCGAAGATGCGATCCAGCAGCGTGGTTACTTCGCGCGCAATCTCCGCGTGGATCGATTCGGCTGTTTTTTTTCCTGCGCGGCGGGCGTCTCTTCCACCGGCCGGACACGGCAGATCAGGGCATTGACCTCAATGAACTCACGGACGAGTTGCTCGAAGCGTCGGAATTCGGCAATCTCTCGTTCAGCTTTTTTCTGCGTGGCCGAATCCGCAAGAGATTCCGTAACGGTCTTGCCCTGCATTTTGTAAGTTAGCCGCGCATTCGGGCCATGAGGGGGCTGACCGGGCCGGTGACAACGGCAGTTTGATTTGCCGCAGCGGCCACTGGTGTTGGAAATCGATCCGCTGCGGAGATCACCCAGACTGCCGAATTGGCTGAGGAGTGTGGCGCGGCGTGATTCGAGATCGGACAGAGAGATGGACATAAGGGGCCTCCTTCTCCTAGCGTATCAAATACGCACGGATACAAAGGACAAAAAAAGAAAACGGCAGTTCCCCTACTTTCATGTCGCGCACCCGATAACGAACTGCGTGCTGCAGCCACAAAGGAGGATGTCGTCCTTCTGGGCCTGGAAGAGTCGGGCAGTCTATGACGCAACGCTAAAGATCATTCTTTTTCTGTCTGATGCGCTCAGGCGATTGCCGTCCCTGTGCCCCTTTCAAAATCAGCAATACCCGGAAGCCTTCCTGCTCGAAATGCTTGTCATTAGTGAGTGCGTCCGTCAACCCTTGGCGGGCCATCGTCTCCATCGAGATATAGTCGGTCAAGCTGTAGCCCTTGTCGGGGCGGGCGCGGTAGAGCTTAAGTCCAGCCAAAAAGGAGTCGTGGCTTTTGGGGGACAACTGTGAATTTGCGATTGTCGACCGGTGGCGCGACCAGACTGCCTGCATGCTCGCGCACAATTGCCGATGGCGGTCATCATGCAAAGGGCGCTTGGGCTCAAATGGACGCTAGAACCGGGAGACCGCATCATCGTTGCTAACGCGATGGCCAACGGTAACGCCCCTCTCTTGTCCGCGGACCGGTCTATCAACGAGCACTACGCGAATGCCGTCTGGTAGCTCTGAAGAGGGCGGATGGGCAATTCCGGACTGGTGTACAGTTGGACTGCATCATGCCCGATACAATAAGTAACGCCTCGCTGACAGCCAAAGCCACCTGCGGCAAGTACCTGAAGCTGGATTTTGGAACGATCACGATGGCCGGCGGCGAATTAAGCTTCGAGGCGGCCGGACGGCGGGTGTTCGACATCCCGCTTTCCGCGATCGAGAAGATTGTCTGGCACTGGTACAGTTTTAGCAGCGCCTTTGAATTCACTACCGCCGGCCAAAACTACTTCATCTCGTTCATGACGGGCGAATACTTCGCCAGTTTGTCGCGAGGGATCACCTGGCATGCGGCTCTGGACCGCGCGCTCGACCGGCGACCGCCCAACCGCCTCTTGCAAATCTCGCTTCGCATCGCGGAAGTTCTTGTGCTGTTCTGCGTAATGATGTTCCTTGGCCGGTTTCGAGAGACTTTTGATTCCCTGTTAGGTTTCATGGCGGTTCTCGCCGGCATGGTCCTCGCCGGGCTGGGTATTCTGGCTCTGCTGGCGCAGACCATCGTGGATATCATCCTGGCTCGCCGTCAATCACTTTTTGGCATTCACTAGCATTTGTAGCGTCGCCATATAGGTTGCTTCGTCCACCCATCGCTTGCCGGCGTGGTGCGGCGAATCCTCGGACGTGTCTACTTTTTCGGCGACCACCATCCGCAGCGACGGAATCACCGTGATGTACTGCCCGCCAACTCCCCACGCCGTGTATGCTCCGCCGAAGGGACCGTCCCCGCGCGGCGCGTCCCACACCCAGACCATGTATCCATAACCCCAGCGTTGCCCGGTTCCGAGCGCGCGGCGGTAGGGCGGATTCATGTCCCGTACCGGCGTCGCCAGCGACGTGATCCGGTCGATCCACTCCGCCGGTTCCAGTTGTTTCCCCGCCCACTTCCCCCTCTGCAGCATGAGTTGCCCGGCGCGCGTCATATCGGCAACGGACAAGGTGAAGTGATAGGCAAGGTGAATGGACTTCGACGGGTCGCCCGTCTTCTTCTGGATGTCGCGCCGGAAATCCTCCATTCCGAGAGGCGCCGCCAATTCCACGGCAAACGAGTCGTAGATGTTCTTGCCGGTGGCCTTCTCGAAGATCGCCCCCGCGGCATTGAAATCCCAGTTGTTGTAAAGGAAATAGGTTCCCGGCTTTTGCGAATTGCGGGGCGGCGCGCTGGCGGTGTCATCGCCGCTGTTCGATGCCGCGTGGTAGACCCCGGAACGCGCGCCGATGACGTCGGCCACGGTTGCGGAGAGTTCCTGTTCGTGGAGCCCGCCCACGTCGTTAATTCCCACGTCGCGCAGCGTCTTCTTCAGATCGATCGTGCCGTCTTCCACGTAACTTCCATACAGCACGGCGAGCAGGGTTTTGCGGGCGGACGCCAGATAGGTGAGCTTGTGTTGGTCGCCGTATTCGAAAATCTTCTTGCCATCGACTGCCACGGCAAAAGAGGTGGTGTCGTTGGCGGACAGCCAGGCGCGGAAGGCTTCGAGTTTCCGCGGTGAAAATCCCACGTCTTCCGGCTTCGCAGTTGTCAGTTGCGCGGCGGCGCCGGTGCAGAAGACAAATAAGATGAGTGCGGGCCGCAGTATCATATGCAGTCAGAATAACTCGCTGTCTATTAACTATTGAGGAGTGAAATATCCGTTTCGGGCGCGGACGACAGCTCCGGGACGTTGGGCCGCGGCCTGAGCGGTGAGTTCCACATGTACGGTGCGCGCTTCTCCCGGCTTCGAGGGCGGCAGCGCGTAATAAAGGCTATAGCGCAGACGCAGGCGATTTAGCATCTCGCGCACTCCTTCCGCCGCGTCGCGCGCGTTCAGCATGTCTCCACCTGTCTTGGCGGCGAAATCACGAATGCCCTTGTAGCGGAAAGCCATGGGTCCGAGCCTGGGTCCCCTGCTCACGATCACGCCGAGTACGACGGCATCCGCCTCCTGGAGATCGCGCAGCGCGGAAGGGTGGACGCTGGTGCCCTGATCGTCGGTAATCACCAGGATGGCCCGGCGGCGGTTGGAGGGTTGCTGGTTTAGAGCATGCCGGTTCAGAGCATGTTGCTGCAAAAACAGGCGGGCGGCTGCGCCGGTGGCTCCCTGAATCGGACTGCAGCAGTGGTTCTTGCGTTGCAACACCTTGCCGGAGATGGCCCGTTCGGCGACGGCAAAATCCTCAGTGAAATCCTGGACGATGTCGGTGGTCCGGTCGAATGCCATGATGGCTACCCGATCGCCGGAGTGCAATTCCTTCATCGCCATATGAGCTCCTTCCGCTACTCGCTCCACCACGCTGCGCATGCTGTTGCTGGTGTCGAAGAGCAGGATTACGTCAAGCGGCTGCTCATCGTGGGCGAATGAGACGATGCTCTGCTCAAGTCCGTTGTCGGTGATGCGAAAGCTGCCGCGGCTCAGGCCGTTGACCGGGCCCGTTCCGGCGCGGACCTCGGCATCGATATGCACGAGCGCGACATCGCTACGAAAGGTGGCCTGATCCTGAAGCAGCAGCGTCAGTAAGAGCAGACAGAAGGGCATGGGCGTTGGGATTTCACATCAACATTAGCAGCCTATAGCCAGGCATTATCGCCGCCCCGTTGGAAGGCAAAACGAGTAGGTCCGCCGGCTTCCGGAAAATCTCCGGCGTATTCCACGAATGCGTCCCACATCTTGGTAAGTTGCCGATTTTCCGGGAGCTCGCGTGACCACGGCAAATTGAAGGATGAATCGTAACCATGGCTGGAGATTGCGGAAGCGCCGTCCGGAGCGTTGAGCGGCGCGGACATTCTAACTCTTTGGATTACCACACTCGCGGTCTTTAGCCGAGACCTTTTTAAGCCGTTTTGAATCGTTCAATTCCGAGAGTGGAATGCCGTAGCGGTTTGTTGTAAACTACTGCGGTGAAATTTATAACTGCTCATCGCGAAGTGGCGCTCCCGCAGGTTCTGCTTTCCGCCATGGAACGCCTGTTCAACGTGAACTTAACAGACGTGCGTGTCCGGACCGGATCGCTTCTGGCTGAGTTGCTGGGAGCGCGAGCGTTTGCGCGCGGGAATCGAATCTACTTCGCTCCGGGGCAATACAAACCCGATACAGAAGAGGGCAGGGGGCTCATCGGCCATGAATTGGCTCATGTGGTACAGCAGCTTTCCGGGCGTGTAAGGAATCGCGGGGCCGATGGATGCTACTTCTTACACGATGAGGAACTGGAGCAAGAGGCCGAGGAGGCAGGCGCTCTGGCGGCTGCCATTGGGCGGGGTGGACTTGCAAGAGCAAGGCTTCATCTGGGCCACCGGTTAGTTCTTTCAGCGGACCGTAATTATCCCCTGCAGTGCCTAATGAGCACGACCGAGTTTCGAAGGGCAACAGGAGTATCGTCTGGAGTTTACGGTTTTCGAAGCGATGAAATTAGGTCCATATCCACGAAGTTGGAGAACTTCCGCCGGCTGGAAGGCCCGGTTCTTGGAGAACTCAAATCCCTGAAATACTACCAAGATCTACAAAGGGCGATCGACGATCTCCTCCTTGCCTGCGGTACGTATCTGGTCAGAGGTGGCGCTCGGAGCCATGGCGTCCTGCAATTGGTCAAGCAGGCAAAGACGGAGAAAATTTTCCTTGATTTGATGGTGAAAGGCATGGGTCTTGGTGGCATCGTTAGCCAGACCGAGGCATTGGATTCCGCCCTTTCGCTCGCCGAAGAGCATCAATTTACTGGACCCGACTGGTCACGGAAAAAGGATCAAGTCGTTCAAGCACTTTCGGCTTTCCAAGGAACCGGTGTCGAAAATGCCCGCCAGTTGGCACAGCGAGACGTTGAAACGCTAAAGGGCCTCGCTCAAAATCCTGTCACTCCGGATATTCTGAAATCGATCCTGCAAGAAATCACAGTGGCAACGAATCTGAACGCACTTCGATACCAGTTTGGGAATGCCGGGTTCACACCCAAAGTTGACCATTTCGCTTGGAGAATCGACGCCACGAAGACAAGGACTTATCGCTTAGGACAGGTTGCGCACGAACTCACTCATCTTTCAGCGGCGTTGAAGTTTGGGTGGCGTAACCTGATGCTTTGTTTTCCTACGGATGCAGATGATGACGAGATCAAGGATTTTGCACGACTCCGCCGAGGCAAGATGAGCGATTTGGACCTCGTTGTCGACGAATCCAACCTTCAACCCGTGTGGAAGGCCGCGTTTAAAGGTCAGATTGAATACGCCACGGATACCAACGCCTTCAGCAGAGTACTGGGAGCCTTCCAACCGCTGATAGGAGACGATTATCGACGGTTTGCCAATCTTCTGAATCTGGGCAATGTAGGCTCGTTGTTACACGAGTATGACACGGTGGTGAATCAGATGACGATGTGGTGTTTATTACTTGGCCAGAAGGAGACTTCACCTCTTTTCCACAAACTGCTGGAGTTGGCCGGCGAGGCCTACCGGTGGCGTGCCAAGTACCACAACGGAAATGGAGGTATTGCTCATAACCCGAATCGTCGACGGGCGCTTGGGATCTGACGATTCTCTTCGTTGCCAAAGAGATCGAACGCGACCATCTGCTATCCGCCCCCTCGCGGTCGCGGCTCAGTATCGAAGGCCAGGCCGCCGCGGACAATCCGGCGGTCCTTGATTAGAATTCTGACGACCATCGGACGGCTCGCTCCAAGATTGCAACCTCCGGCGCGTCGGTTCAGATGGATCTCGATGGCATCGATAGCGCTTGGCAGAAGACAAATGATCTATTAGCGAGCGTCGATTAGACGAAGTTTGAATTCGTAACGGACCGTACACTCGGAGGGCACCGGATTCTCGGCATCGCCCTGGCGGACCTTACCTTTCATACCTGGGTCGTAAGATACGAAACGAAGCGGCGGTATACGTCACTACCTAGTACTTTCCGGTACGCCGGATTTCTAATGATTTATTTTTTTTTCTTATTCCAATATCAATGCGGTTGTATTATGTCCGCAGTACACTGCGAGGCTTGTGACCTAACTTAGGCCCGTACAAAATCGGTTTGGAGGAGATTGAAATGAACTTGTTAGGTGGACGGCGTTATGGGTACAAGGCTGCCGTATTCACTTTTTTTCTCGCCGGAGGGATCTCGGCGGCTCGGGCAGACACAGTTACCATAGAGGAGTTAACCGCGACTCAGTTCGCTGGGATTTTCGGTTCACCGGCGCCGACCTTTAACGGTATCCCGCTCCCGGCGAGCCCAAACAATTATATTTTTGAACCCAATCCTTTCGCTGTGGGTTCGGTGACTTACGACGATCAAGGTAACGGTCAGCTCTTCGTGGTCGGTACTGGCTCCGGTTACGACATTGGCACGGAACCGGACACGCTCCTGAGCGACACATCCCCTTACAACACCAACGCGAACATCAACATCACGTTTGCAATCCCGGTTTCCGGCATCGGCTTAATCGCGGGTGACGCATACGGCAGCGGCGGCGATGCCGCACTCTTTAATGTCACATTTGGGGACAGTTCGGTCATCAGCGGTATCGGCAGCGATAATTCGCTGCCCATCACTGGCGGGGATACCCCGAGCTATTTTGGCATTTTCGACGTTGGCAGCCTCGGGATAAGCCAGCTCAACTTCTCCGACACAGCCGGAACCCCCACTCTCGATACAGTGACGACTACACCGGAGCCGAATTCCCTGTGGCTTCTCGCGACATCGATTCTCGCTCCGGGACTCCACTCGTTCACCCGGAAAAAAAGGAAGAATGGCGCGGCTCGCCTAGGCTGGGGCGCAGCGCCACTGGCCCTTATGGCTGTGTTTGCTCTTCTGGCTGTTCCGTCGCGTTCCTTCGCGCAGCCGCTGAATTGCAATATAGCGGTACCCAACAATCCCCTGACCGCGGCTGGTCTTGCCACTCCTTATCTTCTGAGCCCCGGCGATCCCGGGTGCAGCCAGGCTGCCGCTACCATGGCATTTGTGCAGGCTGCCATCTATAACCCGGCCGCCCACACCATTTCCGTGTACACTCCGCTGGTGGCCGACGCGCCTCCGACGACGCCCGGTGTTCCGCGGACACCGCGTTACGCGATTTCCCCGGTGCTGCCGACGCTGCCTCCGAATGCCGTGGTGGCGATCTGGTTTGGCTACAACACGAATAACCTGACGCTCACCGGGACGGCGGTCACCAATGGCACCTGCTTCACGGGGTTCGGCCAATTTGCGGGTTGCAACACCACCGCCTTCTGGACCGCAGTCAACGCCGACACAACGCTGCTGACGAATATTTTTAACGCGTCCAAGGGACAGACGGGGTCAGACGGCTTGCCGTGTCCCACATCTCGCAGCTTTTCCATCGTAGACCAGGATCCCAACGATAACCTGCCCGTGAGTTTCCTTCTGACCACCGAAAATCCGCCGCGCACGGCACAGAACACGAGAGCCAACCAAGCCAAACTGACGACTTTGCTTGGTCCTCAGGGCACCGGATGGAACATAGAAATTAATCCCAGCGATGAGGCCGTCGTGGATGTTTTCATTGATGGCGCCCTCGGCTGTACGCCGCCTACGGTTGCGGATTTGACCGATGTTGGCACGACGCACCCCTCGTATGCCGTTAATGAATTGTTTGCGGGCCTCGAAAGCGGACAATTCCCTAGTGTCAACAGTAGCTCGATCTACGGTACGACGTCCGGTTCGCTGATCGGCCCTGGGCTTGTAGCCATCGGCGACACTTTCACGCTGAATCCGACTTTCACGCAACCGCTGACGCCGAGCTTGGGTTACCCCTATCAGTCCGGCGATGGCGAGCTGGCAGCCTTCGACGCCTATGTCGCGGCAATGGGTTATACCGGGCAGACGAACACGCAGACGATATCAGGCACGCTGACGCAGGGCGCCGGGACGGCGTTCAATCGTACCGTTCAATATAGGGCCGCTGCGAATCAGCCGGCGCCCAACTTTACTTCCACTGTGAATCAGGACGGTACCGTAGGGGATGCCTCGGTCCCGACCTACTGCAAGAAGATGTTCACGCGTACCGGGGTTGGAGACAATAGTCCGGCCGACCTGCTGTTCAACAAGGACGCGGCTGCCTTCCAGGGCTTTACCGGACCGAACCCCCCGTCGTCCCTGTTCATATTCCTCGGTGATCGCTTTGGCGCCAGTTATGACCTCCTGGGCTGCGCCGCGGTCTTCGGCCAACCAAACCCGGTGAACGTGAACAACGTGAACAACACGACACCTCCCTACTACCCGACGGTCTTCCCGCCGCCGCCTTCGGACGAATAAACTACAATCGCGGTAACTCATGAAAGCCTTCACGAAATTGTCTGTCGTGGCGGCGATTCTTCTCGCCTGTTCCGCGGGCGGATTTGCGCAAAGCGGCGTAGAGTTGAGCGGAAGGGTAACGGAGGCTGCGACAGGGGCGCCATTGGCCGGGGCGGCAGTGGAAGTGCGCGTTTACGGGAGCCGCCCGCCTGAAGACGTGCCAGGAGAGGCGCCTCTGCCCCGTCCGCCTCGCGTTCTTACCGGCGCTTCCGGCGCATTTCGTTTCCAGGGCTTGCCGCCTGGCAATTTCCAAATCCTGGTGACCCGGCCGCAGTACCAATCCATGGCCGAGGGTTTCGAATCGGAGCTGGGAGAAAAAACTGTCGAGATCAGCCTGGTGCGGCTGGGCGTGGTGACGGGAACTATCGCGGATTCGGGCGGGCAGCAGCCTGTCCGCGGCGTGAGCGTGACCCTGTTTCGGACGCCGGTTGCGAACGGGCGCCGGACGCTTGTTCCCTACCTCAATACAACCACCGACGATCATGGACGCTACCGGTTAGCGGATATCGCGCCGGGGAATTATCTTCTCGAAGCCGCCGCTTCCGCCGCGGACGCCACTGAGAGCTTTGTGCCGGTATTCTTCGGCGGATCGACGGATTGGAAGAGCGCCGCGCCGATCGCTTGCGGCGACCGCGACGTCACGGCCGATTTCCAGCTCACTCTGCAGCCGTCCCGGAAAATTCGGGGCACGCTCACCGGCGTGAATTTGTTTCGGAATGCCGGCTTCGAGCTGTTCGATCGGCAGGAGAACCGGGTTGCGGCCCGCGCCGCCCTTCTCGGAACGGGCGGGAATTTTGAGATCGCCGGGGTTGTTCCGCGATCTTACACCGTCCGCGCGAAAGCCGGAGACGGCAGCGCGCAGGTTTTTGGCGAAGCCGGCGTGACGGTCGGAGAGAGCGATGCCGAAGGAATCGAAATCCGGTTGCGGCCCGCCGTGAATGTCAGCCTGACCTCCGATTGCGGGGTGAAGCTCGCCAACGAGCAGGGCACGCTGTGCGGCGAACTGACGCTCTACCGCCCCGACGGCCGGCAATTCGCCCTCACGCGTTACCATGCCACACCGGTTCCAGCCGGATTGTACGACTTCGAGGCGTTCGCCTCTGGCATGTACGTCGACTCAGTTCTGGTTGCGGGGCAGACTGTGCACCCGGGGGAAAAGCTGCGCATCGATGAAGAGATGGGGGAGGTGGTGTTAAAGGCGGGGCAGAATGGCGGCGGCATCGACGTGAAACTGGAACTGCCGGATGGGCCGGACGCCTCGGATCTCGAGCTTTTGATGGTCCCTGTTGGGGAAAATTACAGCGGGCCCGCCATGATACCTGTGAACATGGCCCAACTCGCGAAGCTCGCGCCGGGCGACTACGCCGTTTATGCGCTCCACAGCTCCGGCATGCGACAGCTCGAGTATCGTAACCCCGACGCGCTGCGCTCGCTGGTACCGTCCGCCAACGTGAACATTGGGACGTTCGACCGCCAGGCTGTTTCCATCCGCTACCTTTCTCAATAGGGCACCCAAATAGAGCACTATGAAATATCCATCTTTCGTCGCGCTGTTGTGTCTGTCGTTCGCTTTTGCGGCTTCCCAGGCCGCCGAGCCGCATGCGATCAAAATCGGCGTGCAAATCCCGCTGACCGGGGAGAGGGCAGCTGTCGGGAGGCTGATGAGGAACGGGGTCCACATGGCCGCCGACGCCATCAACAGCCGCGCGGACGATAACGGGATATCGGTCGAACTCGTTTTGCAGGATGACGGCAGCAGGGCCGACGGCGCGCTGAAGTCCGCGCAGGCTTTGGCGGGGGACGCACAGATACTCGCGATCCTGGGCGAGATCAATAGTCCGCTGGTGCTTGCCGGCGCGCCGGTAATCGACGAAGCCGGCGTGCCCTACCTGACGGCCGGTTCCAGTCCCAGGACCACGGCCGCGTCGAAGTGGATTTTTCGCGCCGGCGCCGGCGATTCTCTTATGGCCGATCTGCTCACCCGGTATCTTGTTGAAAACCTGCATGTGAAGAGCTATGCGATTCTCCACGATAAGGCCGGCATCCACAATCA
>Ga0302325_10027685_pt1 | contig 11747 bp, 6 predicted proteins | sample Palsa_T0_2_FD_201948 | JGI IMG/M metagenome (GOLD analysis project Ga0302325, IMG submission 201948) | Peat permafrost microbial communities from Stordalen Mire near Abisko, Sweden - Palsa_T0_2 | ecosystem: Environmental > Terrestrial > Soil > Palsa > Peat permafrost | place: Sweden: Abisko... | reverse complement strand
GATCACCTTCCGCGCCAGATCGGCCACGGCCATCACGTCCTCGTCGGTCTCGGTCGGCAGGCCGCACATGAAGTACAGCTTCACCTGCCGCCAGCCGGAGGAGTAGGCGGTGGTCACGGTGCGGATCAGGTCTTCCTCGGTGACCATCTTGTTGATCACCTTGCGCATCCGCTCGGAGCCGCCCTCGGGGGCGAACGTCAGCCCGGAGCGCTTGCCGTTCCTTGACAGCTCGTCCGCCAGCGTGACGTTGAACGCGTCGACCCGGGTGGACGGGAGCGAGAGCCCGACGTTGGAGCCCTCGTAGCAGTCGGCCAGGTCGATCGCGATCTCGTTGATCTCGCTGTGGTCCGCGCTCGACAGCGAGAGCAGCCCGACCTCGGAGAAGCCGGTCGACTGGAGGCCGGCCGCGACCATCTTGCCGACGGTGGTGATCGAGCGCTCGCGGACCGGGCGGGTGATCATCCCCGCCTGGCAGAACCGGCAGCCCCGGGTGCAGCCGCGGAAGATCTCCACGCTGAACCGCTCGTGCACGGTCTCGGCCACCGGCACCACCGGCGCCTTCGGGTACGGCCAGGCGTCCAGGTCCATCAGCGTGTGCTTGCTGACCGAGGCGGGCACCCCCGGGCGGTTCGGCGTCACCGCGCCGATGCGGCCGTCGGCGTGATAGCTCACGTCGTAGAACCGGGGGACGTAGATGGAGCCGGTGGCGGCCAGGGAGAGCAGCAGGCCGTCCCGGCCGCCGGGCTGGCCCGCGTCCTTCCACTGGCGGATGAGGTGCGTGATGATCAGCACCGCCTCCTCGCCGTCGCCGAGCACGACCGCGTCGAGGAAATCAGCCAGCGGCTCCGGATTGAACGCCGCGTGGCCTCCGGCGACCACGAGGGGGGAACCCAGGGACCGTTCGGAGGAAAAGATTGGAATTTTTGCCAGATCGAGAGCAGTCAGCAGGTTCGAGTAGCCGAGCTCGGTCGAGAAGGACACCCCGAGGACGTCGAAGTCGCCGACCGGGCGGTGCGCGTCGACCGTGAACTGGGGCACGCCGCGCTCGCGCATCAGCGCCTCGAGGTCGGGCCAGACGCTGTAGGTCCGCTCGGCCAGCACCCCCGGCTGCTCGTTGAGTACCTCGTAGAGGATCGCGATGCCCTGGTTGGGCAGGCCGACCTCGTAGGCGTCCGGGTAGAGCAGCGCCCAGCGGACGTCGGTCTCGTCCCACACCTTGACGGTGGAGTTCACCTCGCCCCCGACATACTGCACCGGCTTGCGGACCAGCGGCAGTAGCGGCTCGAGCTGTGGGAAGACCGATTCGACAGGCATGGCTCTAAGGGTACCCACGGTATCGAACGGACCGTGGCGACTCGGTTCCTGCTTGAATTATTCGCCGGCCCGTCTTCACCAGGAGCGATGGGCTTCGGCGTCGGAGGCACGGGCGATCGTGGCGCGGGCGCGGCGGACCGAGATCCGGCCGGTCGCGGGGAGCACGTCAGCGATGAAACCGTAGGTGGCGGCCAGCTCGGCGGCGTGCGCGGACCCGTCGCCCGCCTTGGCCTGAGTCCGGGCGAGCCAGTCGATGATGTCGCCCCAGCCGGGCGCGGCGAGCGAGCCGCCGACCTGCTGAACCGACAGCGCCGCGCACAGGTTGGCGAACGCGAGCCGCTGCCGCAGCGGCCAGCCGCGCAGCGTGCCGAGCACGAACCCGGCCCCGAACACGTCGCCCGCCCCGGTCGGGTCGTGCGCGTTGACCGGCAGCGACGGCACCCACTCCTGTTCCCCGGTCGTCGAGTCGACCGCCAGCGCGCCCTGCCCGCCGCAGGTCACGACCGCGACCGGGACCCGCTCGGCGAGGGCGCGGACGGCGTCATGGGGGTCGTTGGTATGGGTGTAGGCCATCGCCTCGTCGCTGTTGGGCAGGAAGCAGTAGAAGTCGCTCAGCTGCTCAAGCAGGCTCGGCGACCACTTCTCTTCCTCGTCCCAGCCGGTGTCGCCGAACAGCAGCATCCCGGCCCGCTTGGCCTTGGCGTGCCATTCCTGCGGCTCGGCGTCCAGGTGGGCGAAGCCGATCGCCGCGTCCGGCACCGCGGCGGGCAGCTCGCTGGCCGGCACCGGCGCGGGGTGCGTGTGAGTGAGCATGGCCCGGTCTCGCTCCACCACCATCGAGACGGTGACCGGCGAGTGCCAGTCGGAGAACCTTCGTGAGTAGGTGAGGTCGACGCCTTCCTGCTCGGTCAGCGTCGACCAGCAGAAATCCCCGTACACGTCGTCGCCGAACGCGGCCGCGAGCGAGGTATGCAGCCCCAGGCGGCTGGCGGCGATCGCCAGGTTGGCGATTCCGCCCGGGCACGATCCCATCCCCGAGGCCTGCACCTCGGTGCCCCGCAGGGGCAGCGACGGCAGTCCGGTGAAGACCACGTCGAAGAAGACCGTGCCGTTCACGAACAGGTCGAATGCGTGCTCGCTCATGCGCTCGCTCATCACCACTCCCCGGGGCTGGTACCCGGCCGGCTGGTCGTTCGCCGGCCGGTAATGTCCGGTGCATGCGTGTCTCTATTCTCGGCGGCGGCGGCTTCCGGGTGCCCCTTATCGCCCGGCAACTCGCGGTCAGCGGCCTGCCGGTCTCCCGGCTGGCGCTGTACGACACCGATCCTGGACGCCTGGCGGTGATGGCCGGCGTGCTCGGCGGCGACCCGGCGCTGTCTCTTGCGGGCGGCCGGGCCAGGATCCCGGTGACCGCCGTGGCCGGGCTGGACGAGGCGCTGCGCGGCGCCGACGTGATCTTCTGCGCGCTGCGGCCGGGCGGGCTCGACGGCCGGGTCGGCGACGAGCGGGCCGCGCTCGCCCTGGGCGTGCTCGGGCAGGAGACGGTCGGGGCCGGCGGCCTGGCCAGCGCCGCCCGCACGGTACCGGTGGCCGACGCGATCGCCCGCCGGATCGCCGAGCTGGCACCGGATGCGTGGGTCATCTCGATGACCAACCCGGCCGGCATCGTCACCGAGGTGATGGCCGAGGCGCTCGGACCTCGGGTGATCGGCGTCTGCGACTCCCCGGTGGGCCTGATCCGGCGGGCCTGCGTCGCGGCCGGCATCGACCCGGGACCATCCCTCGGCGCCGTGACCGACCGGGTTGAGGCCGACTACCTCGGCATCAACCACCTGGGCTGGCTGCGGGGGCTGCGGGCCGACGGCGTCGACCGGCTGCCCGGGCTGCTGGGCGACGCCGAACGGCTGCGGCGGACGGAGGAGGGGCGGCTGTTCGGCCCGGATGTGCTGCGCTCGCTCGGAGCCATTCCGAACGAGTACCTGTACTGGTATTACGGAGGGCGCGAGGCGCTGCGGGATGTGCAGGCGGCCGTCCGGACCCGCGGCGAGCACGTGCGGGCACGGCAGCAGGCGTTCTACGCCGCGGCCGCCGCGGCGCTGGCCGGGGGCGGCGGGCCGGCTGGCGCGGCCGAGCTGTGGCAGGCGGCCAACGACGAGCGCAATCGGAGCTACTTCGCCGAGCTGCGGACCGGCGGGAACGCCGGGCGACGGGACGAGGCCGACGTGGCCGCGGGCGGGTACGAGTCGGTCGCGATCGCGCTGGCGTCCGCGCTGTGCGGGGGCCCGGCCGCCCGGCTGATCCTCAACGTGCGCAACGGCGGAACGGTCCCGGCGCTGCGGCCTGACCTGGTGATCGAGGTGCCGTGCGCGGTGCACGGCGAGGGCCCGGTCCCGCTGCCGGCCCCGGCGCCGACGGCCCATCAGCTCGGCCTCATGTCGGCGGTGCGGGCCAGCGAGCGGGACATCGCCGATGCGGCGCTGCTCGCCTCGGGCCGCCTGGCTGGGCTGGGTGGCGCCGGCACGGCTGGGGACGCGGCTGCGGACGCGCGGGAGCGCGCCGACGAGCTGGCGCTGCGCGCGTTCGTGTCGCATCCCCTGGTCGGCTCGCTTGACGCCGCGCGGGCGCTCGCCGCCGCCGCCCTGCCCACGCCGTCTCGTCCCACAGCCTCACACTATACCGAGTTATCCTACCGATATAGTAGTTTTCTTTGTCGCGCGGCGCAAGATCGTGGCGGGGCTGACGCTCGGCGCGGTCAGGTCATGGACCGCGTCGAGGAAATCGGCCAGCGGCTCCGGATCGAAGGCTGCCTGGCCTCCGGCGACCAGTGGGGAGAACCCAGGGACCGTTCGGAGGAAAGATGGCCCGTTCCGCCCGATCGCCATCCGGGTCGTCTACGACGACGGCGAGCAGGGCACGGTGGTCGTCGTGTGGATGGCCGTCATGGGGTGAGGGGGACGCCCTGGCGGACGGCTTCGCGGACGATCTCCACTCGGCTCTTGGCGTCTAGCTTGGTGAGGATGCGGGAGATGTAAGTCTGGACCGTGCGCCTGGACAGGAACATCTCCTGGGCGATGTCCGTGGTCGAGGCGCCCCGGGCGACCAGGACGGCGACCTTTGCTTCGGTCGGGGTGAGGGCCGCCCAGCCGGAGGTGGCGCGGGCGGGGCGGCGGGGGCGGCCGCCGCGGCTGACGCCGTGCGCGCGGAGGCGGCCCTCGGCTCGCCGGATGTCCCAGCGGGCCTGCATGGCCTCGTAGAGAGCGATCGCCTCGTTCATGGCCCCCCTGGCGTCGGCGACGCGGCCGCCAGCGGCCAGCACCACCGCCAGGTCCTCGAGCGCGGCGGGCAGCTCGCCGGCCGGGCCGACCGCGCGGTAGTGCGCCACCGCCTCGGCCAGCGGGCCCGGGTCGGACTCGAGCAGCCCCTGGCAGCGCAGGCTGGCGGCGGCGGCGCGGGCAGGACGGGTCTCGGCCGCGGCCTCGGCCTGGCACACCTGCGCCGCCCAGCGGGCCATCTCCTGGTCCCCGGCCGCGAGCGCCAGCCTGACCAGGTCGGGCAGCCACTGGTGGACCAGCGTCATCTCGCCCTCGCCCCTCGTCAGCAGCGTCGCCAGCCTGGTCATGGCCAGTCCGGCCTCGCCCCGCTGCTCGAGTGCGAGCGCGTGCGCGGCGACCAGGAAGTCCTGATTCTCGCGGTCGGTGAGGTTCTCGATCGGCAGCGCCAGGCCCGCCTTGAGCTCCGCCTCGGCCGTGGCCCGCTGTTCCCGGTGCCCGGCGATGAGCGCGGTCACGCCGTGGATGAGCAACGACGGCCAGCGTTCGCGCAGATAGCCGTGCGCGCCGGCGTCATCGACGCCGAGCTCCGCGAGCGCGTCGTCCCACTGGCCGAGCCAGTACCGCAGCACCGCCGCATTAGCCCAGGTGGACTGGTCGGGAATGCCGGTCCGGGCGGCGAACTCGCGGGCCTGCCTGAGGCCGAGCTCGGCCTGCGCCCACTGGTCGAGGTTCTGCAGCGCGAAGATTCGGACGGTCAGGATGTACAGGCGCATGTCCTGGTGGACGGGATCGTCGCCGAGCACCGACAGCGCCCGGTCAAGGTAGCCGATCGCGTCGGCGTGGTCGCGCCGGGCCGCGCGTATCAGCCACAGATCCGCCAGCGCGTGGGCCGCCGCGGACGCGTCGCCGGCCTGCTCGGAGACGGTCAGTGCCTGCCGGGCGGTCGCCTCGCTCGCGTCCAGGTCGCCGGTGACGACGCGCTGCAGCATCGGCAGCAGGGCGAGGATCCTGGCCCGCCACGGGCCGGGCAGATCCGTTACCGCCAGCGCGCGCCCGATCGTGGCGACCGCGTCGTCGCTGCCTCCCATGCTCACCTGGGCCCGCGCCAGTATCCAGGACGTCTCGGCCCGGTCGCCCGCGTCGGCCAGCACGGTCATCGCCACCGCCGCGCGCCGGGCCGCCTGCTGGTAGGACCCGGCCGCCAGCAGCGCCCAGACCAGGCTGACCGCGAGCCGGTCCCTGACCGGGCCGTCGCCCGCCGCCTCATCCAGCTCCCGGGTGAGCAGCTCCACCGCCAGTTGCGGCGCCCGGGCGGCCAGCGCGGGCGCCGCCGCGATGAGCCACTCCCTGGCCCAGGCGCCGCCCGCCCGGCCGGCCGACGACAGCTGCTGGCCGACCGTCAGCACGTCCGCGCCGGCCGTCGCCAGCGCGCGCGCCGCCTCGGCGTGCAGGGCCGTCCGCAGCGCCAGCGGGATGCCCTCGTACAACGCCTGCTTGATCAGCGGATGGCGGAAGACCAGCTCGGCGCCCGAGCCGGCCAGGATGCCGGCCGCCAGCGCCTCCTGCAGCCCCGCCGCCAGCGCCGAGACCGGCTGACTGAGCACCACCGCCAGGTCGCCGACCGCGAACTGGCCGCCGAGGAGGGTGGCCCCGCGCAGCATCCGCGCGATCTCCGGCTCGACCGAGCTCAGCCGTTCCGTTAGCACCCCGGTCAGCGAGCCCGGTAGCTGCTCCCCCGCCAGCGAGATCTCGGCGCTGGTGCGCAGCCGGACCGCCTGCTCGCGGACGAGCGCGTCGATCAGCTCGCGGACGTAGAGCGGGTTGCCCGCCGCCTGATCGGTCAGACGGCGCAGCGACTCACCCGGCGTCGCGCCGACAATCCCCGCCACCAGGGCGGTCACGTCCGTTTCTGTGAGCGGCCCGAGCGTGACGAGCGCGCCGCCCCGCCGCCTGACGGCCGTGCGGACCTGGTCGACCTCCGGCCGACGGGGCGTCGGGCGGCAGGTGGCGACCAGCAGCAGCGGCAGCTGGTTGATGGAGGCGGCGAGCTGGTGCCAGATGATCAGCGAGGCCTCGTCCGCCCACTGAACGTCATCGAGTACCAGCACCGTGGGGGCGGCCGCGCAGAGCTCGTCCACCAGCGCGACCAGCACCTCCACCCCGGTGGCGGAGGCGTCGCCGCCGGCCGGCAGGGTCGGCTGGCGCTTGCGCAGCAGGTCGGCCGCGTGCGAGCGGCGCGGGTCGGGCGATCCCGGCCGTACCTGCAGGCAGTCGAGCATCACCCGCAGCGGCAGCCGCCCGGCCAGCTGGTCGGCCATCCCCCAGCCGGCGTTCCAGCTCCGGTCGCAGTCCGCCATTGCCTCGGCGACCAGGGCGGATTTACCGATCCCGGGCTCGCCCTCGACCCATACCACCCGTCCAAGGCCGCCCCGCAGATCCGCCACCGCGCGGCGAAGGACGGCGAGCTCGGACGCGCGGCCGACCCAGTGCGGAGGCCTGCCCGTCGCCCACATCACGTCTCCCTGTTCACTCTGCTCGGCATCGGCCGAGCCGGCGTCGTTAGCTGTGCGCGTTGGCATGGCGGCTCACGCTCTCGGCGTAGCGGGGGGTCTCGCGCCGGCCGTGCTCGGCCAGCGCCGCCTGCGCGATGGCGGCCGCGTCGTCGAAACGCTGGCCCGCGGCGGCGATGAACCGCATCAGCCCCGCGGTCGGATGGCAGGTCACCGCGCTGGTGCAGCGGCTGGTCCGCGCGTCGACCGGGTCGGCGGTCAGCTCCCAGACGACCTGGCAGGTCGTCCAGCCGGCCGGGGTGAGCAGGTCGGAGAGCGACACCAGGCGGCAGTGGCTCCGGCCCGCGACCGGGTACTGGTAGTGCTGCACGAACAGGTTCGCCCCGATCGTCTCCACCATGACCGACAGCGGCTCGCCGTCGTCGGTCACCGTGTAGCCGACCGCCTTGTGGTCGGGCGGCGCGCAGCGCTGGAACTCCCGGTCCGGCAGCGTCCGCAGCCACTCGAACAGGTCGACCTTGGCCGCCGGGGCGTCGATCACGGCCGTGCAGACGACGTGCGCCAGGACCTGCCCGGCTAGCACCTGCCTGCCGTCCTGCGCGGGCCCCTCGGTCACTGCGGTCTCCTCGGTCGGCGAATGATCGACGAGTAACAGGATCCGGCCCCGGCCCGCTCGAAATCATCGGACACCTGACTCAAAAGGCCGGTTCCATCGCGTGCGAGCGGCTCGGCCGCCGTGCGATCATTGCCGCATATGGAGGACGAGGCCAGGGGCATCCGCGGGCCTGATCGGCGGCAGCTGCGCCGGCTGATCCAGCCGAGCCCGGGTACCCGGGTCCTGACCGTCCGCGGCGATGCCGGCCTCGGGAAAACCACCCTGCTGGCCGGCCTGGCCGAGAATGCCGCCGCGGCCGGCTGGCGGGTGCTGCGGGCGAACGGCAGCACCTCGGAGGCCGCGCTCAGCCTGGCCGGGTTGCATCAGCTGCTGCGGCCGCTGCTCGGCGGGGCCGACGACCTGCCGCCCGCCCAGCGCTCGGCCCTGAGCGCCGCCTTCGGGCTGGCCGAGACGGTCCCGCGGTCGCCCGACTCGCTCCAGCTCTACCTGGCCTGCCTGACCCTGCTCTCACAGCAGGCCGGGCCGGCCCCGCTGCTGCTGCTGGTGGACGACGCGCAGTGGATCGACCAGGCCACCCTCGACGTCCTGGCGTTCGCCGCCCGGCGGCTGGCCGACGACCCGATCGCGATCGCCCTGAGCTCGCGCGAGGCGGTCGAGGCCGACCTCGGCCCGGACAGCAGGACGCTGGACCTGGCCCCGCTGACCCCGCAGGACTCGAACCGGCTGCTCGACCTGCAGCCGAACCCGCCCGACGGCAGCGTCCGGGCGATGGTCCTCGAGCAGGCCGCCGGGAATCCGCTGGCGCTGGTCGAGCTGGCTCGCGCCGCCGCCGCCGACCCGTCCGCGACCGCGGCCTGGCACGGCCAGGGCCTGCCGCTGACCGAGCGGCTCCGGCGGTCGTTCACGGCCTCGGCGCGGGGGCTGCCGGAGCAGACCCAGCGCGCGCTGCTGCTGGCCGCGGCGGACGACAGCCAGCAGCTGGACTTGTCCTTTCTGAGCAGGTCACAGGGTCTGCCCTACGATGTCTGGGAACCCGCGAGGGCGGCTGGGCTCGTCGTCATCACCGACGGCCTGGTGACCTTCCCGCATCCGCTCGTCCGGAGCGCGATCTACCAGTCGAGTTCCCTGGCCGATCGGGCGGCCGCGCACCGCGCGCTGGCGACGGCGCTCGAGCACCACCCCCATCGACAGGCTTGGCAGCTGGCGGCGGCCGCCACCGGGCCGGACGAGGCACTGGCGGAGCGGCTGCAGTCGATCGGCCGGGAGGCCCTTGAGGGTGACCGGGTCGAGACGGCGGCCGCCGCCTGGCAGCGGGCGGCCGAGTTGAGCGCGAATCCTCGTAAGGCGGCCGCCCTGATGATCGAGGCGGCCCGCGTCACCCTGATGACCGGGCAGGTCGAGCGGGTGAATTCCCTGGCCGGCCGGGCGCTCGAACTGAGCGATGAGCCGACCGTGCGCGCGCACGCCCGCGGCCTTCAGGGCTGGTCGCTCAGCCTGACCTTCCAGTTCGACAAGACCGTCGCGATGATGTGCGATCTGGCGGTGGAGTGCGCCGACAGCGATAACGATCTGGCGTGGGCTTCAGCCACGCCCGCGTGCAGCGCCGCTTATTACGCCGGCGAGGACGCGCTCTACCAGCGGGCCCTGGAGATGCTGCGCGCGCTCAACGGCGGACTGCGTCCGTGGCAGGCGCCGGCCGGGTCGCCCCCGGCCCCCCACGTCCACGCGATGTGGTGCGGGTCCGCGGTGCAGCCGCTGACCGACCGGGCGGCCAAGCTTGCCCTCATCCGCGACATGGCCGGCCGGGTTGACGTGCCCGGGGCGCAGATCGGGCTCGCGGCCGCGGCGATCATGGTCGACGACCCGCGGCAGGCGGTCAGGCTGCGGGATCACGCGCGGGCTGCCCCAGACCTGCTGAACAGCGGGGCGGCGCTGATGGTGATCACCTGGTCGCTGCTCGACACCGGCCAGTGGGACGACGCGCTCGAGTACGCGGGCCGCGCCCGCACGCTGGCCGCGATCCACCCCGAGCCGGTCGTGCGCGCCTCGGTGGCCAGCGCGGCGGCCTACATCGCCGCCTGCCGGGGGCACGACGCGGTCGCGGTCGAGGACGCCATGTCGGTGCTCGGGATCCCCGAGCTGACCGCGCGCTCGGGGCTGACCGCCCGGGCCGTCCACGCGATGGGGATGGCCTCGCTGGTGGCCAACCGGCCCGAGGAGGCCTACGACTGGCTGCGCAGGCTGGTGGCCGACGACGGCCGCGCGTCGCACCAGCGCGAGGCCCTGTTCGGGCTCATCGACCTGGCCGAGGCGGCCAGGCGGACCGGCCGCCAGGACGAGGCCGGCCCGCTGATTGAGGGCGTCTTCGACGCCGTCGACGGCGAGCCGTCGCCCCGGCTGCTGCAGGCGCGCTCGCTCACCCGGGCGCTGCTGACGGCCGGCCAGGCGGGGGAGCGGCATTTCCTGGCCGCGCTTGCGGTCGCCGACGGCGACGACCTGCCGTTCGAGCGAGGTCGGGTGCAGCTCGGCTACGGCCAGTGGCTGCACCGGGAGCGGCGCGACAAGGACGCCCGCCCGTACCTGAACGCCGCCGCCCAGGTCTTCCGGCGGCTCGCGGCGACGCCGTGGCTGGAGGCGGCGGCTCGCGAACAGCGCGCGGCCGGGGTCCGGTCCGACCTCGCGCCGGGCGATGCGCTGTCCGGCCTGTCCCCCTCCGAGCGCCAGGTCATCCTGCTCGCCGCCGAGGGCCTCACCAATCCGGAGATCGCGGCCCGGCTGTTCGTCTCGCCGCGCACCGTCGGTTCTCATCTGTACCGGTCCTTCACCAAGCTCGGCGTGTCCAACCGCAACCAGCTCGCCGCCGTTGTCCGGCCGTCCCGCGGCTAGCTAGGCCGCGGCCCGGTGGCTGAGCGCGTCGCGCAGCGCCGCCCGCGATGAGATGCCCAGCTTGGGGAAGATCCGGTACAGGTGCGCGCCGACCGTCCGGTGCGACAGGTACAGTCGGGCGGCGATCTGCTTGTTGCTCAGGCCGGCCGCCGCCAGCTCCGCGACCTGCAGCTCCTGCGCGGTCAGCGGCTCGGCCGGGCCGAGCCCGGCCGGGGGCCTGGTCGGCCCGGTGGCGGCGAGCTCGGCGGCGGCGCGTTCGGCCCAGGCGGTCGCGCCCAGCCACTCGAAGGCGGCCAGCGCGGTCCGCAGGTGATCGCGGGCCCGGGTGATCTCCCGGGCCCGGCGGAGCCACTCCCCGTACAGCAGGTGCACCCGGGCGAGGTCGAACGGCCACAGCCGCGCCCCCGCGTCCGCCAGCGCGGCCTCGAACAGCCCGGCCGCCAGCCGATCGGGGGCGTTCAGCGCCGCGACGGCGCCGGCCAGCAGCGCCTTGCGCGCCTCCAGCGCCCGCACCGCCGTGGCCATGTCGGCGCCGTCCCGCCCGAGGGTGTCCCGCCCGACGGCGTCCCTGACGACGGTCTCCCGTCTGGTGCCGTCCCATCCGACGGCGGGAGCAGGCCTGGCCGCCTGGGGGGCCGCCCGGTCCGGCATCGTGAGCTGGGTCATCGCGGTCTCCTCGTCCTGGGGCGGCCCCGGGCGGAGCGCCCGGACTTCCTTAAGGAAACCGGACGAGATTATCCGGGCGCAGTGGTCATATGACGACACCTTCCGGCGTCGAGATGACGACTGCTGCCTTCATCGCGACGGAGACGATCACCTAGTCATCTGGCCGATGCGACGAGGTGACGGGTCTGGTCATGATCGGAGCCGAGTAGCCGGGTGACCGGGCCATCAGGAGAGTCTGCACTTCATGAAAGCAAGATAGAATCTTGGTAAGATCAGATCTAACTAAGATTGGATCTACCTACGGAGCGCGATGAGGTTCAGGGGAAGGGTGGGCGATCTAGCGCTGCTCGACGGCCTCCTGCGGCTGGTCGTGGAAGGCCGTGGATCGAGCAGGGGCACCGCAGTGGTAGTGACTGGCCGACGCCGCGTAGGGAAATCACGCTTGGTTCAGGAGTTCTGTGACCGCTCCGGGCTGCCTTACGT
>Ga0302325_10027684_pt1 | contig 11747 bp, 13 predicted proteins | sample Palsa_T0_2_FD_201948 | JGI IMG/M metagenome (GOLD analysis project Ga0302325, IMG submission 201948) | Peat permafrost microbial communities from Stordalen Mire near Abisko, Sweden - Palsa_T0_2 | ecosystem: Environmental > Terrestrial > Soil > Palsa > Peat permafrost | place: Sweden: Abisko... | reverse complement strand
TTGCAGTTTGCGGTCATCGTGCTTCATACGCACCGAGAACCGGGTGATCGCGGCCTTCAACCTGCGGTTGTAGAACAGGTGGCCCGAGTTCTGGTCGCGGTTCGAGAGATTGAGTGGCACGGTTAGTGTCCTTCCGGCGAGCGATCAGCATCCGCCTGCCGCTCAACTACGTTGCGCAACAACAAATCCCACGTCACTGCAGTGCTCCGCCGTATCGGGCCTGGTTCTCCGCTTCTGCTTCTTCCCGCAGCGCGGCGATAGCGAGGTTCAACCGGTCGGCCAGCTCACCATGCGTGTAACCCGACATCACGGTCGGATGCAACGCCAATTCGAGCAGCCGGCCGTCGGAATTCGCGACCGCATGAATATCGCCGAGATCGACGCTGTAGGTGATCGTCTCGGCCTGGCCGACGAGCGCTTCCCACTTATCGGCGGCCTCACTCAGTTCACGCAGAACCGATTCGACGAGATCCCTGTCGCTCAGCTGCGCGCGACTGCCCGGCCCCGGCATCATGACAGTATCTAGACCCCTCCGAACAGCGTCAATTCATTGTCTGCAAGCTTGAGCATCGCAGTCTGTCACGGGCCGGCCTTCCAACCGCTGGCCGGTGGGGCGCTCAGCAGCTGGAACCACGCGAAGTGGTAGTTCGCGTGGACCTGATTCTTCGTGGCGATACCTTCGGTCGCGGCCAGCAGCAGACAATTCAGCAGCAGCCCCGAATCAACGTCGGGGTATTGCGCCAATAGCTGGTATCGCGACGTGTCCAGGTAGACCCGCAAAATGTCGATCTCGGCTTCGACGATGCCGGTGCCTGCGGCACCCGCCTTGGCCAGCGTGTTGACCAGCCGCGGCAGTCCGTCGCGCCAATGCGTCGCCTCGCCGAGCACCCAGCCCAGGTCGTCGACCTCCGGCAGCTCGCGCGGCCGCGGCGAAGTGTCGGTGCCCTCGTAGTCGGTTGCCCAGCCCAGCGGATCGCCGGGGGCGTACTTCGCCGACAACGTCGTCTGGCCGAGCAACGCCGCCGCGGTACCCGTGCGCCGGCCCGGCTCCAGCAACCGGACGTCGGCGGGCAACTCGATTCCGGGCGGTATCCAGCCGTGGGCAAGGTCGGTCACCAACAATGTGGTGCCGTCTTCACGGGCGCCGATGGCCCAGCGCAACCCGGGTTCTTGCCGCGCCACGAACTTGAGCAGCCGTTCCAGCCGTTCGCGCTCCGATTCGGCGGGCTCAACCACCGGCAGATACCGCGTGGCCTCGGTGTCGTCGATCCCGGGATCCGCATGACTGGCGGCAGGAACCGGGCTCGGGGGTTCAACGGCTGACGGCTCAACGGCCAGCGGTTCAACGGCGAGTGGTTGAACGGCGGGTGGCTCGGAAAGGTTCGCGACGGGTTGCTGCCAGGGCGGTGGCTCGACCGGGGCCTGTGTACGAGGCGTGATTTCCTGCAGCAGCGACGCGAGCCCCTCGAGGACCTCAGTGTCGTCGGATTCGAACGCGTGTTTCGGCTGCGACTCCTCCGGTTCGGCGATCTCCGGCTCCGCGGTTTCAAGCTTCGCGGTTTCAGGCTCGAACGTTTCAAGCTTCGCGGTTTCAAGCTCCACGGTTTCGAGCTCCACGGGCTCGGCCGCGGGCGGTTCCCAGTCCTCCAGCGGTTCAGGTTCCCAGCTGTTCGGCTGCTCAACGGAAGGCGCCGGCCGGAAGTCCTGCTCCGGCGGCGCCGGCGGGGGTGCGTCGGTGGGCGGCGTCGGCTCCGGTCGCGGCGGTGCGAGTTTGAATCGCGTTGTCTTCTCGGTGTCGACGGCACCATTCACGGGCCGGTACTCCGCCGGCAATTTCGACTTCATGTTGTGAAGGTGACGAACTGTCGACTCGACTCGTCTCACCGCGAACTCGCGCGCATCGTTGATCACCCGGGCTTCTTCTGCCTGTCGGGTGGAATCGATCAATCCCACGCAACGAATGCTCTTGAGTTCTTCGTTCGCCGAATTGACTATCCGCTGCAAGTCGGCCTTCAGATATTTGACAAGCGGCGCGGTCTCGGCGGTAACGGTCGACAACTCAGCAGGCCACAGCCCGCCGGTCACCCACGGAGTGCAGTCAACCGGCGACCGGAAGGCCGGGATCTTCAGCGATTCTTGGGCAGCTCTCCGGAGGCGTTGACGCGCCGTATTCCGACCGAAGATTGCCACCGGCCAAGCCTACCGTCATCGCCACTACCTCTCCTGCGCTGCAGTTGGTGAATAACGGCGGGTGAATTGTGCGAATAACGGCATCTGGGTAGCGTGAGCGTGTGGCTGAATCGGGGCTGCAGCAGCAGTTGAATGAAGTGCGTGCGTTGCTGGGCCGGGCGCGAGAGTTGTTCGGCGCCAATCCTGTCGGGCCGCCCACCGATATCGCCCCGGATCGCGACGCCGTCAAGACTTGGATTCGCTAGTTATTCAGTCGGTGTCGTCGCGCCGGGGTAATTCATGCGCGACAAGCCTTTCGATCGCGATGTCGAGATCGTCGGTGGTGGGAACCTCGGCTGACGGGGTGTAGCCGGCCGCCACGATCTCGCCGCGGACTTCCATCACCGCCTTGAGGTAGGAGACGTCCGCGGTAAGCAGGATGCCCTGCGTCAGGCTTTCCGCGTCGGTGTTCATCGCGGCCTCGGTCAGCGTGACGCTGTGCATGTATCCACCGCGGCATGAGCGGACCAGGATGTGGCCGCTCGGATGGACGGTGTCGAACGCGGGATCAGCCTCTGTCATCGACCGTCGTCGGAGATACGTTCGAGTTTCTGGGCTGCCTCTGTCTCGTGCTGTTCCCACATGCCGGCCGATTTTGTCAGGTTGTCCGCGATGTCCGCGTGATTGTCAGCCTGTTGCTCGTAACAGAGTCGCCGTTGCTCGAGCAGCTCCCGTCCGGCCTCCCGCAGTTCGCCGAAGATCGGGCCCAGCGAGTCCAGGCTCTGCTGGATTGCCTCGTGCGACGACGGCAGGGTCCGCAGATATTCGGATGTCTCTTGGTGGTGGCCGGCGGCTTCACGCAAGTGCGCGGGCACCACGTGGATTCGGTCTGCCATCCGCTGTCTCCTTCTGCCGTGCCGGCGCGAGCCGGACTACTTCTACGCGGTCTCGGTTCTCTGGGCGATCGCCGGCCTGGTGGGCGCCGGTGTGGCGGTTCTGTCCGGTTCGGGTGCGCTGACCGGCACCGGAGGGTGCTCCCAGCCTAGGAAGCCCGGGCCCTTCACGGTGGAGATGTGCTGGATCTGGCCATTCACCAGCGCCCGGCTGTCGCCCAGTGCAAGCGCGTGACGGTCGGTGAACATGCCGATGTCCCCGGGCGCGAGCTGCGATGGGTCCACCGGATCGCTGACCGCGGTACCCGGCGGCGGGATCGTCATGCCCTCCTGCCGGAACGCGTCCGCGATGGGAGTCCCGCTCGCCGCGGCCTCGATCGCGGCGGCCAGCTGTGGGCTGGCGGCGGTGAGCGTCTCGCCGTTGGGCAGCGTCGCGGTCGTCGGCCCGGTGGCAGGCTCGGCGTGCTCATGGCCAGCCCGTTCGGGATCGTCCTCGTCGGACACCAGCCGGTCCTCGGGCTCGTCGGACTTCAACCGCGCGTCGTCGAGATCCTTCGGCGACAGTTGCTCGTCGCCACTCGGCAGGGGCCCGGGCAGCGCCAATCCCCCCGGCATCCCCCACCCCGCACCGCCCGGCAGGCCGCCCCCGCCGAATGAGGGAATGCTGGGTGTCCCCCCGGCAGCCGGCGCCGGCATCTCCTCGGGCGGCGAACCGAGGTCGTCCTCGGGTGGCGCGTCAAAATTCGGATTGAGGTCGGATTCCGTTGCAGCCGACTGGCTTTGGACGGCGTGCGGCGCCGATGCAGCGGGCTCGGGTCCGGCCGGCCGGCGCCGGTCGTCGGTGGCATCGGCGCCGGACTGGGTCGAGTTGTACAGCGACGTCCACGCGGCCATCAGCGCCGAGTTCGAGGTGTCGTCGAGGCTGGCGCCAGCCACCACGGCGCGGATGTCTCGCAGCTTGCCGATCAGGTACCGCTGGAAGTCACGAGCTCCGGCAGGTGTGTCCAGATCCGACCGCGTTGCCACGGCGCCCTCGATGTCGCGCTGCAGTCTGTTGAGGGCTTGCGTGCCGGCGGTGGTCTTCTGGTGTGCGTTGAGAACTGCTGTCACTACTTGCAGGTCGACCTGTGCGGTTGTCGAGTTCTGATGTGCCAGAGCAACTTCTGCATTCCTGATCGCGTCCGCCGCATCACCCTCCTGATGTTCGGGGGCGGGCGCGCCGTCAGGCGTTGTCATCGCTGGCCTGCCCTAACATGGTGGCGACAGTAGCCACGGGACCCCCGGTCGACAATTCACTCGTGTGCACAACCCGTTGGCGCTGGGGCGCTAACCGGCCGACCCGGTGTAGTGCTCACGCAACGTTTCCAGGACGGCCTTCTTCGCGGCGCCGAGCTCGCGAGCGGTCGACACCACCGTCGAGATTTCACGTTGCTTGGCGATCAGAAACTTCTGGAACTCGCGCGCACCCATCGCGGTATCGAGCCCGAAGGCGGCCCGATTCGCCACCGCTCCGTCGATCTCGGCCGCGATTCCATCCAGGCGACGGACGGCTTCGACCGTCGCCGCATGCGCTTCGGCGAGCGCATCCGCCAGGGCACGGTCGGCGTCGGCAACCGCGGCGTGCCGCGTCGACAGCGCGGCCTGCCGCTCCCCGATCGCAACGATCGAGCGTCCGGCCTGCTCTGGCATTCCTTGTCCGTGCTCGCCCACCATCGCCGCTACCCCGTTGGACGCCGGATCTGCACGCCGGTGCCGAGCGGACTGATCCGCACCGAGGCGCCGGAGTGGGGTGCTTCGACAACCAGGTTGTTGCCGATCGCCAGTTGCACGTGCCCCGCGGTGGGGAAGACCAGGTCGCCCGGACGGACGTGTGCGCGCGGGATCGGGATTCCGTCGAAAATCTGCTGATATGTGGTGCGGTCCAAGTGAATTCCCGCCCGCGCGTAGGACCACTGGGTCAACCCCGAGCAATCGAACTGGTCCGGGCCGGTCGCGCCCCACACGTAGGGCCGGCCCAGCCGCGACAGCGCCGCCCGCACCGCGATTCCCGCGCGGCTGTTCGGCGGCGGCAGCCGCAACCCCGCCGGGAAGGCGCCGTGGTGCAGCTTCCGATAGCGCACCGCGCGCCATCTCGACCGATGACGACGGGCTTTGCGACGGGCCGCCAGCACGTGCGCCTGCTGTGCCCGCAATCGTGCCACCCGCCGGCGGATCGCTTCGCGCTGAGCAATCGGGTTGTCCGGCACCGCCGTATCGGCGCGGGCCTCGTCGAGAACCCCCTTGGTCAACCCCTTCGCGTTGGCGTAGTCCCGGTGGGCTTCGCCGACAGTGGCAGCCACCGCGGCGTCGGCCGTCGCCGCCGCGCGCATATCGTCGCGGCTACTGTTCACCGCTGACTGGTAAAGACCTCGTTTTGCAGTGGCATTCAGCGCCGCGGCGCGTTCCAGGAGTCCGTCGTATGGCGCCAGTCGGGCGTCCACCGCCACATGCTGGGTGCTGCCGGCGAACAGCTCATGGGCACGGCTCAAGGCCACCAACTCGCTTCCGCTCACTGTTGCTCCCCCTCGCCGATCACAGCGTCAACCTCGGTCTCGTCGGCCAGATCGGCGAATGCCCGGACCCTCGGGAGCGCTCCCGGCGGGATGACTCCCCTGTTGCGGATGTCCCACATTTCGGCGGCGGTGACGCCGATCAGTGCGGCGATCACCGGCTCGGGCAGCGACGACTCTGCGCAGGCCCGGTCGAAACGCGCACTGAGGCTCATCGGCATGCGCTCGATGAGCGCTCCCCGAGTTGCTTCCAATGCCTGCAGATGCCGCATCAGCCGTCCTGCCGATGCCGCGTCGGCGTTGACCGCTACCCGCCAGGAGTTGGCGGCCAGCATCTCGGCCTTCACGCACTGTCCGATCACAGACAGAATATACGTCTCATATTCGTTTGATGTGCTCGCGGGCAACCGGTCGATCACCGAGTTGATCGTGTCGAGGTGCGCTTCGGCGTATCCCTCGAGCACTTCGGTGTCGGTGTGCCGGTCCACCACGATCGGCCCGGTGGCTCGCGCGGGCGCCGGTTCCGGCGGCGTCGCCGCGGTCAGGCGCTCGAGTTCTGCGGCGGGATCAGCGGCCACCACGAGCCGCGAGTAGGTCCCTGGCGGCAGGCCAAGTCCGTTCTCTACCTTCTGAACTGTGCCTTTGTGGGGCTTGCGGGCGCCGCGTTCGAGGTAGCTCAGGCCCATGATGCTCACGCCGGTCACCGATGCGAAGTCGGCCAGAGACCAGTCGCGCGCCTCCCGCAGTTCCCGGATCGTCGCCCCTGCCGATTCGCGGCTCACCGTGGGGCTCCGGCCATATCCGGATACTACACAGCCGTATGCGTTACCCAGGTGATATATGTTTTTGTATCCTTTCTCTTGCCAATCTTGCGTCCGTCTGTATACGATTCCGCATACGTTTTTGGATGAAGGAGGCGAACAGATGGGGCATCCATGCTCGGTCAACCCGGAGATGTGGTTTGGCTACGCCGATGACGACGGCGGCGACGGCGCCGCCAAGGCGCGTGCGTATGAGCAGTCGGCCACCGAGGCCCGGCTGCAGTGCCTGCGGCGCTGCCCGTTGGCGCAGCAGCGGCTGTGCGCGAAGTATGCGGTGGAAAACCGTGAGGAATACGGAGTCTGGGCCGGCGTCAAGCTGCCCGGCGGCCAGTACCGCAAGCGTGAGCAGCTGGCGCAAGCGCATGCCACTCTGCGCCGGATCGCAGCGGGGGAGATCAGTCCCCGCCAGCTGGCCGACAATGCCGCCTTGTTGACGCGGCGCGAAGGAGACACCGCGCCGCGGGCCACCGCAACCGTGTTTCATCTGCCCATTCGCCAGGTCGGGCCGCGTTCGGCGGCCTGATCCGTCGCCGTTGCAGCGGCGGGATTGAATCCGTCGGCAGGGGGTAATAAAAGGTCAACCGACCCGGGGGACCTTTCATGACGTTCGACCTGACGCCGACCGCCGCACAGCACGACCTGGCCCGGCGAGCCCACGAGTTCGCCGAATCGGTCATCCGGCCGGTGGCCTTGCACTACGACCAGAAGCAGGAATTCCCCTGGCCGGTGCTCGAAGAGGCCGCCCAGCGCGGCTTCTACAGTCCGCTGTTCTATCGCGATCTCATCGGCGACCCGACCGGGCTTTCGCTGCCGATGTTCATGGAAGAGCTGTTCTGGGGTTGCGCCGGAATCGGTTTGGCGATCGTGATGCCGGCGCTGGCGCTGTCGGCGATCGGCCAGGCCGCTTCCCCCGAGCAGATACTGGAGTGGGCGCCGCAGTGCTTCGGCTCGCCGGGTGACCTCAAGCTCGCGGCGCTGGCGATCTCCGAGCCCGAAGGCGGCAGCGACGTCCGCAATCTGCGGACCACGGCCAAACGCGACGGTAGCGACTGGATACTCGATGGCCACAAGATGTGGATCGGCAACGGCGGCATCGCCGACGTGCACGTGGTCAATGCCGTCGTCGACGAAGAACTCGGCCACCGTGGCCAGGCGTTGTTCATCGTCCCGGGCGGCACACCAGGCCTGGAGCTGGTGCGCAAGCTCGACAAACTCGGCTGCCGGGCCTCGCACACCGCCGAGCTGAAGTTCAACGGCGTCCGGATTCCCGAAGCCAACCTGCTGGGCGGGCAGGAGAAGCTCGAACACAAACTCGCCAAGGCACGCGAGGTCGTCGCGGGTGGAAAGCGTTCCGGCTCAGCCACATTGGGCACCTTCGAGCAGACTCGCCCGATGGTTGCGGCGCAGGCGATCGGCATCGCGCGAGCGGCCCTGGAATACGCCACCACCTACGCCACCCAGCGGGAGGCGTTCGGCGGGCCGATCATCGACAACCAGGGCATCGCCTTTCCGCTCGCCGAGATCGCGACACAGATCGACGCGGCGCGACTGCTGACCTGGCGGGCGTCCTGGATGGCCGCCAAGGGGATCGCGTTCCAACGCGGCGAGGGCTCGATGTCGAAGATGGCGGCCAGCGAGGTCGCGGTGCGCGCGACCGAACGGGCCATTCAGACGCTGGGCGGGTGGGGCTACATCAACGACCACCCGGTCGAGAAGTGGTATCGAGATGCCAAGCTGTACACCATCTTCGAGGGCACCAGCGAGATTCAGCGGATCGTCATCTCCACCGCGCTGGGCGCTACGGAAGGTGCTCCGCCGCTGCACGTCGAGCTCGAACCGACCGGCGGGCCCCTGAATCGGGTGTTCGGCCGCGGCACCCTGTTGCGGGGCCGGGTGGCCGACGCGGCGCTTGCCGCCAAGGACCGGGTTCCCGAGCCGCTCATGCGGGTCGCTATGCAGGTCTTGCGCCCACCGCGAAAATAAACGCTATGCCTACCGATAAGACCGGCGCCGAAGCCACCGTCAGCGCCGCTGAGGGGAAGTACACGATCGCCGTCGACGGCGAAACCGTCGGGCTCGCCGCCGTCGCCGACCGCGGCAACCAGCGGGTTTTCTACCACACCGAAGTCGAGGAGCAGTTCGGCGGACGCGGGCTGGCCACCATTCTGGTTGCCGAGGCGCTGGCGGCGACCCGGGCGGACGGCAAGCGTGTTGTCCCGCTCTGCCCGATGGTGGCCGCCTTTATCAAGAAGCATCCCGAGTTCGCCGACATCACCGATCCGGTGACGCCTGCCGTTCTGCAGTGGGTCGAGACGCTCTAGTTCTGCCGGCCGGCCAATTCGGCGACAAACCGGTCGATGAACTCGCCCACCGGCGCTGTACCCGCTTGCCGGATAACGAATTTCGTCAAGCCCGCGTCCAAGTAGCCGTCGAGCTGCCGGTGCAGCTGATCCCAATCGGCGGCCACCAACTCGGCCGGATCGACGTCCGGACGACGGTGCCGCACCGCCGCCGCCACCTCCGCCGGCAGCTCACCGTCGGCAATCGCCAGCGAGATCCCGTAGTGGTCCGGCTCGATTGCCCGGCCGGCTTCTTCGGCCGCTCGCTCGATCGCCGCACGGCCCGCGCGTGCTTCGGTCGGCGTCAGGAAGCTGCCGAGCCAGCCGTCGGCCAGGGTGCCGATTCGCCGAAACGCCGCCGGTGCCGAGCCGCCCAGCCAGATGTCCAGCGGGGGAGTGGGTCTCGGCATCACTGCCGCCGCGGTCACCGTGAAATAGTGGCCGCTGTAGCTCGCCGGCTCGTCGACCAATGCGGCGCGCAGCACCCGCAGCGATTCGTCGAACACCGCCGCGCGCTCACCGTCGGGAACGGTGAACACTTCGCGCTCCGCCGGAATCGCCGAGCGCAGCCCGAAGACCGGAAGAACCCGCTTGGGTGCAAGGGCCGCCAGTGACGCCAACTGCTTGGCGACCAGCACCGGATGCCGGCCCGGCAGTACCGCGACCGACGTGCCGACTTTCAGATGCTCGGTGCGGGCCAGCGCGTAGGCCATACCGACGACCGGATCGACCGCGGGGGAGTAGACGAGTTCGGAGAACCACAGCGAATCGACTCCGCTGCTCTCCAAATGGTCAATGGTGCCCGCGAGCTGATCGTGCGGTGTGTTGGCGCCGAGGCTGATTCCGAACCGAACCTTCATTTCCATCGCAACGCGGCAGACCCGCTACTTGTGCCCGCCAATGACTGATTGCATCGCGCGATCACGTTTTTAGAGGCCGCCCAGGCTACCGATCACCTGAACGGTGACCGCCAAGATCACCGTGCCGAACAGGTAGGACACCATCGCGTGCTGCAACACCGCAACCCTGATCGGACGCTTCCGCAGGAGCGTATCTGTTACCCCGTAGGTGACTGCGACGGTAAACGCCACGTAGGCGAAGTCGGCAAAAGTCGGTTTTGCCTCATCGTTGAAGTCAATTCCTCCGACCGGTTCGCTGTAGTACAAAATCGCGTAGCGCACTGTGTAGACAGCGTGCACCACCAACCACGAAGCGATCACGCTTAAGAATCCGACTGCTGCGGCAACGGTGGCGTCGGGCCCCTTGGCGCTGCCCGCGATGAGTAAGTTGGCGACACCGCCGAGGCTCGCGACGCTCGCTATCAAGATAATAAAATCCGCTGGCCGGCGAGCTGGATGTCGTTGCTGCACAATAACTTCGATTCCAGCAGCACTCATTTTGACGATACTTGCCCAAACCCAGATCAGATAGACCGTCGCGGTTGCGATCCAGCCTGCCGAGATGGAGAACTTCCAGCCTGCGGTAGCTCCGACTAAGGCCGCCGCGGCTATGCCGGTGCCAGCGGCGATTCCTATGTGCGCCATTCGCGACAGATCCTGCCGCAGGATAGAGGGAATTCGCATGGGCCATCTGTATCCCATCGCTCGAAGCACCACAATCGGGCGGGTTATTCATGTGGCCCATCGAAAAAGGGGCCGCCGAGGAAAGCCTCAGCAGCCACCACATCGACCCCGAGCGCAGAATAAAACGCCGGCCAAAGGCCGGGGAATCAGTAACCCGTGACCCCGCTCATCACATCTGTGGGCGAAGGGGGACTTGAACCCCCACGTCCCGAAGGACACTGGCACCTGAAGCCAGCGCGTCTGCCATTCCGCCACTCGCCCTAAAACAACCGGTGGAGCCTACCACTGTAGTGGCGCGCATCTCCAAACCGCGCCGGTGCTGCCGAGCGCACCGGACGCCGGTCTGACCTGGCCCGATTCGATTCTCAGAGTTCCGGAGGTGCCGCTGCGCAGCGCTTGCCGGATACCATGCTGGATACGACACGCGTGATGCGACACGCCGGAGCACAGCCCGCCGTGCAGCACCGAAGAGACAAGGACTGAGGCGGGCGCTTGAACATGGGCAGCCAGAAAGGGCTAGTTCAACGCATCGAGCGCAAACTCGAGGTGAGCGTCGGTGATGCGTTTGCCCGGGTATTCGGCGGTTCGATCGTTCCGCAAGAGCTCGAGGCGATGCTGCGCCGAGAGGCCGGCGAGGGAATTCGCCCGATCGCGGGTAATCACCTTTTGGCTCCCAACGAATACATCATTACCCTCGGTATGCACGACTACCAGAAAGTGGGCGCCGACCCGGACCTCACTTCGGACGCTTTTGCTAAGCACTTGGCGAGATACATCGGCGAACAGGGGTGGCAAACATATGGTGACGTGGTCATCCGGTTCGAGCAGTCGGCGAACCTGCACACCGGCCAGTTCCGCACCCGCGGTGCTGTCAACCCCGATGTCGAGCCCCGGCCAACAGCCGGCGAGCTCGCCCCGCCACAATTAGACCGTGCGTTCAGCGCAGAACCAGGAGTACCAGCGATGAGTGAGAATTCGAGCTACGGCGGCGGCCAGGGGCAGGGACGGCCCGGCGACGACTACTACGACGACCCCCACGCCCCTCCGCATGACGACCCGCATGCCGCACCCGATCCGCGTGGCGGTTATCAGCCGGAACCTGGCGGCTACCCCGACCCGCGTGCCGGCTATCCCGACCAGGCTGGCTACGGCGCACCCGACCAGCGCGCCGGCTACCCCGACCAGGGCGGTGGCTACCCCGACCAGCGCGGCTACCCGGACCAGCGCGCCGGCTACCCCGACCAGGGCGGTGGCTACCCCGACCAGCGCGGCTACCCGGACCAGCGCGCCGGCTACCCCGAGCAGCGCGGTGGCTACCCCGACCAGGGCGGCTACCCGCAGCAATACGAGCAGCGCCCGGCCGGTGGCTACGGCGGCGGCCAGCGCCCGGGCG
>Ga0302325_10027683_pt1 | contig 11747 bp, 12 predicted proteins | sample Palsa_T0_2_FD_201948 | JGI IMG/M metagenome (GOLD analysis project Ga0302325, IMG submission 201948) | Peat permafrost microbial communities from Stordalen Mire near Abisko, Sweden - Palsa_T0_2 | ecosystem: Environmental > Terrestrial > Soil > Palsa > Peat permafrost | place: Sweden: Abisko... | reverse complement strand
TTTCCCCCAGCACCCTCGGTATGGTCGAGAACCGGCTCGGCTGGACGCCGGGTTCGTGCCGGCGGATACTGGCAGGCGGGGACCCTAAGGTGGGGCCGCCGGAGCTCGGGCAGGCCGAGTATGAGGACCCGACGCTATGGCACATCGCGAGCACTCCGGGGCTGCCTCCCGAAGTGGTTCGCGGCCTCGTCGCCCTCGCCCGGAACTGGCGGCAAGGCGACAACGGCACAGACGAGCAGGCCGGGCAGCGCCCTTGACGGCCGGCCGCCGGGCCGGTTGCCCTGTCCTGCGGGCATCTGAGCGGCAAGGTTGGGCGGCGCCGACGGGTAACTCACGCTGCGGGACCGGTCCAAGGACCTGATCATAAGCGTCACATCTACGCCGGTCCGCCGGCCTACGGGTACAGAGGCTCGCGTTCCTTGGGACCGCGGCGCCAGCGGTTCGGGTCGGGGTTCCAGTTCCGCCAGCTTCCGTCCGGGCCGAGCAGGTCCCACCCCCAGTGGGCCTCGGGTTCGAATCCGTACTGGGACTGGATCGCGACGCGACCTGGCCCGGTCAGCCGGATCATCGGGATGAGCTGCCAGTGTGCCCGGGGCGACTCCGGGCGCTCCATGTGGATGTTCATGTGCACCGATATGTCCTTGTAGACCAGGGCCCGCGGGACGACGTAGATCCGCTCGCCGTCGCCCAGGTCCCGGATGAAGGTGTTCCCGCGGGCGTGCAGGAGCAGCAGTCCCCGCTGCTGCGCGGTGAACCGGTCCGTGTACCGCCCGCGCGGGAAGTGGAACTCCCGCTGGGTTTTCTGGCCGATGGCCCACCAGATGACGGTGTTGACCCAGTCGTAGGAAACCGCCGCGGTCGCCACGAGGAAGTGGTGTTCGGTGACGTCGATGCTCTGGCCCGCCTCCAGCGGTACGTGCCGTCCTGTTCCACCCGCAGCACGCACAAGCCCAGAGGCGTGAACCACGCTCCGTTCGGTTAAAATCACCTGGTCACCAAGCGGCCGCACGACACGGGCGCCGCTCCTCCCGGTCATCTCGCGATACCAACCGGAGAAACCGCTGTCCTACCGTGGACATATGACCGCATGGCGCAATCTGCCGCCCGCGCTGCCGCCGCACGGCACTGTGCTCGCCTGGGCGCGAGGCTGCCGGTGCGAAGAGTGCGAACGGGAGTACCAGCGTTTCGTGTCCGAACTCGCATGGCGGGGGCCGCTGCGCCTTGCCGCTCAGCCGGAGCCCCGCAAGCTGGACGCCGACACCCGCGCCCGGCTGGAACCGGCGGTGAGCCAGTCTGAGTGCCCCGTGTGCGGCGCGCTGCGCCATCAGTGGTGCCGCAACCTGGCGTTCCCCCAGCATTTCGCGCCGACTCATCCGGAGCGCCGAGGCGGCCCGTGACCGCGGGTCCAAGGATTTACCTAAGCCGAGCGATATGCGGCGGGTTGACCAAGGCTTTGTCCGAGATGGCGGTGACGAACGCCGCGCTGACCGGATCGGGTTTACCCCGGGTGCAGACCGCAAGCGGGCGCAGCACCGGCGGGTCGGGGCGGAGGATAATGCCCTCGAAATGAGGTGGAATGACATTGCCTGGCACCAGCGTGAGCCCGATTCCTGCCAGCGCATAGTTCAGCGCGGACGAACTCTGCTCGGTTCTTATCGCGATCCGCTCGTCGCCGACTTCGCCCTCGACTGGGCCCTCGCGCCGGTGCCCCGCGTACTCGGCTAGGGAGAACTGACGCATCACCTAGTCGGCCGGGCTGCAGCGGATCGTTCCTTTCAAGGAACGATCCGCTGCGCCCTGATCCAGTTGGTTGCCAGCCGGCTTATCGCCAGCCGAGCGCAGGCGCCACGTGGGTGAGGATGCTGTCGATGACGTGGGCGTTGTAGTCGACGCCGAGCTGGTTGGGCACGGTGAGCAGCAGCGTGTCAGCGGCTGCGATCGCCTCGTCCTCCTTGAGCTGCTGGATCAGCACATCCGGCTCGGCCGCGTACGCGCGGCCGAAGATCGCCTGGGTCTTCGCGTCGATGAACCCGATCTCGTCGGTGTCGGAGTTCCGGGTGCCGAAGTACGCTCGGTCCCGGTCGTCGACGAGGGCGAAGATGCTCCGGCTTACCGACACTCGCGGCTCCCGCTCGTGGCCAGCCTGCTGCCATGCGTCACGGAATGCCTGGATCTGCTCAGCCTGCTGCCGGTGAAAGGGTTTGTCTGACTCGTTATTGATCAGCGTCGAACTCTGCAGGTTCATGCCAAGCCCGGCCGCCCACGTGGCGGTCTGCTGTGACGCGGCGCCCCACCAGATGCGGTCACGCAGCCCTTCTGAGTGCGGCTCGACGCGCAGCAGGCCGGGCGGGTTCGAAAACATCGGGCGGGGATTGGGCTGCGCGAAGCCCTCGCCGCCCAGCACCTCGAGCAGCGCCTGGGCGTGCCCGCGGGCCATGTCCGCGTCCGTCTGACCCTCTTGCGGCTGGTAACCGAAGTATCGCCAGCCCTCGATCACCTGCTCCGGCGAGCCCCGGCTGATCCCCAGCTGGAGGCGGCCGCCGGATATGAGGTCGGCCGCGCCGGCGTCCTCTGCCATGTAGAGCGGGTTCTCGTAGCGCATGTCGATGACGGCCGTGCCGATCTCGATCCGGCTGGTGCGCGCGCCGATCGCCGCCAGCAGCGGGAACGGAGATCCCAGCTGCCTCGCGAAATGGTGCACGCGGAAGTACGCGCCGTCGGCGCCGAGCTCTTCGGCGGCAACGGCCAGGTCGATCGACTGCAGCAACGCGTCCGATGCCGACCGCGTATCCGAGCCGGGTGACGGCGACCAGTGCCCGAACGACAAAAAGCCAATCTTCTTCACCAGCGCGTCAACGCGAGCCGCCCAGGCGGCATTCCTCCCCGGCGAACCCCTGTGAAACGTGTTGGCCAGCGTGGTTAGCGATGCGCAGACGAGGCGATCGGCGCGCCTGATCGGCATTGGCTAGGGCCGACTGGAACGACTGCCGCTCAGCAGGAAGAAGAACCGTAGGTCAGCCGGCCCGGCCCGGATGTTGAAACGTCACCGTTCCGGTAGCCGTGGTCCTGCCGCATACTGGTCCGGTGGAACCGGCAGCTGATTCCGGCGGGGGGCAGATCCGGCCTCCGGCGGGACGCTGCAGGCGGGCGCGCCGCCCGCGGTTCGCAGGGCCATCCGACCAGGCCCTGCACCGGCTGGCCGGCTGGTATGCGATCGGGCTGCGCCTCGGCGGCGCGGTCTTGTTCACCGCCGTAGCCGTGCTGGCCGCGACGGAGCAGATCTCCGGCTGGTGGCTGGGCGGGTTGCTGACTGGGCTGTGCTTGTGGTCGGCCTTCTTCACCCGGCGGGTCCGGCGGTCCGGGTTGACGCCGGCCGTGGTACTGGCCGACGGCGCGGTTATCTCGGTGCTGGCGCTGGCGCAGCAGCACCTGGTCCCGGCCGTGCTGATCCAGGACAGCACGACCTGGATGCTCCCGCTGGCCTGCACGTCGGTGTACATCCTGCAGATCGCGCTACCGCCGTGGCTGGGGCTGCCCGGGGCCGCGATCGTGGTCATCGCCTACGGACTCGGCACCGGCCACCCGGCCGATGCCTGGCTGCTGGTGGTGGAGACGATCGTCGCCGCCGGGCTGGTGGCGGTGATCCGCGGCGGCGCCAGGCAAGCGGACGCCATCGTCGCCGTCGGCCTGGAGACCGAGCAGCAGATCCGGGCCGAGGAGGCGCGGCGCGCTGACGAGCGGGCACAGCACCGCCAGCTGCACGACACCGTCCTGTCGACCCTGACCATGGTGGCGGCGGGTGCGTTTGCCGAACCCTCCCCGGCGCTGACCGCGCAGGCGGCCCGGGACCAGCGCGTGCTGCAAGGGCTCGCGGGCGCCCCGGCCGTGCCGGGCGGGCTGGCGCCGCTGACTGACCTGAGACCGGAGCTGGAGCGAGCCGCGGCCAGCACCGATGACCTGACTGTGCGGCTGAAGCTCGTCCCGGTCACGCTGCCGTCTCCGGTCGCGGATCAGCTCGTCGCCTGCGTCGGCGAGGCGCTGCGCAACGTCGCGCGGCACGCCGGCACCGGCCAGGCGGAAGTGACCGTTACCGGCGGTGCGGGCTGGGCGGTCGTGAAGATCACTGACCGCGGCCGCGGGTTCGACCCGGCCGCTACCCCGCCATCCCGCCGGGGCCTCCGCGAGTCGATCACCGGGCGGATGCTGGCGGCTGGCGGCTGGGCGGCGATCGCCAGCCGTCCCGGCGCGGGCACGACCGTCACCGTGAGGTGGCCGGCATGACCGCCGTGCAGCCGATGGCGATGATGTCCGGTCGCTACCAGCGGGCCTTCACCATCGCTGTGGTCTTCCTGGTCGCGGGCTGGCATCTCGCCGGAGCGGGCGGGCAGCTGCTGCACAATCGGCAGGCCTACGGCTCGTTCGCCTTCCAGGTCGCCATGTGGCTGGTCATGGCGCTGGCGATCACCGCCGGGTCGGTCCTGGTGCTGCGCGGAGCGCCCGGCTGGCGCCCGGCCTGGGCGGTGGCCGTGATCGCGCTGGCGGCCAGCACGGCCGCGGCGGCGGCCAGCCCGCCCGACCAGATGCTGGCGGTCAACTGGGCGTGGGGGAGTGCCGGCTGGATAGGAGTGCTCGTGCTGCTCCGCCGCCCGTTCGCCGAGCTTGCGTGGTTCCTCGCCGCCGAGGCCCTGGCTACCCTGGGCGTGCTGATGCGGGGCGGGCTGGACCGCACCGAGCTGGCCGGGTTCCTCGCCGTGCTGGCCTGGTCGACCGGCGCCCAGGTGGCCGTCGCCGCCGGGGTCAGGGCGCTGGATGCCGCGGCCGGCCAGGCCGCCGCCGCGGCGCAGAGTGAGCACGCCGCGCGCGAGCGGGCCGCCACCGCGGAGATCATCAGGGCCGCCCGGCACGCTCGCTGGCTGGCGCTGCAGGAAAGCGCCGTCCCGCTGGTCGCCGAGCTGGCGGCGGGGACGGCTGACCCGGGCGACGCGCAGGTGCGCAGCAGGTGCGCGGTTCAGGCGGCCCGGCTGCGCCGGCTGCTGGCCGAAGGCGATGAGGTACCCGGATCGCTGGTGCACGAACTGCACGCGAGTGCCGACGTGGCCGAGCGGCGCGGGGTTGCCGTGGAGATCGAGACGGCTGGCCCGATGCCGCAGGTGCCCGGCCCGGCCCGGCGGGTGATCACCGACGTGGCCATCGCGATCCTGACCGCCGCGCGCAGCCAGGCGCGGATAACCCTGACGGCGGTGGCCGCCGGAATCGCCGTCAGCTTCGTCGCCGATACCGGCGCGGTCGTCCGGCTGCCCGCAGCCGGCCAGGGGGTCGTCATCGAACAGCAGCAAGACGGCGGCATGCTCTGGGCGGAGGTGCGATGGAACAGCCGGTGACGGCGGCGATCATCGAAGACCATCCGGTCGTCGCCGAGGGGGTGGCGTCCTGGATCCGGTCCGATCCCGGCCAGCGGGTCCGGCTGGTGCACACGGCGCGCGACCTGACCGGGCTCCGGGCCGTGCCGCAGCCGCCGGCCGACGTGGTCATCTTGGACCTGGAGCTGTCTGGCGAGCTGGTCACCACGCAGATCCCCGGGCTGGTGGCGGCCGGATACCGGGTGGTGGCCTTCTCCGGGCACACCGATCCGGCGATCGTGATGGAGACGCTGGACAACGGCGCGCACGCCTACGTGTCCAAGGATGAGGGCCGCGACCATCTGGTCGAGGCCGTGCTTGCGGCTGCCGCCGACCGGCCGTACGTGACCCGGTCGCAGGCCAGGGCGATGCTCGCCGACCAGCGCCCGGCCCGGCCTGCGCTATCGGAGCAGGAACGGCAGGCGCTGCTGCTGTGGTTCCAGGGCATGTCGAAAGCATCGGTCGGGCGGCGCATGTCGATCAGCGAGAACACGGTCCGGCAGTACATCAGCCGAGCGCGCGCCAAGTACGCAGCCACCGGGCGGGCCGCGCCGAGCAAGGACGCGCTGCTCGCCCGCGCGATCGAGGACGGCGTGATCAAGCCGGGCGAGATCATGCCGTACAAGTCATTCGCCCGCGCCGCGACTGAACGCCCCAGCGAGGGTGCCCCGGACCGGTGAATGGCCCGGGACACCCAAGTCCCCCCCGGGGAGCTCCCCAGGCGAATCGGCCGCAAGCCGACGCCAGGCTGCATGGCCGGGCGCCGCGGCGTCATCAGACGCGGGCTGCGCACAGTAAGCATTCCCGATCGAGGGCGACAATGTCATGACGCCCGATCGGGTGACACGGCGGAGCCCCAGCGAGATAGGACTCATCACGCGGGCACCCCTTGTTCTCACGCTATTCGAACACAAGCGACTCACGTGAAAGCTGCTGAGAGAACCTCATTGAATTACTTGACGATAAGGTAAATGTGCCCTTAGGTAGTTCGGAGTGGCCGCCGAACAACCCACCGGAGCATTCTTATGCCCAAATCCATCGCTGTGTTCGGAGCCGGACCCGGCCTCGGCCAGGCTGTCGCCCGTCGCTACGCGCGAGAGGGTTACGCCGTCACCCTGGTGGGCCGCCGCCAGGAGCCGCTTGACCGTCTGGCCGAAGAGCTGACCAGTGCCGGGGCAACCGCGCACGTCATCACAGCCGACCTAGCCGATACCGGTGCCACCCCCCGGCTGGCCGGGCAGATTCGCGCCAAGGCCGGCCACCTCGACGTCTTTTACTATGCACCCACCCCAGACACCGGGTTCGTTTCCGCAGCCAGCCTGACCCCGCAGCACGCCCAGAACTTCATGCCGCTGATCTTCTACACGATGCTGGCACTCGTGCAGGAGTTCCTGCCGCGCATGCTCGAGCAGGGGGACGGCGCCATCCTGACCGCGCAGGGCGGCAGCACCGTGCAGGGCCTGCCGAACATGAGCGGCCCCAGTCCTGCCCAAGCCGCCCAGCGCAACTACCTGCAAGCCCTGCACGCCGAGGTAGCCGGGAAAGGCGTCTACGTCGGCATGCTCTACATCGGTGCGGCCATCAAGAACAGTGCCTTCCACGCCGAACTGGAGAAGGCCGAAGCTGCGGGCGACCCGGTCTGGGAAATGCCCACCGTCGACCCTGGGCATCTCGCCGGCCTGCTCTGGACTATGCACGGCACGAAGGGACAGCGGGAAGTCATCTATCCGTAGTGGGTCGGCAAGCGCCGGGACTGGTCGGCGTTGATGCGTGACCGGCAGGAGATGGCCCGCTCGATGCGGCCGGACGGCACTCGTGGCCGTCGGGCTCGTGCCGCCTCACAGCCGGGATCTCAGCACGTCGAACTCGCAGCCTGGCGAGGACGGGTCGAAGCCGTGCTCGACCAGCCAGCGGACGGCTCGCAGGCTCCGCAGCGACCACCACGCGCGGATCACGTCGAGGTCGACGTCGGTGCCGTAGCCGGCGACGACGTCGCCAAGGTGCTCCTGGTGTCCGAGCGTCAGGCTGGCGAGGTCGAACAGGGCATCGCCCTGGCCCGCCTCGGTCCAGTCGATCACGCCGGTGATCTCGTCACCGTCGGCGAACACGTGGGCGACCTGCAGGTCGCCGTGCGTGAACACCGGTTTCCACGGCCGGAGCGCAGCCTCGGCGACCTGGCGGTTGCGCGTGACCAGGTCGGTGGGAAGGACGCCGTTCGTGACGAGCCACTCGCATTCGCCGTCGAGGTGCGAGGCGATCTCCTTGAGGCTCCGGCCGGGCCATGGCGGCAGCGGCGCGTCGTGCAGCATCCGGGCGGCGGCACCCGCCGCGGCCCACGCCGCCGACGACGCGGTCGACGGCTCGCTGAGGCGGCCGAGTGCCGTCCCGCCGACGGCGGCGAGCGCGAGCACGGGCGGCTTGCGCCACAGGACCTCCGGAGTCGGGACCGGCGCCATGGCCATCGCCTCGATCTCGACGTCGGTGCGTGTCTGATCAGCGTCGATCTTCAGGAATACGTCGCCGACGCGCAGGGTCGCGCACTCGTGATGGGCGACGACGACCTCGACCTGTTCCACGCCGGCCATTATCGCGGGATGACCACCGACGTCGCCACGGGTTTACCGGGTGCGACCGCGCGGCTGACCGCGTCCCGCCGCCCGGCGGCCTCGTGCACGACACCGGCCGCTGACGGGCCGGGCACTGCCCCGGCCCGCTGGGCCCCGGCACTTAGCGCCGGCCAGGAAAGCGGAACGGAGCGGCCGTGACACCGCTCCGTTCCGGGTACTTCCACCGTGGTTCAGAGGTTGATGACGACTTTGCCCTGGGCGTGGCCGTCTCGCATGTACTGGATGGCCGCGGGGGTCTGGCTCAGCGGGTAGGTCCGGTCGATGACTGGCCTGACCTGGCCGGACTCGATGAGCTTGGTGAGCGCGAGCAGGTCCGGCGTGTTCTCCGAGCAGATCAGCGTGGTCAGCGTCTGGCCGGTGAACGGGGAGAGGAGCAGCGCCCGGAGCTGGCGGTCGCTGCCTGCGAGCCATCGTCCGCCGGTCTCGCCCCCGACAATGACCAGCGTCCCACGGGGATCCAGGACAGGGCGGAGGTGCTTGAGCGGACGGTTGCCTCCGATGTCGAGGATTACGTCGTAGCGGTGCCCTCCGGCCGCGATGTCCTCGCGGGTGTAGTCGATGACGTGGTCCGCGCCCAGGGACCGGACCGTGTCCATCTTGGCCGTGCGGCACACGCCGGTGACCTCGGCGCCGGCTGCCTTGGCGATCTGCACGGCGAAGGTCCCCACGCCGCCGGACGCGCCGATGATCAGCACCCGGTTTCCGGCTTGCACGTGCCCACGGTCGCGGACCGCCTGCAGGGCCGTCAGCGCCGAGACGGGGACGGCCGCGGCCTGGGTGAAGGTGAGGTTCGCGGGCTTGGGCGCTAGCTTGCCCGGCCGGGCGCTGGCGTACTCGGCGAAGGAGCCGTCGGCGATGCCGAACACCTCGTCGCCGACGTGCAGCGTCGTGACGGCCGGACCGGCCGCCTCGACCCGCCCGGCGACTTCGCGGCCCCGCACCGGGGACTTGGGGGCACGGACCCCGTAGCCCGCGAGGCGCACCGGGTAGGGCAGGCCGGTCATCAGGTGCCAGACACCCCGGTCCACGCCGGCGGCGTGCACGCGCAGCAGTACTTCCTCCTCGCCGATCGCGGGCCGCGCGATCTCTTCCAGCCGCAGCACGTCCTCGGCCTCGCCGTAGCGGTCCTGGGTGATCGCCTGCATGGTCGTCCCGTCGGTCGTCCGCTGCCTGGTCGTCATCGTAGGGGTGTTCATGAGAGTTCCCTTTCCTGCCTGTCGTTGATCTCGGTGGTCTGAGCCGGGTCAAGCGTCGCGGTGCGCCACTCGGAGGGATGCCGCGCCCACGGTGATGGCGGCGTATACGGCGAGGACCATGATGGCGGTGCCTGGGTGCAGTAGCCCGGCTGAGCGGTGGACCGTCACGGCCGCTTGAGTGGCGATGCCGGGCAGGTACTGACGCCAGCCGGCCGGAAGGAACTGGCCGACGGTGAGTCCCCCGATGATGATGAGCGCCAGGGTGGTGGCCGCTCCCGCGGTGTGCCGGATGAGGCCGCCGACACCCACGCCGATCACGGCGACGAGGCTTACCGCTACGGCTCCGAAGACCATGGCCCGGAGCACGCCGGGATGTCCGATGGTCACCGCGGCGTGCCGGCCAGCGAATATCCGCTGGCCGAGTTCGAAGCCGCCCAGGTTGCCGAGCAGCGTCACGGGGAACGCGAACGCAGCCACGGTGGCGGCCTTGGCCGCCAGCACGAGCCGCCGGGCGGGCATGGCAGCGAAGGTCGACCGGATCATCCCGGTCGAGTACTCCGCGGTGACCGTCCGCACGGCGAGCGTCCCGAGGACCACCGCGGCGATCATGACTCCGCTCATCGAGGCGCTGGTCGGGTCGAACACCTGGCGCTGCTGGGCCGTCATGGTGTGCCACTGGCTGATCTGGGAGAAGGACACGGCGACGCTGAAGCCGATGCCCAGGGCCAGGTTCAGGGCGGCGGTGCGCCAGGTGGAGGGCAGGGTGCGGAGCTTGGTCCACTCTGCCTTGAAGATGCGGGCCTTGAAGATGCGGGCCTTGAAGATGCGGGCCTTGCGGGTCTGGCTGATCGAGGCGGCTGGGACCGGCCGGGCCGGGGTGCGGATGCAGGTCGTGGCGCTCATGTCAGGCTCCTTGGCTGGTGCCGGTCAGCTGGCCGGCCTGGTAGTCGGTTTCGTCTCGGGTCAGCTCGAAGAACGCTTCCTCGAGCGACGCGCCGTGCACCGCTAGCTCGAGCAGGGTGATGTCGTCGGCGGACGCGGCACCGCCGATCGCGGCGGAGTCCAGGCCGGTCACGATCATGGCGCCGTCCGGACACCGCTCGACCAGGGCGCCGCGGCGGGTCAGGGCGGCGGCCAGGTCGGCCGGCTGCAGGGCCCGGACCCGGACGCTCGCGGTGGAGTTGCGGTTGACGAACTCGTCGGTGCTGGCGTCGGCGATGATGCGGCCCCGGGCGATGACGAGCAGGTGGTCGGCGGTCTGGGCCATCTCGCTCATGAGATGGCTGGACAGGAACACCGTGCGGCCCTGAGCGGCCAGCGATTTCATCAGGTTCCGGATCCACAAGATGCCGTCGGGGTCCAGGCCGTTGATCGGCTCGTCGAACATCAGCGTCTCGGGGTCGCCGAGCAGGGCCGCGGCGATGCCGAGCCGCTGGTTCATCCCGAGCGAGAAGGTACCGATCCGTTTTCCCGCCACGTCGCTGAGGCCGACCATGCCGAGCACCTCGGTCACGCGGCGGCGGCCGATGCCGTTGCTGTCGGCCAGCCACGCCAGGTGGCCGGCGGCGCTGCGGCCACCGACGATGGCCTTGGCGTCCAGCAGCGCCCCTACCGACCTGAGCGGGTCGGTCAGCTCGCGGTACGGCTTGCCGTTGACCAGGACGGAGCCGGAGCTCGGCGTGTCCAGGCCCAGGATCATGCGCATGGTGGTCGACTTGCCGGCCCCGTTGGGGCCCAGGAAGCCGGTCACCCGGCCGGGCCGGACGGCGAAGGAGGCTTCGTCGACCGCGACCGTCGTCCCGTAGCGCTTGGTGAGGTGCTGCGCCTCGATCATTGTTCGTCCTTCCTTCGATGTGTTGTGGTCTTGGCCGCCAGCCTGCGCCGGGCTGCTGAGCCTGCACTGTCGCGGCGCTGAGGCGCGACCTATGGTGGCCTCATGCAGGTGCGGCTGTTCGGCGAGCTCGAAGCGGTAGCCGAGGGCGTTCCTGTGCCGGTCCGCGGCGCCAAGCAGCGGGCGCTGCTGGCCCTGCTGGCGCTGCAGCGGGGGCGGCCGGTCAGCGCTGACCGGCGCAACGACGTGCTGTGGGGCGACGGGCAGGCGGCGAACCCGGCCAACGCCTTGCAGGCCCAGATCGGTCAGCTGCGCCGCACCTTCGGGGCGGCGGCGATCCTCACCAGCGAAGCCGGCTATGCCCTCGCCGTCGGCCCCGACGATGTCGACGTCGTCCGCTTCGGGCAGCTGGTGGCCGAGGGGCGGCGGCTGGCGGGAGACGGCGAGGCGGCGCTGGCGTCAGCCGCGCTGAGCGAAGCGCTCGGCCTGCGGCGGGGTGAGCCGCTGGCTGAGTTCGCCGGCGCCGGCTTCGCTGACGCCGAGCGGGCGCATCTGGACGAGCTGACTCTGGTGGCGGTCGAGGCCAGGGCCGGAGCTGACCTGATGCTAGGCCGCCACGGCGAGCTCAGCGCCGAACTGGAGCCGTTGTGCCGGCAGCACCCGCTGCGCGAGCACCTGTGGGAGCTGCTCATCC
>Ga0302325_10027681_pt1 | contig 11748 bp, 12 predicted proteins | sample Palsa_T0_2_FD_201948 | JGI IMG/M metagenome (GOLD analysis project Ga0302325, IMG submission 201948) | Peat permafrost microbial communities from Stordalen Mire near Abisko, Sweden - Palsa_T0_2 | ecosystem: Environmental > Terrestrial > Soil > Palsa > Peat permafrost | place: Sweden: Abisko... | reverse complement strand
TGCTACCAGAGCTGGTCCAAGCCCAACCCGAAGACCGCGACCAACGCGGACTACCTGCGGCACGTCATCGACGTCGGGCATTTGTCGGTGCTCGAGCACGCGAGTGTCTCGTTCTACATCACCGGAGTCTCGCGATCGTGCACTCACGAGCTGATCCGGCACCGGCACTTCTCCTACTCGCAGCTCTCGCAGCGCTACGTGCCGGAAAACCAGTCCCAGATCGTCGTCCCGCCCGGCTTGGAGGACGATCCCGAACTGCGGCAGATCCTGAGCGACGCGGCCGACGCCAGCCGCGCCACCTATACCGAGTTGATGAACAAGCTGGAAGCCAAGTTCGCAGCGGGTCAGCCGACCGAAAAGACGGGTGTGCTACGCCGCAAGCAGGCGCGTCAAGCGGCCCGCGCCGCATTGCCCAACGCTACCGAGACCCGCATCGTCGTCACCGGCAATTACCGGGCGTGGCGCCATTTCGTTGCCGTGCGGGCCAGCGAGCACGCCGATGTGGAGATCCGGCGGCTGGCCATCGCGTGTCTGCGAGAGCTTGTCAACGTCGCGCCCGCGGTGTTCAGCGACTTCCATATCGCGACACTGGCCGATGGCAGCGAAGTGGCGACGAGTCCGCTGGCCACCGAGGCCTGAATAAAGGGTGCCGCGCTGCCAAATGGTGTTGGTGCCGCCAGGTAACCTTGGGACCGTGAGCACGGGCGGATTCGACGCGTATACGCGTTTCGGCACGCTGTTGACCGCCATGGTGACGCCCTTCGCCCCGGACGGCTCCCTGGATCTTCCGGCCGCGGTGCGATTGGCGCACCACCTCGTCGACTCCGGCTGCGACGGACTAGTGCTGTCCGGCACCACCGGCGAATCGCCGACGACCACCGACGCCGAAAAGCTCGCCCTGCTGCGGGCCGTGCTGGAGGCGGTCGGTGACCGCGCCCGCATCATCGCCGGTGCCGGCAGCTACGACACCGCGCACAGCATCCATCTGGCGCAGGCCAGCGCGGCCGAAGGCGCGCACGGATTGCTCGTCGTCACGCCCTACTACTCCCGGCCGCCGCAAGCCGGCCTGCTCGCACACTTCACCGCAGTCGCTGATGCAACGCCGCTGCCGCTGCTGCTCTACGACATTCCGCCGCGCTCGGTGGTACCGATCGAATACGCGACGCTGCGCGCATTGTCAGAGCACCCGAACATCGTCGGGGTCAAAGACGCCAAGGGCGATCTGCACGCCGGCACGCAACTGATGGCGGAGACCGGGCTGGCCTACTATTCCGGCGACGATGCGCTGAACCTGCCCTGGTTAGCGATGGGCGCGACCGGTTTCATCAGCGTAACCTCTCACCTGGCGGCTGGACAGCTACGAGACTTGTTGTCCGCCTTTGCTTCTGGAGATCTTGCCACCGCACGCAAGATCAACGTCGGGATCAGCCCGCTGTGCAACGCCATGAGCCGCCTCGGCGGTGTGACGTTGTCCAAGGCGGGATTACGTCTGCAGGGTATCGAGGTCGGCGACCCGCGGTTGCCGCAAGTGGCCGCGACGGCCGAACAGATCGACACACTGGCTGCCGACATGCGGGCAGCCTCGGTGCTCAGATAAGTCAGGGGATGGCTCACCGGTGGATGTAGACCTTCAACCGCCAGGCCCGTTGACCACTGGTGGTTTACGGATTACCGCGCTGGGCGGAATCGGCGAAATCGGCCGCAACATGACGATTTTCGAGCATCTGGGACGCTTACTGATCATCGACTGCGGGGTGATGTTTCCCACCCATGACGAGCCGGGCGTCGACCTGATCCTGCCCGATCTTCGCCACATCGACCGCCGGCTCGACGACGTCGAGGCGCTGGTGCTGACGCACGCCCACGAAGACCACATCGGGGCCATCCCGTTCCTGCTCAAGCTGCGACCCGACATTCCGGTCGTCGGCTCGAAATTCACCCTTGCCCTGGTTGCCGCGAAATGCCGTGAGCATCGGGTCAAGCCGGTCTTCATTCAGGTGGCCGAGGGAATGCGCACCACGCACGGAGTGTTCGAGTGCGAATTCTTCGCGGTCAACCACTCCATTCCCGATGCGCTGGCCATCGCGGTGCGCTCCGGCGCCGGCACCGTGCTGCACACCGGTGACATCAAGCTCGACCAGCTGCCGCTCGACGGCCGACCCACCGACCTGCCGGGCATGTCACGACTCGGCGACGCCGGGGTGGATCTGTTGTTGTGCGACTCCACCAACGCCGAAATCCCCGGTGTGGGGCCATCGGAGAGTGAGGTCGGGCCGACGCTGCACCGGCTGATCCGTGGCGCGCACGGGCGCGTCATCGTCGCGTGCTTCGCCTCCAACGTGGATCGGGTGCAACAGATCATCGACGCTGCGACGGCGCTCGGCCGACGGGTGTCGTTCGTCGGTCGGTCGATGGTGCGCAACATGGGAATCGCGCAGGACCTCGGATTTCTGCGGGTGGCCGATGCGGATCTGGTCGACATCGGTGCCGCGGAGATGATGTCGCCCGAGCAAGTTGTGCTGATCACCACCGGAACTCAGGGCGAACCCATGGCGGCGCTGTCGCGGATGTCGCGAGGAGAGCATCGCAGCATCACGCTGACCGCCGAAGACTTGATCATCCTGTCGTCCTCGTTGATACCGGGTAACGAGGAGGCCGTCTACGGGGTAATCGACGAGCTGGCCAAGATCGGTGCCCGTATTGTCACCAATCAGCAAGTCCGCGTGCACGTTTCGGGCCACGCATATTCCGGTGAGCTGCTATTTCTCTACAACGGGGTGCGCCCCCGCAACGTCATGCCGGTGCACGGCACCTGGCGAATGTTGCGGGCGAACGCCAAGCTCGCCGCCAGTGCGGGAGTGCCCGAAGAATCGATCGTGTTGGCCGAGAACGGCGTCAGCGTCGACCTGGTGGGCGGCGCAGTGAGCATCGCCGGTGCGGTGCCGGTCGGCAAGATGTTCGTCGACGGCTTGATCACCGGTGACGTCGGCGACATCACCTTGGGCGAACGGCTCATCCTGTCATCGGGTTTCATCGCGGTGACAGTGGCGGTGCGGCGCGAGACCGGAAAGCCGGCGGCCGCTCCGCAGCTGCATTCCCGCGGCTTCTCCGAAGACCCCAAGGCGTTGGAACCCGCCGTGCGCAAGGTCGAGGCAGAGCTGGAATCGCTGGCGGCCAACAACGTGACTGACCCGGCCCGGATCGCTCAGGCGGTCCGCCGCGCGGTGGGCAAGTGGGTGGGGGAGGCCTATCGCCGCCAGCCGATGATCGTGCCGACCGTCATTGAAGTCTGACGTCCGCGTCCTTGGCCGCATCGAAGGGCCGCCTCGAAGGGCTGCGAGTTATTTGTTCAGAAAGCCTGCGTCGACCGGCATGGTGATACCGGTGATATAGCGGGCCTGGTCGGATACCAGCCAGGCCACCGCGTTGGCGATGTCCTCGGGTTGCAGCACCTCCACCGGCAGCGCATTGCCCATGCTCCCCGGCGAATCCGACGCAGCCGCCATCTGGGCCAGCCATCCCCGGGTGAAGTCGTTGTCGATCATGGGGGTCTCGACGCCTGTCGGGTGGATCGAGTTGACTCGGATGCTCTGCTTGGCAAGCAGATTCGCGTAGATCCGCATGAGGCCGACCACTCCGTGCTTGGCGGCAGCGTAGCCCACCGAACCGGCGTCGTGGCTGCCCACGCCGGCCAGTCCGGCCGCCGAACTGATCAGCACGATCGATCCGCCCTCGCCTTGCTTGATCATGGCCGGTATTGCGGCCTTGATGGTGTTGTAGACGCCGGTCAGGTTGACGTCGATGACGTCGCGCCAGCCGTCGTCGCCGGACTGCATCGGGGCGATACCGGCGTTGGCGACCACAATGTCGAGTCGGCCGAGTTTCTCAACACCCGCCTGAACCGCTTCCGACAGCGATGCCCGGTCGCGGACGTCGGCCTCCTTGGCCACGATCCGTGCGCCGGTGTCTTCGACGAGCTTGACGGTGGCGGCCAGATCGTCGGCGGTCGCCAGCGGATAGGGCACGCTGGCGATCGGTGCACAGATGTCGACCGCGATGATGTCGGCGCCTTCGGATCCCAGTCGCACCGCGTGGGCGCGGCCCTGCCCGCGGGCGGCGCCGGTGATCAGTGCGACTTTCCCCTCTAGTGGCCTTGCCAGGCCAACGTCTGTCACTGGCGAATCTGCCCTTTGGCGGGGTCGCCGGCTACCACGGGGGTGAGCAACTTGATGTCCGGCGACCCCGCCAGGTGCTCACCGATCGCCGCGAACATCTTGCCGACTGCCGGCGCGGCGCTGTGGGTCTTCAGCGCGTCCTCATCGGCCCACTGTTCGACGAAGACGAAGGTCTCGCCGGTCTGGTGCAACGAGTAGAGCTGGCAGCCGGGTTCATCGTGCACTTCTTCGACCGAGCGGGTGAGGATCTCGCGGGCGGCGTCGACCGATTCGGGCTTGACGGTCAAGTTGGCGACGATGACGACGGGCATGCGGGCCTCCTGGGTTGCGACGTGACGGCTGTCACCATACTCAGCCTTTTCGGCGGCTGAACTGCCGGTCGGGCCGCGGCCACACTTTAACCAGTGTGGCGGATGGTGCAGATGGTGTATTTGCGATTAGGCTTGCCCCTATGGCTAGCAAGACTGTCGCCCGGTCCGGGGGCCGAACCAGCAGGTCAAAGGCCGCTTCGCGGGGCGGCTCCCGATCAGCGCAGCCCCGGCGCAAGTCGGTCAAGGCGCCACGCAGACCCGCCCGACGCCGCAATCACTCATTAGTGACCAACGCGGGGATGACCTGCGGGCGGGCCGTGCGTGCGACATGGCTGATGGTGGCCAAGGGCACCGGCAGCACGGCGCGGTCGGTCGGCCGGGCCCGTGAAATCGATCCGGGCCACCGCCGCGATGGACTGGCCCTGGCGTTGTTGGGACTCGGCGTCGTCATCGCCGCCAGCTCGTGGTTCGACGCTGCGCGCCCGGTCGGTGCCTGGGTCGATTCGGTGGTGCGAATCTTCATCGGCTCGGCCGTCGTGTTGCTGCCGGTGGTTGCCGCAGCGGTCGCGCTGCTGCTGATGCGAACCGAGCCGAATCCGGAGGCCAGACCGCGACTGGTTCTCGGGGCGACGATGGTCGCGCTGCCGGTGCTGGGCCTGTGGCATCTGTGGGCCGGCTCGCCGAGCGCCCCGGCGGAGCGCACGCACGCCGCCGGATTCATCGGCTTCGCGATCGGCGGACCGCTTTCAGAGGGATTGACCGCGTGGATCTGCGCGCCGCTGTTGTTCATCGGCGCGTTGTTCGGCTTGTTGCTGTTGACCGGCACCACGATTCGCGAAGTGCCCGACACGCTGCGGTCGTTGTTCGGCACCCGGATGTTCGACGACGACGTGTCCGAGGGTGATTACTACGAGGACGACGCTGAAAGCGTTGTTGCGCAGGACTTCTCCGACGGCTACTACGACGAAGCGCAAGCGTGGCCGTCCGGCGACGCGCCGGTCGCCACGGACGACAGCCCGACAATGCCGGAGCCGACCGTTGCACGCGGCCGCAAGCAGCGAGCCAACGCCCCAAAAAACACTGCCAAGCAAGACGCTTTGATGCTCGACCGGGTCGTCGAGGGCGCTTACACGCTGCCGTCGCTGAGCCTGCTGGTGGCCGGCGATCCCCCCAAGAAGCGCAGCGCCGCCAATACCGTGATGGCCGACGCCATCAGCGAGGTGCTCAACCAGTTCAAAGTCGACGCCGCGGTCACCGGCTGCACCCGCGGGCCGACCGTCACCCGCTACGAGGTCGAGCTCGGACCCGGCGTCAAGGTCGAGAAGATCACCGCGTTGCAGAAGAACATCGCGTACGCGGTTGCCACCGAAAGCGTCCGGATGCTGGCACCGATCCCGGGCAAGTCCGCCGTCGGCATCGAGGTACCCAACACCGACCGCGAAATGGTGCGGCTGGCCGACGTGCTCACCGCGCCGTCGACCCGTCGCGACCACCATCCGCTGGTGATCGGGCTGGGCAAGGACATCGAAGGCGACTTCATCTCGGCCAACCTGGCGAAGATGCCGCACCTGCTGGTCGCGGGCTCCACGGGCTCCGGTAAGTCCAGCTTCGTCAACTCGATGCTGGTATCGCTGCTCACCCGCTGCACGCCGGAAGAGGTCAGGATGATCCTGATCGACCCGAAGATGGTGGAACTGACGCCGTATGAAGGCATTCCGCACCTGATCACCCCGATCATCACCCAGCCGAAGAAGGCGGCGGCGGCGCTGGCGTGGTTGGTCGAGGAGATGGAGCAGCGCTACCAGGACATGCAGGCCTCCAGGGTGCGTCACATCGACGACTTCAACGCCAAGGTGCGATCCGGCGAGATCACCGCGCCGTTGGGCAGCCAGCGGGAGTACCGGCCCTACCCCTATGTGCTTGCGATCGTCGACGAGCTGGCCGACCTGATGATGACCGCCCCGCGCGACGTCGAAGACGCCATCGTGCGGATCACTCAGAAGGCCCGCGCTGCGGGTATCCACCTGGTGTTGGCCACCCAGCGACCGTCGGTGGACGTGGTCACCGGGCTGATCAAGACCAATGTGCCCTCCCGGTTGGCGTTTGCGACGTCGTCGCTGATCGACAGTCGGGTGATTCTGGACCAGGCAGGCGCGGAGAAGTTGATCGGCATGGGCGACGGCCTGTTCCTGCCGATGGGGGCCGGCAAACCGGTCCGCCTGCAAGGTGCCTACATCACCGACGAGGAGATCCAGGCTGTCGTCGCCGCCTGCAAAGAACAGGCCGAGCCCGAATACACCGACGGCGTCACCGCGACCAAGACCACCGGGGAACGCAAGGATGTCGACCCCGACATCGGCGACGACATGGACGTGCTCCTGCAAGCCGTCGAGCTGGTGGTGTCCAGCCAGTTCGGGTCCACCTCGATGCTGCAGCGCAAGCTTCGGGTCGGGTTCGCCAAAGCCGGCCGGCTGATGGACCTGATGGAGAACCGCCAGATCGTCGGTCCCAGCGAAGGTTCTAAGGCGCGCGAGGTGTTGGTCAAGCCCGATGATCTGGCGGGAACGCTCGCCTTGATCCGCGGAGGGTCCGGCTCAGACGACGACCAGGCGGATTAGCCTGCTCGCGGAATTACAGCACCAACAGCATCCGCGAGTTGCCCAGCGTGTTGGGCTTCACATAGCTCAGGTCCAGGAATTCGGCGACACCGATGTCGTAGGAGCGGCACATCTCCTCGAACACCTCCGCGGTGACGGGGGTGCCCTCGATCTCGGTGAACCCGTGCCGGCCGAAGAACTCGGTTTCGAAGGTCAACACGAAAAGCCGCTCCAGCTGTAGATCGCGGGAAACCTGAAGCAGCCGGTCGACGATGGCGTGCCCGATACCCTGCCCGGTCATCGAGGGTGCGACGGCCACCGTGCGCACTTCGCCCAGGTCCGCCCACAGCACATGCAACGCGCCGCACCCGACCACCTCGCCCTCGTGCTCGGCCACCCAGAATTCCTGGACGGCCTCGTACAGCGTCACGAGGTTCTTTTCCAGCAGGATCCGTCCCGCGTAGGTGTCGACGAGCCCCTTGATCGCCGCGACGTCGGAGGTTCGCGCGCGCCGGATCACCGGCCGGTTGGCCGACGGACCGCTCGCCACGCTCACGGGTGCAGAGTATCGGTTTCGGCCGAGTTGGCCGGCAACCGATATTCTGTTGCGGTGTCGGGGCAGCCTCAACCAGGTCCAGTAGTCCCGCGCGTTCGGGTCACGAACCTCGCCAACATGCTCACACTGTTGCGGTTGGTGCTGGTTCCCGTCTTCCTGCTGGCGCTTTTCGCCGGTAATGGCCACGAAACCCCCAGTCGTATCGTCGCTTTCGTGGTTTTCGCCGTCGCCGTCATCACCGACCGGCTTGACGGTGCGCTGGCGCGCAACTACGGCATGGTCACCGAATTCGGCACGATGGCCGACCCGATCGCCGATAAAACCCTGATCGGCGCGGCGTTGATCGGGCTGTCCATGCTCGGCGACCTGCACTGGTGGGTGACGGTGGTCATCCTGGCCCGCGAGGTCGGGATCACGGTGCTGCGGTTTGTGATGCTGCGCCACGGCGTCATACCGGCCAGTCGCGGCGGCAAACTCAAAACTCTCGTTCAGGCCGTCGCGATCGGGTTGTTCGTGCTGCCGGTGTCGGGATCGTGGCTGGTGGCCGCATGGGTGATGATGGCGGCCGCGATCGTGCTCACGGTGGTCACGGGCCTGGACTACGTCGGCTCCGCCGTAAGGGATGCCCGTGGACGACCCGCTGCTGACTGACGACGCGCGGGGACTGGTCGCCGACCTGACGGTGCGCAACCAGAGCGTCGCCACCGCCGAGTCGCTGACCGCCGGGTTACTCGCCGCCACTCTTGCGGGGGTGCCCGGCGCGAGTCAGGTACTGCGCGGCGGCCTGATCACCTACACCGAGCAGACCAAGGTGGCGCTGGCCGGTGTCGCGCCGCAGATCCTCGACCAGGTCGGTCCGGTTGCAGCTCCGACGGCGCGGGCGCTGGCCGTCGGGGCTCGCCAACGCTGCGACGCCACCTGGGGTGTCGGGTTGACCGGCGTCGCCGGACCCGAGCCACAGGGCGGGCATGCGGTGGGCACGGTCTTCATGGGCCTGGCCGGGCCCGGTGAAGGCGGTGCCGTCGAGGTGGTCGAGCTGCGGTTCAGCGGGACGCGCTGGGATATTCGCATCTCCGCGGTGCGCGAGTCGATCAGCAGGCTGCGGGCGCTGGTCGCGGCCGCCTGAGCCGGACCGGCAGATCTTGCTCGGGAACCATTGACCGCGCGGCGGGCGTTGACCTGATGAAGAATCTCACTTGACCGGACGTAAGGAGAGCGCGATGTCGTCATTGCTGCGCGAGGTCCTCGGCGACGAGTTGCGTCGGGCCCGCACCAATCAGGGCCGGACCCTGCGCCAGGTGTCCGACGCCGCGCGGGTCAGCCTGGGTTACCTGTCCGAGGTCGAGCGCGGTCGCAAGGAGGCATCCAGCGAGTTGCTCAACGCGATCTGTGACGCGCTGGATATGTCGTTGTCGCAGCTCCTCGTCGATGCCAGCGAGCAACTGACCCGCCAGGAGCGCGCTCGCCAGTCGACGCAGAACTCGATGGCGGAGGCTTCGATGGCGTCCGTGGCGTCGGCGGCGTCCATCGCAGCCAATATCGATGCCAGCACCAAGGTCGTGATTCCGCCGGTCGTTTCCCTGGCCGTCGCCTAGCCGGGCAGGCAGGGTGTGGTAGACGGCGGGAAACCGATAAATTGAGCCTGAGGATGAGCGAACCAGTCCATCCGGCGAGCATCGACACACAAAGGCGGAGCTAATCCATGGCCAATCCGTTCGTCAAAGCGTGGAAGTACGTCATGGCGCTGTTCAACGCCAAGATCGACGAACACGCCGACCCCAAAATTCAGATCCAGCAAGCCATCGAGGAAGCACAGCGCCAGCACCAGGCGTTGACCCAGCAAGCCGCGTCGGTGATCGGCAACCAGCGCCAACTCGAGATGCGGCTGAACCGGCAACTCGCCGACATTGAGAAGCTCCAGGTCAACGTTCGGCAGGCGGTGACACTCGCCGACCAAGCCACCGCCGCGGGAGACACCGCCAAGGCCACCGAATACAACAACGCCGCCGAGGCGTTCGCGAACCAGTTGGTGACCGCCGAGCAGAGTGTGGAAGACCTCAAGGCATTGCACGACCAGGCTCTCGGCGCCGCCGCGCAGGCCAAGAAGGCCGTCGAGCAGAACGCGATGGTGCTTCAAAAGAAGATCGCCGATCGGACCAAACTGCTCAGCCAACTCGAGCAGGCCAAGATGCAAGAGCAGGTCAGCGAGTCGTTGCGGTCGATGAGTGAGATCGCCGCGCCCGGCACCACCCCGAACCTCGACGATGTCCGCGACAAGATCGAACGCCGCTACGCCAACGCACTCGGTCAAGCTGAGCTGGCTCAGAATTCGGTGCAGGGCCGCATGATCGAGGTCGAGCAGGCCAGCACGGAGCTGGCCGGCCACTCGCGGTTGGAGCAGATCCGCGCATCGATGCGGGGTGACGCTTTGCCGGCCGGCGGGTCGGCCGGCGGGGGAGTGCCGGATTCCGCTGTTACGCCCGGAACCCCGGCAGCAGCGCCGACAACCGCGCCCGTCGAGAAGCCCATCGGCCAATAGGCCAGTAAGAGACGAGCGAACGGCATGTCGGTGGGGTCCGGTCACGGCGTCCTGTTGCGGACGTTGCTGCTGCGTGGTCTCGACGTGGTCGGCGGCGTTTCCGAAGTGGTGGCGGACAAAATCAGCGCCGTAACCGCCCCGCGGGAAAGGCTGCTGCGCCGACGCCGCCGTGCGCTGCGATGGGGCCTGATATTCGCCGCCGGTTGCGTGTTCTGGGGCCTGGTGACGGCGGGTCTGGCGGCCTGGGGCTGGTTCGCGTTGCTGCTGGAGATCACTGGCGGGGTCGCGGTCGTGCAGGCGATGATCGCCACGCTGCTGCTGATTCGCTACCGCTGGCTGCGCGCGGAACCACTGCCCGCGCAGCGACCCATTAATGGCCGACGCCTGCCACCGCCGAGTTCGGCGGCACGGTCGGCGATGTCGGCGTTGGGAGCCTCCGAGCGGGGTTTTTTCTCGCTACTCGGCGTCATGGAGCGGGGCAACATGCTGCCCGCCGACGAGATTCGCGAGTTGACCGCTGCGGCCAACAAGAGTTCGGCGGCCATGACGGCCACCGCTGCCGAGGTGGTGTCGATGGAACGAGCCGCCCACGGTACTCCGCAGTCACGCTCGTACCTGGCGCCCACCATCAACGCGTTCACCGCGCAGTTGAGCTCCGGCGTGCGCCAGTACAACGAGATGGTCACCGCCGCAGCGCAATTGGTTTCATCGGCAAACGGAAACCGAAATGCCGCGCCCGCGTTGTCGCGCCAGCGCTACCGCGACGAACTGGCCGGCGCGACCGATCGTCTGGTCGGTTGGTCGCGGGCGTTCGACGAACTCGGCGGGCTACCGCGCGGCTAGATGTCGGAGCTGTGGGGATTGGAATCCGGCCGGGGTCCGTAGCGGTCGATGTAGGCCTGGTCGATGTGGGCGTTGCGCTGGCGGCGGCGCTCGTCGGCCAGGTCGGGGTCGAGGTTGTGCACCTGCAGCATGTGGCGGCGCCAGACCTTGTTGAGCGCGTGCGAAAAGTACACGAACGGAATGAGAATGGGCAGCGTCATGCTCAGGTGGACGTCCGTCGTCGTCGGGATCAGCCAGAACGGGGCAACCACCAATATCGCCGGAACCGCAACCCGGCGCATCATCCGCCCCGTCGCGCCCTTGCCGGCCAGATCGTTGCGCACCCAGTCCCGCATCGAGTCGGGCAGCTGTCCCCCGCAGCAGTATCGGATGAATTGAAGCGCGGTGGGCCGCGCGGCGCCGTCGCTCATCTCGGTTAGAACGACGCCCGCAGCGACGGCAGTACGAGTCCCGCCAGCCCGCGCAGCGTCGCCTTGAACATGTCGAAGAAGTCGAAGTAGTCCCGCCACAGTGTGATCTGACCGTCGTGCACCTCGAAGACGCCGCAGACCCAGAACTGCAGCCGCAGTGGGCCGAAGATCAGCGCGTCGCTGCGTTCGGTCAGCACTGCGGCGCCGTCGGCGGCGATGCGGTGGATCTTCACCTCGAACGCGGTGGCGCCGCCCAACGAGCTGAACAGTTTCATTGCCCGCTCGCGGCCGTGGATCGTTGGCAAACCGACGTTCTG
>Ga0302325_10027680_pt1 | contig 11748 bp, 11 predicted proteins | sample Palsa_T0_2_FD_201948 | JGI IMG/M metagenome (GOLD analysis project Ga0302325, IMG submission 201948) | Peat permafrost microbial communities from Stordalen Mire near Abisko, Sweden - Palsa_T0_2 | ecosystem: Environmental > Terrestrial > Soil > Palsa > Peat permafrost | place: Sweden: Abisko... | reverse complement strand
GCCGGGGTGCCTTGCTGGCGGACCACGACGCCCCGTGCCGGGCCAGCAGCAGCCCCTGCTCGTTGCCGGACGAGTCCAGGTAGCTGCCCGTGGCGAGGCACACGGTGGCGGACGCGCACCCCACGTCGGTGAGGTCGGGGTCGGGGTCGGTGGCGAAACCGGGCGGAACGGGTGCTTTGGTGGCCGACCATGACGACCCGTGCCCGGTCAGCAGCAGCCCCTGAAAGCTGCGCAGGGCGTTGGAGTAGACCCCGGTGACCACGCACGTCGTGACGACGGGGCAGGCGACATGAGACAAGGCGACCACCGGGCGGCCGGCGGCGCCGGCGGGCATGGGCGCCTGGGTGGCGGTCCACGACGAGCCGTGCTCGGTCAGCAGCACTCCCTGGGCCACGTTCGACGAATCGATATACACCCCGGCGATCACGCAGACGGTGGTCGAGGGGCAGGTCACGTCGGTGAGCGAGGGAGAGGGATCGCTGGCCGCATTCGCGGGCAGCGGGGCCTTGGCCGCGGTCCAGGCGGACCCGTGCCTGGTCAGCAGGACGCCCTCGGTGGAATGCGACGAAGTGGTGTAGCTGCCGGCCGCGACGCACGCGGAGGCCGACGGGCACGCCACGCCGAACAGCTGGACCGCCGCCCCGCTGGAGGCGGCCCCGGCGGGCAGCGGCGCTTCGGCGGCCGTCCACGACGACCCCGACCTGGTCACCAGCAACCCCTGGCCGGTGCCTGACGGTTTGGCTTCATAGTTGCCGACGGCGATGCACACGGTGGCGGACGGGCACGATACGCCGGTCAGGCCGGGACTGTCGCTGGTGGCGGCGTTGGCGGGCAGCGGCGCCTTGGCCGCGGTCCAGATGGTTGCCGGGGCCGCGGGCGCGTGGACCACGCCGACGGTCGTGTAGGAGTACCCGTTACCCGCTCCACTCACCGTCACCCGGCCAGCGGAGATGGTGCCCGAGACCACGGGTGCCGATTCGGTGCCGCGGCCGCTGTTCTGGCTGACGAGATTGACCGTGCCCGTGACCACGTCCGACGTGTCGTTGACGACCAGGGCCCGGCCGCCGTCGGGCTGGCCGTTATCGAAGACGTTGATGACGACGACGTCGCCCGGGCCCAGGTGAGACACCGACGCATTAGCCTGCCTGGCCAGGTTCGACGGTGCGTTCCGGTAGAACGCCGATCCCGTGCAGCCCCGCCAGGGGACCTGCTCCTTCGAGGCCGGGGCCTTGATCCAGCCCCTGGTCAGGTAGAGGCGGTTGATCAGTTCCACCCATTGCCACTCTCGCCCTACCGCCTGGCCGTTGATCCTGGACAGCGACGTCGAGCACGCCGCATCCGTTCCTTCATCAGCCGGGCCGTTACTCAGCACGTCAACTCCGCCGCCGGGAATCACCCACGACTCCGTCGCGCCAGCCGGGAACACGACGCTGTGGCAGGCAGGCGTGGGCACCGTCATGGCCAGCGCGTGCGCCGGGACCGCCTGGGCGTGAGCACCGGGCGCGATCGCTTCGGCTGGACCGGCCAGGCCCCCGAGGACGGCGGTAATCACGGCCGCCTCCGCCAGTGCGGCCAGCTTCACGTGTCCCGCCTCCCCCACCCATGCAGATGCCGCTGTCATTGGCGACCGCTAGCCCCGGACTGCGGGAGCGCACCGACTGTAACACGATCATTACCCTTTGTAGATAATAGCGGCTGGAACCACGCCCGCACTTCTCGTCCCGGCCCGATTTGGTGATCAGCCGCATTGACGACCATGCGGCGTTAATGCCGCATCCCGGTCAACCCCGCCATTTCCGCCGTCGGCTTGGCAGAACTGTCGCGATGCCTGCACGGCCTCCGTCGTCACGGGTGGTGCCCGGAGCGGGCTCCGAGCGTCTCGCCCAGCCTCGGCCACGCGTCGATCATGATGACCCAGCGGATGCGGAGGCCAGATAGTGGGCTAGATATTTGAGTGAGTCACACATATGCTGGGCCTCATGCAGAAGATCATGGAAGCCAAGCTGAAGATCGAGTCATGGGACGAGCAGCCCTACCGGGAACTCGACGAAGGGGGCAAGCTCACCCGGGCTGACGTCCTGCTCTCCGGTCCAGATGATGGGCTCACGTCCGCCACCTCAGAGTCACTGATGTTCTACCGGGCCGACGGCACCAGCGCCTACGTCAACGTCATGCACATCACGGGCACACTCGCCGGCCGTGCTGGCAGCTTCGTGCTGCAGGGGGACGGCACCTACGACGGGAAAACCGCGCGCGGCCAGTCCCGCGTGGTGGAGGGCTCCGGCACGGGCGAACTGGCCGGATTGAGCGGCACCGCCGAGAGCGTGTCCACCCACGACGACTACCCCTTCATGCCCCTCACCCTGAAGTACGACATCGGGTGACAGCACTCGACCGCCAAGCCAATCTGCTGGGTGCCCTGGCCCTTGTCATCACCGATCAGAGCGCGCAAGCAGTCGCGGCCGCGGCCGGGCAGTCCGTGTCAGCCGCTGCCGCATTGTCGGCGCTGCACCACTTCCTCGACCGCCCGACACTCGACCAGCTGCACAAGGTGCTCGGATTGACACCCTCAGGCGCCGTACGGCTGGTCGACCGGCTCGCCGGCGCGGGCCTGGTGACGCGCGGAACAGGGGATGACGGACGCTCCCGATCGGTTGTCCTGACCGATGCCGGTAAGCGGGCGGCCCAGCAAGTCACGATGGCCCGGGCAGCGCTGCTCAGCAGCGTGCTTGATGAGCTGTCCGCCGCCGAACGGGAGACGCTGCACTCACTGATGAGCCGGATCATGGCCAGCGTCGTCGGCAGCAAGGAAGGCGGCGCCTGGATTTGCCGCCTCTGCGACCTGGACGCCTGTGGCCGCGCATCCGGTCACTGCCCAACGGCCAGCGCGGCCGCCGCCAAGTACGGCAACCCGTAGCCGCACCTCCCGCGCTGGGCGAGCTGGCCAGTTGGGCGGGCTGGCTAGAAACCAAGAACGCGGCGGAGGCCGCGATCGACGTCGTCCATCAGGGCGTCAGGCAGGTGGCCTGCCTGGGAGTCGAGGTCGGTCTTGTCGAGGGTCACCAGCGCGGTGACGTTGACCACGGAGTCGCGTGGCAGGCCGGTAGCGGCTGCGGGGAGGAAGACGTTGCCGGGCATCGCGGCGAGCCCGGTGTTGGATGTGATCACTGCGGCGGCGGTGGTGCTAAGGCGGCTGGCGTTGACGGGGCCGGACTGGATGACCAGGACTGGACGCCGCTTGGCGGGCCTGCTGCCGCGGGCCTCCCCCAGATCAGCCCAGTAGATGCCGCCGCGCTGGATCACCAATCGCCCTCGGCCAGGCGGCGTCGTCCAGCGGCAACCGCAGCCGAACTGGACTCGTCGGTCCCGGCAGCCTGGAGCGCCTCATCGATCTGGCGCGTCAGCGAGTGCCCGTCCAGTTCATCCAGATACAGTTCGGCGGCGCGAGCGAAGAACTCCGATCGGCTGATGCCAAGTTCCCTGGCCTTTTTAGTCGCCTGCTCGAACGTGGTCTCAGGAAGGGATATCGCCGTCTTCATGCCACCAGTATAACTGGGTATTACCACATCTTGACGTGTCTCACGCAGCGATCCGGATCCACGGCTCAGTAGCCGCGATCCGCCCCCGGCCTCCGGAGTATCGCCCGCGCTGGACGTCAGCTGTCGTGGTTGAAGAGGTGCTCGGCCGGAGCGCCTGGTACCCAGTCCAGGGCCTTTTCGAAGTGGACGGTCGTGCCGTCGCGCCCGTTGCCGGTCAGCCGCAGATTGTCGACCACCGCATCCATGATCTTCAGGCCGCGGCCGTGCTCGGCCGTCGGCGGCACCGGGGGGGTGGCCTCCGGCATCGCCGGGACGGGCCCCGTGTTCACCACCTCGATCACGCACCGCCCGTCCCGGGCGCTCGCCGTCACCTCGTACTCCTCGCCGCGGCTGGAGTGCTGGATGGCGTTCGCGCATGCCTCACTCAGGGCCAGGGCCAGGTCGTTTCGCGTGTCCGGCGTCACGCCCAGGGTGGCCAGGCAGCCGTCCAGGACCTGGCGGCTGACGGGCACGCTGGCCGCGTCGCGGGGCAGGAACAGCACCATCTTGATCTCCACGTCATCCCCTCCGGGCCGGGCCACACCATCTGGCTGTGCTGTCCCCACTGCCCCGGTAGAGCCAGCCCTAACTCAGGTGATGTGGCCGCCGATGAGGCTGCCGACGGCGAACGTCACCGCGACGGCAAACCCGCCCAGGGCGAGCTGGCGCAGGCCCGAGCGCAGGAACGGCCGGCCGGTGAGGCGGCCCACCACCATGCCCCCGGCCAGCAGCGCCACCGCCGCGATACCCAGGGCCGCGGCCAGCACGTGCAGGCCCGCGAGGTAGGGCAGCAGCGGGATCAGGGCCCCCAGCGAGAACGCGACCAGCGACGAGATGCCGGCCAGTACCGCCGAGGGCAGTTCGAATGGATCGACGCCAAGTTCCTCGCGGGTGTGCACGCGCAGCGCCGTGTCCGGGTCCTGCGAAACCGCGGCGGCCATCCGGGCCGCGGTGTCCGGGTCGGCGCCGTAGCCGCGGAACGTGTCCGCGAGCTCCGCCTGCTCGGCGGCGGGGAACCGGGCGTGCATCCGGCGCTCGACCGCGACCTCGGCGTGCACCAGCTCGTTCTGGTTGGTCACGGATATGTACTCCCCGGTGCCCATCGAGAACGCCCCGGCCACCAGCGCGGCCGCGCCGGTCAGCACGATCGTGCGGGCCGCCACCCCGCCGCCGCCGAGCCCGGCGATCAGCGAGGCGTTGGTCACCAGACCGTCCACCGCCCCGAACACGGTGGGCCGCAGCCAGCCGCCCGACACGTCGCGATGGCGATGCGACCATCCGGCCGCCAGGGCGGCCGCACGCTCCGCATGAGCCGTGTGGGCCGGCTCCCGCATCTCGTTGCTCACCTTGCGGGATTATCCTCTACCGCGGTCAGTAACGTTCTCGGAACGGTCCGCGGGTACGGTTCGCTCCATGAGCAGGGCTGATCCGGCGGCCGGTCCCCCGGTGCGGACGGGGTCCGCGGCATGCCGTTTTGCCCGCGCGTCGCCCGTGGCCGCGCTCATTCTCGGCGGCCTGGTGCTGGCCGCGGTGATCGCCGACGTGCCGCTGGCCGGCCTCGCCCGGCAGAGCGTGGACGCCAGCGGCGGCTCCCTGCCGGTATGGATCTCGGCCGGCTTCGGGGTGGTGGGCTTCGTGGTGGCCTGGCGGAAGCCGGGCAACCCGCTGGGCTGGGCCATCCTCGGCCTGGCCGCCTTCGGCTCGCTCAGCGAGGATGCCAGTTACTACACGGTGGCCGATTACCGGCTCCGGCACGGCGGGCTGCCGCTGGGCTGGGTGGCGCTGCTCGCGCAGCCCGGCTGGGCGCCCGCCCTCGTCCTGCTCGGACTGGTCTTCCTGCTGTTCCCCGACGGCCGCCTGCCGTCCCCGCGCTGGCGGTGGGTGCTGTGGGTCTACGCCGCCGTGGGCCTGCTGTGGGTAGCCGGCGCATTCGGCCTGACGGTGGACGCCATCATCAGCCACCACACCCAGGTGGATGCCAGCGGCAACCTCCTGGTCCTGGGCAACACCGCCCACTCCGCGGCGTGGTGGAACACGGTCACCACCGCGGCCACCATGTTGCTGGCGGTCTGCTGGCTGGCCTCGCTGGCCGGCCAGGGGCTCAGCTACCGGCACTCCTCCCGGGAGCGCCGCCAGCAGCTGAAGTGGCTGATCACCGGATCGGCGGTCGGGGGCGCGTGCCTCGCGATCAGCTTCACCCAGCCGGGCGGCTCGTCCGGGTTCGCGCAGGTCGTGTCCGTGATCATCACGGCCGGGCTGCTGGCCATCCCGCTGAGCATGGGCGTGGCCATCCTGAAGTACCGGCTGTTCGACATCGACCGGATCATTTCCCGGACGCTGGGCTATGCCATCGTCACCGGCCTGCTGGTCGGGGTGTACGCGGGGATAGTGCTGCTGGCCACGCAGGTGGTGTCGGTGACCACGCCGGTGGCGGTGGCCGCGTCCACCCTGGCCGCGGCGGCCCTGTTCAATCCGCTGCGGCGGCGCGTGCAGCGGCTGGTGGACCGGCGGTTCAACCGGGCCCGGTACGACGCGGACACGGCGGTGGCCGCGTTCGCGGCCCGGCTGAAAGACGCCGTGGACCTGGACGCGGCCCGCTCGGAGCTCCTGGACGCCGTCCGGCGGTCCCTGGAGCCCGCACACGTCTCGGTGTGGATCAAGCCGCACGACTGAGGCCGGGGCCGGACTCGGACGGCCCGGCACGAGGCGGGTGAACCGCGCGGCCGATTCTGCCTCCCGGGGACGTCGCCCGCCGCCGCTACCGTTCGCATACTGGTCGGCATGCGGATCGCGATGGGAGTCGGCGGTGAGGTACTCGGCACGCCGGTGCCCCCGCAGGAGATCGTGGATGACGTGCGGAGCGCCGAGGCCGACGGCTTCGGGTCGGCCTGGAGCGTGCACTTCTCGCGCGGCGTGGACGCCCTCGACGTGCTGGCCGTGGCCGGCGCGCGGACCAGCCAGATCGACCTCGGCGTGGGGATCGTCCCGACCTACCCGCGGCACCCGCTGGCCCTGGCCCAGCAGGCCGCGACCACCCAGGCCTTCTGCGGCGGCCGGCTGACCCTCGGCGTGGGCGTGTCGCACCGGCCGGTGATCGAGGATCTGCACGGGCTCCGCTACACGCGGCCCGCGGCGCACCTGCGCGACTACCTCTCCGTCCTGGTGCCGCTGCTCCGCGACGGCCACGTCAGCTACCGCGGTGAGTTCTACCAGGTCGACGGGGGGTTCGTCGTGCCCGGGACCAGCCCGGTGCCGGTGCTGGTCGGCGCGCTCTCACCGCTGATGGTGCAGGCCGCCGGGGAACTGGCCGATGGCGTGGTGACCTGGCTGGCCGGCCCGCGCAGCCTGGGCGAGCACATCATCCCGCGGCTGCGGGCGGCGGCAGCCGGGCGGCCGGCCCCGCGGGTCGTGGCCGCGCTGCCGGTGGCGGTGGGCGACGACGCCAGCGAGGCCCGGCGGGCTGCCGACGAGGTCTTCGCCCGGTACACGGGGTTCGACAACTACCGCCGGCTGCTGGACCGCGAGGGGGTATCGTCGCCGGGCGACCTGGCCCTGACCGGGACCGAGGCCGACGTCGAGAAGCAGCTGGGACGGCTGGCCGACCTCGGCGTCACCGAATTGTGGCCGATCATCTTTCCCGTCGGCGACGACCCCGCCGCCACCCGGCAGCGGACCCGGGCCCTGCTCGCGGAGCTCGCCGCCCGGCACTGACGGCCCCGGCACTGACGGCCCTGGCACTGACGGCGCTGCTCATTCTCCCGGCCCGGCCGTCATTCCTCCTCGGGCGCCTGGATCCAGTCGAACGTGCGCTCGACCGCGCGGCGCCAGTTGCCGTACTCGCGGTCGCGATGGCGCGCATCCATGTTCGGCAGCCACTGCCCGGCGCGATGCCAGTTGCTGCGCAGCACCTCCAGGTCGGGCCAGTAGCCCACGGCCAGCCCGGCGGCGTAGGCGGCCCCGAGGGAGACCGTCTCGGCCACCATGGGGCGGACCACCGGGACATCGAGCACATCGGCGATGAACTGCATGAGCAGGTTGTCGGCGGTCATCCCGCCGTCCACCTTCAGCTCCTTGAGGGCCAGGCCGGAGTCGGCGTTCATGGCGTCGACGACCTCCCGGGTCTGCCACCCGGTGGCCTCCAGGACCGCCCGCGACAGATGGCCCTTGGTGATGTAGGAGGTGAGGCCGACGATGATGCCGCGGGCTTCGCTGCGCCAGTAGGGAGCGAACAGGCCCGAGAACGCCGGGACGATGTAGCAGCCGCCGTTGTCGTCCACGGTGCGGGCCAGAGTCTCGATCTCCGCCGCGGTGCTGATGATGCCGAGCCGGTCGCGGAACCACTGCACCAGGGACCCGGTGACCGCGATGGATCCTTCGAGCGCGTAGACGGCCGGCTCCTGGCCGATCTTGTAGCCCACGGTCGACAGCAGCCCGTGCGTCGAGCGGACCAGCTCGTTGCCGGTGTTCAGCAGCAGGAAGCTGCCGGTTCCGTAGGTGCATTTGGCCTCGCCCGGGGCGAAGCAGGTCTGGCCGAACAGGGCGGCCTGCTGGTCACCGAGGGCCGCCGCGATGCGCACGCCGGGCAGTATGCGCCGGGCCGTGCCGTAGGTGCCCATCGACGGGCGGATCTCCGGGAGGATCCGCCGCGGCACGCCGAAGAACGAGATCAGCTCCTCGTCCCAGTCCAGCGTGGCCAGGTTCATCAGCAGGGTCCGGCTGGCGTTGGTGACCTCGGTGGCGTGCACGCCGCCGTCCGGGCCGCCGGTGAGCTTCCAGATCAGCCAGCTCTCCATCGTCCCGAACAGGACGTCGCCGCGGGCGGCCCGCTCGTCCAGCCCGGGAACGTGATCGAGCAGCCACCGGATGCGCGGAGCGGAAAAGTAGGTGGCCAGCGGCAGGCCGCTGCGCTCCTGCACGATGCCCGCGTCGGGCCGCCGGGACATCTCGTCCACCAGCGTGTCGGTGCGGGTGTCCTGCCAGACCAGGGCGCGGCCGATCGGCTCGCCGGTGCGGCGGTCCCACAGGACGGTGGTCTCCCGCTGGTTGGTGATGCCCAGCGCCACCACCTGGTCGAGCGTGATCCCGGCCTGGGCCAGGGCCTCGGGGGCGATCCGCTCGAGGTTGCGCCAGATCTCCACCGCATCGTGCTCGACCCATCCCGGCTTGGGAAAATGCTGCTTGTGCTCACGCTGGGTCACCGACACCATCCGGCCGCGGTGGTCGAACAGGATGCAGCGCGTGGAGGTCGTCCCCTGGTCGACGGCCATTACGAAGCGCTCGGTCATGCCCCCCTCCTCGCGCGGTAGAAATGCCAGGCGCTCACCAGCGTGAGGCGCCGAGGTCGCGGGACACCGCGCGCGCCGCGTCGCGCACGTGTGCGACCAGCGCCGGATTCGGCCGTCCCTTCGAGTCACAGACCCGCTCGACTGCCCCGGACACCCCGATCGAGCCGACCAGCAGCCCGCCGTAACCCCGGATCGGGGCCGCGACGCCAGCCTCGCCGACCGTCAGCTCCTCCACCTCGTCGGCCCAGCCGGCCTCGCGGATCTGCGCGAGCGCCCGGCTGAGCGCGTGCCGGGAAGTGATCGTCTTCCGGCTGAACGCCTCGAGGTCGCCGTCATCGGCCCGCCCGGCGGCGACGTTCGCGTCGAAGGCGAGCAGGATCTTGCCCAGCGCCGTGGCGTGCAGTGGCAGCAGCGTGCCGACGTCAAGGGTCTGCAGCGTGTCGTCGGGCCGGAACACGTGGTGCACGACCAGCACGCGCCCGTCCAGGACAGTGCCGATGCGGACCGCCTCGCCACTCCGCGCCGCGAGCGCGTCGGCCCAGTTGATCGCCCGGGACCGGAGCTCGTTCACGTCGAGGTAGCTGGTCCCGAGGTGCAGCAAGGCCGCACCGAGCTGGTACTTGCCGCTCGCCCCGTCCTGCTCGACGAAGCCGACGTGCTGCAGGGTGCGCAGGATTCCGTGGGTGGTGCCGCGGGCCAGGCCCAGCGAGTGCGCGATCTCGCCCACTCCCAGCCGACCGGATCCGCGGGCCATCAGGCGGAGGATGGCGGCCGAGCGCTCGATCGACTGAATGGAACCGGGCACGCCCGCGATGGTACCAGTGTCGGCAGATATTCGACATTGTCGCCAACTGCGCGCTGGCCGGACCCGCCTGGTGGTGCCCATAGGCCGATATGAGATCCGGGTCACACTGCCCGAGGGTAGTGCCGTTCCGCAAAGCAGGCCAGTGTTCGGCATTGTCGGCACATGCCTGTTGGCAGGGCGCTCCGGCCCGCTTATCGTTCGCGACATGGCCGAGTTCGTCGGAGCCGTTGACCAGGGTACGACCAACACCCGCTTCATGGTCTTCGATCATGGCGGCAACGAGGTGGCGCGACACCAGCTCGAACACGAGCAGATCATGCCGCGGCCCGGATGGGTGGAGCATGACCCGGCCGAGCTCTGGGAACGCACTCAGGCCGTCATCGAGACCGGCCTGCGCCGGGCCGGCCTGCGGGCCGCCGACCTGGCCGCCGTCGGCATCGCCAATCAGCGCGAGACGACGCTGGTCTGGAACCGCCGGACGGGCCAGCCCTATTACAACGCCATCGTCTGGCAGGACACCCGCACGGACCGGATCGCCGCCGCGCTGGAGCGTGACGGCCGCGGCGAGATCATCCGCAAGCTGACCGGCCTGCCCCCGGCGGCCTGCTTCTCCGGCGGCAAGATCCAGTGGATCCTCGAGAACATCGACGGTGCCCGCGCGGCCGCCGAGACGGGCGACGCGCTGTTCGGCACGACCGACAGCTGGCTGCTGTGGCAGCTGACCGGCGGCGTGGACGGCGGGGTGCACATCACCGATCCGACCAACGCCAGCCGCACCATGCTGATGGACCTGGCCACCCTGGACTGGGACGAGGAACTGCTGTCGTTCTTCGGCATTCCCCGGCTGATGCTGCCGCAGATCAGGCCGTCCTCCGACCCGCGCACCTACGGCGTGACCCGCCCGCTCGGACCGTTCGGCGGGGAAGTGCCGCTGGCCGGCGACCTCGGGGATCAGCAGGCGGCGGTCGTCGGGCAGGCCTGCTTCGCCGTGGGCGAGGGCAAGAACAGCTACGGCACCGGCTGCTTCCTGCTGATCAACGTCGGCACCGAGCCGATCCGGTCGGATCACGGACTGCTCAGCACCGTCTGCTACCAGTTCGGTGACGCGGCGCCGGTCTACGCCCTCGAGGGCTCGATCGCGGTCACCGGTTCCGCCGTCCAGTGGCTGCGCGACCAGCTGGGCATCATCTCCAGCGCCGAGCAGACCGAGGCGCTGGCCCGGGAGGTGGGCGACACCGCCGGCGTCTATTTCGTCCCGGCCTTCTCGGGCCTGTTCGCCCCGCACTGGGAGGCGGAGGCACGCGGCGCCATCGTCGGCCTGTCCGGTTGCAGCACCACCGCCCACCTGGCCCGCGCCACCCTCGAGGCGATCTGCTACCAGACCCGGGATGTGGTCGAGGCGATGCGGCAGGACTGCGGGGTGGTTCTCAGTACGCTGCGCGTCGACGGCGGGGTCACCGCCAACGAGCTGTGCATGCAGATCCAGGCCGACATCCTCGGCATCCCGGTGCGTAGGCCCTTCGCCTTCGAGGCCACCGCGCTCGGCGCTGGCTACGCCGCCGGCCTGGCCACCGCGTTCTGGGGGTCGACGGACGAACTGCGGCAGAACTGGCAGGAGGACCAGCGCTGGCTGCCGCAGTGGGGCGACCGGCGGCGCGCCCACGGCTATGCCGGCTGGAAGAAGGCGGTCGAGGCGGCCCGCGGCTGGGTCGACGTGAACTGATCACCCCCGCTAAGCTGCCTGAGCTGGGCCGATCATGAGAATGCTGCACTAACGCAGTCCGCGATATATGCGCGCCCGTGCGTGGCAATGGGTCGTCGTCATCTCAATACTCATCGAGAGCAGCGGAACGTTAAGGATAAAAGCAGTGATTCAGCTACCAAACGGCTCGTCAGCCGCCCGGCCAGCGACCAGCTGAGCCCCATGCCCGGGATCGAGACGCCCGACCCGCCCGCCGCCTGGCTCGCCCTGGCCGCGACGGAGCGAGGCGCCGCCCATGTCGCCACGGGCCTGCCCAACCAGGATGCCGTGGCCGCGTTCCCGATCGACGGGGGCGCGGTGGCGGCGGTCGCCGACGGG
>Ga0302325_10027679_pt1 | contig 11748 bp, 10 predicted proteins | sample Palsa_T0_2_FD_201948 | JGI IMG/M metagenome (GOLD analysis project Ga0302325, IMG submission 201948) | Peat permafrost microbial communities from Stordalen Mire near Abisko, Sweden - Palsa_T0_2 | ecosystem: Environmental > Terrestrial > Soil > Palsa > Peat permafrost | place: Sweden: Abisko... | reverse complement strand
CGGCGATGTCCGGTGCGCTGCCGGGTGGCTCGCCCTCATAGCGCTGCGTCAGCTGCGCGAGGCCCCGGACCGCCGTGCGGTTGATTTTGCCGCGCCAATCGGCGCCGAGCTCATCGGCCATTCCCAGATCGATCAGGGCTTGCTCGAGCTCGGGACAGCGTGCCGACAGGCCCTCGATGCCGTTGGGCGCCGTAGGCAGTTCCGCTTTGGAACAGGCCTGCAGCACCTGCGCGGGGGAAGCGGGGTGTGCCGGCGGTATGAAGGCCAGCAACGCCATCCAGGGCAGCAGCGCCCGCACGATTTGGACCTTAGGGCAGCGCCCCGACCCGTGCCGCGAGATCCCCACCCTCGCGCCGCAGCTTCAAATCGTCATAGATCGCCAACAGCACCGCCGGCACCATCGGCAGAATGAATACGTTGGCGGCGATGCTGACCACCTGAATCGTGAGCTGAATTGAGCCGACATCGTGGCTTACCACGGCTATCGCCGCGAGCGCGCCGGCCACGAACGTCACCACCATCGAGAACACCAATATGATGACGAAGGCGACCGTCAGTATGGTCGTGGTTCGCCACCAATACCCGCGCATGAGCTCACGACTGACCTTGAGCGACTCCATCGCGCCGGCATCGTCGGCATACAGCGCCACCAGCCACAGGCACAGCACGACCGCGAAATAGATGCCCGGTATGATCAGCAGTACCAGCCCGACCGTGATCACCACCCAGCACAGGATGGCGGCCATGACGGCACGCCCGAGGCGCGTGAAGCCCATACCGATCGCCTCCGCGGTGCCGAGCGGGACCTCACCACTGGCCAGGGCATTTTGACTGGCAATCAGCGCGCCGTAGAAGGCCAGCGACAGCACCATCTGCAACAGATACAACGCCACCACGGGCGGCTGGCGATAGACCTGCAGCGCCGCCAGTCCCACGGGACTGAGCCCCACCGTACGCAGGTAGAAGGTCAGGAAAATCCCGAACGCCCCCATGACGACCGCGCCCAGCAGGGCTATGGGCCAGCAACGCTGAAAGGACGCACGATAGAGCTTGATGGCATCATCGACGACGCCGCCGATCGGAAGCGGCGCGGTGGGCCTGGCGTACATGGCGGCTCTCTTCCCTGTGTCGCGCGATGCGCTCTGTCCGGCAAAGGTACCAGATCCCCAAGGCTACGAGCGAAACAGCCGCGAGTACTGCGATTCATGCAGCGCGCTCGCGAGCGCCTGCGAGACCACGCCGACACCGATGGCCTCATCGCCCAGCGTCATGGCCTGCGCGACGATTCCGGGCATCGAATCAGTGAGCCGATGCAGCAGGCGCTGTCCGGCGGATTGTCCGAGCGGCACCAGCTTGACCGCGCCGAGCACCTGGTTCTCGCTCCAGGCCCACAGGTAGCCGCTGAGCGTCTCGGCCGCGCCGATCTGCCAGCGCACGGCCGCGAGACTGAACAGGGTCGCAAACGCCGGCCCCGGCACCGCCTCGCGCCACGCCAACGCTTCATGCAGCTCGAGCTCGATGAGCACGCGCGCCAGCGCCTGCCCCAGATGCCGCTCCTCCGCGCGCAGCTCCGCGCTCTCGCGAGAGGCGATCAGCCTCGCGTTCCAGTCCTGCAGCGCTGCGGTGTCGTGCGCACTCCAGGCCGCATGCAGTCGCAGCAGTATCGGCAGATCCAGCGTGCCGACCCCAAAGCGCGACAGGCCTTGCAGCCATTGCAGTGCGCTCGACTCATCGACCACCCACCCGGCCTGCACCGCATACTCCAGGCCCTGCGAATAGGCATAGGCACCGACCGGCAACGCCGGGCTCACCAGATGACACAGACGCAACAGCGCGAGCAGATTAATGGTCGTGCTCGCCATGATGGTGGTCACCATGGCTGTGGCCCGCGTCATAGGCGCCGGCCTCGGGCTCGAACGGCGCCTGCTCGACCGTGAGCTGCGCGCCCAGTCCGCGGGCCATCTCATCGAGCACATGATCGTGACTGTAGCGCAGCCAGCCTGCGCCGATCTGCAGCGCGACGTGGCGATTGCCCAGGTGATAGGCCACGCGCGCGAGCAATCGCGCATCGTCGGCGCGCAGCGTGCTGACCCACTCGGGCGCCGCGCCGACCTCGACCACGCGACCGTCATCGGTCAGCAGCAGATCCCCGCCGCGCAGAATCTGGCCGCGGGCGAGCATGACGCCAACTTCCTCGCCGCCGACCAGTCGCGCGCGAAAGCGGCTGCGACTGCGCAGATCGAACGGCAGCACCAGGCGCAACTCGGCGCCGCGGGACTCGGCACTGCCTGACTGGGCGTCGCGCGCCTGCGCCAGCCGTTGCGAAATGCGCAGCATGGGCGCGTGCGGGTTCAGAACAGAAAATAGCGTTGCGCCAGCGGCAGCACGCTGGCCGGCTCGCAGGTCAGCAGTTCACCGTCGGCGCGCACTTCATAGGTTTGGGCATCGACCTCGATCTTCGGCAGATAGGCGTTCAGAATCAGATCGTGTTTGGACAGGCTGCGCGTGCCGGACACGGCGATCAGCCGCTTGCGCAGTCCGAGCCGCTCGCCGATGCCGCCGTCCAGCGCCGCTTGGCTGACAAAGCTCACCGAGGTCGCCGAGCGCGCCCCGCCCAGCGCCCCGAACATTCGCCGGTAATGCACCGGCTGCGGCGTCGGTATCGAGGCGTTGGGATCGCCCATCGGCGCAGCGACGATCATGCCGCCCTTGATGATCAGGGCCGGCTTGGCGCCGAAGAATGCCGGCCGCCAGAGCACCAGATCGGCCAGCTTGCCGACTTCGATCGAGCCTACCTCGTGCGCGATACCGTGCGTGATCGCCGGGTTGATCGTGTACTTGGCCACATAGCGGCGGGCACGGAAATTATCGTTGTGCGCGCTGTCCTCTTTGAGCGCGCCGCGCTGCAGTTTCATCTTGTGCGCGGTCTGCCAGCTGCGCGTGATGACTTCGGCCACGCGTCCCATAGCCTGCGAATCCGACGAAATCATCGAAAACGCGCCCAGGTCGTGCAGGATGTCCTCGGCCGCAATGGTCTCGCGCCGGATGCGCGATTCGGCGAACGCCACGTCCTCGGCAATGCCGGGATCCAGGTGGTGACAGACCATGAGCATGTCCAGGTGCTCATCGATGGTGTTGACCGTATAGGGCCGCGTAGGATTGGTCGATGAGGGCAGCACATTCTCGACGCCGCAGGCCTTGATGATGTCGGGTGCATGGCCACCGCCGGCGCCTTCGGTGTGATAGGTGTGGATCGCGCGTCCCTTGAAGGCCGCGATCGTGTCTTCGACGAAGCCGCTCTCGTTGAGCGTATCGGTGTGGATCGCCACCTGCACGTCGAAGCGATCGGCGACGCTCAGGCAGTTGTCGATTGCCGCCGGGGTCGTACCCCAGTCCTCGTGCAGCTTCAGGCCCATGACTCCCGCGCGAATCTGCTCCTCGAGCGGCTCGGGCAGGCTGGCATTACCCTTGCCCAGCAGGCCGAAGTTCATCGGCAGCTCCTCGATCGCCTGCAGCATGCGTGCGATGTACCACGGTCCGGGCGTACAGGTGGTGGCGGAGGTGCCGGCGGCCGGTCCGGTGCCGCCGCCGATCATGGTCGTGACGCCGCTCATGAGCGCATCCTCGACCTGTTGCGGGCAGATCATATGAATGTGCGCATCGATCGCGCCGGCGGTCATGATCAGCCCCTCGCCGGCGATGACCTCGGTGCCGGCGCCGATCACGATGTTCACGGCCGGCTGGATATCGGGATTGCCGGCCTTGCCGAGCACGGCGATGCGGCCGTCCTTGAGACCGACGTCGGCCTTGACGATGCCCCAGTAATCGAGAATCACGACATTGGTGATGACCGTGTCGACCACCTCGCCCGAGCTGCGCTGGCTCTGTCCCATGCCATCGCGGATGACCTTGCCGCCGCCGAATTTGACCTCCTCACCGTAGATCGCATGATCGCTCTCGATTTCGATCCACAGTTCGGTATCGCCCAGGCGCAGGCGATCGCCCGTGGTGGGCCCGAACATCTCGGCATAGGCGCGACGGTCCATGTGCGTCATGACAGCGCGCCCATGATGCGGCCCTGAAAGCCGTACACCACGCGATCGCCACCGAGCGCCACGAGCTCGACCTCGCGCAGCTGCCCGGGCTCGAAGCGCACGGCCGTGCCGGCCGGGATGTTCAGGCGAAAGCCGCGCGCACGCTCGCGCTCGAACTCGAGCGAGCGGTTGGTTTCATAGAAATGGTAGTGCGAGCCGACCTGGATTGGCCGATCGCCGGCGTTGGCGACGGTGATGCGGCGCGTCTCGCGGCCGGCGTTCAAGCTCAGCTCGCCCTCGACAGTGATGATCTCGCCCGGAATCATGCTGTGGTCATCTATTTAGTCGTCATCGAATTGGATGATGCACGGTCACGAGCTTGGTACCGTCCGGAAATGTCGCCTCGACCTGTACTTCGGCGATCATCTCGGCGACACCTTCCATGACTTGCGCGCGTGTGAGCAGGGTTGCCCCATGGCTCATGAGCTCCGCGACCGTGCGTCCGTCGCGCGCGCCCTCGAGTATGGCGGCGGAGATGTACGCCACGGCCTCCGGATAGTTGAGCTGCAGTCCGCGCGCCTTGCGACGCTCGGCCAGCAGTGCTGCCGTAAACAGCAGCAGTTTGTCTTTTTCCCGCGGCGATAATTCCATATCAAGTCGACCAGATTCGAGGTATCACGGCCTTGCGGCCGAGCACGGCCGGACGCAAGGCTTGCCACCAACGCACCAGCGCCTGCCTCAGCTGATCGGTGCGCCGCGCCGTCGCGCGGCACACCAGCACGCCGTCCACGAGCGTACAGGCAAGCATGAGCTCGGCACAATTGGCGCCGGCGCTGGCGCGCGCGATTTCCAGCTGCGCCGGCCCCGCGGGAAAGACCATGGCCGTGCCCAGCGCCACATGACCGCCCAGGCCCCAGCGCGCCGCCAGGCTCTCGCGGGTCAGGCGCAGGCGTTCGAGCAGCAGCGGGCGCTCGTGCTGCCAGAGCTCGAAATGCAGTCCCAGCTCGCCGTCGTCCAGGCCGCGCCGGCTCGCGGGCAGCCCCAGGCAGCCGATCTCCCAGCCGATGAATCGCGCCGCACCGGACAGCCGCACGATGCTGCGCAGCGCGACGTGGGCATCGGGATAGAAAATATTCTCCTGCGGCAGCCATTCGAGCACCCCGGCCTCGACCCGCAGCGACTGGCTCACGCGCGCCACGCCGGCCGCCCCGCGGCGGTAGAACTTGCCGGCGGCGGGGGTGGTCAGCAGCGCATGCGCGCCGGGAGCGACCTCGACCTCGAGCTGCAGGTCATCGCCGCTGGCGACGCCGCCGGGGGGATGAATCACATACACGTGGCAGGGCTCGCCCTCGGGATAGAAGGCACGCTGCACCAGCAGCGGACCAAAGTGTTCGCGGCGCGTGAGCTGCGTGCGCAGCGCCGAGGCCTGGAACCGCAGCGCCAGCCGCGCCTGCCAGCCCTGCGCGAGCGGCGCCGTGCTGCTGCTCATTGGGTCAGGTTCGCGCAGTCCCATAATACAGATGGTACCCCGGGTAGCTCCTCAGTGGGGATGACGGTGGCCATCAGCCGGGGTCATCCTCGTCGACAAGGGGATTGCAGTGTGTAATCATATACACACTGCTGGGATTCGCTGGGAGCAATGCGACCGTGAGCAAGCGTATCAATGTGATGATAGATGAGGACACTTGGGGATTTCTTGCCAGAGTTCCGACAGGGGAACGCAGCCGCGCTATCAATGAGGCGCTGCGCACATGGATTGGGCATCGACGTCGAAGCGATGCGGTAAGTGAGATGGAAGCCGTGCGCGCGCAGCTGCCGAAAGTAACTTCGGAGGAAGTAACGCGGTGGATCCGTGAAGATCGGGAGCACGGCCACTGATGTCCCTACCGGTGGTGGTCCCCGACGCCTCGGTCCTTCTCAAGTGGGTGTTGCCAGGGGATGAGGAGCCCGACGCTGATAAGTCGCTGCTGCTGCGCGCGGCGATCGTCGGGGAGACCGTACGCGCAATTGTCCCAACGCTTTGGATATATGAAGTGGGCAATACCATTGCACGACGTTTCCCGAATCAGGCGTCAGACTGGCTCTCAGCGCTGGTTAAATTTGGGCTTTCGGAATCCCGATCTTCTCAGCGTTGGCTCTCAAAAACTCTGGAACTGACCAACCGCCACGCCGTGTCATTTTATGATGCCGCTTACCACGCAGTTGCGCTCTTGAATAACGGGGTCTTTGTTACGGCAGATAGCCGATATGCGGCGCGCGCCAAGGCCTCAGGAGCGGTGACTACACTCGACGAGTGGGAACCACCGCGTGCAGTTGGCGCACCTCGTCGCCGCCGCTAAGCGAGATCGTGCGCGCATGGGTAGTTACCATAATTGATCCTGATCTTCTGCTCGACAGCAACAACTGCTCCTAACAAACAACTGTTAGCGATCTGTTATCAGGTTATTTGCTGACCTGACTGTAACCGCGAGTCTACGGCGGTTGTCACCTCTCGTCGTTACTGTGATTGCGTCTCGCGCAATTTCTAAAACAGGGAGAGGGAAGTTGAACCCGTCAAATGTCGCGCTTGCCGCGGCGGTGTTGTTGTGCGCCTCGGCGCCAGGATGGGCCGCCGATGCGGATGCCTCGTCGGATGAAGCCACGGTCGCGGCCAGTGGCTCCAGCACGCCCAACACGCGGCTCGAAGAAGTGATCGTGAGCGCACGCCGGCGCGAGGAGAACGCGCAGAACGTGCCGGTGCCGATCGCCGCGGTCAACGGCGCGGCGCTGGAGCAATCCGGACAGTACCGGCTCGAGGATCTCAACGCCCAGCTGCCCAGTACCAACGTCGAATTCGCCAATCCGCGCCAGAGCAGCGTTGCCGTGCGCGGACTGGGCAACAATCCGGCGAACGATGCGCTCGAATCGAGCGTCGGGGTGTATCTGGACAACGTCTATCTGGGCCGCGCTTCCATGGCCAACATGGATCTGATCGACATCGATCAGATTGCGCTGCTGCGCGGTCCTCAGGGCACGCTGTTCGGCAAGAACACCACCGCCGGCGTGCTGAACATCACCACGCGGGCACCGAGCTTTACACCGGAAACCGAAGCCGAGGCATCGGTCGGCAATGAAGGCTATTACCAGCTGCGCGCCTCCACCACCGGAGCGGTGGTCGACGACACATTGGCAGGACGCCTTTCGGTCTCGCGAACCTACCGCGACGGCTATGTCGATGACATCTACGACGGCCGCGAGCTCGACGGCAGCAGCCGCTACGCCCTGCGCGGCCAGCTGCTGTGGGATCCGACGCAGGATTTCAGTCTGCGGCTAATCGGCGAGCATGAGGAGGAGCACTCGGACAATGGCGCGGCCGTGATGTTCAACCCCGGCCCCAACGGCGGCGCGAAGTTCTACAACGCCGTGGCCGCGGCCGGTGGCACCGTCGTTTACGACCCCAATTATCTCGAGACCACGATCGATGGCGTACAGCACATGGTCGTGCGGCAGTCCGGCACCTCGGCCGAAGCCAACTGGCAGCTCAACGACTACAAACTCACTTCGATCACGGCCTGGCGTTCGTGGGCGTTCCTGCCCACTAACGACGCCGACAGCACCAATGTCAATGTGCTCTCCAATGCCGGACAGGAGGTTCATGACCAGCAATTCAGCCAGGAACTGCGTCTGGCCTCTCCCGGTGAAGCGCCGCTCAGTTACGTCGTGGGCCTCTACTACTTCTATCAGCAGCAGAACAACATTCTCTATACGCACTACGGCCCGGACCCCAAGGCCATCGTCGCGCTCGGGGACGGCGCACCCAGCTTCGCCAACGGCTATTACCAGACCCCACAGTATCTGCGCACCGAGAGCGGCGCGGCCTTCGGGCAGCTCACCTGGCGACCGGTCGAGTCCTGGGAATTCGCCGCCGGGCTGCGCGACACCCAGGAAGCAAAGGCCATGCAGGTCACGCGCACCAACAACGACGTCAGCCCTGCGTTCGCCAAGACCTTTGCGCCCTACAACTCCGGCCTTCTGACGCTGGACGACAACGACGTCTCCGCGCTGCTGAGCGCCAGCTACAAGTTCACGCCGGATGTGCTGGCGTACGCATCGTTGGCACGTGGCGCCAAGGCCGGCGGCATCAATCTCGGCACCAACTCGCTGTACGTCAGTCCCGAGATCGCCGACGACGCCGAATTAGGCATCAAGTCCAGCTGGTTGCAGCGCCGTCTGACTGCCAATGCCAATCTGTTCTGGACACAGGTCAAGGATTATCAGGCCACACTGCTCGAGCCGGTTGGCAATACCAATACCTTCGTGCAGGTGCTGACCAATATCGGCAAGGTGCGCACGCGCGGGGTCGAAAGCGAGATCTCCGCGATACCGATCGATGGTCTGACGTTGCGGCTGTCGGCATCGTATGACAACGCGACCTATCTGTCGTACGACAACGCGCCGTGCTCAGCCGAAGCGCTCGCGCCCAAGAACGCTGCCCAGGGCTCCATCATCTGCAATCTGAGCGGCAAACCGCTGGTCGGCGCGCCCACCTGGATCGTCAACCCAGGCGCTTCCTGGGCGCATCGCAGCTTCGCGAGCCTGACCGGGACGGCCGAGGTCGATTATGCCTGGCGTTCAAAGCAGTACGGCTCGGCCGATGATTCCGAATACGCCCTGATTCCCTCCTACGGGCTGCTGAATGTGCGCTATGGGGTCGGCCGTGAGTTCGATGGCGGCAAGAGCTGGGAAGTGAGCCTCTGGTCCAACAACGTGCTCGACAAGCGCTACGTCACCGGCGGTGTGACAGTCGCCAGCTCACTGTACGACTACTACCTGTATCCAGGTCTGCCGCGTACCTACGGCCTCACGGTGCACGTGAAATTCTGAGGGGAGAGCCGAACCGATGGCTGAAATAGCCGCCCACGTCCGGTCGGCGATCGCCGGTCAGGCACGGCTCGCCGCCCGGACGGCGTCGCCTCATCCGGGCGCGTGGCGCCGGGCACTGTCACGAGCCGTGCGCGAGCCGTTCCTGCACTTCATCGTACTCGGTGGCCTGCTGTTCGCCTGCAACGAGTACCTGGCAGCACGCGCCAATTTCTCCCGCATCACGGTCACGCGCGAGGCCGTGGCCGGGCTCATCACCAATTATCAACTCCAATATGGCATCACGCCCGCCGGCAAGCTGCTCGACGCGCTGATCGATCAATTCGTGCGCGAGGAGGTCTTCTACCACGAGGCCATGCGCCTGGGACTCGACAAGAACGATGAGATCATCCGCCGCCGCCTGGTACAGAAGTACCAGTTCCTGCAGCAGGATCTCGGCATCGCGCATGCGCCAAGCGGGGCGGAGCTGCAGGGGTATTTCCGCGCTCACGAGGCGCAATACCAGCTGCCCTCGAAACTCGCGTTCACGCAGGTCTATTTCTCGCCCGACACGCGCGGCGAGGACGGCGCCCATGCGGCGGCGCAGCGCCTGCGCTCACAACTGCTCGTGTCGGGCGCGACCCGGGCGGCCGCGCAGGGTGACGCGTTTCCCGGTCCAAGCGACTACGCGGCGCTCACGCAAGCGGACGTGGCGCGCGTGTTCGGCAACGGCAGCCTGCCTGATGAGATCTTCAAGCTTCCGGTCGGCGAATGGTCGCAGCCGTTGCGCAGCGGACTGGGCTGGCACCTGATCTATCTGCAATCGGTGCAACCAGCCCGCGCCGCGAGCTTCGATGAGGTTGCCGAGGCGGTCCGGCGCGATTATCTGGATGAGCAGCGCAGCCGTCACAACGCCGAGGCATTCGCGAAGCTCGAGCGAAGCTTCACGATCGTGCGCGAATGAAGCGCTCGATCCTGATCTTGACTGTCCTGTCAGCGTGGCTGTGCTGGACCCGCGGCCTGGCGCACGAGATACGGCCGGCCTACCTGGAGATCAGTGAGAATCCGCAGCACAGCTTCGACGTGCTGTGGAAGCAGCCAAGCAACGGCACCCTGGTCCTGAAGCTCACGCCGCGGGTCTCGAACGGACTGCTCGATGGCGAGCCCGCCGAAGAATCGTTTGCCAACAGCTTCGTGGTGCGTCGCTGGGAAAATCTGCCCTTCACTCGCGATTCCTTTGACGGCGCCACGCTGCGCATCGAAGGACTGGAATTCACCATCACCGATACGCTGGTGAATATCACCTTCGGCAACGGCCAGCAGATCCAGGAGATTCTGCGGCCCGGCACCCCCTCGATACAGCTGCATCTGAGCGGCGCCGGCAAGATGCCGGTGCCGGCCTATCTGCGGCTCGGCATCGAACATATCCTGACCGGTTTCGATCACCTGAGCTTCGTGCTGGGCCTGTTGCTGCTGGTGCGTAACCGCGTGACGCTGGTCAAGACCATCACCGCCTTCACGGTTGCGCACAGCATCACACTGGTGGCCGCGGCCTCGGGGTTCGTTCACGTCCGAGCACCGGTCATCGAATCCCTGGTGGCGCTGAGCATCGTATTCGTGGCCGTGGAGCTGGCGCGCTGCTACCGCGGCCACCGAGGCCTGACGGTGCAGTATCCGTGGCTGATCGCCTTCACCTTCGGGCTGCTGCATGGCTTCGCCTTCGCCGGTTCGCTGGCCGAGATCGGACTGCCGCCACACAACATTCCGTTCGCACTGCTGCTGTTCAATCTCGGCGTCGAGATCGGACAGCTGATGTTCGTCGCCGCCGTGTTCGCCTTGATCGCCCTGCTGCGGCGCCTGCCGAGGCGGTTGCCGGTCTGGACGCGGTGGGCGGCGCCGTACGCGATCGGCACGCTCGCATCCTACTGGATGTTCGAGCGCATCCACGTGTTGACCCATTGATCCGCTGATTTACCGCATGAGGGGAGAACAATGAAACATCCTGGCTTGATTGCCGCGGCCATGGCCGGCGCCCTGGCGGTCGCTACCGCCACCACCTGGGGCCAGATCCCGTACCACCCGGAGCGCGAGGCGTATTACGGTGACCTGCACCTGCACACCAGCTATTCATTTGACGCCTACATCCTGTTTGGAGCGACCGTGGACCCGGACGCGGCCTATCGCTTCGGCAAGGGTGAGTCGGTGAGCTTCCAGGGCGATCAGGTCCGCCGCTCCACCCCGCCGCTGGATTTCCTCGCGGTGACCGATCATTCCGAGAACATCGGCGTATTCAATACGCTCGATGACCCGGACAGCCCGCTGTCACACACCGAAATCGGCCAGGAGGCGCGGCAGAATGGCCCGAAAGCGTTCTGGAAAATCGTCAAGCTCAATCTGGGCGGCAAGGGACTCGGCGTGGACACCAAGGCCACCGCCGAATCGGCCTGGCAGCGCGAGATCGAAGCCGCGAACCGCAACTACCAGCCCGGCAAGTTCACGACCTTCATTGCCTATGAATGGACGGCCATGCCCGACGGCCAGAATCTGCACCGCAATGTGGTCTTTCGCGGCGACCGGGCGCCCAATCCGTTCACCTCGGTGGATTCGCCCAAGCCGGAAGACCTGTGGGCATTTCTCGCCCATATCCGCACTCAGGGCTATGAGGCGCTTGCGATTCCGCACAACTCCAATGCCAGCAACGGTCTGATGTTCGACTGGATCGACAGTGAGGGGCGGCCGATCGATCAGAGCTATGCCGAGAGCCGCGCCGCCAACGAGCCGCTGGCGGAGATCTCGCAGAACAAGGGAGCCTCGGAGACCCACCCGGCGCTGTCACCCAACGACGAGTTCGCCAACTTCGAGTTCTACGATCATC
>Ga0302325_10027678_pt1 | contig 11748 bp, 9 predicted proteins | sample Palsa_T0_2_FD_201948 | JGI IMG/M metagenome (GOLD analysis project Ga0302325, IMG submission 201948) | Peat permafrost microbial communities from Stordalen Mire near Abisko, Sweden - Palsa_T0_2 | ecosystem: Environmental > Terrestrial > Soil > Palsa > Peat permafrost | place: Sweden: Abisko... | reverse complement strand
CGGCGACCATCGCCGACAGCATCACGGTGAAGATCGCCTCGACCGAGAACTCCCGCAGGATGATCTCCACGCCGAAGAACACCCCGGTGATGGGCGCGTTGAACGTCGCGGCGATGCCGCCGGCGGCGCCGCAGGCGACCAGGATCTTCAGCCGGCTCTCCGGCATGCGGATCCGCTGGCCGAGGCTGGAGGCCAGCGCGGAGCCGATCTGCACGATGGGGCCCTCCCGGCCGACCGAGCCGCCGGCCCCGATGCACAGCGCGGACGCCAGTGCCTTGACCGCGGCGACCTGCGGGCGGATCCGGCCGCCGTTCTCAGCGACCGCGATCATCACCTCAGGCACGCCGTGACCGCGGGCTTCCCGGGCGTACCGGTAGATCAGCGGCCCGTAGACCAGCCCGCCGATGACCGGGATCAGGACGAGGAACCCCGGCCCGAGGAAGGCCAGGTGCGAGCTGCCGACGCGGCCCTGCTGGCCGAACTGGCTGTGCCCGGTGGCCAGCCAGGTGAAAAAGTAGATCAGGTACCGGAACGCCACGGCGCCCAGCCCTGAGCCCGCGCCCACCACCAGCGCGATCGCGGCCATGCCGCCGCGCGAGCTCCGCAGCCAGCCGGCCATGCTCGCCTCCCGGCCGGTCATGCTCGCCCGTGTGCGTCGGCGGCAGCCTGGTCCTGTGCTGGTGTGCCGGGGGCCGACGGCGGAAATTCTCCCGCCGGATCCGCCGGCCACTGCTTGTCGGGGACCTCTCCGGCGGCCTCGGCAAAGGCCCGCAGCGCACTGGCCACCGCGCGTTGCTGGCTGGCCGGAAGCTTGCCCAGGATGCCGGCCAGCAGGGTCCGGCGGCGGGCGGTGGCCTCGTCGACCACCCGCCTGCCGTCAGTGGTGATCGAGACCTGGACCGCGCGCCGGTCCGACCGGATCCGGTGCCGGCGGATCAGCCCCTTGCGGACCAGCCGGTCACACATCCGCCCGGCCGTGGACGGGGTGACATCCAGGGCCCGGGCCAGGTCGCTGACCCGCTGGGGGCCCCGCGAGGCCAGCACCACCAGCGCCCGGTACTGCGCGAGCGTGGTGTCCTCGGCCGCCGCGCCCAGCGAGCTCGTGGCCACCGCGACCAGCGTACGGCTGGCCGTCAGCACCGCATCCACCACCGCCTCGTCCGCCGCGGGCTCCGCCAATTCCATGCACCTCAACTTATTAGCATACTGCAACTATATGACAGTGACTCTATCGGTAGGCAGTGGTCCGGAGAGCAGCGCACCCGCGGCCGGAGTAGTTCGGGTCAGGGCCTGGTTGGCCGCTGCGACTCGATGATCTTCGCGGCGACGTGCGCGCTGAGCCGGTGATCCGAATTAGTCAGGTCCAGCGATGTCAGTTGCTCGATGCGCTGGATCCGGTAGGTGACCGTGTTGACGTGGACGCGCAGGACCCGGGCCGTCTGCTTGAGGCTTTCGTGCTGGTTCAGGTAGACGGACAAGGTCCCGACCAGGTCGACCTTGTGCCGCGCGTCGTAGTCGATCAGCGCGCCTAGCACATCCCGGGCGAACTGCCACAGCTGGTGCATGTCCCCGACCTGCAGCAGCAGCCGGTAGATGCCCAGTTCCTCGTAGCAGATGGTCTGGCCCGCGCGCCCGAGCCGGACTCCCAGGTCGATGGCGTGCTGGGCCTGCCGCAGCGCCTGCGGCGCCAGCTCCGGCCAGCGGGTCAGCTCGCTGAGCCCGCAGGTCAGCCTGGCGGTGGGCCGGCCCGCGAGCAGCTGGGCGTGTGCTCCCGGGGAGCCCGGGCCGGCGCCCGGGTTCGAGGCCGGCGGGCCGTCGCCGTCCTGCTCCGGCAGGAGCATCACGAGCTCCGGGCCGCGGATTGCGGCCGCGCCCGGGATGGAGCCGGCCAGGCCGGCCAGCAACTCCCCGGCGAGATCCGGCTCATCGGAGCGGCCCGGCTGGGCAGCAGCCGGGCCGCTGAGGCGCGCGACCGCGATGCGGAAGGGCTGCGCGTCGGCGACGCCGAGGATGCGGGCCTTGCGGCGCGCGTCCTGGCTGTCCAGGAAGTGCCCGCTGACCAGGGAATCCACGATCGCGCCCCGGTAGCGCAGGCCGAGCTCCAGGCTGGTCTGGGTCCTGGCCATGGTGAGGGCGAACAAGGTCGCGGCGTAACTGGCCACGATGAGGTCCACGTCGTCCGCGCTGGCGGCCGTCTCGTCCAGCACCAGCAGGTAACCCAGGATGGTATCCCCGACCATGACCGGCGTGGCGAGGCAGCCGCGCGCCAGCGCCGAGCCGGGCACCGGCGGCACCCGGAGCGGCCTGCGCTCGGCGGTCAGCAGGCGGAGCAGCTTCTCCAGGCTCGCGTCGCCCGGATCCCAGTCGTCCGCCAGGCCGGCGCTCGCCGCCCGGGCCTGGGGCCGGAGCTCGGGATCCAGCAGGATCACGGTCTTCCCGGCGGTCGCGGCGAAGATCCTGGTCAGCTCGACGGCGTCGGCGCCCTGGACCGCGGCGGCGGCGAGCTTGTCGCACACGGCCATCATGCGCCGGTACACCGAGTTCTGGCTGGCCGTCGCGCTCATGACGCCCACCGCAGGCCGGCCAGCTCGGCGACCAGGCTGGTCATCCGCTCATCTGGTTCGGCCGGAGGGTGAATGAGCGCCCCGGCGATCAGGCCGCGAAGCCGGCCGATGCTCTCCAGCAGAGCGGAAGCAGGGTCAGACCCGGCGCGCACCACCTCCGGCCGGGGCGCAGGCGCCGCGCCAGGGGCCTCGTGGATGAGCCGCATCATCGCGTTGGGGTCGCTGAACGGCGCGAAGACGGCGAGGACCGGCAACTCGATACCGTGTCCGCGCAGGTCGCTGAGCAGGCGCAAGGTGACATCGAGGTCGTAGATCACGTCCGTGACCAGGAAATGCGCGCCGGCTTCCGCTTTCTCCCTGCACCTGGCCAGCTCATGACCCTTGTCCGCCGCCGCGGTATGCACGCCCGCACCCACCACGAAGCGGGTCCGGCCGGGCGCGGGAACGCCGCGCCAGTCGGCTCCCTCGTTCAGGGCCGCCAGGGCCGCGATGAGACGGACCGAATCGACTTCGCCGATCCAGTACGGATCCGGGTAGTCACCTGCGGCGGCCGGCGTTCCGCTCCGGCACACCACAGTCTGCACCCCGAGCGCGTAGCCGCCGAGGAGGTCGGCCTGGAGTGCGGCCAGGCTCCGGCCCGCCGTCTCCATGTCAACCATGACGGCGGCGCCGGCCCGCTCTCGCAGCACCGCGGCGGCGGCCACCGGGCTGACGCGCGCGGCGGCCGTCTCCTGGCCGGTGATCGCCAGCAGATCGGCGCCGGCGGTGACCAGCCCGGCCGCCTGGGCGGCGAACGCCGAGATGTCCTGGCCGCCCGGGGCGCGGACGCCCGCCACCACCGCGAAACGGCCCGGGTCCGGCCATCCGGCCGGCGCCTGGGGCACTGGCTCCGGCGGCACGGCGAAGACGGCCGGACGCCGGCGTGCGGGTCCGGCAGGAGCCGCGGCCGGGCTCGGGTGGAGGTCCTTCACCGCGGTTGCGATGGCCCTGATGTGCGCCGGAGTGGTGCCGCAACACCCGCCCACCAGTGTCGCCCCGCTGGCGACGAACCGGCGGGCCGCCGCCGCGAAGTACTCGGTGTTACGCGCGTACCGCAGCTGGCGCCCCAGACGGCGGGGCACGCCGGCGTTGGGCTGGACGGTGACCGGCAGCGCGGCGCCCGCGGCGAGTTCCGCGACGACGTCCTGCAGCACGGCCGGGCCGACCGTGCAGTTCGCGCCGATCGCGGTGACGTTGAGCGCGGCGAGCGCGGCCGCCGCGGCGCGTGGTTCCTCGCCGCCCAGGGTCCGGCCGTCGTCGCCGAAGGTGAGCTGGGCGATGACCGGCAGGTCGCACTCGGCGAGCGCGACGGACGCGGCCTGCGCGAGCGACTCGGTATCACCGAAGGTCTCCAGGATGATGAGATCGACCCAGCTGGCCAGGATCGCGATCTGCTCGCGCAGGATCGGCTCGCGATCCGCGTGCGGGATCCGCGCTGCGGCGGCGCTCATCACCGGTCCGACGCTGCCCGCGACCAGCGCCGCCGAGCCGGCTTCCCGGACGGCCTCCCGCGCGAGACGAGCCCCGGCGATGTTGATCTCCGCCACGCTGTCCTGCAGGCCCGCCCGGGCCAGCCGCGGGCGGTTGGCGTCGAAGGTGTTCGTCTGCACGATGTCCGCGCCGGCCGCCAGGTACGCGGCGTGCAGGTCGCGGACCAGATCGGGCCGGGCCAGGTTGAGCCCGGATAGCGACCGGTCCAGCGGGACCCCGGCGGAATGCAGCATCGTCCCCATCGCGCCGTCGCACACCAGCACGCGACTGCGCAGCACGCGGTCCAGCGACGGGCGGGAACCCGGCTGCGGGTCTGTCTCCATCAGGCACCACCAAAGGGCCACGGCCAGGTCCGGGCAGCCGGAATCGCGCTCTCCGGTTACGGGCTGACCTGCTCGCCAGTCGATTACCTAAGAGACAGACCGGTCTCACTCACTGACCGTACTCCGGGTCGGCGGCCGCGCCAAGACTCCCCAGCGAAATACCTGCGTAACATCCCGTTGACCGCTGGCGGTGACGGGCCTATGATCCACCTAACCCTATGAGACAGGCCGGTCTCTCTCTAATCTACCGAACGAGCCGGGGTGCACGCCGTCCCGAACAGGCTTTTTGTTCAGCCGGGTCATGCGTGTCCGCGTTCTGAGCAGTGCAACGCCGCGCTCGCCGACGACGCAAGGAGAACCAGAGCCATGACCGACTACAACCCGAGGACCGCCACCGGGATCCCGACCGAGCCCGTCGGTTCGCTGCCGCGCCCGAGCTGGCTGCAGGAGGCCTACGCCCCGTACGACGCGGGCCAGATCAGCCGCGATCAGCTGGAGGCCGAGCAGGACAAGGCGGTGCGGGAGACGATCGAGCGGTACGAGGCCACGCCCGCGCCGATCATCTCCGACGGCGAGCAGCGCTGGTCGAGCTTCGCGACCTACGCGATCACCGACACCCTGGCCGGCACCGGGCTGGCCGACCACCTGGCCGGAGACGGCGGCCAGTACTTCGCGATCTTCGCCGACGGCCACAGCCGCCAGCTGCCGCGGCTGACCGGCGGGCCGTTCCGGTACCAGACCTACGCGGCGGACACGCTGCGCAAGTCGATACCGCTGGCGCACCGGCCCATGAAGCAGGCCGTGATCGCCCCTTCGATGCTCGCGCTGCTGTACCCGCTGGATTCCGAGCTTCCGGGCTACTCCCGGGAGGCCTTCGAGGAGGACCTGGTCAACGAGTGCGAGAAAGACGTGCGCCAGGCCTTTGCCGCCGGAGCCGCCCGGGTGTCGATCGACTTCACCGAGGGACGGCTGGCGACCAGGAACGACGCGCGGAACCCGTGGACGGGCCGGAACATGCTGCCGCATTTCATCGAGCTGAACAACCGGGTGCTCGACCGGTTCAGCGCGGAGGAGCGCACCCGGATCGGAATCCACACCTGCCCGGGCGGCGACCGGGACTCGGTGCACAGCGCCGACGTCCCGTACAGCGACCTGCTGCCCAGCATGTTCACCATGAACGCCGGGTACTTCCTGATCCAGCTGGCCAGCGAACGGGATAAGGACCGGGTCTACAAGCTCATCGGGGAGCACCTGCGCGACGACGCCAACGGCGTGGCGCAGGTGGCCTACGTCGGGGTGATCAACCCGCTGAACCCCCGGGTGGAAAGCCCGGAGGAGGTCCGGGACGCGCTGGTGCGGGCGGCCAACTTCATCTCGAAGGAACAGCTCGGCTCGACCGACGACTGCGGGTTCTCCCCGTTCAGCATCGATGAGAAGCCCAGCCACGGATCGCCGGACTTCGCCCGCGACACGGCGTTCCAGAAGATCACCAACCGGGTCGAGGGGACCAAGCTGGCGGCCGAGAAGCTCGGCATCGGCTAATCCCCGGCATCGAGACGCCCGGTCCCGGGCAGGTTAGCAGCCGTGCTTCTTGAGCAGCAGCTCACCGAGTTCCCGGGCCCGGGCGGCCGCCGCGGTATCGCCCTCATGAGCCGCCATGATGGCACCCTTCATGAGGATATGCCACTGCCGGGCGAATGAATCGATGTCGCCGATGCCTGCCTCGGCGGCCAGCTTTTCGATATAGTCCCGGATATTCGCCAGGTGCCCGACGGCCGCCTGGTGCACCGGGTGTTCCCGGTCATTGATCTCGATCATCGTCGTGAGGAATGAGCAGCCCTCGAAGTCGGGACTGCCGAACCACTCAGAGAACACATCGAATATCGCCAGCAGCTGCTCGCGGGGAGTCTCGCCGCGCCGCGTGCTCTCGGCTTTTAGCCAATCGTGGGTCCAGAGCTGTTCGCGACGGCGCAGGAATTCGATTATCAGGTCATCCTTCGAGGGAAAATTCCGGTACAGCGTCATCTTCGCGGTGCCGGCCCTAGCGGTGACGGCATCGACTCCCACCGCCCGGACGCCTTCCCGGCTGAACAGTTCGTAAGCGGCCCGGCTTATCCGTTCGCGCCCGCTGTCCTGTCCCTCGTTCGGTGTGCTGCTGGGCAGCTTCCGGCGGTCGGTCGTGGCCACGCGTCATCCATCGCTTCCAGAGAGAACGGTAACCAGCATACCATCTGCTCCTGGCGGTGTTGTGCGGCCGGCCCAAGAATTGCAGGGCCAAATTCGTAGCGGCGCACCAATTCCCGTGGCATTCCCATGGTTGCACCATGGAATAAACGGCCGTACACCACCGGAGGTGACGGCTAACCGGTTGTGGGGCCCCAGGTGAATGGCAAAACAAACCGGCAGCGCCAGTGCCCGCGCTGCGGGCATCTTATTGATCCCCCGAGAGCTGCCGAGCATGATCAGGATGCGGTAATCACCTCGCTGCAGCAGGAGATCCGCCGCCTGCAGGAGACAATTGCTTACCTCCGCGGCTCGCTCGGATCGCGAGCCGGCCGGGATGGCTAGCCGTTTTCTTGTGCCAGGCACACAAGGACCGGCCCGGGCAATTTGTATCACGTAACGACTGTTCCGGCGGCATCGTGTCGCGGAACAATGATGATGCAGGAATCCGCGACTATCCGGAGACGCCATGAGCATTACGTCGGTCCGCAGCAGGCCCGCCCCCGCATCCCTTGACGCATTTTCCTGGCCGGGTGATTTCGCCCGGATTCCGGACGAGGAATGGACACGCCAGCCCGTCGACCAATTCGGGCTCAGCTACGATGACGTCGGCAGCCACGGGTGGTACAAGAACCTGGAACCGACGGTCGCCCAGGCGCTCGCGACGCTGGCGCCCGGCGACCTGCTCGTCGACTACTCCAGCGGCACGGGAATCCTGACCCGGCGCCTGCTTGAGTCGATCAGCTATCCGGTCGGCATACTCAACGTGGACGCGTCGCCGAAGTTCCTCCGCGTCGCACTGGAGACATTCCGGGACGACGAGCGGGTGGCCTTCCGGCTACTCCAGTGGCTCAAGGCCGAGAAGCGCCTTCAGTCACTCGGCGAGGTCGTCGGCGCTGACCTGATGGACCGGGGAGCCGACGCCCTCACCGCTACCAACGCCATCCACCTGTACTACGACCTGGATGAGACGCTGGCCTCCTGGGCGCGCGTCCTGCGTCCCGGCGGGATGGCGTTCGTCTGCTCCGGCAACATGCGCAACCCGCACGCCAGGCCGGGCGAATGGATCATCGACGAGACCGTGGCCCGGGTCAATGACATCGCCACCGGCATCGTGCGCGCCGAGCCGGCGTTCGCTGAATATCGCGAGACGCTCGACGACGCGGCCCTGATGTCCAGGCACGCCAGGCTCAGGGAGAAGGTGTTCGTGCCGGTCCGCCCCCTCGAGCTGTACCTGCAGGCGTTCCAGGACGCCGGATTCACCGTGCTGCACGTCTTCGAGGAAACCGTCTTCGCCCGCATCGACGAGTGGTACCGGCTGCTGAGCACCTATCACGACGGCGTGCTCAGCTGGGTGGGCGGCTCGGAGAAGGTGGAAGGCGCGCCCCCGTCCGCCGAGGCGGTGCGCCGGCGGCTGTTCCTGATCAAGTACAGCCTGGAGAAGCTGTTCCCCGGCCAGGACTCGTTCCCGTGCACCTGGACCTACGTCACCTGCCGCCGCTGAGCGCCGGCATCGGTCAGGAGCAGCATGATGCGGGATGTCTACGTGGCCGGCATCGGCATGACCAGATTCGCCAAGCAGCCGGGCCGCACCCTGAAGGACCTTACCGGCGAGGCCGTCGTCGCCACGATGAAGGATGCCGGCCAGTCGGTCGGGGACGTGCAGTCCTGTTACTTCGGCAATGCCGTTGCGGGGTCGATGACGGGTCAGGAGATGCTGGCCGGGCAGTTCCTGCTCCGGCCGCTCGGCCTGGGCGAGATCCCGGTCTTCAACGTCGAGAACGCCTGTGCCTCGGCGTCCACCGCGTTCCACCTGGCCTGGCAGGCCGTCGCGACTGGCGTGCACGACGCCGTGCTGGCCGTCGGCGCCGAGAAGATGACACATCCGGACAAGGCCCGTTCCTTCGCGGCCATCGGCGGCTCGGTTGACGTCGAGACCGCGCCCGCGGACCTGCCGGCCGGGCGGTCCTTCCTGATGGACATGTACGCCGGGGCCGCGTTGCGGTACATGGAGCGGACCGGGACGACGCGCGCCGACCTCGCCCGGGTGGTGGTCAAGAACCACCGGCACGGCCAGCTGAACCCGGCCGCCCAGTACGGCGGCGAGCTCACGGTCGATCAGGTCCTGGCGGCGCGGGAGATCGTCTGGCCGTTCACCCTGCAGATGTGCTCGCCGATCTCCGACGGCGCCGCCGCGGCGCTGCTGGTCAGCCGGGACCTGTGCCCGGCCGGGCCCGCGGTCACGGTCCTGGCGTCGGCCGCGAGGTCCGCTCCCGTCGACGGGATGACGAGCGTGACCAGTCTGGCTGCCGCGGCCGCGTACCAGCAGGCCGGGCTGGGACCCGCCGATCTGCACTGCGTCGAGGTGCATGACGCTGCCGCGTCCGCGGAGCTGCTCATCTACGAGCAGCTCGGCCTGGCCGAGCCCGGCGGCGGCGCCGCGCTGATCCGGAGCGGTAACACAACGCTCGGCGGCTCGCAGCCGGTCAACACGAGCGGCGGCCTGCTGGCCCGCGGTCATCCGATCGGCGCCACCGGCCTGGCCCAGATCGTCGAGGCCGTCGCCCAGCTGCGCGGCACGGCCGGCGGACGGCAGGTGCCCGGGGCCCGGATCGCCCTGACCCAGAACGCCGGCGGGTGGCACGGCAGCGACAACGTCGCGAGCGTGGTCCACATCTTCGAGCGGCGCACGGCATAACACATCACCCGGAACGTAAGAACGACCGACGACAGCAAGAAAGAGGAGTAGGCGCGCCATGACAATCAGCCCCGGCGAGGGTGAATTCCTGTTCACCTCCGAATCCGTGACGGAAGGCCATCCCGACAAGATCGCCGATCAGATCTCGGATGCCGTCCTGGACACGGCCCTGGCCGCCGACCCCGATTCCCGGGTGGCCTGCGAGACGATGCTGACCACCGGGCTGGCTCTCGTGGCCGGCGAGATCACCACCTCCGCGCACCTGAACGTCCCGGATATCGTCCGGTCGACCATCAGGGATATCGGTTATACCGCCGCCTGCGGATTCGACGGCGACGCCTGTGCGGTCCTGGTCGCGCTGGACCGCCAGTCGCCCGACATCTCCCAGGGCGTCGACATGGCCCACGAGGCCCGGCTGTCCCTCAGCGACAGCGAACTCGACCGCGTGGGCGCCGGGGATCAGGGCATGATGTTCGGCTACGCGACGAACGAGACGCCCGAACTGATGCCGATGCCGATCGCCCTCGCTCACCGGCTGGCCCGGCAGCTCGCGCACGTGCGCAAGTCCCGGGTCCTGCCCTTCCTCCGGCCGGATGGCAAGACGCAGGTCACGGTCCGGTACCGGGACGGCGTCCCGGTGGCCGTGGAGAAGGTGCTGATCTCCGCGCAGCATGAGGAGGGGACGGAAGGCCGGCTGGCCGGCGAACTGTGGGAGAACGTGGTCACGGTGGCCATCCCGCCGTCGCTGTACGACGCTGAGGCGCTGAAGCGGAACTTCTACGTGAACCCGACGGGCCGGTTCGTGGTCGGCGGGCCGGTGGGAGACGCCGGCCTGACCGGGCGCAAGATCATCGTGGACACGTACGGGGGCTTCGCCCGGCACGGCGGCGGCGCGTTCTCCGGCAAGGATCCGTCCAAGGTCGACCGGTCGGCGGCGTACGCCGCCAGGTACGTCGCGAAGAACGTCGTGGCGGCGGGACTCGCCGACCGCGTGGAGGTGCAGGTCGCTTACGCGATCGGCGTCGCGCGCCCGCTGTCCCTGCTGGTCGAGACGTTCGGGACCGAACGCGTGCCCAAGCCCCGGATACTCGAGCTGATCAACGAGCATTTCGATCTCCGGCCGGCCGCGTTCCGCCAGTACCTGAACCTGCACCGCCCCATCTACAGCCAGACCGCGGCCTACGGCCACTTCGGCCGCAACGAGCCGGACTTCACCTGGGAGCACACCGACAAGGCGGACCTCCTGCGGGAAGCGGCCACCCTGGTCAGCGCGGAACGGTGAGCTGATGCGCCAGATCGTCACCGGGTCCATCGCCACCGATCACCTGATGGTGTTCCCCGGGCGGTTCACCGAGCAGCTGATCGAGGGGAAGCTCGACAAGGTGTCGCTGTCCTTCCTGGTGGACGAGCTGGAGATCCACCGCGGCGGCATCGCCGCCAACGTCGCGTTCGGTCTGGCCCGGCTCGGGCTGCGGCCGATGCTGGTGGGTTCGGTCGGTGCGGACTTCGCCGAGTACCGGCAATGGCTGGAGGGGCACCACGTGGACACGCGGCACGTGCGGGTGTCCGAGCGCCTCCACACCGCCCGGTTCCTGTGCACCACCGACGCCGACAACAACCAGATCGCCTCCTTCTACGCCGGGGCCATGAACGAGGCCCGGCACATCGACCTGGACAAGATCCTGCGATCAGAACGTGACGTAGGCATCGTGCTTATATGCCCCGACGACCCCGAGGCGATGCTGCGGCACACCCGAGCCTGCCGGGACTGCGCAGTGCCGTTCGCCGCCGACCCCTCCCAGCAGATCGCCAGGATGGACGGGACGGATCTCCGGCGGCTCATCGACGGCGCCCGGTACCTGTTCACCAACGAGTACGAGCGAGCCCTGCTTATCCGCAAGACCGGCTGGGACACCGGCCAGATCCTCCGCCGGGTCGGCGCCTGGGTGACCACGACCGGCCCTGACGGGGCCATTGTCGAGTCGGCCGCCCAGCCGGTCGTCTCGGTTCCGGCCGCGGCGCTAAGGCGGACCGTCGATCCCACCGGAGCAGGCGACGCGTTCCGCGGCGGATTCCTCGCCGGTGTCGGCGACGGGCTGGGTCACGCGGGGGCGGCGCGGCTGGGCTGCGTGATGGCCGCCTTGGTGATGGAGACGTCCGGGACGCAGCAGTACCTGTTCGGGCCGGAGGAGTTCCTGGCCCGCATCAGTGAGTCCTACGGCTCCGGCGCGGCCGCCGAAGTGGCGCCGCGCATCGGGCTGACCCAACCGGAACGAGCGGAGGAGAAAGTATGAATCCCGGCGAGTTCGAAGTTGCCGACCTTTCGCTCGCCTCGTTCGGGCGTAAGGAAATCCAGCTGGCCGAGCACGAGATGCCGGGGCTGATGGCGGTGCGCGAGGAGTACGCGCCC
>Ga0302325_10027677_pt1 | contig 11748 bp, 9 predicted proteins | sample Palsa_T0_2_FD_201948 | JGI IMG/M metagenome (GOLD analysis project Ga0302325, IMG submission 201948) | Peat permafrost microbial communities from Stordalen Mire near Abisko, Sweden - Palsa_T0_2 | ecosystem: Environmental > Terrestrial > Soil > Palsa > Peat permafrost | place: Sweden: Abisko... | reverse complement strand
TTCAGCTCGACGCCGAGCGGGCCGTAGTCCCAGGAGGCCCGCAGGCCGCCGTAGATCTCGCTGGACGGGTAGACGAACCCCCGTCGTTTGCTCAGGTTGACAATGGCGTCGAGACGGTCACTGCGCAAGGCCATCTTGTTGTCTCCATCCGGCTGGCGGTCGGCGGGCGCGGCGGGCGCGGTCCCCATGGTGATTCCGGCGCGGGCGCGTTGGCCAGCCTGGCCGACAGGGCCTGCCGCGACATCCGCGAACCGGAAACCCTAGCTTAGGAGCACCGGCCAGTGATCGCGAATTGAATTCACCCGGTGCGGATGGGTGAGGTCTGGTTACCCACTGGCCACCGCTTACCCACTGGCCACCGCGCTGGCCACCCAGTCCGCGTCGATATTGAGTGATATCCCGCCCACCGACACGGTCTGGTTGCCCTCGTACTGCTTGGACCGGTCCGCCACCGGCCACACCGAGGCGTTCAGGTAAGGCGATCCGGACATGTCGGTCGAGTTGTCCCAGAGCGCCAACCAGATGGCCTGCGGCTCGGCGAGCGCGTGCCCGGCGATCTCGGTCGTGCTCTGCAGGTCGGTGATCGCCGAGTCGGCGCTCGAGTACACGCCCGAGACGTAGCCCGTCGCCGTCAGCTGCCGGTCCCAGGCATCCAGGAAGGTCACGACCGCGGTCCGGCAGGCGGCGTTGGTGTGGTCGTACCCTTCCATGTCGTAGTAGATCGGCGTCCCGGCCCCCAGCCCGAACGAACTCGCGTTGGCGACCGCCTGGTTGGCGGCCGCGGTTCCCTGGGCCGCCGCCTGACTCGGGTCGATCTCCCCGCTGAAGCTGTCGCACGGCGCCTGCAGCCCGACGAAGGTGGGCATCAGCGACCAGCCCATCGCCTCGGCCTGCTCGATCCAGCTGGCGGACAGGTTGCCGTAGTCGCAGGCCATCATCTGGCCGCCGATGTAGATGGCGGTGACGGAGTACTGGGCCCGCCAGGCCTCCATCGTCGTCAGCGAGGGAGCGGTGCAGGTGTCGAAACCAGCCTGCGCGGAGCTCGTGGGGGCGGGGGTGGGAGTCGGAGTCGGGGTTGGCGTGGGAGTCGGGGTCGGAGTCGGAGTCGGAGTCGGAGTCGACGTCCGGGTCGGGGTTGGGGTCGGGGTCGGGGTCGGGGTCGGGGTCGACGTCCGGGTCGGGGTTGGCGTCGGGGTCGGGGTCGGCGTGGGAGTCGGGGTAGGAGTCGGGGTCGGGGCCGGGAAGGAGGGGGCCGGGAAGGAGGGGGCCGGGATCGGCCAGCCCGATTCCGTCCACTGTGCCTTCGGGCGGTCCAGCGGCGTGGACTGCGGCTTGATCTGGCGGATCGTGGCCAGCGCCTGCTCGACCAGGGCCGGGTCGGTGCCGTAGGTGGCGTCAACCGAGGGTGACGCGGCCGGCATGGCGACGGTGAACTCATGCAGGCTGGGATCCTGCACGATCGTTCCTGGGGCCAGGGAGGGGGCGGCGACCGGCTTACCCTCGATCAATGTCCGTCGGGCAGCCTCGAGTGGCGGGCTGGCCGCGGCCGGGCCCGCGATGCTGATCGTGTCCTCCCGGCCGATCAGGCCGGCCGGGCAATCCTGGTTTGCGCCAGGAGCGCCGACGTAAACGGCATTCTGGTCGTAACGAACGCATCGATTCGGGTCCTGATTCAGCCAGTACACCGGCCACTTGGCCGGGACGCTAACCTCGAGGCCGTCATAGGCGATGGTCTTCTCGCCTATCTTGTTGCTGGCCTTGCTGCTGGCCTTCCTGGCGCGGCCGGAGAACGCTTTGCCGCCTGGCGCGGCGGCGACGCCAAGGCCGGCGCTCGTTATGGCGGGTCTCGCGTCGGCGGTAAGGCTGACGCCGAGGATCCCGGACTGTTGCCCGAGCCCCGTTCCGATTGCCCCGAATGCCAATCCGCCCACGATGACGGCCACTACGGCGCGACGCATAAAATTCCCCCTGAATGACCCCGTTGACGACGGTTAACTTCAGCCCCGTAAGCGCGCTAAAGGTCGATTAGGACCATAAGTAGATCCCAGCACACCGGCAGCACCAATCGTTCCCCGTATCCGTAAGACTACGCACAGTTAACCAAAATGATGCCGATCTCGGGCGTGTCGTGACACGCCGTTGATGTCTGAGTGGTCATACCGACTGGTCATTTAGCCTGGTGAAACGCACTTTAACGGCGCGGTGTTTGAAGCCTGGGCACGGGTCATGAGCCCGGTCGGCGGACGCTCCGGCGTCGGTGACAACGGCCGGCAGCGTCATTGTTACGGCTGATATCTGGCGATTAGCCCCGCCCGGACCGAGTGGTTCAGCACCGGCCGATAAGGACATGAAATGGTAACGAAGAAGATATGAATTGATAACGAGGACCCGGAGTCGCTCGGGGGCGGGACGGGATTGGGCCGGGCCCCGCCGTACCTGCGATCACGGCTAGCGTAAATTTCGCAGGCGTGCCACAAGTGCCGACGATCGAAATCTGGCCAGAGCGTATCGAGAAAGACGAGTTCTGCATAGGCGGACTGCCAGAGCAGGAAGTTCGAAAGACGCTGCTCGCCGGATGACCTGACGAAAAGATCGACCTCTGGAATCTCGGGCTCGTCCAGATAGCGGGCGAACACCTTTTCGGTGATCTTCTCCGGACGGAGCTTACCCGCGGCCACTTCTGCGGCTATGGCGGCGGCGGCATCGACGATCTCGGCGCGGCCGCCGTAGTTCACGCAGAATTGCAGGGTCAGCACCGAATTTCCGGCCGAGAGCCGCTCGGCGTCCTCGAGTTCGCTGATTACGCTGCGCCAAAGCTTCGGCCGGCGGCCGGCCCAGCGAATGCGGACACCCATTTCATTCAGCAGGTCGCGGCGCCGGTGGATGACGTCGCGGTTGAAACCCATCAGGAAACGCACTTCGTCGGGCGAACGCCGCCAGTTCTCCGTCGAGAAGGCGTAGGCGGACAGGTAAGGGATGCCGAGCTCGATCGCCCCCATGATCACGTCGAGCAGCGAGGACTCGCCCACCTTGTGGCCCTCGGTTCTGGCCAGGCCCCGGTTGGCGGCCCAGCGTCCGTCGCCGTCCATCACCAGGGCCACGTGCCTGGGTACCAGCTCGCGAGGTAGGTCCGGTGGCTTGACCCCGCTGGGATGCGGATCGGGCGGGCGTACGCCGGCGGGACGGGGACCCATTTAAGACACGCTCCACATGACGCAGCGAACGGATCGAGTGCTCCAGGTGCCACTGAAGGTACGCGGCGACCAGCCCGCTGCACTCTACCTGGTGCCGCCGTTCGCTGTGATCTGCGTTTTCCCAGTCTCCGCTGAGCAAGGCAAGCATCAAGTCCACCGTCGGGGCCGCAGGCGAGGCGGCGCCGGGCGGACGGCAGGAAGCGCACACCATGCCACCGGCCGGGATGGCGAACGCCGGCAGCCGCCGGCCGCTCGCCGCCTGGGTATCACCGGCGCTCGCGCGCCCGCTTCCCGGCGCGCCGCAGCGGGCGCACTCCTGCAGGGCTGGCGCATATCCGGCCACCGCGAGCGAGCGCAGCAAGAAGGCGTCGAGGACCAGCCGCGGGTCGTGCTCTGCCTCGCCGAGGGCGCGCAACCCGCCGATCAGGAGCAGCAGCTGGCGCAGCGCCGGTTCCTTCTCCACCGCGGTGAACCGCTCGGCCGTCTCCAGCATCGCCACGCCCGCCGTGTACCGGGGGTAGTCGGCGGTCAGCGGCTGGCCGTAGGGCCGGATGACCTCGGCCTGGGTGATCACGTCGAGCGAACGCCCCACGTGCAGCATCAAGTCGACATGCGTGAACGGCTCGAGCCGGGCCCCGAACCTGGATTTGGTCCGGCGGACGCCCTTGGCCACGGCCCGGATCCGCCCGCTGGTACGGCCGAGGATGGTAATGATCCGGTCCGCCTCGCCCAGCTTCTGGGTCCGCAGCACGATCCCGTCATCCCGGTATAGCTGCACCTACTCATTCTCCCGCACGCCGGGACAAGCTATCCGCATCTGCGCGAGCACGGCGAGGCGGGGCCACGGTGATGACGTGGCCCCGCCGTGCTGCCGGCTGGGACTCACCCGCGGCGGGAACGGTTCACTGCGGAAAGAACGGCGCGCATTGAGGCCGTCACCGTGTTCGTGTCGATGCCGACACCCCAGAAGACCTGGTCGCCGATCTCGCACTCCACGTACGCCGCCGCCTGGGCATCGGTGCCTTCGGTGAGGGCGTGCTCGTTGTAGTCAAGCACCCGCGCGCTGACGCCCATGGTGGCGAGCGCATCGCAGAACGCGGAGATGGGGCCGTTGCCGACCCCCTCGACCCGCTGCGCGCGGCCGTTGACGGATACCTCGGCGGACAGAACTTGCTTGCCTTCCACGACCGTAGACGTCTGGTGCTCTAGCAGCGTCATGGACCCTTCACCGAGGTAGGTGGCGGAGAAGATCTCCCACATCTGGGTGGGAGAGACCTCACCGCCCTCGGCGTCGGTGTGCTCCTGAATGACCCGGGAGAACTCGATCTGCAGGCGGCGCGGGAGATCGAGCTGATGCTCGGCCTTCATCACGTAGGCGACGCCGCCCTTGCCCGACTGGGAGTTGACCCTGATGACCGCCTCGTAGGTGCGCCCCACGTCGTGCGGGTCGATCGCCAGGTACGGCACCGCCCAGGGGTACTCGGCGAACGGAACGCCGGCGTCGCGCGCCTCGGCTTCCAGCGCCTCGAAACCCTTCTTGACCGCGTCCTGATGCGATCCGGAGAACGCGGTGTAAACCAGGTCGCCCGCATAGGGATGACGCGGGTGAACGGGTAGCTGATTGCAGTACTCGACCGTGCGGCGGATCTCGTCGATGTCGGCGAAGCTGATCATGGGGTCGATGCCCTGGGTGAACAGGTTCAGCCCCAGCGTGACCAGGCATACGTTGCCGGTGCGCTCGCCGTTCCCGAAGAGGCACCCCTCGATCCGGTCGGCGCCGGCCAGGACGGCCAGTTCGGCGTCGGCGACCGCGGTGCCCCGGTCGTTGTGGGTGTGCACGGACACGCACACATGCTCACGGTTCGGCAGGTTGCGGCTCATCCACTCGATCTGATCGGCGTAGACGTTCGGGGTCGACCGCTCGACCGTGCACGGCAAGTTGAGGATGATCTCCCGGCCCGGTCCTGGCTGCCAGACCTCCATGACGCCCGCGCAGACGTCGAGGGAGAAGTCGAGCTCGGTGTCCATGAAGATCTCCGGCGAGTACTCGTAGCCGAAGTCGGTGCCTGCCAGGAGTTCCTCGGCGTACTTCATCACGTGGCGGGTGCCCTCCACGGCGAGCGCCTTGCACTCCTCGCGGTCGATCCCGAACACCACCCGGCGGAAGATCGGGGCCGTCGCGTTGTACAGGTGCACGGTGGCCATGTGCGCGCCGCGCAGCGACTGGACGGAGCGTTCGATCAGCTCCTCCCGGGCCTGAGTGAGGACCGAAATCCTGACGTCGGCCGGCACGTACTCGCCTTCGATCAGCTCACGTACGAAGTCGAAGTCGGTCTGGCTCGCGGCCGGGAAGCCGACCTCGATTTCCTTGTAGCCCATCCGCACCAGCAGGTCGAACATCTTGTGCTTCCGGGCCGGGCTCATCGGGTCTATCAGCGCCTGGTTGCCGTCCCGCAGGTCGGTCGACAGCCAGCGCGGGGCCGCCGTGATCGTCTTGCCCGGCCAGGTGCGGTCCGGCAGCTCGACGGCCTTGAACGGGGTGTAACGGTGACAGGGCATGCCGCTCGGCTGCGGTTGTACGGGAGTGACGCGATTGAATACATGATCGTGCTGCATTATTAGCTGCTTCCTCGTATCTGGTAGGCGGTTGCCACGTTAATGGCCAGCGCACACGCCAAGACCCCGCGACGAGGGAGCCGGCCTATCGGCCCCCGCCGCGGCCGCTAAGGAGGAGCAGCTCGCACAACATCGGGTACTACCTTACCAGGCGCACGAGCCTGGCACAGGTTGGCCGGTCGCTAGTCGTGCCCGGCAGACTGCTCGGTCATCGCGACCACACCGACGACCTGCGCCTGGGTCATGCCGAGGTCGACGCCGATCGCCAGCGCGGCGTGCCGCTCGCCTTCTGTGAGCGTCCCGTCGGCCATGGCGATGCGGATCACTTCGGTGAGATACCACTCCCTGGCCTGGATGGTCAGCTGGGCACCCACCTGATTCAGGGCCTCGCGGATCGAGTCGAACGGCATCATGAGGTCGGCGTTCAGCATGGCCTCGTCGTAGCCTGGCGTTCCGGCTCCGATGACCGCCTCGATCGCCCGCTGCCGCGGTGCCGGGCTGGCCGGGTCGCCCGACCTCAGCATGGCCGAGACGGCGGCACGCATGCCGGCGGGCAGCGCCGCCTGCATCTGCGCCGTCGTCGGCTGGCTGAGCACATCCGTCACGTAACGGGCCCGGCAGGTGGTGCACTGGACATGCTCACCGACTGAGTTCAGCGGTATGACCGGGAGGAAGAACAGCGTGAACCACCGGCGTCCGGAACGGTGCCGGTACTCCCGGTCCCCGCCGCAACGCCGGCAGTGGAAGGTGCCCTGGGCGATCGTGCGGTAGAACACGCGCAAGCCAAAGATGATCAGCAACGTGGATCCCCTTCTCACTACCAGCCGGCGCACGCCCTGTCATCGCCCACCGTAGGCGGTGCACGCTGGCCATTTCGGTACAGGTAAACCCATCATGTCGCCGTCGGGCGCCGCGTCGCCCTTCCGATGCTGATCCGAGACCTCATTTTTATGACATAGGCGGATATGGCCACGACCTGCATACACCGGGTGAGACTGGTGGTTGGCCCGGTACTCACGTGGCACCCGGGGAAGACGAGGGCTCAGTCGTAGAAACCCAGGCGACGCAGCTGCTTGGGGTTACGCTGCCAGTCCTTGGCGATCTTGACGCGCAGGTCAAGGTAGACCTTGGTGCCGAGCAGGGCCTCGATCTGGCGGCGGGCCTGGGTGCCGACCTCCTTCAGCCGCGCGCCCTTGGTCCCGATGACGATGGCCTTCTGGCTCGGTCGCTCCACGTAGAGCTCGGCGTGCACGTCGATGAGGTCCTCGCGCCCGGGCCGCGGCCCCATCTCCTCGACCACGACCGCGATCGAGTGCGGCAGCTCATCCCGCACCCCGTGCAGCGCCGCCTCCCTGATCAGCTCCGCGACCATGATCTGCTCAGGCTCGTCGGTCAGCTCGCCGTCCGGGTACAGCGGCACGCCTTCTGGCAGGTGAGAAACGAGCACGTCGGCGAGCACGTCGAGCTGGAAGCCGGCCACGGCGGACACCGGGACCACGTCGGCCCAGTCCCCCAGCTCGCTCACCGCCAGCAACTGCTCCGCGACCCGCTCCGGCGCTACCTCGTCGCACTTGGTCACGATCACCACGACCGGGGTCTTCTTGACGTTCTCGAGCTCCCGCGCGAAAAAGCGGTCGCCCGGGCCGACGGGATCCCCCGCCGGGACGCAGAACCCGATCACGTCGACCTCGGCGAGCGTCGAGCGGACCAGGCTATCCAGGTGCTCGCCGAGCAGCGTCCGGGGCTTGTGCAGACCGGGCGTGTCGACCAGGATCAGCTGCGCGTCCGGGCGGTGCACGATGCCGCGAATCACCCGCCTGGTGGTCTGCGGCCGGTCGCTGGTGATCGCGACCTTGGCGCCGACCAGCGCGTTGGTCAGGGTCGACTTACCGACGTTCGGGCGCCCCGCGAGGCAGGCAAACCCGGATCGGAAGGCGCTGGCCGAACTGGGCGCCGGTGGATGGTTCACCCCTTGATTCTCCCGCATGTCGCCGGGGAGTGGCGCCATCGCCGCCTACGGGGTGAGCGTGGCGCGGATGCTGCCGTCCGGGCGGGCGTGAAAGACGGTCGCGTCCGGGCCGAGGTCGCGGACCACGGCGAGGTCGCCTGGGTCCATGTCGGCGTCGCTGACCAGGGCGGCAGCCTCAAGTTTCTGAGCGCCGCTGGACACCGCCATGGCGACCGCCAGGCGCAGCGCGGACAGCCGCAGCGACGGCAGCGCCACCGCGGCGGCGGTATAGGTCCGGCCGGTCTCGTCGCGGACCGCCGCGCCCTCGGACGCCGCCACCCTCGCCCGCGTCGACCGGGCCAGAGTAATGATCTTGAGATCTTCGGCGTCAGGTGTCACGTCACTCACGCGATAAGTCTACGGGCCGGCGGGTCAACCACGCAGGTCACGATTGCGTGTCCTCGACGCGTTCAACCAGGACCGTTCCGATCTTATTGCGGCGGGCGGTCGGGTTCTCCGCGGTCAGCCGCAGGCCATGAAGGGTTACGGTCGAACCCGCGATCGGGACCCGGCCGAGCTGGTGGGCCAGCAGCCCGGCCACGGTCTCGACGTCGTCAACGCCGAGCGCCACCCCGAAGAGCTCCTCGAGCTCGGTCACGGACAGCCGGGCCGTCACCCGCGCGGAACCGTCAGAAAGCCACTCCACCGGCGGCCGTTCGTTGTCGTACTCGTCGGTGATCTCGCCGACGATCTCCTCGAGGATGTCCTCGATGGTCACCAGCCCGGCGGTCCCGCCGTACTCGTCGATCACGATGGCCACGTGATTGCGCTGGGCCTGCATCTGCCGCAGCAGCTCGTCGACGGGCTTGCTGTCCGGGACGTAGCTGGCCGCGCGGATCACCGTGGTCACCTTCTCGGTCGCATCGGCCCCGGGGTGATCGTGGCTCCACGCCACGATGTCCTTAAGGTACGCGATGCCGACCACGTCGTCCTCGTTCTCGCCGACCACGGGGATCCGTGAGAAACCGCTGCGCAGGGCCAGCGAGAGCGCCTGCTCGACGGTCTTGTCCGACTCGATGAAGACCATGTCGGTGCGGGGCACCATGACTTCCCTGACGATGGTGTCGCCGAGCTCGAAGACCGACCGGACCATCTCACGTTCGCCGGGTTCGATGCCGGTGCTGCGCTCCAGGTAGTCGACAAGCCCGCGCAGCTCGGACCGGGCGACGGGACCCGACGTGCCGTCGTGGTCCACCAGCGGGCGGGCCCGCCGGGTCGGCGGCATGGTGTTACCCACGGCAACCAGCAGGCTCGGCAGCGGGCCAAGCGCCCGGGTCAGCGGAAAGACGAACTTGGCCGCACGCACGGCGGTCCGTTCGGTTCGCGGGCCGACGCGTCCGATTTGCGGGCGCACACCGGTCAGCGCGTACCTCAGCGCGATCACCACGCCGAGCGCGGCCAGCACGGCGCGCCAGTCGTCGCCGAACCAGCGGACGAAGGCCGCCGTGACGAGCACCGCCGCGAAAACCTCGGTCATGGCCCGGAGCAGCAGCAGCACGCTCATGTAGCGGGGCAGATCCGCGGCTACCGCCTGCAGCGGGCCCTTGTGCTCCGGCCGCTCGGCGACGCCGGTAGCTGAGACCAGAGACAGGGCGGCCTCAGCGTTCGCCAGCCACCCCGCCAGCAGGGCCAGCACGGCCGCCGCGACCAGCAGCCACCCCGGGGGAGTCATAGCTCCTTCTGATCCCGCCAGGCCTTGAGCAGCTGGTCCTGCGTGCCGAACATGACGGCGTGCTCGTCCGGTTCGGCGTGGTCATAGCCGAGCAGGTGCAAGATCCCGTGCACGCACAGCAGCTCGAGCTCGTCCTGGGTGCTGTGGCCGGCCTTCTCCGCTTGCTCCGCCGCGACCTGCGGGCACAGCACCACATCCCCCAGCAGCCCAGGGTCACCGCCAGGCTCCGGGTCTCCCGCCCGGCTACCGCCCATGTGCGGCGGCCGGAGCTCATCCATGGGAAAGGCCAGCACGTCGGTCGGTCCCGGCTCGCCCATCCAGCGCTCGTGCAGTTCGGTCATGGTCCGCTCGTCGACGAGCAGCACCGAGAGCTCGGCCAGCGAGTGAATCCCCAGCTGGTCAAGCGCGAACCTGGCGACCGCGGCTAGTCCGGCCTCGTCCACGTCGATGCCCGCCTCATTGGCGATATCGATGCTCATCCCCGTGCTAGCTGCCCTTCCGCCTGTTCGCTCTCCCCGTGGCGTTCGGCGTCGCACTGAACTGCCTTTCGGCCGCGTCGTGCCGCTCGTACGCATCGACGATCTTGCCCACCAGGCGATGCCTGACCACATCGTGACTGGTCAGCCTGGCGAAGTGGATGTCCTCGATGCCGTCTAGGATGTCCTGGACGACGCGCAGCCCGCTGACCTGGCCGGATGGCAGGTCGACCTGGGTGACGTCGCCGGTCACCACCATCTGGGAGCCGAACCCGAGCCGGGTCAGGAACATCTTCATCTGCTCGGCCGAGGTGTTCTGCGCCTCATCCAGGATGATGAACGAGTCATTCAGGGTGTTGTGGGTGAGCAGGAAGTCCTCGGTCGTGTAGAGGGAGTCAGCGGCCGCGACCGAAATGCAGACGGCCTCCGCGGTACCGGCCGGCTCGATGCTGTCGATGAAGCGCATCGGGCGCCCGCCGCCGCCCGCAGCGCGATAGCTCTCGGCCTTCCGGGTGAGCTGGAACGGCTCGACTCCGGCGGGCAGCCGGATGTCGATGATGTACGCGTCGTGGCGGTGCGGAACGGGTTTTCCGTTCGCAAGTCCCGGGGCGCGCCCGACGGCGGGGCGGACCCGGTGATAGGCGATACCACCCAATGATCGGACCAGGAAGATCACATCATCGCGCAGTTGCGGCGAGGTGGTCGTGTACTGGACGCGGCAGGTCCGGTCCCGCTGCCTGACCGGGCCGCCGTCGGTGTCGAGCAGGCCCTGCAAGACAGCCAGCCGGACCTTCGCCGAGTTGTACAGGTACAGATCGGGCACGAATTTGGTGGCCGACCGGGTGCCATGCAAGCCGAGCAGCCGGGTAACCCGGGTCACTGGGTTCTCCAGGGTGATGACGTCCCCCGGCGAGGTCACCCGGTTCAAGATATAGTCGAGGCCCTGTTTGGGCCGGATCTCGGTACCCGGCAGCCGCCGCCGCAGCTCCCAGGCGAGCTCCGGGTCGCCTGTCGCAAAGCTCGGGGTGGTCGCTCCGGTCCGGCAGCCGTCACCGAGCAGCAGGCCGAGCGCGTACGGTTCCGTCGGCACTTGCCGGTACGGGAAGCACACGGGCGCACTGTGCAAGGGAAGCTCGTACCGGTGAGAGTGGGCAGCCCGCAGGCTGCCGATCATCTCGCGGGCCGTCAGGACCCGGTGCGGCTTGCCGCGGCGGCGGTCGTCGGGAGTGGTCACGGCCCACAGGTGGTCACCCGAGCAGAGGGTGGAGGCACCGTCCTGGCCGGTGACCCGGTAGATCTCCTTCTCCCCCTGCGGATACACGCCGATCACCGGGGTCGGCTCACCGTTCGACCCGATAACCAGGTCACCCACGGTCAGGGAGCCGATGGGCCGGAAGCCGTCGGGCGTCAGCACCGGAGTGGCAACAGGTTGCGACCGTCCACGCATAAATGCCAGCGGGGCGATCTCGATAGTGCCCGCGGTCATCAGCTTGGGGATGACGTCGGGGTCGAGCATGTCGTGCAGCGCGTCGTAGAGGGGGCGCAGGTAGGGGTCGATCTTCTCGTACAGCGTGCCCGGCAGGAAGCCGAGCCGCTCCCCCGCCTCCACCGCGGGCCGGGTCAAGATGATCCGGTTGACCTGCTTGGCCTGCAGCGCCTTGACCGCCTTGGCCATGGCCAGGTAGGTCTTGCCGGTGCCCGCCGGGCCGATGGCGAACACGATCGTGTGCTCGTCGATGGCGTCGGCGTACCGCTTCTGGTTGAGGGTCTTGGGCCGGATGG
>Ga0302325_10027676_pt1 | contig 11749 bp, 9 predicted proteins | sample Palsa_T0_2_FD_201948 | JGI IMG/M metagenome (GOLD analysis project Ga0302325, IMG submission 201948) | Peat permafrost microbial communities from Stordalen Mire near Abisko, Sweden - Palsa_T0_2 | ecosystem: Environmental > Terrestrial > Soil > Palsa > Peat permafrost | place: Sweden: Abisko... | reverse complement strand
GGCATCTGACCTCCCACTATGCCCGCACTGCCCTGGAGCTTCAGAATGAGATAGCTCTCATCCGGATCTCCGGGCATGACCCTCAGCAGACTCGGCACTTCCGCGCTGGGTACGCCAACGAGCAGGCTGTAGCTGTCGGCCGCATCCAGCCGCAGTCCCTCGGGCGCGCTTGCGCCGATGTGACAGTGTGTGCAGATGGGCGTGAATACATTGTCCTGGATCGATTGCAGTTCGGCGCTTAGCTGATCATTGGAGCCGCTGCCTGTGGCGCCCACGGGCTGCCCGTTCTGATCCAGGCCCGCCCCGTTACCCGCGCAGCCGGCGCACGCGAGGGTCGCAAGCAGTAGCAGCTCCGGTGGTCGTCCGCTCCACAGCATTCCAATAGCTCGCGCGCTGAGAAATCTGCGAGTAAGTACCCGCGCCGCAAATCACGGTTTCCATGATGCAAAAAAATACTTGCGGCGAAGCACGCGCACGGAAATCATTCGAGCGCGGGGCTGACTCAAAATGGCCGCGCGTCTTGAACGCCACAGCACACCCCATGCGGACAAGAAACGCGCCGGGGCTAGCCACGAAGTTTTGGACTACGAGTTGCGACCCAACTCCTTTCAGAGTTGACCGTCAAGGTCAAATTCGCAATTCGAGCATCCGCGAATGTCTGCGCCATCAGCTGCGCGCAGCTGACGTAACCACACAACGATCTATCAGCGACGACCGGCAAATTGGCTTGAAACTCTCAGCCGTGATTTGACGAGGCAGTACCGCTACTTAACCGAACGCCTTTCGCGCGTCATAAGTCGCGCGCACTCCCGGAGCTGCGCAATTTGCCAATCTGAGCCCCATCTGTTAAGTAGCTTCAGAGCTACGCGATTCATTGTCGGGCTGAGGTTTCGGCTACAATCACTTTCGAATTGCGAATAAAAACAATGTCTACGCAGGGGCGAACAACAAGCAAGGCTTTGTTGAGCATCAAAGACCCAAGCTTTCGGGCGGGCACCTTATTGGCCCGAAATCAATGTTCGCGCGCCGTGTGGCATGTGGTCTTATTTGCAGCGTTGGCTTCCTGCGGCGGAACTTCGACGACTTCAGAATCCGGGTGGGCGCCCGTTTGGGGAGCCGCGGACGAGTTGCGCGAGCCCCGGGTTTTCTCTTCGGTCGACGGTGTCCTTGATCTGCTCGTGATCGCCAAACCCGCGGTCATTGCTCAATTCGCGCCGTATCAGCCGACAGGCTGGGTCTATGAGATCTGCCCGCGACCGACGGACGGTACTACTCAATGCCCCGCCACCACCGCAACGGACAATCTCTACGGGGGCAGCCGATTGCAGTTCAATCCAGGCGATTTGCTGAAGATTCGGCTCGTCAATCAGTTGCCACCGTTCGCCAACACGGGGTACGCGCGCCCGCCCGGGGAAACCTTTCTTACTCTCAATCCCACCAACCTGCATTTTCACGGAATGCTGGTGTCGCCCAGATATGCGACCGCCGATGACCCGACGTGGGGCGACAATGTGTTCGTCTACAACTTCAATTCCGCAAATGGCCGCCCTGCGCTCGACTCGAACCTGCACGGCACAGCGGTCTACGATGTGGTCGACTACAGCGTTCAGGTCCCGTCCAGCCACCCGGCGGGGTTCTACTGGTTTCATCCTCACGTCCACGGCATTTTTCAGGACCAAGTCGCCGCAGGATTGTCCGGCATTCTGACGGTAGGGCAACTCGCCGATTACGCCTGCGCCGGCACGCAATGCGGAGCGAATGATTCGGTGCCTCTGCCTGTTCGGCACCTCATCCTTAAGGATGCCGAGGTACTCAAAGACGGCACGCTCTTGACCCAGACCATGTCGAATTTCTGCAACGGGGCGCCGGACGCATCCAGACAGGGCGGGTGTGCCGGCGTGAGTCAACCCTCTCCCACATCTGACGGGGAATATCCGGACTTTGGCGGCGGCCGCTGGTTCTTCACTGTCAATGGTCAGCAGTACCCGACGATCACAGTTGACGGAACTGCCGGACAAGTCTGGCGCATTCTGAACTCATCGGGCAGCGCTACCTACAGCTTGAATGTTTGGGACCCTCTTTCGCAGCGCGAAATGTTGATGCGCGTGGTATCAATTGACGGCGTGACCATAGACGTCGCGGCGGGAACGGACGCGACGCTGCTGGCCCAGCAGGCGGGTAATCGATTCGGGCCCCTGCCATGTCCCGGGACTGATGGCCTGCCGAGCGACGGCGTGTGCACAAGCACACTGTATCTCATGCCTTCGTCCCGGGCCGAAGTCTGGGTTGCCTATCGTGACGCGAACGGAGTGGTGAGTGCACCGCCGCCCGGCGCCGCTGCGGTGCTGCGCACGAGCGGTGCTCAAACCGGTCCGCAGGGCGATACCTGGCCGGCGATCGATCTGGCTGCCGTAGAGTTTGCGCCGAGCGGCGGATCTCGAAAGGCGCTGGTCGTGAAGAGGCAGGCACCGCGCGCGGCGACCTTGCAGCGCATCTCCGCCAATATGAAGGCAGCAAACTCGGATGTGCCCAGTGATCCGACCTGCACGGCTCTTGCGCCCGGGCACCAGCGCAGAATTTTTCTCAATATGACGTCAACCGCGCCATATTTCTTAGGCCTCGGCTACGAGGAGGTCGACGAAGCCGGCACTCCGGTCCCGGGCACGTTCCGCGACGTGGCCCCCTTTGATCCCACGACGCCCACGGTGTGCCTGCCGTTGGCTCCCGGAAACCTGCCCGTCACCGAGCGCTGGGAACTGGTCAACCTGTCGGGATCGGACCACAACTTCCATATTCATCAGGCCCATTTTTCGGTCGTATCCGAATCGGAGGTCGCCGACACCGGCGTTCCCGAACAGCTGTCCTCCGGTCAGGCCGTGATGATGGACAGCTTGCCGCTGCTTCATGCAGACGGCGTGTGCGCTTCGGTGAGCGCCTGGCGCAGCGGCGCATGCACGACTCGCCCGGCGACGATCCAGATCTCCTTCGAAGTCGCCGGAGACTTCGTCTACCACTGCCATATTGCTGAACACGAGGATGCCGGCATGATGGCGGTGATCCGCGTTCGCTCCGCTGCAGGTGATGCAAGCTCTGAGGTCATGCCTCGCCTGCTTTCCGCCCTGGGCATCACAGGCGGTGACCCTCGGCAGCCGCTGACGCCTCGGATCGGCGGCCTGATGTGCCGCGCGCCGCGTCCCCCGCACTTCTTGGGCTCGACAATCGGAGCCGCTCCGTAGACCTGCTCGCCGCGGCGCACACCCGGCCCCGGGATAAGAGCCGCGGGCCTTGAACCATCTGCGAACGGCGGAGCACTCACCATCCTAGAAGTGAAGAGCCGGATCTGACCGCGCCCCCTCGCGGGACGCCCCGGCCTCGCCCCTCGTGAAGGCAGCACTACCCGGAGCGGCTCCCTAAAAGGGGCGAATCTGCGGGTGGACACGGTATGATGACCAGGGGATGCAAGCTGCCTGAGTGCCGCGTGAAATCGTATGAATTTACCTGTCCGACGTTCGAAGCCATGCGCGTCGTGGTCGGCCCGCGACATCCCGGAGCCGCGTCGTGAGTGTACGACGCGGGGACGCCTGATCTCGTCGGTGCGCGCCGGGTAAGCCACCTTGTCTGCAATGCCACTGCAGTTCGCTCCGCGGCTCGAACGTTTGCCGCTTGCCACGCTGTACCTCACGGAGCGCTGCAACTCACGTTGCGTCACCTGCGATTACTGGCGCCACGGCCGCGCGGACTTGAACCTCGAGTCGGTCACGCGGCTCCTGTCGAGTTTCGCCCGCCTGCAAACGCGGATAATTTTGCTGTCCGGCGGTGAGCCGCTGCTGAATCCCGAATGGGGAGCGATCGCCGAGCTGCTGAAGGCGAGCGGGTTACAGCTGTGGTTGCTGACCTCGGGCTTGTCGCTCGCCAAGCATGCGCGCCGCGCCGGGCAGCTGTTTGATGCCATCACCGTGTCGCTGGACGGCACGAATCGCGAGACCTACGCCGCCATTCGCGGCTTGGACGCATTTGAGAACGTGTGTGCGGGGATCCGGGCGGCCGCCGCGACGGCGGTCCCGGTCAGCGTGCGCGTTACACTGCAGCGCGCCAACTATCGGCAGCTTCCCGGATTCGTCGAACTCGCGCGACAACTGGGGGCCCGGCAGGTCTCGTTTCTCGCAGTTGATGTCGCAAACCCGCATGCGTTTGGCCGGGCCGATGACTTCAGCTCCGATCTCGCCCTGCAACCGCAAGACCTGCCCGTGCTTGAGCAGATCCTGCGTGCGATGGAGAGCGATTACGCCGACGCGTTCCGCTCAGGATTCATCGCGGAGAGCCCACGCAGGCTGCGGCACATTCTGCAGTACTTTTCCGCCGTTTGCGGAAGAGCTGCCTATCCGCCAGTACGCTGCAACGCCCCGGAGTTCTCCGCCGTGATTGGCGCGCAGGGCCGTGTCAGCCCCTGTTTCTTCATTTCCGGACCCACCGATGCCATCTGGCGGGATCATCTCGAGGACGTCCTGAACGATGACCCGATGGTGGCGTTACGCCAAAATATTCGCGCGGGAGCTCGTCGCGAATGCACAACATGCGTCTGCTCAATGTGGCGTGAGCCGGGCAGTCGCGTCTCCGATTTCCTGTCGCACGAGACCGAACATGCTTGATATCACGCACGCAGAGAGCGTGTTGTCTGCGCGGAGGTTAATGCGTCCCGCACGATTCGGGTTTGTCGGCGCACTCCTCGGCAAGGCATTGGCAATCGGCTACAAGCTCACGGGGAAGGACGTATACGACAATTTCCTTCTTGAGAGGGTGCTCGGTGTGCCCTTTCTTGTCACGCCGAGCGTGTTCAATCCGAAATCAACGCGCAGCGGAGCGTTCTTCGCGTCGCGGCTTGATTTGGCGCTCGTGGGAAGCGGCGCAGAAGTACTCGACATGGGCACGGGCTCGGGAGTGTGCGCGGTGTTTGCCGCCCGTCACGCGCGCCGCGTCGTCGCGGTGGATATCAACGCGGCCGCCGTTCGCTGCGCCGGCATCAACGTGCTCCTGAATCATCTGGAGGACAAGATCGACTTGCGGCACGGCGATCTGTTCGCCCCCGTGGGGACAGAGCGCTTCGACCTCATACTCTTCAACCCGCCGTTTCTGCGCGGGACGCCGCGCGATGACCGCGATCGCGCGTGGCGCGCGAGTGACGTCGCGGAGCGCTTTGCGGCGGGCCTCGGCGCTCACCTGAAGCCTGGGGGATCCGCACTCGTGGTGTTGTCGAGCTTTGGTGATGCGGCGGCTTTTCTCGATGAGTTTTGCAGGCATGATTTTGCAATTTCAATGTTGGCCGAGCGCCACTTTGTCAATGAGAGGTTGGCGATTTTCCGCATCACACCACCGAGTACGCGGAGGGCGCCATGATCGCTGCACCGACTGCAGGGGTTGGCGCTGTGGCGCCTGCGTCAACGAAGGACCGCCGGCTCAAGATCGTGCTCTATAATCCGCAGGCGGTCTTTTTCACAATGCCGCTCGCTCTGCTCGCCATCGGCTCCGAGCTCGACCCGGAGGTCTACGAGGTCGTGACGATCGACGGCCGTCTGGATCCGGACGCGGAAAACACCGTTCTGTCGCACATCGATTCGGCGTTGTGTCTGGGAGTGACAGTACTCACGGGGGCCCCGATCTCTGACGCACTACAAATATCGCGCGCAGCCAAGCGGGCGCGGCCGGATGTGCCGGTCGTATGGGGCGGTTGGCACCCATCGATGTTCGCGCGTGAGTGCTTGCTCGAGCATTGCGTTGACGTTTCCGTGCGTGGTCAGGGCGAAGAGACCTTTGCAGAAATCGTCCGTCGTCTCGCCGAAGGCCGCACGCTGGACGGCTGTGCCGGGTGTACCGTGCGGCTCGCCGACGGAACCATCCACGAGAATCCGTCGCGGCCATTGGCGTCGGTCGACAAATTCCGCGCGCACGACTATGGGCTGATTCCGGTCGAGCGCTATTTCGAGCTCAAAGGCAAGCGGCAGATCGACTACATCTCATCGCAGGGATGCAACTTCCGGTGCGCATTCTGCTCGGACCCGTTCGTCTATGGCCGCAAGTGGGTCGGGCTCGAGCCGACGCGGATGGCGCTGCACTTGAAGGAGCTGTGGGACCGGTACCATTTCGATGACGTCAACTTCCAGGACGAGACGTTCTTCACGCAGCGCGACCGTGTCCAGGCGCTGGCAGACCGCATCATCGAATCCGGCATGAAGATTACGTGGGCGGCGACGATGCGGGCTGACCAGGGGGTTCGCATGCCGGAGGAGGTCTGGGCGCGATGCAAGGAGTCTGGATTGCGCCGGCTCCTGGTCGGCGTTGAGTCCGGTTCCAATGAGATGCTGAAGCGCATCCGCAAGGACATCAAGATTGAACAGGTGTTTCACACCGCTGCCATGATGCTCAAGTACGAAATCGCCGGTCATTTTCCCTTTATCGTCGGTTTCCCCGACGAAAGTGACGCAAGCATCCAGGCAACGCTTGATTGTGCGAAGAAACTGCGCTCGTTGAGTCCGGATTTCCTCACTCCCATCTTCTATTTCAAGCCCTACCCCGGGAGCGAACTTGTCATCGAAGCCGTGGCCCGCGGCTTTCGGCTGCCGCAGACACTCGAGGCGTGGGCGCAGTTTGACTACGTCGCAGGAGAGCCGGGCCCCTGGGTCTCGCCTGAGAAGTTCAAGCTCATCGAGCGCTTTAAGTTTTTTCACGAGCTGGCGTGGAAGCGGGTGTCTCCTGCCAAGAAAATCCTGCAGCGGCTCGCGCGCTATCGCTGCACCCAGGACGAGTACCGTTGGCCTGTTGAGATGCTGCTGACACGCTGGGTTCTCCCCGCGCAGAGGCTGTCATGATCGCAGCGCAGCGGATTCTGCTCGTCAATCCGACGATCACGTCGCGCCCCCATGCGCGATTCCCGCTCGCGATCCTGAGCCTGTCCGCAGCGCTTGAGGGCAAGTACCCGTCGACCATCCTGGACGGCAACATCGATCGCGATTTTATCGCCACAGCGTTGCGCGCTGTTGATGACGGGCCCGTCGGCGCCGTAGGCGTGACGGTCATGGGGGGGCCGCAGCTCACCTCGGCTATCGCGGTCTCAAAGGCCATCCGCGCGCAAAGGCCGTCGGTGCCCATCATCTGGGGCGGCGCTTTCCCGACCGTCCGTCCGGATGCGGCGGTGGCTGCGCCGTACGTCGACTACGCCGTGAGGGGTCAGGGCGAAAGCACGATTATCGAGCTTCTGGATGCACTCTCAAGCCGCGAGCATCAGAGGCTGGAGTCGATTCGCGGGCTCTCCTGGCGCCGCGATGGCGAGACTGTGCATAACAAGGACCGCGTGTTCTCCGCTGCCAGCCTCGCCACCATGCTCCCCTACCACAATCTGGAGAATCCGCGGCAGTATCTGCCCGCGACTTATCTCGGCAAGCGCACCGCCGGTTATCAGGCGGCGCTCGGTTGCCGGTTCCGCTGCACATTCTGCGGAGTCGCAACGATGTTTCGCGGCAAAATGGCGTTGCCGCCCGCGCAGCGGCTCGAACAGGATCTTGGGTTTTTTCGCGACCACCTCGGCGCGGACTCGATCCAGTTCTACGATCACAACTTTTTCGATCGCGAAGTGGACATGGTGCCGCTTCTCGAAGTGATGGCCAATTTTCAAATGCCCTGGTGGTGCTTCGCACGCTCCGACGCTCTGGCGAATCTATCGGAGCGCTCCTGGGCGCTCGTCAAAAAGAGCCGCCTGCGCATGGCATACATCGGCGCGGAGTCGCCGAGCGACTGGCTGCTGCACGACATCCGCAAAGGCACTCGTTCCGACCAGACGATGGTGGCGATAGAACAATGCCGCAGCCACGGCGTGGTGCCGGAGTTGTCTTTTATGTTGGCGCCGCCGCAGGACCCCGAGGGTGAGACGGAGAAAACCTTCGAGTTCATCCGCCTGATCAAGCGGCTGCATCCCCCCACAGAGGTCATGATTTACGTCTATACGCCGTTGCCGCGGTACCAGGATGTGACGGACGCGGCTCATGCACGCACGGCGGCCGAGTTTCGCGATTGCGCAGGCCGACCGATTGTGTTTCCGCGCACCGCAGATGAATGGGCTCAGCCGCAATGGCTCGCCTACTGGTGCCACAAGGATGCACCTTGGCTCTCCGCGCGCCTGCGGCGGCGCATCGTCGACTTCACGACCGTACTGGGATGCCGATTCCCGACCATCATGGACATCAGCGCTTCTTCGTGGGGTAAATCCACCCTGCGGACGCTCGCGTCATGGCGCTATCGATACCAAAAATACGACCACCCGTGGGAGCTGCGCGTTTCCAGAAAACTTGTCCGTCATTGGGACCCGCGTGTCATGAGCCTGTGACGATCATGCCGCGCCCGCTGCTGCACGTCGTCCAGATCAGCTTCTTCAACGACCCCGCAGGTCGCGCGCCCGCGCAGCTTCTGGAGGCGTGGCCGTCTCTCGTCGACGTCGCCGACGCCGCCTTGCAGGCCGGCGTTCGCGTATCGGTCGTCCAGGCATGCCTACATCCGCAGCAAGTCGAGCACCATGGCGTGCGCTATTACTTCCTGCCGTTCGGTCACACTGCGCCGGCGCGCGGACACAGCAGCCCCCTCTGCGAATTGCTGCGCACGCTCGCCCCAGATGTTCTGCATGTGCACGGCCTCGGCTTTCCCCGGGACGTGCTCGCGCTGGCCGCAATGCTTCCGAACGTCCCCATCGTCCTGCAGGATCATGCGAACCGGGTACCGCGACCATGGCGGCGCGGAGCGTGGCGGCGCGGCATGGCGGTCGCGGCGGGCATCGCGTTTTGCGCAATCGAGCAGGCGCAGCCATTTGTAGAAGCCCGCCTGGTTGACTCGAAAACGCACCTCTATGCCATTCCTGAATCCACGAGTCGATTTACGCTTGCCGATCAGGAGGACGCGCGCCGCGCGACCAACGTCAGCGGTGACCCCGCTGTACTGTGGGTTGGGCACCTGGACGTCAACAAAGACCCGCTCACGGTTCTGGCCGGGATCAGTGACGCGGCGCGATTGCGGCCGCGGTTGCAGCTGTATTGCTGCTTCGGCGTGGCGCCGCTCCTGCGCGAAGTTCAGGATCGTATCGCAGCGGATTCGCTGCTCCGCGACCGGGTGCATCTCCTAGGGCGAGTACCGCACGAGAGAATTGAGCAACTGATGCGGGCGGCCGATGTATTCGTGCTCGGCAGCCATCGCGAGGGCAGCGGTTTCTCTCTCATCGAGGCGCTCGCCTGCGGATTGCCCCCGGTTGTCACAGATATCCCCTCTTTTCGTGCCCTTACGGGAGCTGGGGCGGTGGGGATGCTGTGGCCGTGTGACAATCCGCACGCGCTATGCGCGGCGTTACTGTCGGTCACGGCGCGGCTGGGCCCCGCGATGCGTGCCGCGGTGCGCGCGCACTTCGAGAGTGAATTGTCGTTTGCAGCACTGGGTTTGAAACTTGCCGCGATGTATCACGACTTGGTCGAGCGCACGCCGAGCGCCGCGGTTTCTGCGCGCCATGCGCAGCACAGCGCGCCGCTGCGGGCGTCCTGAGGAAGAGCTGGCATGTCGCCGGCAGTGTCGATCATCCTGCCCACCTTCGATCGCCTGGCGTTCCTGCCGGCCGCGATTGCATCGGCATTCGCACAGACCTTCACGGACTGGGAATTGATTGTCGCGGACGATGGCTCGAGCGCCGACACGAGAGCCTACCTGAAGACACTTGATGATCCGCCGCGCGTCAGAGTCATCTGGCTATCGCACAGCGGCAGGCCTTCGGTAGTGCGCAATGCCGCGCTGCGCGCAGCGCAGGGTGAGTTTGTCGCTTTTCTGGACTCCGACGATATCTGGCTGCCGAAGAAGCTCGAAACCCAGATTGCATCGCTGCGGCGTCATGCGCAGCGCAAATGGAGTTACACGCGGTTTGATCTCGTAGGCGCAGCCGGCAACCCGAGCGCCTCGGCCGCCGAGAGAAACTGGCCGGCGCCGAGTGGCTGGATCCTGGAGAAACTGCTGACAGGGGGAACCGTCATCGCTCTACCGAGCGTCGTAGTATCAAGGCAGCTCCTGCAGGCGCTCGGGGCGTTCGACGAGGAACTGGTCATGAGCGAAGACGACGAGCTGTGGCTGCGGTTGGCGGCGCACAGTGAAATCGACGGCATCGACGAACCGCTCACGCATGTCCGGCGCCACGGGGAGCACTCAGGAAGCGACATCATCGCCTGGCAGGATCGCAGGCGGCTATTTGAGAAAGCATTGCGTGCCAACTACGGCGCTCGCGTTGATGCCATATTGCGCAAGCTGCGCGCCGATACTTCCGTGGGACTAGCGAGAAGCCACGCCGTCTCGGGAAACCGCCTCCGCGCTCTGTCTACCCTTGCCTCGAGCGCACGGTGCGACTGGCGCTATCCGCATTGGTGGCTCGGCGCCCTGACGACGACGCTGCGGGCATTTGCACCGCCGGTGCTGCGCAGAGTGGTTCGCAGGTATCGAAGCCTCCGCCGCGTTCAAGGGCCATCGCAGGCGTGACTGCATGACAGCGCCTGCCGTGACAACGCCGCTCGTCTCAGTCGTTCTGCCGACGTTCAATCGCTTGAAATTTGTGCGGCCGGCAATCGAATCCGTATTCGCGCAAACCTTTCAGGATTGGGAGCTGATCATCGCCGACGACGCCTCGGATGAGGACACCCGGGCGTACTTGAAGTCGCTCGAGATCGAGCCGCGTGTGAGAGTCATTTTGCTGCCGCATTCGGGCAATCCCGCCGCGGTGCGCAATGCCGCCGTGCACGCGGCTCGCGGCAAGTACGTCGCTTTCCTGGATTCCGATGACCAGTGGATGCCGCTCAAGCTCGAACGACAGATCGCGGGATTGCAAGCTCGCGGCGTCTGTCGCTGGAGCTACACGGGGTACGTGTGCATTGATGCGACCGGTGAGTTGCGAACAGATGCTGCGACGCATGGATGGATCCCGCATCGGGGCGCGATCCTGGAACAGCTGCTCGCGCATGCAGTAGCAATCGCGGCTAGACCGGTGGCGCCTTCAATCACCTCATACGCGTTGCCTTCGGTGTCCACCTCCTGCACGTGGAGGTGGAGACCACGAACTGCATCGGTTCGAATCAGAAGCTCTATCCGGAAGTGAAGGCGCTCATCGAGAGCCTTGGTTTTATCCAGTTGGCAACCGATCAGCCTGCCGGCGACATTCAGTTCAACGCACTGTTCATTCGCAGCGATCTAGCTGCCGGCATGCGATTTAAGGTGCGCGCGTGGCTCGCGCGCGCGCGTCTGCGCCGCCTGGCTGCCAACACGCTGCGCAAAGTGTGTCCCGCGCTTGCCTATCGCTATCGGGACCGGCAAATTCGGCTGTCCTCAATAGTCGGCAGGCGCCACTGAGCTCACGTTGGTCCCATGCCAAACGCAGAGTCGTCCGCACGCGGTGCAGTGTGCTCTTCAGTGGATGCCGCGCAGACAACCCTCGAGAGTACTCGACACGTAGCGCGCCCCCGTTGCGGACAGGTGATTGCCGTCGTAATACAACGACCTGCCGGCTACCTGCAGTGCGCAAGTTTCGGTGGGGCACAATACGTCCTTCGGGTCAACGGTGACTAGAATTCCGCGTTCCTGAAGCTTGCGCAGGTCACGTTCCACGCTGCGCGATTCCTCGAGCGCGTCCGTTCGCCTCACCGTGAGGAAGTCCGCGCTGATGCCGCGGCGGTGCGCCATTGCAAGTGCA
>Ga0302325_10027672_pt1 | contig 11750 bp, 11 predicted proteins | sample Palsa_T0_2_FD_201948 | JGI IMG/M metagenome (GOLD analysis project Ga0302325, IMG submission 201948) | Peat permafrost microbial communities from Stordalen Mire near Abisko, Sweden - Palsa_T0_2 | ecosystem: Environmental > Terrestrial > Soil > Palsa > Peat permafrost | place: Sweden: Abisko... | reverse complement strand
TTGCAATCACATGTCCTTCGTGGACGTAGCCCTGCTCGTCGCATCCACCGACCGCCCCATCCGCTTCCTCATGTACCAGGGCATCTACGACATGAAAGTAGTCAAGCCCTTCGCCAAAATGGTGCGAGCCATCCCCATCTCCAGCGAACTCCATCCCCGCGAGATGATCCGCTCCCTGCACGTCGCCAGCGAAGCCCTGCGCAACGACGAAATCGTCTGCATCTTCGCCGAAGGCCAGATCACCCGCACTGGCCAGTTGCTTCCCTTCCGTCGCGGCCTCGAACGCATCGTGAAAAACGTCGAAGTCCCGATCATCCCTGTCAACCTCGACGGCGTCTGGGGCAGTATCTTCAGCTTCGAGCGCGGCCGCTTCCTCTGGAAGATGCCGCGCCGCATTCCCTATCCAGTCACCGTCAGCTTCGGCCACGCCATGCCCTCGTCATCGACCGCAATCGAAGTTCGCGCCGCCGTTCAGGAACTCCATGCAAGCGCCTTCGAACGCCGCAAGCAAGGCATGAAGACCCTCGATCGCGCCTTCGTCCACACGGCACGCCGTCATCCTATGCGCTTCATGATGGCCGACGGCAAATACCCACAAGTCACCTTCGGCTCCGCGCTCACCAAGACCATCTTCATCGCCCGCAGGCTTCGCAGCCAGATCGGCCGCGAGCCCATGGTTGGCATGCTTCTGCCGCCCTCGGTAGGTGCAGCGCTGACAAATTACGCGCTCCAACTGCTCGGCCGCGTGCCCGTCAATCTCAACTACACCTCCTCCAGCGAAGTCATCGCCGCCTGCGCAGCCCAATGCAACATCGACGTCGTAATCACCTCCAAAGCTTTCGTCGAGCGCTTTCCCAACCTCGCCATCCCCGGCCGGACGCTTTTCCTGGAAGACGCACTGGCCACTCCGCGCCTTAGCGAAAAACTGCCCGTCCTCATGCTGGCTTGGCTCATGCCCGCAGCTCTCTTGAGGCGAGCCTTAGGCGCGCTCCGCACCCAATCCACAAGCGAAAACAGCATCGACAATTCGCCCGTCGATCAACTGGCGACCGTCATCTTTTCGAGCGGCAGCACCGGCGATCCCAAAGGCGTCATGCTGACCCATTTCAATCTGATGTCCAACATCCAACAGGTCTTGCAGGTCTTCATGCTCGACGGCCACGACAAGATCCTCGGCATCCTGCCCTTCTTCCACTCCTTCGGTTTCATGGCCGCCCTCTGGATGCCCGCAGTCAACGGCGTAGGCGTCGTCTACCACCCCAACCCGCTCGACGCGCAAGTGATCGGCGAACTCGTCCAAAAGTACAAAGTCACCTTCCTCATCGCCACGCCCACGTTCCTGCAGGCCTACATGCGCCGCTGCACGCCCGAAAGCTTCGGCTCCCTGCAATACGTCCTCGTAGGCGCCGAAAAGCTTCCCGAGCGCGTGGCCCTGGCCTTCGAAGACACCTTCGGCATCCGCCCCCTTGAGGGCTACGGCTGCACCGAATGCTCGCCCGTGGTAACCGTGAACGGCCGCGACTTCCGCGCGCCGGGCTATCGCCAGGTAGCCGCAAGACGCGGCAAAATCGGCCATCCCTTGCCCGGAGTCTCCGTAAAAATAGTCGACATCGAGACCGGCGAACCCGTCGCGCCCGGAACAGCCGGAATGCTGCTCGTCAAAGGCCCCAACGTAATGAAAGGCTACCTCGGTAAACCGGAAAAAACCGCCGAAGTCCTGAAAAACGGCTGGTACACCACTGGCGATGTAGCGCTCATGGAAGAAGACGGCTTCCTCACCATCACCGACCGCCTCTCGCGCTTCAGCAAGATCGGCGGCGAGATGGTGCCCCACATAAAAATCGAAGATAAGCTCCATGAATTGGCAGAGGTCACCGAGCAGGTCTTCGCCGTAACCGCCCTGCCCGACGAGAAAAAGGGCGAGCGCATCGTAGTCCTCTCAACCTTATCGCCAGAGAAACGAACGCTCGTCCTCGAAAAGCTCCCCCAGTGCGATCTCCCCGCACTCTGGAAGCCTAAGGCGAACCACTTCTTCCACGTCGACGCGCTGCCCCTGCTAGGCACAGGCAAGATGGACCTGCGCGGAGTCAAGACCCTCGCCGCATCCCTAGCCCAAGGCACAGAGGCTTGAGATACACCCATCGGCTTGCTCCGCGGGCGCAGAAACTAGGGCCGATCAACGGGCCTGGCTACGGGTTTGGCGGCGATAGGAGAGCCGCAAAGTACGGATTCAGCATCCGGCCATTCGGGTCCGCGGCCCGCACCGCCGCGGAGAACTGCAGCCACCGTTGCCCATAGGCCGCCTCAACATGTTGCCGCTGAACCAGTGGGCTCTGATTCAGCAAAGGAATGCCATGATTCTGAAACGCAAAATCGTTGAACGCGCTGAGAAACGCAAGCCACGCAGTATTGTCGGTGCTGGCATGAATGGGATCGAGCGAGAAAATCTCCTCGTCATACGTGTAGGACAATAGCGAACTCGTATCGAGGTGAATGTGGTAAGCGCCCAGCGGCATATTGCAGCGGAAGCCCGTCGTCTTGAAGTACTGGTCGGCGAAGTCGAGGTAGGCGCGCAAAGTGGCCAGCCATGCAGAGCGCGGAAACGCCCAGAAGGTGAAGGCATATTTCGCAAAGTCAGGGGTATTGTCGTAATTGATGATCTTGTCGGGAGCCAGAATCGTAATGCCTCCCAGCAGATGAAGGGTTGAATAGAGCAGCTTGGCCGCGTCGAAATCCCCTTGCTGAAGCGCATTGCGGAGTGCAGGGTCCTTGGCAAACCGGTCGATCAGTTGGCCAATAAAAGCGCCCTCGAAGTCCCAAAGCGTGCGGCGAATGTCCGCCAGAAGCGTCGACAGAATTCCCGTCTCGGTAACCCGATGCCGCTGCTGAAAGATCGAAGTACGGCCCACCGTCCAGCAGACCAATCCGTCGGAGTTGTCCAGCAGATTGTCTACCTCGTCCTGGGTGAGCTCATCCACCGGGCGGGGCAAATAAGTGAAGTGAAGAACCTCAACCGGCTTGATGCGCAGCGTAACTTCATAAATCACGCCGCAAAGGCCGTAACTCGATCGCATGGTGTGCAACAGGTCCCGGTTGCCCTGTTCGGATGCCTCCGCCAGATCGCCCGCCGGAGTAACCCACCTCATGCCAACCACATAGGAGCAGACCTGGCCGAACTCGATTCCATCGAGACCGTCCTTGCTATGGCAACAGGCCGCCGAACCCAGCGTCATATTGCCGATCTCAATATTCAGCATCATCTGCAGATTCTGAGCGCGAAGCGCCTTGGAGGCATCGAGGATCGACATCCCGGCCTGTGCCGTAAACGTCAGACCGGCGCTATCGATCTCTACCACCTGCGCCATCTTCGTCATGTTCAGGATCGTGCCATCGGTGGAGACGCAGGGCGTCAGCGAGTGATAGCTCCCCATCGCCCGAACCGGACTGGGATAAGTCGCAGAGTCGCGCAGGATCGCCTGGATCTGATCCACCGTTTCCGGGTAAACAAGCTGCTGCGGAGTAGTGGTTATGCTGCCGTCGTAGTTCACAATCTGATTAGGCATCTCGAATCTCCTTGCGGCGTCTCGCCGAAATGCAGGGGAGAGAAAAACGCAAACGGATCGACAGATCGAAGAATTGTTCAGAGGGAATCTAACACGCACTTCCAACCCCCGGCTACCTGAATTTCACGTCAAGGAAGCCATGCGCTGGAATGGGTGAATGGAAGTCTGAAGCTGGAAAGGCTGTAATTGTAAGAAAATATGGTAGGCACGAGGAGACTCGAACTCCTGACCTCTACCGTGTCAAGGTAGCGCTCTAACCAACTGAGCTACGCGCCTGCGTGATCTTTCCCAGTTTAGCAGCAACCTGCCTTCGCGGCCAACTCTTTCGATCTCTTGACCACATAAGCACATCCTCAGAAACGGTCCGAAACAGACTGGGCAGCTTTTGTAAGACTGCGTTAACATGCTGGTGATGAGTACGAGCCACGACGCAACAGGTCTGAATCTCCACTCACTCGCGCAGGCGCGGCGGGTGAGCCCGTTGCGCATGGCCCCCAACCTGCTCACGCTCCTGCGCATCGTGCTGGCGCCGATTTTGATCGTGGCCGTGCTCGAGCGGCGGTTCGCCTTGGGCTTCGCGCTCTTCCTGGTCGCCGCCTGCACCGACGCCATGGACGGCCTGCTGGCCCGGTGGCTCCGCCAGCGCACCATGCTCGGTCAATATCTCGATCCCGTGGCCGACAAGCTGCTCCTCAGCTCGCTCTTTCTCGTGCTTACCCGCATGGATATTCTCGATCCGCGCGTGACCGTGGTAGTTTTCGGACGCGACATCGGCATGCTGCTAACCGCGGCCATCCTCTATAGAACGACCAATCTGCGCGATTTCCACCCCTCGCTTTTGGGCAAAGCCAACAGCTTCAGCCAACTCGTGACTATCGGGGTCGTCCTGCTTAACCTGATTTACCAGCAGCCGTGGGTGACCAGCGCCAGGGTCGCCATGATCGACGCCACGATCTTTCTAACCGTGGCCTCCGGCTTCCACTACGCCTGGGTCGCCTCGCAACGCATCGGCCTGGTCGCCGAGACCGAAACCGTTCCCCCGCGCCGCCCCGATCAACGCTAGAAATTCCCCAGAAATCATCCCTCCCGCCGAGGTGGCCATCAAGCCGGCGTCCGCCCGTACCCGTCCGAATCGTCATCTTCCGGGTTCGTGACCTTTTCTTCAATTTCCATGTCGCGGAATTCGTCCGAGTCGAAAACCTCGCCGCATTCCACGCATTCAACATACTCGACGTCTTCCTGGCGGGAGACGACACGGACTCTGGGGTGTTTGCAGGGGCTCGCCATTTGGGGTTAGTGACCGTTCGTTTTGAGGAGGCCTTTGCGCCAGATTGTACCGAGCCTTGGCCCTTTGTCCAAGAGGGATTTGATAAAGATTTGCAAGGTTGCCTGCCGGACCGCAAAAAACTCGCGTTCCGGCCCGTCAAACGGCGAATCGATATTCTACCCGCCCCATTGAAGTAGCAACAGAATCGGACGTATACTGAATTCAGACCTAAGGGGTCGGATATTATGCTGAGGCTCACCAAGAAAGCGGATTACGGTCTGATGGCGCTCAAATACCTCGCCGAACACCCGGAAACGCCCTCGGTCAGCGCCAAGGATATCGCCGACACTTATGGGATACCCGCCCAATTGCTGGCCAAGGTGCTCCAGCGTCTGGCCAAAGTAGGCCTGCTCCGCTCTCATGCCGGGATGAACGGCGGCTATGGACTCTCAAAGAGCGCTCGCACCATAACCGCCTTTGAAGTCATTCACGCCATTGACGGTCCGCTCTTCATCACCAGTTGCACCAAAGGCGCCAAGTCTTGCGAGTTGGAGCCCAATTGCACCGTAAAAGAGCCTCTGGCGCGGGTCAATGAGAGCATCGCCGACGTACTTCGGCGCATCACTGTTTATGACCTCGTGGATCACGAGACCGCCATCTCGCGCGCATCGCAGTTGCATCAGTTGGTTTCGTTGTCCGCGTCCATGTAAAAATCCGATCGCCGGCGATTCCGGCGCATTTATACGTCACGTTTCCTAGCACCATTCGAAGTGGAGAAGACAATGAGCACCGTCGAAATTTCCGTAGCAGTTCCCGCAGGCGTCACCCTGCCGATTTACATGGACAACCACGCCACCAGTCCCCTGGACCCCCGCGTGCTCGAAGCCATGCTGCCCTACTTCTCGCAGAAATTCGGCAACGCCGCCAGCCGCAACCACTCCTTCGGATGGGAAGCGGAGCAGGCCGTCGAAAACGCCCGCGAACAGATCGCCAAACTCATCGGCGCAACCGCCAAGGAGATCATCTTCACCTCCGGCGCCACCGAGAGCGACAACCTGGCCATCAAGGGCATCGCCGAGATGTATAAGGAGCGCGGCAACCACATCATCACCCAGGTCACCGAGCACAAAGCCATCCTCGACACCTGCAAGCGCCTTGAAAAATACGGCTACCGCGTCACCTACCTGCCCGTAAAGGCCGACGGCCTAATCGACATGGAAGATCTGCGCCGGGCCATCGACGACAAGACCATCCTGGTCTCCATCATGTTTGCCAACAATGAGATCGGCGCCATCCAGCCCGTCGCCGAAATCGGCAAGCTCTGCCACGAAAAAGGCGTCATCTTCCACTCCGACGGCGTCCAGGCGTTGGGCAAGATTCCCATCGACGTCAACGCCATGAACATCGACGTCCTCTCGCTCACCGCTCACAAGCTCTACGGTCCCAAGGGCGTCGGCGCGCTCTACGTCCGCCGCCGCAATCCCCGCGTCCAGATTTCCGCTCTCAACGACGGCGGAGGCCACGAGCGGGGCATGAGGTCCGGCACCCTGAATGTCCCCGGCATCGTCGGCTTCGGCAAAGCCTGCGAAATCGCCGGCCAGGAGATGGCCACCGAAGCTGCCCGCCTCCAGAAGATGCGCGACTACCTGCGCAACAAGCTCGAGTCGGCCCTCGATTACGTCGAAGTCAACGGCTCCTGGGAGCATCGCCTCCCCGGCAACCTCAACATGAGCTTCGTTTACGTCGAAGGCGAGAGCCTGCTCATGGGCATCAACGACGTCGCCGTCTCCAGCGGCTCAGCCTGCACCTCGGCCACTCTCGAACCCTCCTATGTGCTCAAAGCACTCGGATTGGGCGACGATGTGGCCCACAGCTCCATCCGCTTCGGCCTCGGCCGTTTCAACACCCAGGCCGAAGTCGACTACGTAGCCGACAAAGTCATCGGCATCGTTAAGAAGCTTCGCGAGCTTTCCCCGCTCTATGAGATGGTCAAAGAAGGCATCGACCTGAGCAAGATCGAGTGGGCGGCGCACTAAGCGATTTTGTTTTGAAAGGGCTGGGCTTTAGCCCTGCCATAAAGCCAGTTCGATCGACGGGGCTTTAGCCCCCGAGGGAATGCTGGATGGAAAACATCCTGAGTCTGGCCTAAGAGCTTTGGGAACCGTTAGCATAAGCTCTGCATCCAATGTAATACCGACCCCTAAGGAGGTCTCCGAATGGCTTACAGCGATAAGGTAATCGATCACTACAACAATCCCCGCAACGTCGGCCAGATGGACAAGAGCTCCGACGAAGTCGGCACCGGCCTGGTCGGTGCCCCGGAGTGCGGCGACGTCATGCGCCTCCAGATTCGCGTCAACCCCGAGACCCAGGTCATCGAAGAAGCCAAGTTCAAGACCTTCGGCTGCGGCTCGGCCATCGCCAGCTCCTCGCTCGCCACCGAGTGGGTCAAGGGCAAGACCGTCTCCGAGGCTCTCGAAATCAAGAACACCGACATCGTCAAGGAACTCTCCCTGCCGCCAGTCAAGATCCACTGCTCGGTTCTGGCAGAAGACGCCATCCGCGCCGCCATCGGCGATTGGAAGAAGAAGAACGGCGTAACCGAAACCGAAGCCGTAGCAGTAGGCGCCCACTAAGCGGTCCGAAATGGGTGGCCCAGGTCTCGATTCTGAGACCTGGGATCCCGGACAGATCCAGCAAATGTGGGTGCCCCATCCTTGACAGTTTCTTCGTCAAGGGTGGGATACGCAGGTGAACGTACTCAAAGGGACAAATGCAGGACTTCGTAACAATTCAGACCCCGGAACAGGCCGCCCAGGCAGCGGCGCAAGCTTCCGCGCCCGCCAAACCGGCTTCCAAGGGCATCGAAGTAACCCCGCGCGCCCTCGAAAAGATTCGCAGCGGTATGGCCAGGGAAGGCATCTCACCCGAAGAAGGCGGCCTGCGCCTCGGCGTCCTCGGCGGCGGCTGCTCCGGACTCTCCTACAGCATCCGCTTCGACACCCGCCCCCGCGAGCGCGATCGTGTCTACGAGTTCGACGGCGTCCGCCTCTTCGTCGATCCCAAGAGCTTCGTCTACCTCCACGGCATGACCCTCGATTACGAACAGACCCTCATGAAGCAGGGCTTCAATTTCATCAATCCCAACTCGACGCGCTCCTGCGGCTGTGGCTCGTCGTTCTCCTAAGCCCCAAATAATGTCCATAGTTTCAACAACTTCCGCCCCAGCAGCCTGTTGGGCATGCAACGCCGCGCCCAACGCCGTGCTCGCCCAATCCCCGCTGCTCTGCCCCGCCTGCGGCAAAGTCCAGCCAGTTTCCAACTCTGATTATTTCCAAGTCTTCGGTCTGGATCGAAAACTCGGCTTGGATACGGCCACGTTGGAGCGTGAATTCCACCGCCTAAGCCGCCGCCTGCACCCCGACCGCTTCGCCCGCGCCTCCGCAGAAGAGCAGCAAATGAGCCTGGCCAACACCGCCCTGCTCAACGACGCCTACCGCACCCTGCGCGATCCCATCCAGCGCACCGAATACATGCTCAAGCTGGAAGGCCTGGAGATCGGCGAAGAGCACGCAGGCAAAGGAAAATCCGCTGATCGTCAGCCTCCACCCGACCTGCTAGAGGAAGTCTTCGAACTCAACATGCAGCTAGAAGAGATGCGCATGAATCAAAAGATCGGCGAGAACGATCCCGCCCTCCAGGCCGACCTGACCGGGGCCCGCGGCAAGTTTGAATCTTTGCTCGCTGAAGTAGACAGCGACTTGGCAGCCTCAGGGAATACCTGGGATTCCGGCGATCGGCTCACCCGCGAAAATGCCGCCAAAGACATGGCCGCTCTCCTAGATCGCCGCCGCTACCTGCGCAACCTCCTCCGCGACGTCAACCAAGTCCTCTCAACCGCAGCAGCCTAGGATCCCCAGGAAATGCCTGAAGAACGTATCGTCGGAATCGATCTAGGAACCACCAACTCCCTCGTCGCCTATATGGAAGGCAGCCAGCCGGTAGTCATCCCCGGCGTCGACGGCTCCAATCTAGTCCCCTCCATCGTCGCGCTTGACGTTGTCGATCCCAACGCAGAAACGCATGCCCGCTCCGTCACCGTAGGCAACTCCGCCCGCCGCGCCCTCATCGAGCACCCCGAGCACGCCATCTACTCCGTTAAGCGCCTCATGGGCCGCGGCCTCGAAGACGTCGAAGAAGAGTTGAAACTCTTCCCTTTCCGCCTCGCCGACGATATTGAACCGGGAGAAGTCCTCAGGATTCGCCTGGGCGAACTGCACTTCACGCCCTCCGAAATCTCCGCCTACATCCTGCGCCAGCTCAAGCGCAACGCCGAGCGCTACTTCGGCGCTGAAGTTCGCAAGGCCGTCATCACCGTCCCCGCCTACTTCAACGACGCCCAGCGCCAGGCCACCCGCGACGCCGGGCGCATGGCCGGCCTCGACGTTCTCCGCCTGGTCAACGAGCCCACCGCCGCCGCCCTCGCCTACGGCCTCGACCGAAGTAAAGAGGGAGTCATCGCCGTCTACGACCTCGGCGGAGGCACCTTCGACATCTCCATCCTCAAGCTCAACGACGGCATCTTCGAAGTCATCGCCACCAACGGCGATACCCACCTCGGCGGCGACGACATCGACAATCTACTCCTCGCCGTAGCCCTCGACGAAATCCGCAACGAACACAACGTCGATCTTCGCCAGCAGACCGAATTCAGCTCGGGCGCCATCCAGGCCCTGCGCAAAGCCGTCATCGAAGCCAAAATAGCGCTCTCCACCGAGGCCGTCGCCAAACTCGACATCGAGCTACCCGGAGGCAACCGTTACCAGCGCGAAATCCCCCGCGAAGTCTACGAGCAGCTCATCCAGCCAGTCATCGCCCGCACCGCCGGCCCATGCCGCCAAGCCCTCACCGACGCCGGCGTCAAACCCGAGCAGATTGAAGAGCTGGTCCTGGTCGGCGGCTCAACTCGCATCCCCGCGGTCCGCAAGCTGGTCGACGAAATCTTCGCGCTTTCCGCGCGCGGCAAAACGCCTCACACCGAACTCAACCCCGACGAAGTCGTAGCCCTCGGCGCAGCCGTCCAGGCCAGCATCCTCGCCGGCAGCTCGACCACCACCGATGAGCTCCTGCTCCTCGACGTAACCCCGCTGTCGCTCGGCATCGAAGCCCTCGGCGGAGTCGTCGCCAAGATCATCCAGCGCAACTCCACCATCCCCGCCTCCGCCACCGAACACTTCACCACCGGCGTCGACGGCCAAACCAACGTCGCCATCCACGTCCTCCAAGGCGAACGCGAACTAGCCGCCGACTGCCGGTCTTTAGCTCGTTTTGACCTCAAAGGCATCCCGCCCATGACCGCCGGCCTGCCCCGCATCGAAGTCAAACTCCTCATCGACGCCAACGGCATCCTCCAAGTCACCGCCCGCGAGCAGCGCAGCGGCACCGAAGCCCAGATCGAAGTCAAGCCCACCTACGGCCTCACCGACGAGCAGGTCGAGACCATGATCCTCGACTCCTTCGACCACGCCGAGACCGACTTCGAAGCCCGTCAGCTCATTGAAGCCCGCCTCGAGGCCGACACTATCCTGGCCGCCGTCGAAAAAGCCCCGGCCCACCCGGCCTGGCAGCTGATCTCCGAAGAAGAAAAATCACGGATCGAAGCCGCCCGCCTGCATCTCGAAGCCACCAAACCGGCCGGCGACCTGCATGCCATCCGCGCCGCCACCACGGCACTCGATCACGCCACGCGCAACTTCGCCGAAAAGATGATGGACGCAGCCGTATCCGGCGCCATGCGCGGCAAAACCATGCAATCGGCAGGGGACGATCTCGGCCAAGAGATTCACGCGCCCCACCCCTTCGCCAAAGCCGATATAGACGATTCGCAACTGCCGAACACCGGCTCGACTAAGATAGAACCTGCACCGAGAACGGAAGAGAATCCCGAAGAGGATCAGCAATGACAGAATCCAACAGCGTTACCATCCCAGCCGACAAGCTCGTCCGCGTCACCTTCGAACCCGAAGGCCGCGTCGTCGAGTTCGAATACGGCGCCATGCCCTACGAGCACCACGGCAAGCCCATGTCCTTCCTCGACGTCGCCGAAAACCACGACGTCTTCCTCGACCACGCCTGCGGAGGCGTCTGCGCCTGCACCACCTGCCATCTGTGGATCAAGGATCAGACGGGAATCTCGGAAGCCGAAGACGACGAAATCGACCGCCTGGACATGGCCGCCGACCAGCAGCTCAACTCCCGCCTCGGCTGCCAGGCCGTCATCACCAAGCCCGGCGCCTACGTAGTAGAAATCCCCAAATGGAACCGCAACTACACCTCCGAAGGCAAACCGCTGACCCTAGCCGAAGGCAAGTAGCCGCAACCACACGTAATCCTCATCGAACATTTGTCATCCTGAACGAAGTGAAGGACCTGCTTTTATCCAATCTCGGAGAATCACTATGCCCCGCGAAATCCTCTGGACCGACGCCGAAGAGATCGGCATTCAGCTACAGGAAAAATTCCCCGACACCGACCCGCTGACCGTCCGTTTCACCGACCTGCATAAGATGGTCACCGAGCTCTCAGGCTTCGCCGACGACCCCGCCAAATCCAACGAAAGCCGCCTAGAAGCCATCCAGATGGCCTGGCACGAAGAGTACGTCGACGCGCAGAACTAAATCGTCGCTGTCAGTCTGAGCCAAATCATCTCTGTCATCCTGTCGCAGCGAAGGACCTGCTTTTGCTTTTCTTTCTGTCGTTCCCGCAGGGAATCTGCTGTTAGCTGTCGTCTACTCTCGCTCGCTCCAACCAAAAGCCCCCGGAATCAGCCGAATCTCCCGCGGCTTCCCCGGCAGCTCATACACCGTCACAATATCGAAGCGCGTCTCCGGCCGCTCTCCCTCCGGAAGCTGCCTCAGATA
>Ga0302325_10027670_pt1 | contig 11751 bp, 7 predicted proteins | sample Palsa_T0_2_FD_201948 | JGI IMG/M metagenome (GOLD analysis project Ga0302325, IMG submission 201948) | Peat permafrost microbial communities from Stordalen Mire near Abisko, Sweden - Palsa_T0_2 | ecosystem: Environmental > Terrestrial > Soil > Palsa > Peat permafrost | place: Sweden: Abisko... | reverse complement strand
CTGCCGCCGCTGCGCGAGCGCAAGGAAGAGATTCCGATTCTGCTGAAACATTTCATGTCGCGCATGTCGGAGTCGTACGCGCGCTCGCCGTTGCCGCTTTCGCCGCCGTTGATGGAAGCATGTTTGCGGCATTCATGGCCGGGCAATTTGCGCGAACTCAGCAACTTCGTCAAGCGCTACCTGGTTTTGGGAGACGAGACACTGGCAGCGTCCGAGTTGCAGCCACGGTCCGACGGCGGTGGCGGAGCGCACGCCGATGCGGGTGGCAGGGCCGCGGTTGCTGGCGCCGAGGGTGGCGGACTGAAGTCGCTCTCGCGCAATGCGAAAGACGAAGCGGAGGCGGAAGCCATCGCGCGCGCCTTGGAAGAGACGAATTGGAATCGCAAGCAGGCGGCGGCGCTGCTGAAAATCAGCTATAAGGCTTTGCTCTATAAGATCCGACAGTATGGCATTGCCCAGACTCGGAGCACGCACCGGTTGTCGGCTGGGGCGTAGCTTTTACGAAACATTGACCAGACGAAACTGAGAACTGGAAGCTGAGGGCTGATTTTTGGTGCGGATAAGAGGACTCGAACCTCCACGACCTTGCGGCCACTAGGACCTGAACCTAGCGCGTCTGCCAGTTCCGCCATATCCGCATAGAAAGAAAAAATCGGCAGGGCCCTCTTTAAGAGCGACTACACTACTATCTACTGGCTGGCGTGTGGCTGTCAAACGAGCGCGGAGCACAATCCGGGCTGCGTATTCGTCATGGTCACGGCGCCGAGCCACATATGCCGCAAGCCATGAAAGATGGAAAACGTCCCTGAGAAAATCCCCGTCGAGCTGGCAAAAGAACTGCGGAAGCTGGCCCACGATCTCAGCAATGCGCTCGAAACCATCGTGCAGGCGACCTACCTGATTTCGCAGGCGGGGCCGCCGGAGACTTCGCGGCGCTGGGTGGAGATGATCGATCAGGCCTCGCAGGACGCGGTGAGAATCAATCAAAGGCTGCGACAGTTGTTGCGCGAAAAAAGTTAGCTATCGGTCTCAGGCCGGTCCTAACGCCGTCCTAATGCGGGTCAGGACTCGCGCAACGGGGGATGTGCATCTCGTGGCAAAACGCAGATCCCTCGCTACGCTCGGTATGACAAGGGGTGAGAGCTCGCTGCTTGACCCGGCCCACTAGCCTAGCTTCGCATCCATTGTGATCTTGGCGTTCAGGACCTTGGATACGGGACAATTTGCTTTGGCATCCTGTGCCGCGGTGTTGAAGGCTTCTGCGCTTGCTCCGGGCACCTTCGCGACGACATCCAGGTGTACGGCGGTGATGGCCCAGCCGGCCTCCAGTTTTTCCATGGTGAGCGTGGCGTTTGTGTTGATGCTTTCGGGAGTCAGTTTGGCGCCGGTAAGCTGCGCTGACAGCGCCATCGAAAAGCAGGCGGCGTGAGCGGCCGCAATCAGTTCCTCCGGATTGGTTCCGGGAGCGCCTTCAAATCGCGTGGCGAATGAATATTTCGTGTTCGAAAGAATGCCGCTGGCGGAGGATACCGTGCCCTGTCCGTCTTTGAGACCGCCCTTCCATACTGCGCTCGCTTTGCGTTCCATGCCTAGCTCCTAACGTGAGAATTAAACTTTGTCTATTGTAAAAGCTTGGCGGCGACTTCGCTTGTTGAGGAAGTGCTCGCCTGCGTCGGTCCGTGGCGGGAGCCGCGTCGAGCAGCGTCTCTACGGGGATATTCGTAGAAGCCGGAGCAGGCTGCGATCATTTTCTATTCGAGCGTGACGGCTTTGACCAGGTTGCGCGGGCGATCTACGTTGAGCCCACGCTTGAACGCAACATAGTAGGCGAACAACTGCAGGGGAACGATCTCAAGAATCGGGGACAAAAGTTCGGGCGCCTCGGGAATCAAGATGGTGTGATCGGCTAACTGCGGGATGGTCGTGTCTCCTTCGGTCGCCAGCGCGATCACGGTTGCCCCCTGCTTTTTGAAGCCTTCCATGTTGCTGACGTTTTTGTCGTAGCGCATTACGGAGCCCGAATCATCAGGGTCGCGGGTTGCGATCATAACCAAAGGCAAGCGAAAATCAATCAGCGCATTGGGGCCATGCTTGGCTTCTCCGGTGGGATAGCCTTCAGCGTGGATGTAGGAAACTTCCTTGAGCTTAAGAGCTCCGTCCATGGCGATGGGATAGTGGATGGCGCGGCCGAGGAACATGAAGTCGTCCACGCGATAGTAAAGCTCGGCCAACCTCTCCACTTGATCGGATGCGGCCAGAATCGTTTCTGTTTTTTGAGGGAGCGCTAGAAGTTCGGCGAGGTAACGCTCGGCCACGGGCTTCGAAACCTTCTCCTTGATCTCGCCGAGGTAGAGCGCGAATAGAAACAGGCACGCCATCTGCGCGGTGAATGCTTTCGTGGAAGCGATGCTGATCTCCGGGCCGGCGTGGGTGTAGATGAAACCGTCGGCCTCGCGCGCGATGGTCGAGCCTTCGACGTTCGAAATCGCTAGGGTGCGCGATCCTTTCTGCCGGGCCTCGCGCTGGGACGCGGTGGTGTCGGCGGTTTCTCCCGACTGAGTAATAAAGATGCTGAGTTCGCCGCGGCCAATCATGGGATTGCGGTATTCGAACTCGCTGGCGTAGTCCACGTCGACTGGAACGGCGGCCAGTTCCTGCATCATGTACTGGCCGGTCATCCCGGCGTGGCGACTGGTTCCGGAGGCCACGATGTTAATCCGGCGCAGCGCGCGAAGTTCTTCGCGCGAGATATGGATTTCGTCGAGGCGGACCTGACCGTCGTCCAGCAAGACACGGGGTTCGATGGTGCGGCGCAGGGCGTCGGGCTGCTCAAAAATCTCGCGAATCAAGTGGTGCGGAAATTTGCGGGACTCCGCCATTCGTCTCCTTGGAACTTACAAAAACGTTTCAATAGCCGCAAATAGCGACCGTGCCCACGATTGTAGCAGCCTTTGCGCCTGTGCCGGCATCGGCCAGGGGCGTTCACCACAGGGTACACGGGAGGTGCACGAGGAAGTCAGGGACTTCATTGCCTTCGATGCGGCGAGTGGGCTCCGCAGGATTCGGAGCGATTCGCCGGGGAGCGATTCGCCGCGGAACTTGTCGCTTTCCGATCTCCCTGCTACTCTGCCATTCGATCAACGAGAGTCCCACGCATGAAAATCAGGAGATGGATTTCTTTCGCCTGCCTTGCCTGTTTACCGCTCGCTTCGCACGCACAGGTTAACGATGCCATACGCGCGCTTAAGATTCTGCCCGCGCCGAAGGAAGTTCGCCTAGCTGAAGGGAAGATGGCGATCGGGGCCTCGACCACGATCCTCATCAGCAATCCGGAAGACCGGATCGCAGCCGAGACTCTGCAAAAAGAGATTCTGGACCGCACGGGGATGAAGCTGGCGATTGAAGCAGCGACATCCGCGCCGAAAACTGCCGGGCATATTTCGCTGGGGCGGTTGACGGACCGTGGCTTGCTGGCCTATCTGGAATCGCAGGGAGTGAGAGTTAAAGCGGAAGACGAGTCCGGCCACGGTGATTTCAATCGGCCGGCTTTTGACAAGCAAGGCTATGTGATCCGCGCATCCGAGTCCGGAGTGCTGGTGGCGGGGCGCACCGGGCAAGGGTTGTTCTACGGCGTGCAGACACTTCGCCAGTTGTTGCGCGGTGAAGATTCCGGAGGAACGACGCTGGTGGTTCCGGCGCTGGTGATTCGCGACTGGCCCAGCATGGAATGGCGGGGGGTGAGCGACGACATCAGCCGGGGCCCGATTCCTACGGCGGGGTATTTGAAGGTGCAGATTCGCACGCTGGCGGAGTACAAGATCAACCTCGTCGGGTTCAACATGGAGCACGTTTTTGACTTTAAGACGCAGCCGCTGGTTTCTCCAAAAGATGAGCCCAAGGAAGCGGCCTTAACCCCCTCGGAGATCAGGGAACTTGTAGACTATGCCAGCAAGTACTACGTTACGCTCTTGCCGGAGCAGCAGGCTTTTGGGCACCTGCATCAATTTCTGAAGTACGAAATTTATTCTGATCTGGCTGAAACGCCGCATGGGCACGTGCTTACACCCACCAATCCGAAAACTTACGACTTCATTCGGCAAATCTACGGTGAGGTGGTCCCGTTGTTTCCTGGGCCCTTGTTTCACATCGGCGCTGACGAAACTTTTGAACTTGGCGCTGGGCAGACGAAGGCACTCGCTGCCCAGCAGGGCCTCGGGCGCGTTTACCTTGAACACCTGCAAAAGGTCTTCGAGATCATGCAGCCTTATCACAAGCAACTTATGTTTTGGGGCGATATTGCGGTCAAATATCCCGAACTGCTGACGATTCTTCCGAAAGATATGATTGCCGTTCCTTGGGATTACGACCCCAAGCCGAGCTACGAAAATATCATCGCGCCTTATACGAACGCTGGGCTGCGGGTTGTGGTTGCGCCCGGCGCAGGCAACTGGGGCGCGATCTGGCCTAATCTCGAAAGCGCTTTCGTGAACATCCGAAATTTTGTTCGCGACGGGCAGAAACATCAGGCTATCGGCGCGTTGAATACTACATGGAATGACGACGGCGAATCGCTTGTCGACATGACCTGGCCCGCGCTGATTTTTGGCGCAGTCGCCAGCTGGCAGGCGGGCGAATCAAGCATCGACGATTTCAAGAACAGCTATGACTGGGCCTTCTACCGCAACGGAGAGGATCACAGAACTTTTGCCGACGCGATCGACAATCTTGATCACGCGCATACGCTGCTGGCGGGAGTGAAACTGGATGACGCAAGCCATGGGCTCTTCTGGTCAGATCCGTTCAGCGAAGGAGGCAGCAGCGTGGCCGCCAAGGCGTTGCCGGCGGCTCACGATCTGCGGATCGGCGCCGAACGGGCGATTGCATCGATCGCGCTGAATCGAGCCCAGGCGCACCTGCATGCTGGAACTCTCGACGATATGCTGCTCGCCGGCTGGCATCTGGACACTTTGGGGATGAAGATCCAATTCACATCCGAGATCAGTTCCCTCTATCGGGACGCTTATCAGAATCAGACTGACAAGAGTCGCGCGCAAAATGACCTCGACGAAATTATCGACATCAACGGGCGCCTGGAGAGCTTGCGCGATTCGGTCACGCAGCTGCGCAAGATGTACGCGGACGGCTGGGCACGGGAGAACGAACCTTACTGGCTGGATAACGTTCTGGTTCGCTATGACAATCTGGCGCTGGAGGTGCAGGCGAAAATCGTCGCTGTGCAACAAGCGCAATATCAATTCGACACTTTGAAAACGCTTCCGGCTCCGGAACAGCTGGGATTTTTCTCAAAATAGCGCTTCGCTGTCATCGTTATCTGTCTTCTTGAAAGTTGCGAAACGCGTAGAAGTCCGCGATTGAATCGAATTAATAAAGGTGATATGAACGTGGGGGCGACTCGCGGCAGAGAATGGATCGCGGCTTTCCACTTCTTTCTTCTCACTCGAAGGATGGTACCGATGAAGATCATGCGGCTGTCGCTTGGATTCGTTGAATTTGCGCTGGCAGTCTTTTTGCTTGCGCTCTTTTCTGCAATCAGTTTCGCGCAGCTTGGCTCCGAGTTGGCGCCTGCCGTGAGATTGCCTTTGCGCGACGGGTGGAGGCTGCAATCTTCGGCGAAGGTATCGGCTACCGGCGAAGCGATTTCCGGCCCGTCACTTAATTTCAGCGACTGGATCGCGGCTGATGTCCCGACCACGGTGGTGGCGGCGCAGGTGAAGAGCGGGCTGCTGCCCGATCCTTTTTGGGGCATGAATCTGCGGCAGTACCCAGGGGTTAGCTATCCTGTCGGCGAAAATTTCTCGAATGTCGCGATGCCTCGCGATAGTCCCTACGCGGTCTCGTGGTGGTATCGCAAGGAGTTTGCTTTGCCCAGTGGCTTCGATGGAAAAACCGTTTGGTTGCACTTTAGTGGCATCAACTATCGGGCAAATATTTTTCTGAATGGAAAGCAGATCGCCGATTCGAAACAAGTGGCTGGTGCCTGGCGGACCTACGAGTTCAACGTTACTTCCGCGGTCAAGGCGGGAACCAATGTGCTGGCGGCGCAGGTTTGGGCCCCGAGCGAGAATAGCCTGGCGATTACTTTCGTGGATTGGAACCCCCTGCCTCCGGACAAAGATATGGGACTGTGGCGCGAGGTGTATCTGACGACGAGCGGGCCGGTGGCACTGCGGCATCCCGCGGTGCTTGCGAAAGTGGATTCAGCTGAGCGCGGGGCAAACGCCAACGCAGCTCACCTGACGGTGACGGCGCTGGTGAAAAACTCTAGCGATCGCGCAGTCAAAGGAATATTGAAAGGCAAAATTGAAAACGTCGAAATCGCGCAGCCCGTGGAACTGGCGGCGGGAGAATCGAGAGACGTAGCCTTCTTGCCGGCTCAGTATCCGCAGCTCAACTTTAGCCATCCGCGGTTGTGGTGGCCGGCCCAGATGGGAACGCCGAACTTGTACGACTTGACTCTTTCTTTCGAGATGAACGGTGAGGTTTCTGACTTGTCTCGTACGAAGTTCGGCATACGCGAGATCACGTCCGAGGTCGACGAGCAGGCGCCGGATCGCTTCAAGAGACTGTTCAAGATTAATGGCAAGAACATCTTGATTCGCGGCGGGGGCTGGACGCCCGACATGATGCTAAGGGAAACCCATGAGCGACTGGGCGATGAGTTCCGCTATGTGCGCGACATGGGGCTGAATACGGTGCGGCTGGAAGGCAAACTGGAGAGCGACGCATTCTTTGAACTGGCCGACCAGCAGGGCATCCTGGTGATGGCGGGATGGTGCTGCTGCGATTTCTGGGAGCGCTGGGGAAAATGGAAACATGAAGACTTCGAGATCGCGCAGGCAAGTTTGCGCGACCAGATGTACCGGCTGAGGGCGCATCCCAGCATGCTGGTGTGGCTGAATGGCAGTGACAATCCGCCGCCGGCAAACGTGGAAGAGATGTATCTGAAGGTTGAAAACGAGCTGCGGTGGCCGAATCCGGTGATCTCTTCGGCCACGGCAAAGGCGACTTCTGTGTCCGGGAAAAGTGGCGTGAAGATGAGCGGACCTTATGAGTATGTGGCGCCTTCGTATTGGGAGACAGATCCGCATCTTCGGACGGAGAAGAAGTCGTGCAATCCGGGCGGCTGCGGCGGCGGCTATGGCTTTAACAGCGAAACCAGCATGGGTCCGGCGATTCCGCCGATCGAAAGCATGGAGCTTATGGTCCCTAACGATCATATTTGGGGGGGAGATGGGGCGTTAGACGAATACTGGAGCTTCCACGCGGGTGGAGGAGAGTTCAAGAACGTGCGGGTGTTTAGCGATGCGCTGAACGCGCGCTACGGAAAAGCTGACAGCGCCGAGGACTTCACTTATAAATCGCAGCTCATGGCTTATGAGGGTGTGCGCGCGATGTTCGAGGCCTACAGTCGCAACAAATATTCTGCTACGGGCGTCATCCAGTGGATGCTCAATAACGCTTGGCCTTCGACGATCTGGCATCTTTACGATTATTATTTGCGGCCGGGCGGGGGATATTTTGGCGCGAAGAAAGCGCTGCAGGCGCTCGATCCAGTCTATGGATATGACGATCACTCGGTGTGGCTGGTGAGCAGCCAGTATTCGGATGCGAAGGGGCTGAAGCTGGAGGCGCGCGTGTTGAATTTGGACGGTACGCAGAAGTTTTCTCGGGACGCTTCGCTGGATGCGGCTGCCGACAGCACGACCAGGGTGTTTGAGCTTCCTCAGATTGAGGGACTGTCGCCGGCTTACTTTTTGGATTTGCGGGTTATCGATGACAGCGGTCGGCTGGTGGGGTCGAATTTCTATTGGCTTTCGACGAAGGCGGAAACCCTCGACTGGACGAAATCGAACTGGTATACCACTCCCACTGCTTCGTATGCGGACTATGGCTCGCTTACGCGGTTGCCAAAAGTGAAGCTGAAGGTATCGAGCCACAGCGCGCGTGACAGCAATGGCGAGGATGGGGTGACGCGCGTGACCGTTGAAAACCCTAGCCAGTCGCTGGCGTTTTTTGTGCGCATGAAAGTTGATAAGGGGAAAGGCGGAGAGGAGATACTGCCGGTGGTCTGGCAGGATAACTACGTTTCCTTGCTGCCGGGCGAGAAGCGAGAGATTACGGCGACTTATCGCGCGAGCAGTCTGGGCCCAGCCGAGGCAGCGGTCGAAGTTAGCGGCTGGAACGTGCAATAGCTTTGTCAGTCGAGCGCGGCGACGGAACCCCTTAAGTGCGCGAAAAATGTGCAGGGAGTGGAGGTCCCTCGCTGCGCTCGGAATGACAGAATCTAGTTTTCGGCTATGACGGAGCTAAGTTCTTCACTCGTCGGCGGGCAGATCGAAGTTGACCAAGTCTGCGCGGAAGCCTTGCGTCTTCCAGGCGCCGAAGGCTATGCCTGCGGCCATCCAGATGGTGCCGGCGATTTTGGCGGGATTGCTTAGGCTTAGCCAGAGTAACAAGCAGATCACAAAACCGAGCACGGGCGGCAGGATGAAGGATAGCGTCCACTTTTTTTCGCGCAACACGTAGCGTACGAATGCGGCGGCGTTTACACCCATAAAGGCTATCAACGCGCCGAAGTTGAGCATCTCGGCACCGAGGCCGTAACTCATTACGAACGCGCCGATGAGCGCAACGGCTCCTACGAACAATACGTTGTTGCGCGGCACTCGATGCTTGGCGTCGACTGCTCCGAAAAACGATTTTGGCAGCGCGTTGCTTCTTCCCATGCCGTAAAGCAGGCGGGCGGCGCCGATCTGCGAACCCATACCTGACCCGAAATTGGCGACCAGCAAAGTGAATCCGATGATGCCGAACATGGGCTTCCAGGCGCGGCCGGCTACGTGAACGAAGGCGGTGTCGACGTCCGGAAAAGGCTGCGACGCGGGCCAGATCAATTGCGCGGCGTAGACTTCGACGGCGGAGAGAATGCCGATCACGAGGCAGGTCAGAACCGTTGCCAGCAAAATATTGCGGCGCGGGTTTTCCGCTTCTTCAGAGAGCGTGGAAATGCCGTCAAAACCGATATAGGTGAGGACTGCGATCGACGTTCCTCCGAGGACGGCTTTTGTGTTCCAGAGAGTTGGATCGTAGAAGGGACGCGTGTAGAATTCCGCGCCGTCGTGCGGATGGCCGAAGATGTAGCGGGCCGCGACCACAAAGAAAATGGCGATGACCACGCCCATGGCGGCGGCCAGCGCAGAGTTTACCCGGGCGGAGGTTTTGACTCCCTGGACGTTCAGGAGGGTGAAAACCAGCGCAAAGAAAACCGCCCACACCGCGTAGGGCACACCGGGAGCGAACACGTGCGCCTGCTGGCTGCACCAGATGGTGCAGATGATGGGGTTGAGCATGTAATCCATGACCATGCTCCAGCCGGTGACGTAGCCCAGAGCGGGATTGATTTCCTGGCCGACATAGGTGAAAGCGGAACCGGCGCTCGGATAGACTCGCGCCATGCGGCCGTAGCTGATGGCGGTAAAGAGCATGGCCACCATGGCAATCAGGATGGTCGTGACTACGTGCCCACGGCCGCGGTCGCTGAGCCATCCGAAGACGGACATGGGCGCGACCGGTTGAATCACGATGATGCCGTACAGAATCAGGTCCAAGAGGGTGAGCGAGCGGCGGAGGCGCGGGGCGGCGGAGGGCGGATTGGAGACAGAACTCATATCTCAAAATAAAACCCCATTATCCTGCGGAGATAACGGGGTTTGGGGAAGGCGGTTTGCCAACAGCGGAGTAGTCAATAGAACTACTCTGCCGCAGTTTCACAGTTTCATACGGAAGGGATATTCTGTCAATGAAAAACCCACTATTAAAATCGAAAATCAGGCAGAAGTTTGATGGTGCGCGAGTCCATGATCATGAACCACAGAATGTATTTTCTACTCCTGTTTTGCTTTTGCCTGTCTTTCGCCGATTTGACCGTGGCCCAGAATTCGCAGGAAACAGCTGTCCAGGAAACGACTTTGCCGGAGCGCCTGGGCTATCCGGCCCGGGCGCGCCTGTTGGTCATTCACGCCGACGATCTCGGCATGAGCCACTCCGTCAACCGGGCTACTTTTGAGGCTCTCGAGAAAGGATGGATTACTTCGGCCAGCATTCTTGTCCCCTGCCCGTGGTTTCCCGAGGTCGCGCGCTGGGCGAAAGACCATCCGAACGCCGATCTCGGCATCCATCTCGCGTTGACCAGTGAGTGGACCGATCTGCGCTGGGGCCCTGTGAGCGGCGCGCCCAGAGTCCCCAGCCTCGTCGACAGCCACGGATACTTTCCGCTCGACACGCCCGACGTTGTCCAAAACGCCAAGACCGCGGACGTGGAATTCGAGTTGCGTTCGCAGATTGAGCGCGCCAGAAACGCTGGCATTCCGGTCACTCACCTAGATACGCACATGGCGGGCATGGTGTCCTCAGCGGAACTTTTTGGCGTGTACCGAAAACTGCGGGACGATTACAGAGTCCCGATTCTTTTGGAGCTTTCTGGAACTCACGGCTCGCCGGCGAAGATTTCTATACCCGCGGAAGAGATCTCGGTGCAGCGCGTGATCACCATGGAACCGGGGGTCGCGCCCAACACCAAAGCATGGCTCGACTGGTACAAGAAGCAACTTGCGCCGCTGCCACCGGGCGCATATCAACTTATCGTGCACTTGGCCTACGACGACGAGGAGATGCGCGGCGCCACGTGGGACCATCCCGATTGGGGCGCAGCCTGGCGTCAACGCGACTTGGACGTGGTGAAGAGCGAGGAGTTCCAGCAGTTCCTCAAAGAGCAAGGTTTCGTGTTGGTGACATGGAAGGAGTTGGCGAAAGCGCGGCCGCAGTAAAAGCGCGTCTATTCCGACGGGAACGAAATCGACTCGGGAGCGGGCAATACGGCGTTCTCTTTTATTCCCTGCCCTTCGGTGATGGCGTAGATCTTATCCGCGGCCACATCTTTGAAAGTTTCTGTCTTTCCGGTCGGCCAGCGCACTTCCACCAGATCGATTTTCGTTGCCGATCCCAAGCCGAAATGAAGCCGGAGATCGTTCTGCGAGAGGTAACTGGTTCCGCCGCGCACTTCGTCGAACTGCGTCATTCCTCCGGCATGAATGGTGACGCGGGCTCCAATGGCTGCCCTGTTGCTTTTTGTTCCCGCCAGATGGAAGAGCGCGCGGTGGTTCGAGGCTTTATTTGTGTTGAGCAGCAGGGACGGAGGCTCGCCGACGTTGAGCACAACGATGTCGATGTTGCCGTTGTTGGCGATGTCGCCGAAAGCTGCGCCCCGCCGAGATTTCAGCGGCATGTCGGCTAATCCGGCGGCCTTGGAAACTTCTTCGAAGGTTCCGTTGTGCAAATTGCGATGCAAGAGCATGGGCTCGGCGTAAGCGGCGCTGCCTTTCACGGTGTCCATTTGCGGATAGACGTGGCCGTTGGCCACGAACAGATCGAGCCAGCCGTCGTTGTCCATATCAAAAAACGTCGTACCCCAGCCGACGAACGGCAAACTGGACTGCCCAAGATGCGATGGCATGGCAACGTCTTCGAATCCTCCGGTTCCAGATTTGTCAGGTTCAAGGTTGCGATAAAGCGTGTTGGGCTGATCGGCGAATTCGGTGATGAACATGGAGAGACGTCCGCTGTGATCGTAATCTCCCCAGGTCACGCCCATGGAGCCTAGCGCCTGCCCTTCACCGTTCAGCGCGATGCCGCCAACCATGGCCTCGTCTCTGAACGTGCCATCGTGATTAT
>Ga0302325_10027669_pt1 | contig 11751 bp, 13 predicted proteins | sample Palsa_T0_2_FD_201948 | JGI IMG/M metagenome (GOLD analysis project Ga0302325, IMG submission 201948) | Peat permafrost microbial communities from Stordalen Mire near Abisko, Sweden - Palsa_T0_2 | ecosystem: Environmental > Terrestrial > Soil > Palsa > Peat permafrost | place: Sweden: Abisko... | reverse complement strand
GTGGGGGGGCAGGTGCGGGTGAGGTCCGGAGGCCCGCGGGGCGGCTGAGGGCCCACGGCGGGTCGGGATCGGGCGGTCGGGCGTGACGGGAGCGCGCCGTGAGTGCCGGCAACGTCACGGGGCCGAGTCGGGGGCGTTACGACTAGCGGTTATCGGGCGGCCCGCAGCGGGGGTGTGGCGAGGAATCCTTCGTATTGACCAGGTTCTCGCCACACCCCCTCACGAGTCGCCGAGAGTGTTGCGGCAGTGTGTCGAGTGGGTCAGGGTGCACGCGGGATGTGACGCGCCGTGGACGGGCGTGTGACGCGACTGTCGCAGCTCGGTGCGGTCGCGGTCGCGCGGCGGTCGCGGTCGCGCGGTGGGCGCGGTCGCGCGGTGCGGCGCGCTGGATGGTCGGTGGCTTTCCGAACGGGGGTGCTACCAAATCGGCGTTGTCGGATCGGGGGGCTGACGTGAGCTCAGCGCGGGGGCGGGAATCGTGTTACGGACCGATGGCATCGGCTGCCGTGGGCCGCGGGCTTGTGCTGCGGCGGTGTGTCTGAGTGGGCCGGGAGTTGCGTCCGCTTGTCACCGGGTCGTGCCGCCGGGGGCGGCCGGGGCGCGGCGGGGGCGGGGGCGCTGCGGGGGCGGCTGGGGGCGTGTCGCGCGGCGGCCGCCGGAGCCGGTCGGGGCGCAGCGCGGGCGGGCGCGGCGGGGGCGATGCGCGCCGCGGGGCGAAGGGCCCCGCTGGGGGTGTGGCGAGGAATCCTCCGTGGTGATCAGTTTCTCGCCACACGCCCCGGGCGGGGTCCGGCCGGCAGCGGGGGTGTGGCGAGGAATCCTTCGTATTGACCAGGTTCTCGCCACACCCACTCCCTCGGGGGGCGCGAGCGCGCCGGGACGGTGGCAAAGGTTACGGGCGTGTCACGGCCCCGCACGGGCTCGCTGCGGGTGGGAAACGGAAACCGGGAGCACCGAGAGCACTGCCCACGCGACGCGACAAAAAACTATTGCGCACAGCTAATAAACTATGTAGAATAGGCACAAGCCTACTCCACGTAACATAAAGAAAGGGAACCACCCATGTCAAACGCCACTCGCACCTCCCTCTGGGGCTTCGTGAACGCGTATCTGGTGCCGGAGGACGACGGCCTCACCCTCATCGACACCACCATGTCGGCCGGCGCCAAGAAGATCCTCGCGGCGGCCGAACAGCTGCAAGCCCCAATCGTCCGCATCGTCCTGACCCACGCGCACGACGATCACATCGGCGGGCTGGATCGGCTCAAGGCGGCACTGCCGGACGCCGAGGTGATCATCAGCACGCGCGACGCCCGCCTGATGGCCAAGGACATGACGCTCGATCCCGGCGAGCCGACGAGCAAGCTGCGCGGGAGCTACAGCGGGGCCCAGACCAGGCCGACGCGGACGGTGGCGGACGGCGATCGCATCGGTTCGCTGCGGGTGGTGGCGAGCCCCGGCCACACGCCCGGGCACGTGGCGTTCCTCGACGAGCGCGATCAGACGCTGTTCTGCGGCGACGTGTTCTCCTCGCTCGGGGGCGTCGCGAGCTCGGCGCGGGTGAATCCGCGGTTCCCGCTCGTGCGCATGGGGACCTGGGACCCGGCCACCGACCTGGCCAGCGCCCGCGCGCTCCGTGCGCTCGAGCCGAAATGGCTGGCCCCCGGCCACGGGCGGATCGTGCCGTCGCCAGACACCGCGATGGACAAGGCCATCGAGCGGGCGAGCTGAGCGTGTCCCGGCAGCGGCTGGACACCGAGCAGGTCCTGCAGGCGGCGCTGGCGCTCGCCGACGAGGGGCTTGACCAGGCTACCTTCGCCCGGCTGGCGCAGGTGCTCGGGGTCCGGGCGCCGTCGCTCTATAACCACGTCAACGGGCGGGCCGCGCTGCTGCGGCTGATCACCCTGCGCGGGCTCGACGACCTGGCCGACGCCATCGCCACCGCCGCCGCCGGACGGTCCGGCGAGGATGGCGTGCGGGCGGTGGCTCACGCCTACCGCGACTACGCCCGCGCCCACCCCGGCGCCTACGAGGCGACCCTCGCCGCGCCCGACCCGGCCGACGCGGAGCTGCGGGCCGCCGCGGAGCGGCTGCTGGAGCTGCTCGGGGCGATCCTGCGGGCCTGGAAGCTCGATGACGAGCAGACGATCGACGCCATCCGGGTGCTGCGCAGCGGCCTGCACGGCTTCGTCGCCCTGGAGCGCGGTGGCGCCTTCGCCATGGCTCGCGACGTCGATGCCTCGTTTGAGGGGCTGGTCGACACCGTGGTGGCCGGGCTGGAGGCGGGATCGGCTACGGTGGCAAGGAATCCCCAACGATTGGAGCAACCGTGAACACACGCAGGCTGGGCTCGCTCGAGGTGTCGGCTCTCGGACTCGGATGCATGGGGATGTCGGCCTTCTACGGGTCGGCGGACGAGGGCGAGGCGATCGCCACCATCCAGCGCGCGCTGGAGCTGGGGATCAACTTCCTCGACACCGCGCAGCTGTACGGGCCGATGACCAACGAGGAACTGGTCGGCCGGGCGATCCAGGGTCATCGGGACGAGTACGTGATCGCCACCAAGTTCGCTCGCCGCATCGAGCCGACCACGGTGCCGGGCGACCTGTCGACGCTCGGCCCGCTCGACGGTTCGGCCGAGCACGTGCGCAGCTCGATCGAGGGTTCGCTCACCCGCCTGGGCACCGATCACGTCGACCTCTACTACCAGCACCGGGTCGACCCGAACGTGGCGATCGAGGAGACGGTGGGGGCGATGGCCGAGCTCGTCGCGGAGGGCAAGGTGCGCCACCTCGGACTGAGTGAGGCCGCGCCTGAGACGATCCGCCGCGCCCACGCGGTCCACCCGATCGCGGCGGTGCAGACGGAGTACTCGCTGTGGACCCGCGACCCGGAGGCCGAGGTGCTGCCGACCTGCCGCGAGCTGGGGATCGGCTTTGTCCCGTATTCACCGCTGGGACGGGGATTTCTGTCCGGACGGTTCACCTCGCCGGAGGAGCTGGACAAGAACGACTTCCGGCGTCATGGCCCCCGCTTCACCGGCGCAAACCTGGAGGCCAATCTTCAGCTCGCCGCCAAGGTCGCCGAGATCGCGCAGGAGAAGGAGATCACCCCGGCCCAGCTCGCGCTGGCCTGGGTCCTGGCCCAGGGTGACGATCTCGTCCCGATCCCGGGCACCAAGCGTCGCACCTACCTCGAGGAGAACGCCGCGGCGGTCGACGTGCAGCTCACGCCCGATGACCTGGCGCGGATCGAGGCCGAACTGCCGGCGGTGGCGGGCGCGCGCTACGACGAGGCCGGGATGGCCTCGGTCAACCTCTAGCGCCGTCGCGCGGACTTGATCGCCTGCTTGGCCCGCTTGCGCAGGGCGTAGCTGCGTTTGCCCGTGCGCTTCGCCGCGCCGGCCCGCTCCAGGCGATCGAGCACCACCGGGCAGCGCTTGCACCGGGGTCGGCTCTGGCAGCAGGACCGCTTGGCCTGGACACGCTTGGCCATCCATCAGCAGCTTACGGGACGATAGGCTGCCGGCTGTGCCACCCGCCCCCGCCTTCGCCGCGAAGCTCAACGAGCAGATCGCCAACGAGTTCGCCGCGCACCAGCAGTACGTCGCCTGCGCGGTCTACTACGACTCCGAGGCCCTGCCGCAGCTGGCCAGCTTCTTCTTCCGCCAGGCGCTGGAGGAGCGCGACCACGCGATGATGATGGTGCAGTTCCTGCTCGACACCGACTCCGACGTGACGATTCCGGGCGTGGCGGCGCCGAGCACGAAATTCGCCGACGCGGCCGAGCCGATCGCGCTCGCGCTGGCCCAGGAGCAGCGCGTGTCCGAGCAGATCAACGCGCTGGCCGCCACGGCCCGCGAGCACGCCGACTACACCTCCGAGCAGTTCGTGCAGTGGTTCATCCGCGAGCAGATCGAAGAGGTAGCCACCATGAGCAACCTCTTGCGGGTCGCCCAGCGCTCGCGCGACGAGGTCGCCGACATCGAGGACTTCATCGCCCGCGAGCATGCCGCGGCGGCCGCCGCCGATCCCACCGCACCGAAGGCCGCCGGGTCAGACTGACTGCGCCGCGCGCTTGGCCCGATGCTCGGCGGTCCACTGGCGCTGGCGCCGGCGGGCGTCGCCGATCAGCGGCGAGTGGGCGATCAGACCGAGCAGCGCGGTGTTGATGTGCCGGGCCACGCCGGTCAGCGGCCGGACCACATCGACGAACAGCACGACGCGCTCGCCGTCGGTGTCGTTCCAGACCTCGTGGTCATAGGTGTCGTCGAACAGCAGGCTCGCACCCTCGTTCCAGTGGCGGATCTCGTCGTCGACCCGGATCCGGCAGCCCTCGGCCGGCTCGGGCACGATCAGTCCCAGGTGGTATCGCAGCACGCCCTTGTAGGGGCCCCGGTGGTTGGGGATGTGCTTACCCGGCGCGAGGATCGAGAACATCGCCGTCTTCATGCCGGGCACCGCACGCATCAGCTCGGCGGTGCGCGGGCAGGCGGCGGTGTGCTCGGCCACCTCGAAGCCGTAGCCGAACAGGAAGTAGGTCTTCCAGCGGTCGTCGTCTGACAGCTCGATCTGGTCCACCGAGATGTCCTGGAAGGCGGGAATGGCGTCGCGGTCGGTCAGCACCGCGTCGAGCTCGTCGCGGATGTCGGTCCAGTTGTCCTCCAGGTCGGCGATCCAGGGGAAGGTCGCCGGGTCATAGAACGGCGTGTCGCCCACCGGCGAACGGCGTCCGATCCAGCGTTCGATCGGTTCGAGGATCCGCACGCCGAGCTCGGTGCTCGGCGCGACGATCCGTTCGCCGATCCGGGCTCTCAGCGAGGTGTCCCGGGTCGGGGATTGACGTGTCGCCTCGTCAAAGACGGACATGGCCTCCGCTCCCTTCACATCATGAGATGGACAAGATCGTGCTCTCCCGCCAGCGCGCCCCGTTGCGCCCAGCGATCGAGTCCACCGCAGTCCGCTTCCACCGCATGCCCCGGTAGATACGTCAGTCCGTCCGCAGCTCGATGACCATGCGGACTGCGCAGTCCGCATCCTAACACGACGCGGCTTCAGCGCTCAGTGATCCGTCCGGCCGCCGGCCGCCGTTGAACGCGCGACACGTCGGCCGGGCACCGTAGGACGGGTGTCCGGGACTGGCGAAGACACCGATCCAGGAGACACCAGATGCCATCGCAGACACCAGATGCCATCGCAGACACCGAGCAGCGACCGAACGTCGAGCGGATCCTGAGCGGCAAGCCGGGGCCCTGACCACCTTCTACTACCCGCCCAAGATGTTCACCGACGCCCAGACCACGCTCGACGTGCCGGTCACGCTCGAGGACGCGTTCATCGCCGCCTACCTCGTCGGGGTGCGGAACTTCAGCAGTTCGGAGTTCCGCGTCGCGGCGGCGCGGATCATGGGGATCGAGAGCGATCACCGCACGCTGGCGCGGGTGGTGGCGTCCGACGTCGCGCCGGCGGACGGCGGCCCGCTGACCACTGTCACCGGCTTCCAGGGAACGGCCGAGCCGGTCGCTCCGCCCAACAACAACACCTACGAGCGCACCCTCGGCCTGACCGAGATCAGCCAGGCGGTCAACGCGCTGCTGCCGTTTGCCAACCCGGCCATGGCCACCGCGAAGGGCTTCGACGCCAGCAAGCCGTACACGTTCCAGCCGTTCACCCCGACGCTGCCCTCGAGCCTGGGCAGCTTCTAGGCCCGGGGGTCAGCTGGCCGGCGGGAACACGCTCGAGGCCAGCACGCGCATCTGGCCCCAAGGGATTCCGGTGGTGGCGTTGCGCGCCACGCCGTCGCCGGTGAGGTCGGCGGTCTGGTCGCGGATGACGTTGCCCCACAGCCCGGACGGCGGCGGCGTGAGGATCGAGCTCCAGTTCGCGGTGCCGCCGTCGGCGGTGTCGAGCTCCATCATCAGGGCGTAGTTGCTGCTGCCGTCGGTGAGGATCATGCCGTAGGTCTGCAGCGCCCGGCAGATCTCCTGGAGAAACCGGGTGTCCGCGCCGGTGGGGTCGGGGAACGGCACGGTGCGAGTCGAGCAGTCCACCGAGGGACTCAGCTGCAGGCGCATGCCCTCCTCCAACGGCCCCGGTCCGTTCTGGTCAGAGGTGGTGGCCGGCAGCCGGAAGCCCGACGAGGCGCCCGGAGCGGCGAAGCGCAGGGCGTGGTTGATCGACCCGGCCTGCACCTCCCAGGGGCGAATCAGCCCGACCCAGGGCAGGTTGCTGCCCGTGCCGGTTCCGACGACGGGCAGGCCGTTGCTGTCGCGGCCGTAGTGGAAGATGCCGTAGCCGTCGACGGTGATCGTGTGGGTGGCCGGGTACATGGTGGCGTGCCACAAGCGCAACTCGGTATCGGCGCCCCAGGTGGGATTGCTCGGGTCATACACCACCATCGGCGCATCCGAGCCGGTGGAGACGACGCCGCCCGGGGTGGCGCCGGCGGGGATCGGGAAGCTGATGGTCGGCAGGCCGCCGCTGTCGGTGATGGTCCACACCGGGTCCGTGACTGACGCCATGTAGATCCCCGGGACGTCGGCGCTCTCGTTGAGCAGGACCCGCTGCTGGCCCATGCTGGTCAGCATGTTGGCGATGACCTGTCCGGAGGCCGGGTCGGTCGGCTCGTCGGCGGGGATCGGCTGGTTGAACGCGCCGGCGTAGTCACCGCCCATCTCGTAGGGCTGCTCGGCGGGATCGGCCGGCATCAGGCCGGCAGCGGAGGTGGTGGTCACGGTGGTGCTGGTCGTGGTGCTCGAGGTGACCACGGGGGCCAAAGCCGTCGTGGTGGCCGCGGTCGACGTCGAGGTGGACGAGCTGGTGACGGTGGCCGGCGGCCGGGCCGCGGCGGTGCGGGAGTGGGCCGGGCGCTGCTCATGCCGGGGCGCGCGTCGGGCCGCTAACGCCGGCTTGACCGTCCGCTTGGCGGGGTGGGTCGTGGTGGCGCGGCCGTGGGTCTTGGTCGACGCATGGCCGAGCGCGGCGGCGGCCGCCGGCCCGGCGAGCGCGAACACCGCGAGGCTGGTCAGGACGGCGAGGCGGGGGAGACGACGCCTGGCGGGGCGTGGGGAGCTCGTCGGCATCTCCACGCAGATCGGCAGCCGCGGGGCGCCGCGGGCGTTTCAGCCACCGTCACTGGACATAATATTGTCCGTCAGCCTGGACGAACGGCGGCCTCGGTTCTGCTAGAGGGTCTGCGTATCCGGTTGGCTTCGGTCGAGCGGTGGCGGGCGGGTCGATGGCGGGTTGCTGGCGCCTGCTGGTCGAGCGGCCGTGCGCCCCGTGTGGCGCGAAATCCTCGGTGGTGATTAGTTTCTCGCCACACGGGTCGGGTCGGTTCGCGCCACGGCGGGGGGTGTGGCGAGAACCTGTTCGTATTGACCAGTTCCTCGCCACACCCCCCTTACGAACGACTGCGAGCGTCACAGCTGTGTGCCGCCGTGAGTTCAGGCCGCACGCCAACGTCACGCGACCGTCACAGAACCGGCCCCACGCACGCACCCACCTCGTCGAACGCAAAGAACGCGTCCTGGCCCGCTGCTGCGTCGCCGCCGCCATCACCCTCAACCACCAACCCGCCCCAAACGCGCACCCGTCAACTACTGCGCCGAACCCCGCGGAAGATCAATCATCTAGTCGCCGCGCTGGACCATCACCGACGTGGCCTTGACCGTGGCCGTCGCGGGCATCCCCGCGCGCAAGCCGAGCTCCTCGACGGCGTCTCGGGTGATCGCGGCGGTGATGCGGTGCGGACCGGCTTCGATCTCGACGAGCGCCATCACCCCGGCGATCTCCACCGAGCGGATGACCCCCGGGAAGTGGTTGCGCGCCGACAGCGTGCTCTCGGTGGCATGCCGTTGCGGAGAGGCCGACAGCCGCTGCACCTCCGAGGCCTCGACCAGCCGGCGGTTGCGCTCATCGCGCACCGTGGTGATCTTCCCCGCGCGGTCCCAGCGCCGCACGGTGTCGACGCTCACGCCGAGTGCCTGCGCGGCTTCCCCCATGGTCATCGGTCTGGGCATAGTGCGGTCCAGCATCGCAGACTCCATTGCCGCCTAACCTGGTGAGCGATGGAAGCGGCACGAGCACCGAGCCTGGGCCTGATCGGCGTGCCGACGAGCGCGGCGGCGTTCGCGCCCGGCCAGGAACAGGCACCAGCGGCGATCCGCGCCGCCGGCTTGGTGAAGTCGCTGCGGCGTCGCGGGGTCGACGTCAGCGACCACGGCGATCGCGAAGCGTGGCGCTGGCGCCCCGACCGTGAGCGGCGGCGGGCCCAGAACCTCGGACCGGTCGTGGAGATCGTGCGGGACACCGCCAGCCGCGTGCGGAGCGCGATCGGCGATGGCGAGGTCACGCTCGTCCTTGGTGGGGACTGCACGGTCGGTATCGGAACCGTGGCCGGTCACGTCGCCACCGGCGAGCGGGTCGGGCTGCTGTACCTCGACGCCCACGCCGACCTCAACGTGCCCGACAGCGTCCCCGAGGGGGCCCTGGACTGGATGGGCTTGGCGCACATGCTCGGGGTGGCCGGAGCCGCGCCGGAGCTGGTCGGCGCCGCGGGACCCGCCCCGCTGCTGGCGGCCGAGCAGGTCGTGGTGCTCGGCTGGAACGCCGACCGGGCCACCGCGTTTGAGCGCGACCAGATCGCCACGCGCGAGATCGACGTCGTGGCGGTGGAAGACGTTGCCGCCGATCCGGAGGCGACCGCGGCCGGCGCACGCCGTCGCCTGGAAGGACGCTGCGATCGCCTGCTTGTTCATTTTGACGTTGACGTGATCGATTTCACCGACGTGCCGCTGTCGGAGAATTGGGGACGAAACGAGGGGCTCTCGTTCGACCACGCGCGTCGGGTCTTGGCGGTGGTGCTCGACTCGCCCAAGCTGGCGGGCCTGACCATCACCGAGCTCAACCCGGATCACACCGAGCGTGGCGCGGGCGGTATCGAGCGTCTGGTCGCCGCCGTGGCCGACGGTCTCGGACGCGCGCTCGCCGGCCGCTAGGCGCGGGTCCGAGCGCGGCAAGCCGCGCTCGCCCGCGAGCGGTCAGTCGCCGCTCTCGTACTTGAACGAGAGCGCCAGACGGACTCGGTAAGCCGAGACCTGGCCGTTCTCGATGGTGACGTCCTGTCGCAACACCTCGGCGATCCGCAGATCGCGGACGCTCCTGGCCGCGGTCTCCACCGCCGTGTTGGCGGCGGCCTCCCACGACTCACTGCTCACACCGATGACCTCGGTGACTCGGTAGACGCTATCGGCCATCCGACCCGCCTTTCGGCTTGCTTGGACTCCCCTGGGTCGGACTATACGGTCTAGGGGGCCTTCGGAACCACCGCCAGCGGCCCGTCGACGACCGGCAGCTCGGCGGTGTCGAAGCTTGCGCCCTCGACGTGCTCCACCTGTCCCACGCCGGCCAGGAACTCGTCCGCCGGCTCGAGGAAGTTGATCCGCTCGGTGCGGTAATGCATCGGCACCACCCAGCGCGGGGAGAGCAGCTCCACCAGCGCCAGCCCTTCGGGTGCGCCGTTGGTGGGGCCGCCGCCGACCGGCACGAACAGCAGGTCGATCTCGCCGATGGCCGCCACCTGCTCGGGGCGCAGGCTCGGCTGGCCGAGATCACCGAGGTGCGCCACGCGCACGCCGTCGAGCTCGAACACGTAGATCGTGTTGGGGCCGCGCTCGGTGCCGGCCACCGCGTCGTGCTCGGAGGCGATGCCGACGACCTCGCCGGCCGGGGACTCGTGGCGCCCGGCGGTGGACCGCAGCACGACCGGGTCGCCGCCCACCGCCTCGACCCCGTTGTGATCGAGATGCTCGTGGGTCACGAGCAGCAGGTCGGCCTCGGCGTCGATCGCCGGGTACTCGAACTGCAGGCCGCGTCCGGCGGCCGGGGACATGTCGCCGAAGGGGTCGATGAACACCCGAAGCTCGGGCGTGGTGAGTGCGAAAGAGGACTGGCCGTACCACTGGACTTTCATGCTGCTCCTCGATTTGTCAGGGGGCGGTCGGGGATTCTGACGGGATAGCACAGGCACTCGAGTCTCCGGTCGATATCAGGTACCCTTACATCCCGTGAGGACCACGCCACCGTTCCGTGCCGATCACGTCGGCAGCCTGCTGCGGCCGCCCGAGCTCCTGGAGGCCCGACGCCGGCATGGGGCCGGGGAGCTCGACGACGACGCCCTGCGGGCGGTCGAGGACGAGGCGATCCGCGACGCCGTCCGCCTGCAGGAGGACGTGGGCCTGCAGTCGGCCACCGACGGCGAGTTCCGCCGGGCCTCCTGGCACATGGACTTCATCTACCAGCTCGGCGGCGTGACCAAGGTGCTCGACAGCTCGCTGAAGGTGCAGTTTCACAACGAGCAGGGCGACATCGAGTTCGCGCCGCCGTCGATGCACATCGACGCCCCGATCACCCTCGAGCACACGATCTTCGGGGATGCCTTCCAGTTCCTGGCGGCGCAGGCGTCCACCGCCATGCCGAAGCTGACCATCCCGTCGCCGAGCATGGTGCACTACCGCGGCGGGCGGGCCTCGATCGACGAGTCGGTGTATCCGGACATGGAACGCTTCTGGGATGACCTCACCGGCGCCTACGCGACCGAGGTGGCGAGACTGGGCGAGCTCGGGGTGACCTACCTGCAGCTCGACGACACCAGCCTGGCCTACCTCAACGACCCGCGCCAGCGCGAGCACGTGCGCGAGATCGGCGGCGACCCGGAGCACCAGCACGAGAAGTACATCGCGAACATGAACCGGGCGCTGGCCACCCGGCCGCCCGGGATGTCGGTGACCACGCACATGTGCCGCGGCAACTTCCGCTCGTCGTGGGTGGCCGAGGGCGGATATGACTTCGTGGCCGAAGCCCTGTTCAACGAGCTGGAGGTCGACGGCTTCTTCCTGGAGTACGACAACGAGCGGTCGGGCACGTTCGAGCCGCTGCGCTTCGTGCCCAAGGGCAAGCAGGTGGTCCTCGGCCTGGTGACCACCAAGCGCCCCGAGCTCGAGGACAAGGACACCCTGAAGCGCCGTATCCACGAAGCCGCGCAGTTCGTCGATCTCGACCAGCTCTGCCTGTCGCCCCAGTGCGGGTTCTCGTCCACCGTCGAGGGCAACGCGCTCACGCGCGAGGACCAGCGGGCCAAGCTGCGCCTGGTGGTGGAAACCGCGAACGAGGTCTGGGGCTGAGCTCGCCCGACGGCTTGACCGGTGACGGCCTGGACGAGGCTTCGCTCATCTACGTGGTCGGGCGGGTCAACCAGGGCATCCTGCGGGAGATGCGCGCGCGGCTGACCCGGCTGAAGCTCAGCGTTCAGGAGTACACCGCGCTGTCGGTGCTGCAGTCGCGACCCGGCCTGTCCAACGCCCAGCTGGCGCGCCGGTCGCTGGTCGCTCCGCAGTCGATGATCGAGACGCTGGCCAAGCTCGAGCATCGTGGCCTGATCGAGCGCGCGGTCGACGACGGGCACAGCCGGATCCTGCGGGCGCGACTGACCCGGGACGGTCGCCGGCTGCTCGCGGCCGCCGATCCGGCCATCCTGGCGATTCAGGAGCAGATGCTGGCCGGCGTGCCCGAGCGTCAGCGACTGATCGTGCTCGAGGGGATGCTCAGCGCGATGCGCACGCTGTCGGGCGGGCTAGGTGAGACCGAGCGGTAGCGGCTGGTCGTTGGCGGGTTGCCGGCGGGGGGGACGTCGGAGTTAGACCCAAAGTGAGAGCGAGGCCCGCCCGGGGCTCTCATTTCGGGTCTCCCGGGT
>Ga0302325_10027665_pt1 | contig 11751 bp, 11 predicted proteins | sample Palsa_T0_2_FD_201948 | JGI IMG/M metagenome (GOLD analysis project Ga0302325, IMG submission 201948) | Peat permafrost microbial communities from Stordalen Mire near Abisko, Sweden - Palsa_T0_2 | ecosystem: Environmental > Terrestrial > Soil > Palsa > Peat permafrost | place: Sweden: Abisko... | reverse complement strand
AGGGTAGAACGTGAAATACAAGGAGCACCTGCCTCACTCATCGCTTCAGGATCATGTGAAGTGTTTCTGGATCATGGAGCGTGAGTACACGTCTGAGCATCCCGCGGAGGACGTGACGCCCGATGCGTACATCGAGCTGATCGTCAACTTGGGGGCGCCGTACGTGTTGCAAGCGGAAAACGCACCAGACCGCGAGATGCCGAGGGCTATCCTGGTGGGCCTACAGAGCAAGCCCCTAATCTTTCGTTGCGATGGGACGGTCAAGCTTGTGGCAACGAGATTTTACGCCTGGGGCGCGCTGCCCTTCCTCGCCGATCGAGCGCGGGGACTCGACAACCTGTCGGCAACGCTGGGGCGGGAGTGGGACGACTTGGGGACTCGGATCGAATCCTCGGTTCGTGAAGATGACTATGATGCCGCCGTCGCCATCGTCGAAGATCACCTCATCAAGAGGCTGCTGACCGAGAGGGTTGATCTGAAGAAGATACAGTCCGCGGCGAAGATGCTCTATCTCCAGAAGGGACAGTTTCGCGTCGCCGAACTGGCGGACCATTGCAACCTCTCCACCCGGCAGCTGCAGCGACAGTTCCAGGACGTGGTCGGGGTCTCAGCAAAAACGCTGGCGCGCTCGATCCGCTTTGAGGAGGTCCGGAAGCGACTGATGTTCGACCCGGAGCAGAGCCTGACCACGCTGGCCTATAAACACGGGTATGCCGATCAGGCCCACTTCGTTCGCGACTTCAAGGAGTTCGCGGACCGCACCCCCAGCGAGTTCGCCCGCGAGATGCGGTCCATCCAGGCCATTTTCCGCGACCGCGACAATGTCGTTTTTCTACAATCCCGTCGGCCAGGGCGCCGCTAGACTGGCGGCGCAGTCAAATTAACCAACGGGAGATACTCCAATGAACAGGGTAAAGATCATCAGCGTGCTGGTCCTCGACCAGGACGCGGCCATCGAGTTCTACACACGGAAACTTGGTTTCGAACTCCGCGAGGACAAGCCCTTCGGAGAGAGCCGCTGGGTAACGATCTCGCTGCCGAAGAACCGCGACCTTACGCTCGCGCTAGAGTTGGCCAAGAAGGCCGACGACAAGGCGATAGTGGGCAAGCAGGGTGGTAGCCACGCCTTCCTGGGCCTCGACACGTCGGACTGCATCGGCGACTACACGCGGATGAAGCCGCTGGGCGTGAAGTTTCTCGGCGAGCCGCAGTCGGGCCCGTGGGGCATGGGAGTGCAGTGTGAAGACCTCTACGGCAACAAGATCTTCCTGAGCCAAGAGCCATGAGTTTCGGCGCAAACGCGGCGCGTGAAGGCAGCTGCGACCTGACGCGCGGTGCGTGCGCTTAGACGACCGTCGTCCCAGTTCCGAAATGGCTGAGGCTAGTCCCCTTAGTGAGCGGCTTCAGCAGCAAATGCGCTTTGGCCGATTTGGGGCTCAGCTCGTTGGACCACAATGGCCATCGGGGAGACACCCCCCGCCGAGGTCGCATGGGCCCGTGACCTCTAGGAATATGAGTCACTCTAAGAGAGCAGATAGAATCTCCTGCTCTGACTGTTCTTCTGCGTCTCTGCGACGAGGTCGGAGACTGATTGTGGCAAGCAGGCGAGGATCTGGGCGTATGGTCGGCAATCCTTACCTTACCGGATCGTGAAAGGGTTGCCCGTCAACCAGCAGTAAGCGCGAATCGCTTACCCTAAGCCGACTTGTCGGTACAAATCTGGGGTCAACCCGTAACCCGGCGCCGCGGTGATGCTCCACGCCGTCCTGAAGATCGACGCGACAAGGCCCTTAGCTGACTCGTGGCGCTCGCGCCCTCCGCCGTTTCCGAAGTTAGGTCCACCTCCCCACCTTGATGCGCCAGAAGGCTCGCTCGCACGAATATTTGGTCAGGTAATATACTCAAGTCTGCGCGCCTCAACCTGCCCTGTCTTTCCTTTTTCCTCGTCAACTGCCAAACAACCTCACCCTCGAATGTATGCGTGCTTTCGGACCTTTCGAATGCCTCGTCAAGTTCCGCCATCGTGACACGTTGGCGTATTTTATCCCGCAATGCACTACACCGATCAGGCCCGCTTGGCGAGCGACCATCGACTCAAACCAACCTACTTCAACCGTTCGGACCTCACGGACCACATACTCCCTACGCAGTTACTTACGGCGCGCCGAATCGATTGCCCACCTATTAAACCGAAAGTGATGCGGGATTGGTAACGAGACGCCCCTTGTGTTTACGAATATCGCGTCACCTCCCGGGTTGTTGGCAAACCTTCCTTTACAAGATTGACCTCGACTCAGGCTGGCCGGGGCGATCGTTACGCGTTATTGCAATGTAACTAAGACCTCGATCGCTCCTTTGCCAACGGGCAACGGTTCGAGCGCCTTGCCCACAACGGCTCCCACCAGACGGCGGCGATCAGTTCCCTTCATGGCATAGCCGGCGCGGGAGGAAGTGACTAACAAGTCGCCCGCGGCGATGGGTCCGTTCTCCGCGGTGACCTTGCACGGGACGATGCCGACTATTGCCAATGGCACCTCGCCCGACTCGAAGGATTCATCATCGATATGATGCGGCGATGCCAGCAACCCTGGCTTGGTGGAGTAGATTCCGGCGACCAACGTGGCATACGGATGATTGGCAAGGGTGAGATGCCGCTTTGCGTTCTGGTCAATCTCGAGTACATCGCCCGGCTCGTATTGCGAGCGTTTGCCTTTTACGGCGACCGACTCGGCGAAGTCGGCGCCACTGGAGTAGAACCCGCCATCTGCGTAGGCTACGCCGTTGGTGTCGACGCGGAATTTGTGCGTGCCCTCCGTCATCCCCAAGTACAGATTTCCGCCGCTGGCGTTGACAACTACGCCTCCGTTGATCACGCCATTGCTGTCCTGTGTGGTGTCTATATCCAAGGCGTAGTCGCTGAATGGATTTATGAGGCCGATCCCCACGGTTACAGCGTATTCCCCCGTGCCCCCCAAAATCAGCGTATTGCTCTTGTAGGTTGCCGACCAGGCGCCAATTGCAGTTGTATTCGAGAGATTTCCACTCAGAGGGCCCGCGCCAAAGCCAATTCCTGTGTTGTAGTTCCCAGTCGTGTTCTGATACACAGCATCGACACCGACAGCAGTGTTGGAGCTGCCTGTAGTGTTGAGGACAAGCGAGACCACGCCAGCGGCAGTGTTGTATTGGCCTGTGGTGTTTTTTCCCAGTGCTTCCTCACCAGTGGCGGTGTTGTCAACCCCGGTTGTGTCGCCAACGAGCGCGCTGCTCCCGATCGCGGTGTTGCCGGTTCCCGTGAGGGCGGAATTGCCGGCGAAGCCGAGGAATGCGTTTTCGTTGGCGGCGGAACCGAAAGCGAACAGGCTGCCGCCGATCTCAAACTCGCTGCCGGAAATCAAGCCGGTCGTGGTGAGGGCGCCACTCACAGAAAGGGCACCACCCACAGAGACTGTCGATCCGGATTGTTGGATGATCGAGTCGGTAACCTGGGCATTGCCGCCATTGCTCGCAAATACGGGAACAGAATTCGTCTGGCAGGAATATCCGGTTGTACAAGTGATCTGGGCGCTCGCCAGCGAGCACCACAAAGAGATTCCAAGAACGACTATGTATAGCCCTTTGCCAAGCTTCATAACATTCCTCCTGACGACGCTTTATTATTGGTACTGCCTGAGTTGCTGGGAGCCTGCATTTTGTCCGGCCGGAAAAGACGATGACAATAGTGGCGATCCGTCCCAGCCCTAATTTTCTTACGCTCCAATTCATGAACCGGAGCGGGCCATCCTCCACGCACATAAAGGAGAACAGCCCGATTTCACAATCCCCGGGCAATTCGTGGCTATTTTGAAATCTGCACTGCGAGTGTGTTGAAGCCAAGGACAATCGTGCTGCTATCTCCCTCAGAACCGCCGCCGCACAACTCGAACGTGTTTTTGCCCACTTTTAAGTCATCTGACGGATTGATCACCCACTGATAGTTGACGTTGCCGAACGGTCCGTTACCTCCCGTGCCCAGGTTGAACTCCGGCAGCCGGTTCGATCCGAAGAAGATGTTGCAGGATCCGCCATTGAGACTGATCCCGACATTTCCCTCAGCGGTGGCCTGATAGTCTGTATTGAATGTTACAAGCACGGCAGTAACTGCTTTTGGCTCGGTTATGCTGACTGACTCACCCCACAAAGAACAACACACTCCCGTGAACGTCACGGGGCTGTTTGTGGAACGGAAGACTTGCGTCGCTGGAACGGCGAAGGCTGCGATTGCTCCCGCCAGAACCACACAGGTCGCAGCTGCCAGAAATATCACGCTGCTTTTGCTTGTTCTCGAAAATGCTCTCATTTTCCTTCTCCTGTAGATGATTTAGTGTTTGACTTGCGATGGGGACCGGCTTACGGCGAGGTGGCGCGTAGAAAACATCCGTCCCACCCTGCTGCGCCCAACGCGCTGGATATTGGAGAAATCGGGGCAACTTTCCAATAGCGGTGCGCTGTCGGGTGCTTAATTTTCATGTCCCGCTAACCCTCACAAAGCAAAAGAGATTTCTGACGCCTTAGCGAGGAATAGAGACCCGCCTGCCAAAGGGCGCGACCGTCCGCCCTTCTCGAATCACGCCTCTCCAGGATTTCGACCGGATTTCGAAGGCCGGCAGTGACTATTTTGACCGGGCCTGCGCATCGCATTGGTAGAATGGCTGGCTCCATCTGGAAGCCGCGTATGGAGTCCACTCCAATCCGATTCGGGGACGATTTCGAGCTTGACCGGCGCTCACAGAAACTGTCTCGCGCCGGGCGGACCTTGAAACTGGAGCGCATTCCAACCGAAATTCTTGTTCTGCTAATCGAAAAAAATGGCGAGACGGTCTCGCGCGAGCAGATCATTGAGCGGATCTGGGGCAACGGCGTTTTTCTCGATACGGACAACAGTATCAACGGCGCCATTCGTAAAATTCGGCAGGCCCTGAAGGACGATCCCGAGCAGCCGCAGTTCATACAAACAGTCACAGGCTGGGGCTATCGTTTCATTGCGCCCGTCATTTCGCCAGTCATTGCGCCAGTTACGGGTCCCGATGCGAAACCGGAGGCGGTGGCCGCGGTGGCGCAATATTCGGTCCGCGAGGATTCGACTGCCTGGTTTCGACGAAGGCGATTGCTTGGGATATCGATTCTTGCGACAGCGATCGTCCTGATTGCTGGTTGGGCTGTTTACCGCCAATGGTTCGAGTTCCAAGTCCGGCCCTTCGGGTCTGGGGGACGAGCTATGTTGGCAGTTCTCCCCTTCGAAAACCTTACCGGGGACGCAGGTCAGGAATACTTCAGCGACGGCATGACGGAGGAAATGATCACGCAGTTGGGGAGCCTCGATCCGGAGCACTTGGGCGTGATCGCCCGCACTTCAGTGATGCACTACAAGAGAAGCCAAGAACCGCTGCAGCAGATCGCCCATGAACTCGGAGTGCAGTATGTGTTGGAGGGGAGCGTAAGACGCGATGTCGAGAGGGTGAGGATCACGGCCCAGCTCATTCAAATGAAAGACCAGACTCACCTTTGGGCTCGGCAGTATGACCGTGAACCTAAGGATGTATTGGTGGTGCAGAGCGAAATCGCGAAAGAAATTTCCGGCGAGATCCAAAGCGCTCTGGGAGAGAACAGGCCGATTGCTCCCGTTCCTGAACCGACTCTCTCTCCCGAGGCTTTCGAGGCATATAACCTCTATTTAAAGGGACAGTACTTCTGGAACAAGAGAACGGTGGAGGGATTCCAGGAGGCGATCGGATATTTTCGTCAAGCGACGGATAAGGATCCCACCTACGCGCGGGCCTACGCCGGTCTGGCTGCCAGCTACGCTCTGATCGGCACTTACAGTGGAACTCCGGCCGCCGGATCTGCATCCCAGGCACGTGCCGCCGCGCTGCGGGCATTACAACTTGACGACAACCTGCCGGAAGCCCACGCGGCGCTGGCTTTGATTGTCCAAAATCATGACTATGACTGGCAAACAGCCGACAAGGAGTTCAAAAGGGCGATTGAATTGAACCCTAACTATGCCACCGGCCATCATTGGTACGCCGAGCACTTGGCATGGCGAGGCCGTTTCGATGAGGCTCTCCGCGAGAGTGAACGCGCGCGGCAATTGGACCCACTTTCGCTGATTATCGCCGCCGACAACGGAGCAATTCTCTATTACTTCCGGCAATACGACCGGGCCATTGCCCAGTTCAACGCCGTTCGGGAATTGGACCCCAGCTTCCCTCGGACCGCGATAATTTTCGCCGCCTATGTGCAAAAAGGAATGTTCGCAGAGGCGGAGGTTGATATTGAAAAGCACATGCCGGGGGACAATCCCTGGCACTGGTCGAGCTTGGCCTACACCTATGGCCGGGCCGGAAACCAGGCGAAAGCAGAGGACGCACTGAAGAAATTGCTGAATTTGAACCAGCGACAACTCGTGGATCCGATGGTAATTGCCCCAGCCTACATTGGGATGGGGAACAATGATCAGGCCATCGTCTGGCTGGAAAAGGCATATGCGCAGCATTCCAACGGTCTGACCGCGCTCAAGGTGGATCCCGCCTACGACCCGCTGCGCGACGACCCGCGGTTCCAGAATCTTCTGCGGCGGGTAGGCTTAATCCAGTAGCTCGATCGCTCGTCCGTAGATAGTTGGCGAAATATCCCGATGCAGCAGTATTTCGCAGAGTCCAACGGGTGACGGATCGAGTCAAGTCCCGGATCGTCGGCAATCCGGAGTTATCCAAGCATGGTTAGGTTGATCGGCCTTCGGAAACTGAGAACTCTTCCGGGTGTGCGCTGAAACTCACAGACACGAAATCTGGGCGTCGCTAAAATTCTGTCGCCATTTTCAAGTGCTTCTGTCAGAGAAAGGTTCGATTCTCTGACTGCCCGCTAGGGCACGCAGTCAGGCGCTAACCGACTGGACGTGAATAGTATTCAAACTGACCGTTTCTAGCCACAGAATCGCCTGGCATTCGCCTTCCGGATCCGAATGCATGGCGAATCCAAACCGGACTGATTGCAAAGTTCAATCGGCAGTTTTCGGTGTGCAATTCTCTGCTAGGTTTTTGATATCTGTAACTTACGGACACGTCGAGGCTTAGCGCAACAAAGCTGTACCGAAGGTTCGAATCCCTCCCTCTCCGCCACACAGTCTGAACTGCAGGGAATTCTGTCGTTTGTGCTCTTGGAAGCCGCGCCAAATCCCCGCCAATTCGCGTATTTTCACTTTCAAACTGGACCGGAGAAAATATTCATCCTGAAGCCTCAGCGGCCTTTTGGGGCAGTTTTCTCTGTTGGGCAGATCGGCAGTCCGGTTTCGTCAGTCGCACGCGGCGAATGGAACACGATCACAATACGATAATCAGGCGAAAGCGAACTTGACTTTTGTCGCCGTCGGAAATTTTCCCTTTACCGATCTACTGCCACTCATTTCAGACCATGTTATCCCTGGCGTGCACATCGATCTGGTTTTCGGGACCGCTCTCAGCGCTATCCTTATTCACAAAGCGTTCGAGCTCCTGGTCAAGCGCAACTGGATTGATTGGTTTCGATAAGTAACCATTGAAACCAGACTCCAACACTTTCTCCCGGTCGCCGCGCATAGCATAGGCAGTAACTGCCAGTACGGGCAACGAGCTGAAGTGTGGGTTTTCTCGGATTTTTTGCACCGTTCCAAATCCATCAAGCACCGGCATGCCGAGATCAAGGAGCAAAATGTCGGGCTGTGTTTCCGCGATCTTCTCCAGAGCCTCCTGCCCATCGCAAGCTTCAATCACATCATAGCCGCGGATTTCGAGCAGCTCACGTAGCAGCTCACGATTCACTGGATTGTCCTCGGCGATAAGGATCTTTTTCATGTCTGTCCAGCCTGTGCCGCGCAAAAACTCGTCAGGTACCCGTAAGGTTCTGAAAACGCGTTGATTTTCAGTGAATTCGAGGGCTGGTTAGGGAGTCGAGTTTTAATTCCGACTCGGCTGCAATTTGGGTAAAATTCACTGCCATGTCCTACTTGAAACTCTGGGTTGCGACTGTCTCTGAGCTGCTCTCCGAGCTGGCACAGTTCATAGTGGCAATGCCGCGGTCGCGCGCGTCGTTACTTGCCGAGAATCTGTTCCTTCGAAAACAGCTAGCCTTCTATCAAGAACATAGGCTGAGGCCGCGGCCGCTCACCGATGCAGCGCGCCTAAGTCTTATGCTGTGGTCGCGGATGTTTCATTGGAAGGCCGCGCTGTTGATCGTGAAACCGGACACGCTGATCGGTTGGCACCGGAAAGGATTCAAGCTCTTCTGGCGGTGGAAGTCTCGCCCGGGCAGACCTCCCCTCACACAGGAAGTACGGGAACTGATTCGGCGAATGGCGCGAGAAAATCCCACGTGGGGGCAGATGCGAGTCGCGGCGGAGTTGTATCTCAAGCTGGGCATTTTGGTCTCGCCTCGAACCGTGCGCAAGTACTGGCCCTGGGAGAAGGATGATTGTCCGGGGCGAAGAACTTCTTCGCAACACTGGATGACATTCGTGCGGAACCATGCGGATGCGATCGTCGCCTGCGATTTCATGGTGACGGTGACGGCGAAGTTCCAGTTGCTGTATGTGCTGGTGATCCTCGACGTGGGCTCGCGGCGCATCCTGCATTGCAATGTGACGGGTCATCCGAGCGCGGAATGGACGCTGCAGCAGTTTCGCGAAACGCTCTCGGGCGAGCGAGCGTATCGCTTCCTGATCCACGACCGGGACTCCATCTTTTCGGCAGATGTCGATCACGAGTTGACGCAGGGGTTCGGACTGAAAGTGTTGAAGACGCCGGCGCGGTCGCCCCAAGCCAATGCCTATTGTGAGCGGCTGATCGGGACCATACGCCGCGAGTGCTTGGATTTCCTCATTCCGCTCAACGAAAGGCATCTTCGGCGAAGCCTGCGCGAATGGGTAGATCACTACAATGGGGGACGCCCGCACAGCAGCCTGGGACCCGGCATTCCAGACCGACACAAGAGTCTTGAGAAACCACCGGATAGGGGACGTGAATCGCTACTCGGCGGTCGGCAAGTAGTTTCTCGGTCCATCCCGGGCGGGCTCCATCACGAGTATGCGTGGGAGAATGTGGCGGCCTAACCAGAAGCTATGATGAAGCGGGCATCAACCTTGATCAAATCGCCGTTGGCCTGGCATACAGCAAATGTGCCGGCTGAGCATCCCGTGATTCCCGTGGTGGCTGAACGCGGCGGCACGCAACTGAAGACGCCGCGGGGGACGGTGCTGGTCGACACGCGCGAACGGAACCCGTTGGACCTTTCGCGCTTTGAGGGCTGGTTTGGCAAAGTCGAAAGAAAGGCACTGAAACTTGGGGATTATTCGATTGCAGGATTGGAGGAGGAGTGCGTCGTTGAGCGCAAGGATCTTTCCGATCTGGTGCACTCATTGACAATCGGGCGGTCCGTGTTTGTAAACCGATTGAAGCTGATGAGTGGCATCCGCCATCGCCTGCTGGTGATCACTGCACCGCTGACTCAGGTGAAGGCGCCCTATCCCCAGCCGGGAAATCCAAATCGGATTTTTCAATCTCTGATCGCGGTTCTTGCAGGGATCAAGGTACCCTTTCTTTGTACTGACACTCACGAACTAGGAGAGGAAGCGGTGGCTTCCTATCTTTATCAGGTTCACCTTTATCACTGGCTCGAGACCCACGACCACGGCCGTTTCTTAGTGGACAATGATCTCTAACGATCACGGAAGCAGCAGTGGCATTTTCGGTGCGGATGAGTTTTTGCGCACCACCGGGCAATTGCCACCAAGGCTTCAAGAGCCGCCGCTGAGTCTCGGAAGCGAAGGCAGTCAACCAAGTAGATTCAGTTCAAAGGCAATTGTGGAGGAATGAAATGAGGAGACTAAGATTGAGACGGCATCAGTCGATGCTGCGGATCGTTGCTGCAGTGGCGTTGGTTTTTGGTGTTACAGTGATCCCGCTTGCTCAAGCCCAAAGGCCGGCAGGACCGAACCGGCCCTCGGCCGTACCTGCGGGCTACGTGATCACGCCCTTCGGCTACTTTCATCCGTCGTGTGTGCGCGGTATCGCCAGTGGGGAAACAGTGCTGGCGGACGGACGTGTCCAACATATGGATGGCACCGTGGACGCGATCGCTCCAGTTTGCAGTCATCCGCATTACACGGCTCGCGGAGAGGTTGTAACCGGCGATAACTCCAGGGTAGACCCACTGACAATCGTCCACAGCTGGATTGAAGATGGGAGCACCACGACCAGCACGTCGTACGGGAAGCTTAACGCGACCTGGCTGGTGCCGTCGGCGCCGACAACCTTTGATGGCCAGACCGTGTACTTGTTCCCGGGCTTGGTAGATTACAACACGGACGAGACGATTATTCAGCCTGTCTTGGGGTGGAATTCGTTTTTTGGCGAAGTGTGGAGTGTTGCGAGTTGGAACTGCTGTCCGAGCGGGACCACCCAGTATAGCTCGCCCTTGCAGGTTAGTACCGGCGACACCATTTATGGCCTGATCAAGTCCACCTGCAAAGCGGGAACAGAATCCTGTTCCAAGTGGAACATTACGACGAAAGATAAGACTACGCGCAAAAGTACAACGCTGGGCAAGACACCGAGTGAAGGGCAAGCGTTCAATTGGGCGCAGTCGAGTGCGTTGGAAGTCTATGAGATTGTCCAATGCAGCGACTACCCTCCGAATGACGCGACCACATTCTCCAAGGTAGCGCTGTATGACTATAACTTTGACAAGATCTCAAACCCAGGATGGGCGATCACGGATTACTATGAAGGCCTGAACCCCCAATGCAACTATGGTGGGCAAGTGACTGCAACCGCGGTGACCCTCGATTACTGATTGGCGTTGAGGGCGCCGAGGCATGGGTGTCCGCTAATGCTCTGGTGGCTTGGCGTTCTTTTCCGGGATTGCAGTGACCTCGCATGAGGGACATCGCCCTTTAGGTCGGTATGAAGGGAAACCACTTCGCTCCCAAATCACCAGTTTGTGGGCGGCAGAGCGGCGAATCTTGCGACCTCATAGATTCAGGTAGTTGCAAGAACGACTTCGAACGGGATTTTGGGCAGCTCCACCGCGCTGCGAGGCGGTCAGAAGCCCCTCTGTCGCCAGCTGCAAACTTCCCAGAATCCGACTTCGGGACAACGTCGTCGGAGTCCGCCTGAAACGTAACATCCGGTTAGCCCGTCATCCAGGCACAATCCTCAGTCACCGGGCTCGTTGCGCCCGTGGTCCCGACAGGTGCTAGTCTGACGTCGCAGCCGATGAACAACCACGAAATCCACGCAGCTTGGAAGTATCACGATGGCACGAAACACTCCTACTGGAGTATTCGTGAGCATCCTCACCTCTTGGACTGGGCGAATCGGCCGCAGCCTTTCAAAATCTACCCAAAGGTCGAGCCTCTTCCACTGCCGCGGGACGTGCCGCAAACAGGGGTTACCGCGCTCTCCGCAATCTCAGAACCGGCTCCTTCGTCGTGGGCTGATTCGGTTCCTGGCCTACCAGATCTAGCGCGCCTCCTTTATTTCTCGGCGGGGATTACCAAACAGCGTGCCTATCCAGGTGGAGAAATCTACTTTCGTGCCGCAGCCTGCACCGGCGCTCTCTACGAGATCGAGCTGTACGTCGTGACTGGCGATCTCCCGGGCCTGGATGCCGGCGTGTATCACTTCAATCCTGTGGATGTATCGCTGCGGCTTTTGCGGAAAGGTGATTTTCGCAGAAACC
>Ga0302325_10027663_pt1 | contig 11752 bp, 12 predicted proteins | sample Palsa_T0_2_FD_201948 | JGI IMG/M metagenome (GOLD analysis project Ga0302325, IMG submission 201948) | Peat permafrost microbial communities from Stordalen Mire near Abisko, Sweden - Palsa_T0_2 | ecosystem: Environmental > Terrestrial > Soil > Palsa > Peat permafrost | place: Sweden: Abisko... | reverse complement strand
GGCCGGGATGCCCGCGCTGGCCCGGATGCCCAGCTCACCGGGCCCGGCGACCCGGGGCCCGCTCACAGCGCCAGGCCGCCGTCGACCGGGATCACCGCGCCAGTCATCCCGCTGCTCCCGTCCCCGGCCAGGAAAGCCAGGACCGCGGCCACCTCGTCCGGCCGCAGCAGCCGGCCGAGGGGCTGCTGAGCGGCGAACGACCCGGCGCCGGGCAGGCCGTAGAGCCGCGCGCTCTCGTCCAGGATGGGCGTGGCGGTCGAGCCGGGGCTGACCGCGTTCGCGGTCACGCCGCTGCCGCCCAGTTCGGCGGCCAGGGCGCGGACGAACCCGGCCACGCCGGCCTTGGCCGCGCAATAGGCGGCGAGCATCGGCAGCCCGCGGGTCGCGGCGGCCGAGGCGACGGCCAGGAACCGCCCGTGCCGCGGCTCCGGGCGGCGCAGCAGGGCGGGCACGGCCACCCGGGCCAGGGCCAGCACCCCGCCCAGGTCGATGTCCAGTACCGCTCGTTCCTGCTCGGCCGGGACCTGCCAGGCCGGAGCCCCGCCCGCGATCACACCGGCCACGGCGATCGCGGCGTCGAGGCCGCCCCACCGCTGCTCGGCCCCGGCCACGGCCGCGGCGAGCGCGGCCGCATCACGGGTGTCGGCCTCGGCCGCGACCACGCCGTCGCCTGCCGCCGCGACCACCTGGTCCAGTTCGGCGCGGGTGCCGAGAGCGTACGGCAGCGCCGGGTCGTCGGTGCAGCGGTCGACGGCCACCACGCGCCAGCCGCCCGCAGCCAGGGCGGCGACGGTGGCCGCGCCGATGCCCCGGGCCGCCCCGGTGACCAGCGCGACCCGCGGGCTCATGACGGCCGCTCCGCAAACCAGGCCCCGACTGTGCGCAGCAGGTCCTGGAACAGGTCGTCCAGCAGCGCGGCCCCCTCGGCCGCGGACGCCCCGGTGGGATCGCCGAGCACGCCGTTGGCACTCACCGCGCGGACCGACGACGCGCGGAGCGCGGGCATGAGCTCGGCGATCGGGCGCCGCTCGCCGGGTTCCGCGTGCTCCAGGCGCACCCGGCCGGGCGCGAGGGCGAGCTGCAGCGATGTCTCGGTGCGCCCCGCGTGCGCGTCACCCCGCCAGGTCGCCAGCCATGCCCGCACCTCGCGGGACTCGCGGCGCAGCCGCTGCTCAGCCCGCCGCACCGGCCCGGCGTTGCCGCCGTGCGCCGATACCAGCAGCACCCGGGAGAAGCTCAGGACCGCCGAGCGGCCCAGCTCGACGAGCAGCAGCTCCAGCGCTTCCTGGCCGATGGACAGCGTCCCGGCGAAGCCCTGGTGCTCGCCGCTGGAGCCGTAGGCCACGGCCGGGGCGACGGCGACGTCCGGGCGGGACCGGGCCAGCCGGGTGCAGAGCGCCACGGCCACGTCGGTGTCGGTGGACAGCGGGAGGTGCGGGCCGTGCTGTTCGGTGGCCCCGACCGGGACGGCCAGCATCCCGCCCGCGGCGCCCAGCTCGCCCGCCTCCGGCCAGGTCAGCCCGGCCAGCTCGGTCACGGCTGCCCTCCCGCCCGGGCCGGGCCGGCCTCCGGCAGGCAGCCGGACCGGCGGAGGTAGTCCAGCAGCTCACGCGCGGCCCGGTCGGCATCGACCGGGCCGACCACGGCGGGCGGCTCATGCTGGCTGAGCACGCCACTGAGGGCGGACAGCCGTTCACGCGGCGAGCCTGACGGGGCCGGCGGCACCACATGGGTGCGCGGCACATACGGGTGCGGCGGCCCGGCCCGGACCAGCGGCGCCGCCGCGGCGGGCGTCACCGCGGGCACCGCCGCCCGGCTGGCCGCCAGCGCGGCCGCGAGCGGGGCGCGGCGCAGCCGGAGGCCGGCCGCCTCCACCGAGCACACCGCGGGCCGCGGGATGCGGAGCCGCTCACGGCGCCCGGCGGGCAGCCGCCGCTCCCCGAGCAGCTCAGCCCCCTCGGCCTGCAGGGACACCAGCCCGAGGGCCTGGGCGGCGCCGAGCTCGTGGGCCAGGAAGGCCGGGAAGGCACCGGTCCCCCGGTCGGCCGACCGGTCACCGCACAGCACGAGCGCGGGCTGCTGGCGCCGCAGAGCGCCCGCCACCGCCTGGGCCTGACCACGCTCGTCCCCGGCCAGGTCAGCGGCGCAGCCCGGGCCGGGCCAGGCCACCCGCAGCGGCTCCGCGCCGGCCGCCCGGGCCTCCCGCAGCGTCGCCACCGCGCCCGGCGGGCCGGCGATGACGGCCAGCACCCGCCCGTCCCACGTCCCGGCGATGCGCAGGGCCAGCTCGAGGGCGGCGTAGTCGGCTGGTGATGCGCCCGCCCCATGCTCGCCGCGGTGCACCGCACCGGTGAGCGGATCAACGCCGGGCCGCTGGTCGCCGTGCCGCAGGCAGGCCACGACCAGGGTCTCACCCATGCCGGAACACCACGCCGTCGCCGCCCTCGGGATAGCTCCAGGTGATCGCGCCGTCGGAGTTGCAGACCTGGTAGCAGGTGCCGCACTCGAAGCACTGCTCGTAGTTGAACAGGATCCCGCCGTCGGCGGTCGGGGCGAACAGGTTAGCCGGGCAGGCGCTGACACAGTCCTTGGTGGTGCAGGAACGGCATACGCCGGAGTCGACCACGATGTGCGCGCGGGGCCCGACCCGGAACTCCACGGTGCCCATCAGGTCCTCGAACGACACCTGCGGCCAGCCCCGAGGCCGGGCCCGCGCGACGCTCATCGTCTCCTCCGCCCGTTCACCATGGCGCTCTGCCCCCGGCTGATGGGCCCCCGGCTGATGGGCCCCCGGCTGATGGGCCCCCGGCTGATGAGCCCCCGGCTGATGAGCCCCCGGCTGGCCCTGGCCCGCCGGGCCGGTTCCCCTCACCGGAATACCCGCGCACCGGCGAGGCCATCCCGCAGCAGGCCGCCGAGCCTGATCCCGTTCCGCCGGGCCGACCGGCGGGCCAGCCGCAGCAGGCCGGGCTTGGGCTCCGGGTTGCTGACGGTGAACAGGCCCTCGGCGATGTCGCAGATCAGCCCGGGGTAGCGCTGCTGGATCCGGTCGCTGAGGACCAGCCGCGGGGCCCCTCGCAGCCGCTTGTGGTCAGCGAGCACGAACCCTGACTCCAGGTCCCGGCGGTAGCTGGCCAGTCCGCGGGCGGACGTGTCACCGGCCGCCACCGCGCGGGCCACGGCCCGGCCGGCCGCCAGCCCGGAGCCGATGGCGAAGTTGACGCCTTCCAGCCACAGGCCGGCCGCGAGGCACATGCCCGCCGCGTCCCCGGCGATGACCATGCCGTCGATCGCCAGCCGCGGCATCGCGTCGTACCCGCCCTCGGGGATGAGGTGGGCCGAGTATTCCTCGACCGTCGAGCCGCGCAGGTACGGCGCGATCGCCGGGTGGGCCTTGAGGTCGGCGATGAGCTGCTCCGGGCGCACCTGCGCCGCCGCCAGGCCGGGCAGCGAGACCACCACGCCCACGCTGACCGAGTCGGCGTTGGTGTAGAGGAAGCCGCCTCCCGGGATGCCCCCGGTCGCGCCGAGCATCTCGATGTCGACGCCGCGGTGGGCGCCGACCCCGAAGCGCTCCTCGATCACCTCGGGCGGCAGCCCGAGCACCTCCTTCACGCCCAGTGTGTGGTGCGCGGCCGCGACCCGGGGCAGCAGCCCGGCCTCCTTGGCCAGGAACGAGTTCACCCCGTCGCAGGCGATCACCGCGCGGGCCCGCAGCTCGCCGCCCGGGCGGTCGGTGCGCACCCCGGCCACCGCGCCCCGGTCGTCGCGCAGCAGGCCGGTCGCCACCGTCGAGGTGACCAGCTCGGCTCCGGCCGCGGTGGCGTGCCCGGCCAGCCAGCTGTCGAAGTCCGACCGGTAGACCGTCATGCCGTTGTAGGGCGCCGCCCCCCACGACTCGGTGCGGAAATCCACCGAGAGGGCCTGGGACCCGGTCAGCAGCATGGTCGACCGGCGCACCACCCAGCGCTGCACCGGCACCTGCTCCCACCAGCGCGGGATCACGTCATCGAGCACGCGGCCGTAGACCACGCCGCCGTAGACGTTCTTCGAGCCGGGGAACGGGCCGCGTTCGAGTAGCACCACCGACCGCCCGGCGCGGGCCAGCTCGAGCGCGGCCGCCGAGCCCGCCGGGCCCGCGCCCACCACGATGGCGTCCAGCCGGTCAGCGGGCATGGCGCAGCTCCGCGGGAACGTCGACGCCCAGCCGGTCAGCCAGCCCGGTCAGTGTCCCGCACGCGTCGGCGACGATACCGAGGCTGCTCATCGCGGTCATCGGGCAGTACGCGTCCAGGTTGACGCTGACGATGTGCCCGGGTGCCCCCAGGCCGCTGGTGTGCTGCGTGGCCCCGGAGACCCCGAACGCCACGTAGAGGTGCGGGCGGATGGTGACCCCGGTGGTGCCGATCTGGCGGTCGGGCCCGGTCCAGCCGGCGTCGGTGGCCACCCGGGTCGCGCCGGCCGACGCGCCCAGCGCCGCGGCGACGGCCGCCAGCAGGCCGAACGCGGCCCTCGCGGCCGGGAAGTCCAGGCCCGCCGCCAGCCCGGCGCCGCCCCCGAAGACGAGCGGCGCCTCGGCCAGGTCCATGGTGGAAGGATCCGGCTCGAGCACCTCCAGGACGGTCACGTCCGCGCCGTCACCGTCCGCGCCGTCACCGTCCGCCCCGGGCAGGGCCACGGGCTCGACGTCAGCCGGAGGGCCGAAGGCGCCGATCGTGCCGGTCCCCGGGGCCAGGGTGACAACGGCCGGCCCGTCCACCTCGGCCGGGATGACGATCCGGTCGTCGAGCCGGCACAGCTCGGCGCGCACGCCGGTGGCGGTGGCCACGGCCCGGCAGGCGTTGGCCAGCAGCGGCCGGCCGAGCTCGGCGGCCAGCCGGGGCGCGAGGTCACGCCCGTCCGCCGTGCCCGGCAGCACCAGCAGCGGGATGGGCGCGACGAGCGGGCCGAGCCGGCGGGCCAGCCGGCCGGGCTGCAGGCCCGGCCCGGTGTCGCAGCACCATGCCCGCGTGGCCGCCGCCGCCGCGGCCGCCCGGGCGGCGCCGTCCCCGATGACGAGCACGTGGCCGCCCGCCTCGGTGACCACCTCGGCCGCGTCGGGCGGCAGCTCGCCGGCCCGGGCCAGGACCACGGCCATGGCGCCGAGGCCCGGCAGCGCCGTCACAGGGCCGCTCCCAATCACAGGCCGCTCCCAATCACCAGGCCGCTCCCAATCACCAGGCCGCTCCCAATCACAGGGCCGCTCCCACCCGCTCGCCTTCGATGACCGCGGCGTGCGCCCGCCGCGGGGCCAGGCAGTCGCCCACCCGGTGCACCTCGAACGGCGCGCCGGACAGGGCCCGCCACAGCGTGTCTTCCGGTTCGGCCGGGATGGCGCACGCGGCCCAGTCACACTCCAGCTGCTGGTCGGTGCCGGTCGGATGGTGCTGCAACTCCAGCACGAGGCCGCCGCCCGGGTGGTCGCGGGCGTTGAGCACGACCACGTCGGTGCGCTGCCTGATGCCCTTCACGTGCGCCTTCACGTTCCAGGTCTCGATGTCGAGGGTGATACCGAGATCCTGCCCGACCACCATGCCGCTAGTGATCACCTCGACATCGCAGCCCCGGTCGGCGAGCAGTTCGGCGGCGGACGTGGCCTGGTGGAAGCCGAGTTCATCCACGATGACCACCCGGCCGGACGCGGTCACGGTGCCGTCGATGAACGCGCGGACGTCGGCCACCCGCGGGTGATCGTGACTCCACCAGGGCCGGGCCGGGCGGGCGCCGGTGGCCAGCACCACGGCGTCCGGCGCCTCGTCCAGCAGGAAGCGGGCGGTGACCTCGTGGCCCGTCTTCACGTCCACGCCCAGCTGCGCTGCCTCGGCGGCGAGATTACGCACGATGTCGAGGAACTCGGCCCGGCTCGGCACGCTGGCGGCGACATTGACCAGGCCGCCGGTGCGTCCCGCCCGCTCGAACAGGGTCACGTCGTGGCCCCGGCCGGCCGCGGTGACCGCGGCCTGCAGGCCGCCCGGCCCGCCGCCCACGACGTAGACCCGCCGCCCGCGCCGGACAGGCGCGGGCAGCGGGACGGACTCCTTGCCGGTGCGCGGATTCTCGATGCAGCCGAGCCACCGGTTCAGCCCCATCCGGCCGACGCACTCCTGGTTGCACGAGAGGCAGGTGCGGATGCGGGCAGGCTGGCCGGCCCGGCCCTTGGCGGCGAAGTCCGCGTCGGCGATCTGCCCGCGCACCACCCCGACCAGGTCGCACTGCCCTTCGGCGAGCGCGCGGTCGGCCTGCAGCGGGTCCTTGAACCGGCCGACCCCGATGACCGGGACGGACACGGCGCGGCGGATCGCCGAAGGGATGAACATCGCGTACCCCGGCGGCACCTGCATGCTCGCCTCGATCATGTACAGCGTCGCCGTGGCCACGCCGATCGAGGTGTTGATGTAGTCGACCTTCCCGGTGGCGTCGGCCATCCGGGCGACCGCCACCGCCTCGTCGATCGTGATGCCGCCCTCGATCAGCTCGTCACCGCAGATCCGCACCCCGAGCGCGCGCCCGGGGCCGATGGCCTCGCGCACGACGTCGACGATCTCCAGCAGCAGCCGGGCCCGGTTCTCAAGCGATCCGCCGTAGCCGTCGGTGCGGAAGTTCGTCGCCGGGGACAGGAAACCGCGCACGATCGAGGAGTGCGAGCACTGCAGCTCGACGCCGTCGAACCCCCCCGCCGCGCAGTGCTCCGCGACCAGCCCGTAGCCGGCCACGATCTCGCGGATCTCGTGGGGTTCGACCGCCTTGGGCACCTCACGGAACAGCGGGTCGGGCACGGGGCTCGGCGCCCATACCGGCCGCCTGGAGTACATGCCGGACGACTGGCCCCCGTTGTGGTTGATCTGGGCCAGGATCGGCACGTCGTGCGCGTGCACGGCGTCGGTGATGCGCCGGTAGCCCGGGACCACCCCGGGGTGGAAGCCATGGATCAGCTTCTCGTACGGCCAGTCGGTCGGATGGGTCGAGTGCTCCTCCGTGATGATCAGGCCCGCGCCGCCCACCGCCCGCCGCGCGTAGTAAGCCGCGTGCTGCCCGGACGGCAGCCCGTCCTCGGCGTAGTTCGTCAGGTGGGCCGAGAACACCACCCGGTTGCGCAGCGTGAGCGGCCCGACCCGCAGCGGCGAGAACAGGTACCGGTACCGGCCGGAGGCGCTCACCGGATTCCCGGCGTCAAAGCTGGCCCTTGGCCGGGTCCCCGGCGGGCACCGCCTGCAGCACGATGACCTCGGACGGCCCGGCGACCTTGCCGGCCAGGCGAGGGTTGAGCCCGGCCAGCGCCGCCCCCTTGCGGTGCGTGTCCAGCGCCTCCTGGCTCGCCCACCGCTCGATCATTATCAGCCGGTCATCGGCCCGGTGCAGCGCGTACAGCTCGCAGCCATCCTCCGCGTGCACCTGGCCGATGACGTCGGCAAAGGCGGCGACCACCTCATCGGCGTGCTCGGGAACCGGCTTGATGGTAGCGACGACGACGACAGACATGGATGCTCCTTGAGGTCAGCTGGTGACGAGCGCACCCAGGGCAGGCGCGACGTCATGGCAGGTGTGGATGCGCACCGGTGAGTTCCCTGCCCCCGGGCAACAGGCCCGCCCGCCGCCCTTCAAGGATCGCCTCGGCCACGGTGCGGGGGGCCACGCAGTCGCCGGCCCGCAGCGTGCCCGGCCGCTGCTGATAGAGGGTCTCCTCGGGCAGCCGGTGGCCGCAGTCGACCAGGACCGCGCAGTCGATGCGGCGCTGCTCGCCGGTCCAGACATCCTCGAGCAGCGCCGTGCCGCCCGAGACCTCCCGCAGCAGCGAGCGCAGTTCGCGCACGACCCCGGCCCGCTGCAGGCGCACATTGGCATCGGCAAGGTCGCCGGTGAGCGACAGCTGGGTGCCGATCACCTGATCCGGCGCGACGATCGTGACCTGGCGCCCCCGGGCGGCCAGCCATTCGGCGACGGCCACGCCGGCCGGGCCGCCGACCGGGTCGTGCACGACCACCGGGCCTTCGGGGAGCTGGGCGCCGTCCGGGGGCTGAGCGCCATCCCGGAGCTGAGCGCCGTCCGGCAGCCCGGCGCCGGACAGGACCGCGAGCGGGTCCACGCTCACCCCGGGGTCGAACCGGGCCTGCGGCCGCGAGCCCGTGGCCAGGATGATGGCCGCCCCGCTGGCCCGGGCGGCGTCGAGGTCGGCCGCGGTGATCTCGGTGCTGGTATCGAGCCGGACCCCGAGGCGCCGGCACTCGGCCTCGAGCCAGCCGGCCAGCAGCGCCATCCGCTCACGGCCTGACCCGACGGCGGCCGCGCGCAGTGTGCCACCGACCTGGCCGGCCCGTTCGGCCAGCCGGACGCGCCGCCCGTGCCCGGCGGCCACCCTCGCCGCCTCCAGGCCGGCCGGGCCGCCACCGACGACAAGCACGTCCCCCCGGGCCGCGACCGGCCGCGCTGGCTCCGCTGGCTCAGGGGGCTCAGGGGGCTCAGCGGGCTCAGGGGGCTCAGCGGGGGCCTCCTCCGTCTCATGGCCGCTGCGCGGATCAGCGATACAGCTGACGATCGGGTTGCGGCTGTCCCGGACCCGGCACGCCTGGTTGCACAGGATGCACGGGCGGATCTGCCCGGCGCGGCCCGCCCGCAGCCTGGCCACCAGGCCGGCGTCGGCGATCTGGGCCCGGGTCATCTCGACCAGGTCGGCGGCCCCGCCGTCCAGCGCGGCCTGCGCGCTGGTCACGTCGACCACGCTGCCCTGCAGCACTACGGGCGCCGACCCGCCGAGCGCGGCCCGGATGACCGTGGCCAGCTCGAGGTTGAACATGGGCGGAGTGTGCCCGTCCGGGCGGTACGCGCCGGCCGAGTAAGGCCCTCCGCGCACCACGGTGAGCAGGTCACATTCGCTCGCCAGAGTGGCCGCCTGCCCGGCGGCGATCCCCGGGGTGATCCCGGCCCACGGCGCCAGCTCGTCGCAGGACAGCCGCAGCGCGAGGACGTGATCGCGGCCGATCGCGGCCCGCACCGCGGAGAGCACCGCGCGGGTCAGCGCGAGCCGGTCGCCGCCGTACTCGTCGGCCCGCTGGTTGGTGAGCCCGGAGTGGAACTGCCGCAGCAGGGCTCCCGGGCCGGCGTCGATTTCGACCCCGTCGGTGCCTGCTTCGGCCGCCGCCGCCGCGGCCGCGGCGAAGCCCGCGATGACGGCGCCGATCTGCGGCTGCTCCATCACCATCGGGGTCTCGCGGCTGATCGCGTCGGTGAAGCCGGACGGCGCCCACAGTGCCGCCTGCGAGTACGCCGAGGATCCCTGCAGCCCGGTGTGGCCGAGGCCGGCCAGGACCAGGGCGCCGTGCCGGTGGCAGGCGCCGGCGACCTGGCGCCACCCGTCCGGGCAGTCGGCGGCCAGCGGCGCGCGCTCGTAGGGCCAGTCCGAGTCGTGCACCGACGCGATCTCGGTGACGATCACGCCCGCCCCCCCCGCCGCCCGCCGCTCGTAGTAGGCGACGTGCCGGTCCGACAGCGCCCGGCCGCGGCCCAGGTTCGTCTCGTGCGGGCCGAAGACCACGCGGGACGAGGCGGTCCGCCCGGCCAAGGTCACCGGATCAGTGATCCGCACGTCAGCGGCCGCCGGGGACGAATCCGGCGAGCGGGCTCTCGTCGCAGGCGCGGTCCGGCGGGCGGGCACCGCCCCGCGCCGGGGCAGCGGCCGGCGGCCGGGCACCGATGGTCACCGGGACCGGGCGGGTACCGATCGCCACTGGCCCCGGGCGGGACCGGTGGGAGTGATCACCGGACGGGCGCGGCGCGGTCACCGTGCCCGCCGCAGCCGCCGCGGCCAGCGCGGTCTCGCCGTGTCCCTTGACGCACTCGGGGTCGGGCCCGTCGAGCGGCAGGCCGGTGAAGAACTTGGCCGCCATGCAGCCGCCGCGGCAGGAGTCAAAGGCCGAGCAGGACTGGCACGCGCCTCCCGTCTGCGGGCGGCGCAGGTCGGCGAAGAGGGCCGATTCCCGCCATACGCCCGTGAACCCGCCGGGCGCACGGACGTTGCCGGCCAGGAAATTCTCGTGGATCGCGAAGGGGCAGGCGTATACGTCGCCGACCGGGTCGATCAGGCAGACGACCCGCCCCGCGCCGCACAGGTTGAGGCCGGGCAGGGATTCGCCGTACCCGGCGAGGTGGAAGAACGAGTCGCCGGTGAGCACCTGCTCGCCCCGGGCCACCAGCCAGTCGTAGAGCTGGCGCTGCTGGGCTGCCGTCGGGTGCAGGTCCGGCCACACGTCCGCGCCGCGGCCGGACGGGCGCAGCCTGGTCAGCCGGAGCTGGGCACCGTAACGGTCGGCGATCGCCTTGAACTCGTCGAGCTGGCCGGCGTTCTGCCGGGTGACCACGACTGAGATCTTGAAGCCAGTGAAGGAGGCCTCGGCCAGGTTGCGCATCGCGCGCCGGGCGGTGGCGTAGGAGCCTTGGCCGCGCAACGCGTCGTTGACCTCGGCCGTCGCCCCGTCCAGGGAGATCTGCACGTCGACGTAGTCGCTGGCGGCGAGGCGGCGGGCGATGGCGGGCGTGATCTTCACGCCGTTGGTGGAGAACTTCACCCCGACGTTATGCGCGGTGGCGTAGTCGACCAGGTTCCAGAAGTCGGGCCGCACGGTCGGCTCTCCCCCGCCGATGTTGACGTAGAAGACCTGCATGCGTTCCAGCTCGTCGAGCACGGCCCGGCACTCGGCGGTCGACAGCTCCCGCGGATCACGCCGGCCGGAGCTCGACAGGCAGTGAATGCAGGACAGGTTGCAGGCGTAGGTCAGTTCCCAGGTCAGGCAGATCGGGGCGGCCAGCCCGTACTGGAACTGCTCGACCAGGGGCAGTGGAGCCTGGGACGGGGGAGCCAGGGACGGGGACGTGGCCGCCTGGCTCATGAGACCGGCCTTTCGCAGATCATGTGCGACCCGGCCAGCGTGCCCAGGGCCCGGGCGTAGGCAGGCAGGTCTGCCGGGGTGACACCGGCCGCCGCGCAGGCGGCCCGGGCACTGGGCTGCTCGCCGAGCGCGCTGACCACGGTGAGCAGGGCCGGGCTCTTCAGGAACGACAGGCGGCGGGTGCCGAAGTGGTACAGCAGCGCGCCGAAGCCCTCGGGGCGCACCGACACCTGCGGATGCAGCTGCCAGGCGCTCTCCAGGTCGAACGGCGGCGCCGCGGCTCCGGCGGCGGGCTCAGTAGACACCGCACATGCCGTCAATCGAGATCTCCTCGACCAGCACGTCCTGGGTGGTGACCTCAACGTCGGGGGGCTGGTCGGCCGGAACCTCTTCTGCCGGCTCAGCCGCCGCAGTGTGCTCGCTCATGTCGCTCCCTCCGGCCGCCCGTAAACTCGGGCAACATTCCGTCACTCCGTGACGAATATGCCAGGATGTTAATGACATAAGCAAGGCTGGTCGGAAGTTTTCAGTCTCTCTTCCTCCCAAAGGGGGCCCCGGGCGTGGTCTTGTCAGGCCCGGCAACGGCCGCGGCCAGCCCCCGGCGTGGCCGGCCACCGGGAACCAGCCGTCGCGAACTGGAACTCATCGCGCTGCGGCTCTTCACCGATCAGGGGTTCGACGAGACCACCATCGACCAGATCTCCGCCGAAGCCGGGGTCAGCAAGCGGACGTTCTTCCGGTACTTCAGCTCCAAGGCCAGCGTGCTGTGGAGTGAGTTCGACACCGAGGTCGACACCATCCGGGCCGCACTCGCCGGCATGCCGGCCGGCCTG
>Ga0302325_10027662_pt1 | contig 11752 bp, 15 predicted proteins | sample Palsa_T0_2_FD_201948 | JGI IMG/M metagenome (GOLD analysis project Ga0302325, IMG submission 201948) | Peat permafrost microbial communities from Stordalen Mire near Abisko, Sweden - Palsa_T0_2 | ecosystem: Environmental > Terrestrial > Soil > Palsa > Peat permafrost | place: Sweden: Abisko... | reverse complement strand
CCGTCGCGTCTGTGAGATCGGAAAGCGACGTGCCAAGGTAACCCTTCCGCTTCGGAACTGCCGCCGCAGTTTTTCTCGGTTCGGCTTCCTGGATTAGCCGAAAAAACGAGACGATCCGCTAAGCAGCCTCCAGCACCGCCAAGATATTCCCCGCTGGATCCTTGAACCATGCGATCGTCGGCCCATTCCCGCGAGAGATCCCGCGCGCGTCAGTCTTCAAGTTGGGTTCGTTATAGATTTCAAATCGCACACCGCGGTGGCTTAGTTCATCCACAACTTTTTCCACACTGTCGACGGGAAAATTCAGAACTGTGAAAGTGGCAGGCTGGTGATTTGGTTTAGGATACATCAGAGCTTTGGTGCCGCCGGAAAGGGGCACAACCAAGGTGCCTTCCGGACCGCTCGAAAGTTCAAGCCCCAGCGTCTTGCCATAAAATTCCCTGGCCTTCTGAATATCGTTTACCGAAAAACTACTGAATGCCTTGCTTGTGTTGAGCCTGGATGCGATCCTCCTGGAGTCTTAGCGTTTCTAACTTCGATGCGGAGTCAGCTTTCGTGGTTTTCGAATGTTGGACCCAGGCTCAATATTCTCCGACGAGGGAAAGATCAGCATCCTCTTCAGGAGGCGTACAGGGACTCGGCGGGTCGCAGAAAGTTTTCATTGGCTTCGCGACGGTCGCGTACAAAGCAGTGATATAGCCATAACCGGGAATATCGCTAACCGACCGGAATTCCTAACAATCTCCAAACTTGTGTGCGACCTTCCAACGTGACGCGTACCACGCGGGTATCTCGTATGGGGATTAGCCAGCGAAGTTCTCGAAATTGCTTATAAAGCGCGCACCCTAACGTTCCCGCCAAGTGGTGCCGCCGTTCAGTCCAGTCGAGGCACCGCACCGCTAATCTCTTCTGGGTCGCGGCCGACGATGGAACGCCCACTCCGATTGCTTCAAACCATTCTCTTCCCGAGACGGTTACCGAGTAACTCTTCGCGTTATCTAGCTTAATCATTCCCCGCTCTTCCAACTTTTTCGCGATCTGAACGCCAAGCCAACCGGCCAGATGCCCATAACAAGTTCGCGCATGCCCCAGGCTTCCCACCTGTGGTCTGGAAGATGCAGTTCCAACGTCTGACACCGACGAACGGGCAGTCAGCGCTAGTAACGCTTCAATCGCGTCGGCAACCTGTGCGCCAGCTAGTCGGTAGTAACGGTGTCGTCCCTGCCGCTCGACGCTGAGAAGTCGGCCGTCGACGAGTTTGGCAAGGTGTTCGCTCGCCGTCTGGGGCGCCACATTGGCGGTCACCGCCAGTTCTCCTGCAGGCAGAGCGAGGCCACTCATCAGTCGCAGCAGAATTGCAGCTCTTCCCGGATCGCCCAGCAGGTTCGCGGTACTGGACAGTTTGTCGTTCATACAACTATTATCGGCCTAAAATTAATTGAATACTACGGTTCCCGCCGAACTATTAAGCCGCAGCGCGATACTACGCTGTGTCTGGAGGCCTTCACTTTGATCACACTGTTTCTGCGTTACACGATTGACCCTAACGAGTTGTCGGATATCGCTAAATACGCCGCCGACGAGCAAGTTCCCATCCGTGAAAGCGGCGGCAAGATTCTCGGATATTTCATGCCCACCGATTTCGCCGGAGCCACCAATGAAGCCATCGGCCTCATCGACTTTCCTTCGCTCGCCGAATATGAAGTCTACCGCGCCAAGCTCGCTGTTCATCCATTGCACAAGAAGTATGTTGAAGTTCTTGAGAGCACTGGGGCTTTAATCTCCATTCATCGATCACTTGTTCAACGCGTGGAATCCTCGCCGGAGCACGGGTTATGAAATCTCCGACGCCTCAAAAATCCGATATAGCCGGCTACGACTTCGGTTCTGAGCATGGTGCCAAGTCCCCTGTCTCCGCTGAAGAGCTTAGGCATCTGGAACAGACCCTTGGCTGGACAGGCGCCGACGTGCAATTGCTAAAAAAGCACGCCGCATTATTCGAGTCACAAGCTGAAAAAATGGTGGATTCGTGGCGCGAGATCATCGGAAGTCAATTGCACTTGGCGAAGTGGTTTTTCACTCCGGAGGGTGAGCCGGATGATGAATATAAGGCAGCGGTGAAACGCCGCTTCGTTCAGTGGGTTGTTGATGTCGCGATCCGACCGCATGATCGAGCATGGCTCGACTATCAGGAGGAAATCGGCTTGCGGCACACGCCTGAAAAGAAAAATAAAACCGATAACCGGCACACTCCGCAGTGGGTGCCTCTCCGCTACCTATTGACCTTTGTCCCCGTGGTGACATCAGTTCGTCAGTTTTTCGAGGGCGCGATCACAGATCGGGCGGAGTTGGAGGCGATCGAGCGCGCCTGGACTAAGGCAGTCCATCTTCACGTGACCTTATGGACCAGACCATACAGCCGGGACGGGCTCTGGTAGATGCGCGAGAGCGACTCTGAGTGTTTCGGGAGGTGGAATTGCCACAAATTCTACGCTGTCGTTACCGCGTTTGAAACCGCGCTCTCCTGACCTGACTTTTGAGGCATGAAGTCAAATTGCACTTTACTGGTATTTGGCACAAGGCAGATTCGGAATGCATGACGGGCTAACCGGAAATTATTCCGGGCCAAAAGTTGGTTTGTAGGATGTGATCGGAATAACTGGAAACCCAAACGTCTCGGATGTTGGGGCGTCTACGTCCACGGGACATGCCGCTCCTTTTTCAGCCCACTCCTGGACCTTCGCCAGGAAGTAATGCTGAGATGTGGGGACTGGAGTGCGGCCGTCGCCAGGGGTCCACCCCCAAAGCACCAGTGGCGTATGCATATGCTCCACAATCTGCGCAGGCGTACGATGACCGTTCCCATGAGGATCTTTGAAAAGTTCACAGAGTTGATGGTCCGTCAGGCCCTCCCAGATCATCGGCATCGCGGGAGACGGCAGATGCCAATCGGGCGCCCCCGGAGGCATGTGCAAGCCCGCGAGATTGTGATCCTGATGACAGGTTCTGCATCTGACAGCATTCGCGCTCTGCCCGTCTGATCCACGACGGATTTGCATTGTGTGTGGATGACTATTGTCTCCCTGTCGAGGAAAATCTCCCGCTGAGTGGCAATTCATGCAGCGAGGGTGGTGGAGCACCGGGACAATTGCCTCGAAAGCAGCGGCCGCCCCGGCATCATCGCGCGGGATTCCTTCATGAACGAGTAGTGCTCTGGTATGTTCCACTTCTCGGGCGGCGACCGATGGGATTAGCGAGAATAGGAAGCAATAGGTCGCGGCGACAGCGAGAAGGGACGAGATGGATCTTCGATTCTTCATACTTATGCCCTCTCGGCACTTTGGGCATTAAGCAACGCAGCTTTCACTCGCTCCGGAGTGAAGGGCAGCGTCCGGAGACGCGCACCGGTGGCATCGAAGATAGCGTTTCCGATGGCAGCGGGAGTAACTGTGATAGCGGTCTCCCCCGCGCCGGTTGCGGGTACATTGGCAGGCGTCACAAAGACGGTCTCAACGGTGGGCATCTCGTAATCAAGATGCAAGCTGCTATAAATCTCCCAATCGACAGAGGTCACACGCCGGTTATCCCATGTAACTTCTTCCACCAAGGCACGGCTCATGCCCTGCAGGATGCCGCCCTCGGTCTGATTTCGCAGACCATCAGGGTTCGAGACGGGACCGCAGTCCAAAGCAATTACGAAGCGCTTCGGCCGGACCGTTCCAGTTTGTAGATCTACGTCGACCTCGGCAACCAGCGCAGCATAGCCGTTGTCTCCTTCATACGCGACGCAGGCGATACCACATCCGCTGACCGTTTGTGCCCGAGAAATGTCCGCTCTCGGTGAAGAGCGTGCCTGCCAACTCGCCGCAGTGGCAGCTGCTTTGAGGACGGCGATAACTCGTGAGTTTTGCAAATGCTGCAGCCTGAAACCCACAGGATCGGCCTTTGCGAGCACGCAGAGCTCGTCCATGAAGCATTCGTTGGCGAACGTGTTCTGAATTCGCAGCGGTGCTCGGAGTGGTCCAGTGAAGAACGGAGAACGCACCGTATGCGTCAGCGCCCGTTCACTCCGGACGGTTCCGTCGCCACCACAGCTGCCACCGATGCACCCTGCGAAGTACGATGGAACTGCGTTGCTCTGATTCCGCAACTTGCCTGCCGGTGGCTTGGCGGAACGAGGCCCAGGCAACTCGGGTGCATATCCCAGCAGCATGCCGGTGATGACATTCCCTGGTTGATCGTAGCCTGGTCGGTTGCCCATTGACGCTACCCAGTCCTCCCGATCCCAGGCAACGATGCGTCCATCGCGTGCGAGGACGGCACGATGTTCCACCGCACACGCGGAACCGAAGTTCTCCCACATCATTTCGTCCTGACGGGAGAACTGCAGGCGGACCGGTCTTCCCACTGCCTGAGAGAGTATGGCCGCATCGAAGGAGACAGCATCGGCACCATTCAATCCATAACAGCCCGAGCCGCGCACATAGATCACACGTACTTTATCAATCGGCTCATTCAAAAGCTTCGCAACGATGCTCCTGGTTGGATAGACCGACTGTGTTGCCGACCATACGGTTACACTCTCCGGCTTAACTTCCGCCACCGCGCACGATGCGCCAACGGATCCGTGCATTTGGTACGGATACGTGTACTTGGCCCGGATGACGCTGCTCGCCGCCGCTAGACGAGCCTCGATGTCTTCGGAGTCAACGCTAAGAACGTCGTGAGCGGGCTGCTTCTGGAGATGATCGAAGAAGTTCTTCTGGGGTGGGAGCTCCGGGCCGGGATTCCACTGAACCGCCAACTTCCTGGCCGCCAATCCTGCTCGGTGCTGAGTCTCAGCCACGACACCAACAAAATTCTTACGGACGACGACCTTCACGAGGCCAGGAACACTCAAGACCGATTGGTCGTCTACATGGACAAGCGTCGCTCCCATCTCCGGGGGCCGCACGACTCGCCCATGCAGCATCCCCGGGATCCGAACATGGTGAACGAATTCGAACTTGCCAGTCATTAGGCCGGTTCTGTCCAGTGAAGGAATTGGTTTACCCAGCACAGTCCAATCCGGGGCAGATCGCCGCTTCGCTTTGGCGCTTAGCGGGACATTGAAACGCTTGTTTCCGATAAGCTCCTCATACCGGACGTGACGCCCCAGGTTGCTCGTAACGATGCCGTCCGCCACAGTGAGTTGTGCGACCGGCTCTCCCAATTTCACAGCAGCGAGATCCAACAGGGCTTCGCGAGCGGTGGCCGCGGCGATTGCGAGACCTAGTCGGGTGGAAGCGGTTCCCCGCCCGCTGCATGGCAGGCCCTACTCGCTAAACCTGACGCCGCGAGTTTTCGCTCCAGGAACTCCGTGTTTGGCAGCAGCGTCTTCCAGGACGGCATTAATTTCTCCGCCAACCAGAATCGCGGCACCACTCAGGTAGAACCAGAACATCAAGATGATCAGGGTGCCAACCGAGCCATAGAGCAGTCCGAAATGGCTGAAGTGACGAACATACACCTTGAACAGGACTGAAACGGCCAGCCATATTGCCGCAGCGACAATGCTGCCGGGAAGCAGCCATTTCCATTGCTGTTCCTGAACGTCCGGGGCAAAACGATAGAGACAAAGAAGCGCCGAAATAAGTAGTAATGCAGCGGCCGGCCACTGTGCAATCTTCCAAGCATAGGGGACTCCCCAATCGGGCGCAATCTTGTGCAGAATTACGGGACCGTTCACCACAATGACCAATGCCGCGGTGAGCAATACACCCATAGCAATCGCCAGAGCCACGGCGATCAGGCGGGACTTCCACCAAGGCCGGCGTTCCTTGAGGCCATAAATCGCATTGAGAGTATCGATGAGTCCCGATGTCGCTGACGAGGATGACCATAGCGCGAAGAGCAAGGAAAACTAGGCTCTCCCGCTGCCGGTAGTCTGCGCCAGCACCTGCCGTACGAGATTGGAGGCACTGGAGGGCAGAACGTCTCCCATGTACCTCATCAAGGTACCTTGCGAACCCCGCGCCGGGCCAATCAGCGAAACGATACCTGTCACGGACAGGAGCATGGGGAAAAAGCCCAGCAGAAACCAGAAGGCGAGCTCGGCTGCGCGGTTCGCGACATTGGCCTCGGCTGCTCCCCGCCAGATAGCGCGAATCAGCTGCCGCCAACTCAAGCCGGCCAGTTTAAGAACGGCCGCCATCTGGGTTCCTCTCTTTTCCTCCCCTGTTGGAGCGAATACGTCGCGGGGGTGCTGGCGTGCAAAGGCAGAGATCAGATCATTGAGACTTGTCGCCGACTCGAAGCCGCAGACCCAGTGAACAGTTCAAGTTTCATCCTTGAGTCCCACTCCGGAAGACGATCTGCGCAGACCAGGTCGACGAATCAGCCAGCACGCCCATGGAATACCCGTATTGCAGCTTGTGGCGAAGATTCGAGTTTCATCTCCCGTTCAGCTATTTCCTGACAACGCAGACAACAATCGGTCCATGGCAAGGCCTCCAATCTCTTGCGCGGAATATCATGGCCGCAGGCAACACAAATGCCGAAGGTGCCCTCAGCAATTCGCCGGAGTGCCGCTTCGATCATTCGAACCAGACGCCTACGCTGGCTGGTTTGCTGGAACAGAGATTCCTTTGCGACACTGCCGATGGATTGGTCGCCAGAGTCTTGCGGAGAATCAACTTCCAACGCCCGTGTCTCGCTTGCCAACCGACCGAGCAACCGGACAGCATCTTCCCGCCGGGACTCAAGCTTCCACCGGTATTGCTTAATCTGTGCTTTTTCCATAGTGTTCACAATTACTCCAGTTGTGCGACAAAGACTCCGTCACCGTTGTTAGCAGCGGATCTCCTCAGGAGTCTTGTTGGCTCTGACGGCCTCCCTGAAATCACGGCGAACCTGTTCTTCACGCTTTAGGACTCGGTTGAGCTCCTGAACGATCTTCAACAACTCATCGGCATCTTTTGCTTCCAGGGCGGCGCTACACAAATCTCTCCAGTTCTTGCGGTGCGTTTCAGCCATGGTGTGTTTCCTCCGAAACTCGACTTCTGTAGGGAATACCGCTGTTCACTGTCAGGCGTTATTGCAATGACACCCGCTGTAGCAAGCGAAGGTGCAAACTGGCTGTGGCACTAGGGCCGAACCATGAGGGTTAGCGGATCGGAGGAGGACGGTTGTAATGCCTACCCTCTTTCACGATTTCGAAGGAGGGCTCAACAGTGTGGGTCGGGTGAAGCGAGCCGACTGGTGGCGGCGCATTCAGCGCGATGCCCGGGGTAGTCGCCCGCTGGGAATCCTCATGATCAAAACACAGTCTATGATCATGGTCCGCCGGCGGGTTGACCGCTAAACCAGTGGAAATGTGAGGGAGACCTGGCGGAGCGATGCGCACTGACAAGAGGCTCAGCGCGGCAATGCACATGATTAGGACGCGGTACGAAACCAATCCGCGGCTGCTTTTCGAGATGGGCCGGAGAAGCGACGTGTGTAAACCCCTCTAAAGCCAGACGATTCTACCGCCGTTTTGGTTGACCGGTAACGACGCTTTCTTGACTGGCCCAGAGAGCCCTCCCAGCGAAGCGCCGGACCTATTGAGTGGAAACCACCGGCTTCTAGAAATCCGCCGTCACAAGGCTGGAGCGCGAGTCATTCTACGGCCGAAATGAAAAACCTATGGTAGAGCTTGGTTGATTCCCAATGCTGTTTCATCGATATCTCTCCAGAAAGTAAGTCATCCTAGAGCAATTCACTACGCCGCGACTGTTCAATACTGCACACTTTCACATCGTGAAGCGTGAACTACAGCCTGATCGGGTTTATCTGAACACTAAACCAGCCAGCATAGCCGTAGCCACAAGCGAATATTGCAGGACTACGAAAGAATGAACCCCACTTTCCCGTGAGCAGCAGAGAGTGCGCGATTTTCACGACCTTCTTGGGTGTGCTTCGTTCAATGATCGAGATTGCGAGGAGTCTAACGGCTCGTCACATGAATAGGTGGATCAAACGAGAAGGAGGCAGGCTTGATGTTAAGTAGGCAGAGGTGGCGCCGGTTACTGGGAGATGGCTGTTCTGAATGTGGATATGAAAGGCAAGGCCCTCCTCTTCAAGTGGAGACTTTTTCCTGGCTGCTGCAGCGCCGATCGTGAAGGACCAGCCTTGCGCTATTTGATCACGGTTATTGTCGCCTCACATCGCACTGGCGCAGTAGGATCTTTGGTCACGCAGGTGAGACGCACTTTGTCGGTACTGGTCGCGGTGATGGTTTGGTTGAATTGAAGGTACATCTTGCCATCGTTTTCGTATTTCAATAAACACTCGCTGCCGTCCTTCTTGGGCTCGACGTTGGTGCAAGCCATGAGACTGCCTTCGTGAACGAGCTTCTGATCTGTTTGATCCGCCTTGCCCGGTTGATTCTGCCAACTTTTAAGTATGTAACTTGAGACCGGCTTTGGCGTTTGTGATGCCGAAACACAAACGACCCCTGCAATGAGGAGCGCTGCACCGACAGCGTGGCACATTTCCGGACCTCCCTCCGAGAGACTCATCCGTAAGGAGGATGCCAGAAGCCTCGAAGAAGATCAACGAATGTCGACAGCCAACTGTCAGAAGTAACCGGTTCGGGGTTGGGAATGATAACGTTCACGACCCGGCGCGGATGTCTTCACTTGTAAGTCTGCCTCGTCATTGGGGATGCGCTCCAGATTTTACAATCTCACGAGCGTCGGCATCTTAATGAAGAACGGTCAATTTTGAACAGACAGGCATTCTCTTGCTGCCTAGAGTTGTTGATCATGTCTATACAAGGAGTTTCCCCTATGCTTCCCCGGCGAATTGGCATGCACATCCTCAGCGTATCGGTGGCGGCGCTGCTTCTTGGCTCCACTGCATTCGCACAATCCCAGCAAGACAAGACTTTTGTGAAGACGGCGATGGAAGTCAATCTCGGAGAGATGCAAATCGGACAACTCGCCGCGAAAAAGGGCGCTAGCGAAGGCGTCAGGAAATTCGGCGAGAGAACGGTCGTCGACCACACCCGACTGGAAAAGGAGATCAAGCCAGTTGCGGAGAAAATCGGAGTAGCCTTGCCCACCGAGCTTGCCTCGGACGATCAGGCGCTGCTGACGAAACTCGAGGGAGTGTCCGGAGCCGAATTTGACGATACGTATATTCGCGCTATGGTGGAAGGCCATCGCGAGGCCGTCCAATTGTACAAGACGGAGGAGGATCACGGTCAGGATGCCGCCGTCAAGAGCGCGGCCACGGACGGAGAACAGGTCATCGCCGAGCACCTGAGGCTGGCTGAACACCTGCAAAGCACCATGGCCAAGAACTAACGCCAATGCTCTCCGGAACACAGAGCACGCAACCACTAAACCAACCAGTATTGATAGAAGTATCAGGTTAGGCGCCAGGGCGGCTCGATTGCCATCGAGCCGTCACTCCGACAAACGTCGAGCTGACTTTGAGCGTCCAAAAGGTGCCGGCGCTGAACCGCGGCCTGCCTTACAGCGTTATCGTTCTTTTTAACAGATTGCTGAAACTGTAAGGACGAACACGCTGACGAAAATGGGCCGTCCGGTTAAGCCCAGGCGGCCCGACCTTTTGTTTTAAGCGGCGGTCTTGGTAGCCGTGCTTTTCTTGCCGGACACGTCTTCCCAGTACGGGGCGTAACCATAGTGCTTATAAATGCTGGTTCCCCATGTCGAATCAGCCAGGTTCGGCCAGTTGTCCTTGTCGAAGCCCGGAGCATTCTCCAGTTGTTTCTTGTCCAGGTTCAGGACGATGCGCTTTTCCGCCAAATTGAAGTGGAAGGCGTTCCATGGAATGGCGAAGTACTTGTCACCCATCCCAAGAAAGCCACCAAAGGATAAGACCGCGTAAGCGATCCGACCCGCTCCAGCGTCGATCACTAGGTCTTCGATTGTTCCGAGGCCCTCATTGTGTGCATTGACGACTTGACTGCCTATCAGCGTCTTCTTCGCCGGAACTATGTCTGTGTAGCTGACCACTCTCGTCTCTCTTGTGGTTTCGATGTCTCTACCTCACTCCTCAGAGGAAGCTGGTTGACCTCGCCTACTTCCTCCGCGGGATCGTAAAAGGGACGAAGATGGATATCTGTTCACTTCGAGACACATTCGTGTTCTGTTTAGTTCGTTGGCAGAACAGAATCGACAAGAAACTGTTCTGGATTTGCCGCCGATTGCGGGCCGAATGGATTCGCCTGAATAAGATGGAGTAGACGTCCCGGCGACACTTTGTCCCTAGTACCGAGTGCGGCAAGTATGAGCATTATTGCTCAGACCGTTTTAATTTCGATTTGCTAAGGTCTGAATTGTTCGACTGCGGAACGGGGGATTGACATGCTTTGGACGATTTTCGTCGTTCTTCTGATTTTGTGGCTGCTCGGCTTCAGTTTGCATATCGGCGGAGCCCTGATCCACTTGCTTCTGGTTGTGGCGGTGGTGGTTCTGGTCATCAATCTATTGAGCGGACGGCGGAGTGCGGTTTGAAGAACCGCACTCAGGAGTTCAGGGCCGGAAGTTGCCGGTCTCCTGGCGTCCTGATCCTGTGTTTGATCCCTTTCCGACCCGGGCTATAACTTTCGGGGGGGCCTGCGGTGTCCGCGCCTCACTCTCCGTGAGTTCGATAGCGGACACATGCTAGAAATTGCTACGTCGCTCTGATCGTCTTAATTGGTATAAGGGAGCGTTCGTCCCCATACCCACCTTGTCGTGATGGATTGAGGCCGGGCGAACAATGTGGGTGATGAAGTGAATCGGGATGTGGACCAGTTCTTCCGCATGAAGCAGGTGGAGGAATGAGATCTGCAGTTGGGTTCGTAGGACAGTTCCTTGGCATGTCCTTGTTGGGGGCGATGTCGGTCGCGACCCTTCCGTCATATCCGCGCGAGAACCTTTGTAAGCTGCCTGTGGCTGCAGTGCTGCCTAACTCGTCCGTTCGAGAGCAAAACAATACAACTGAAGACCTTTTTCGCAGGTTGAACGCGCGTCACCGTTGGCAAGAAACTCGTCTAATTCGGCTCTCTGGAGTTCGCACCTACAAGCTGGAGAACAGCGAAGATAAAATCGTGGCCGAAGAAGCGGTAGTCGTGGAATACAGGGCGCCGGCAACAGAAACATTCACAACCACCTCAGGAAAAGGCTCGGGATTCGTGCGCCACCGCGTATTCCAGCGCCTGATGAAGGTTGAAGAGAAGAGGATACGAGTCAACAAAGACCCAGACAGCTTGATCACTCCGGAGAATTATGCCTTGGAGGTAGTTGGCAAGGATCGAGTCGGCAACTCTGACTGCTCAGTGGTCCACGCTGTTCCGAAGCGCAAGGAGATAGACCTCTTCGAAGGAAAAATCTGGATCGACAACCATGACTTTGCGATCGTGAAGATCGCCGGCCATCTCGCCAAAAGCCCGTCGTTTTGGATCAAGCAAGTAGATTTTGTGCGGGACTATCAGAAGATTGACGGCTTCTGGCTTCCCTCGAGAGAAGAGGCGATTTCAGCCATCAGAATATTCGGCAAGGAGACACTGACGGTCGATTACAGGAACTATACCGTCAACAAATTAGATGCCGGTCAGCCTCTTCCAACAAATATTGCCTACACACGTCACGTCACTCGTCATCACGATGAATAACAAGGCTAAGGCTGGAGGAAAACGTTTAGTATATCTCGCTGCTGGAATCTCAGCTCTCGGCGGCATGCTTTTTGGTTATGACATCGGTGTCATTTCCGGAGCCAT
>Ga0302325_10027660_pt1 | contig 11753 bp, 8 predicted proteins | sample Palsa_T0_2_FD_201948 | JGI IMG/M metagenome (GOLD analysis project Ga0302325, IMG submission 201948) | Peat permafrost microbial communities from Stordalen Mire near Abisko, Sweden - Palsa_T0_2 | ecosystem: Environmental > Terrestrial > Soil > Palsa > Peat permafrost | place: Sweden: Abisko... | reverse complement strand
TTGGCCTCGGACCGCTCCGCGATATGGAGGGCCTGGACGATGCGAAGGACCGCGGCGAGGGTCAGGAGGATGATGATCATGAACAGCGCCACCCGGTCCTGCAGCGAGCCGGAGGGGTGTTGCAAGGTGATCACCGCGGGGACGAGGAGCGCGATGGCCACGAGCACGATGCGACCGGGAGACGACGCCTGTGGTCGGTTGCCGGCCGGCTCGGTGAGAGCCCGCATGGACGGGTGCAGCGCCATGGTGCCCGTCGCCACGAACGCGAGCGCGTAGGGGAGGTCGAGGAACCGCCCCGCCACACCGATCAGGTCGATGTCGGCGAACATGTACAAGGTGTCGCCCGCGAACATGCACGTCATGGCGGCCAGCAAGAACCAGTACGACGGGACGCGGTTCTGCTCGGGGCTGAAGGCGATTCGCACCGTCACCACCACGAGGAAGATCGACATGGCCGGATAGCACGTCAGCACCAGCCGGATGGCCAGCGGTGTGTGGTAGTGGAACAGCACCGGGTCGATGACATAGACCCAGGCGACCGCCAGGATGGCCAGCGCGGCGATGACCGCGTCGAGGATCACTCCGAAGTGACGTTGACGGCCGCGGTCGCGGGCGCGCGAGAACCCGAGTAGGCCCGCCGCGCCGAGGCAGTAGCCGGGCAGCGACAGAAGGTCCGGGACCAGTGAGCGACTGGCGGTGAGATTGCCGAGCGTGTGGAAGTCGAACCGCAGTGCGCCACCCACGAGGAAGAACAGCAAGGACGCCGCGATCGCCCACCAGGGCCAGCGCAGCGACGGACGGTGGTGACGGACCGCCACCACCAGCGCCACCAGCGTGGTGATGCCGATCACGAACACCGCGGTCGGCTCCAGCCCGCCGAGGAGTCCCGAGACCGCCAGCGCCACCAGCGCGAGCTCCCCCGAGAGGAACCACGCCCAGGGCGGCAATCGACGAGAGCCGTTCACTCTCGGCGCGTGGCTCACGGCATCCCTTCCGTAGACTGCACTGGGCAGAATTCACTCTCAGTGCCCACATTTGTGGTCTCAGTGAGAATACTGACCACATCCCGACAACAATACAAGGGCCTTGGGCCTGTTTCACCGCTTGTAGCAACGGTATGAACGTTCTCAGTGGTTATCCATTCCCACGGAGCGCACCAGCCGACCACCGCGAACGACACCGGGCCCGACGCTTCGGGTCGGGCCTGACGTCAGGCCAAGGGAAGGCCCAGGTCAGGGGCTGTTCATCGCGACGCCATCCCCATGACGGCGCGTGCGCGCCCGCCGAGACCGATGCTCGGCCGGCGCATGAGGACGTAGAGCGGGGGCAGGAGCCGGGGCGGTCGGGGGAAGCGTCGGTAGTACGCCCTCAGCCAGGCGTCGAGCTTGCGGCCCAGCTCGAGGTCGGCGGGGCCGGGGTGGATCTCGAGCCGGTCCACGAGGCGAGGGTCGAGCGTGGCGAGCGCGAGGACCCTCTCGACCCGCACGATGGGAGAAGGCACGACCCGGTGCTCGAACCACAGGACGTCGCGCGCCACGGCACGGCTCTCGTCGCTGGTGCCGATCTCGTCGGCGACGAGCATGTCCTCGAGATAGCCCGAGAAGGCGGCCCGGTCGACCGGGAGCAGGTCGTCGGGGATCCCCAGGAACTGCGCGAACGAGCGCATCTCGGCGTAGAAGGCGCGGGCTTCGACCGCGTCGAAGGGGCGCACCCAGCGTGTGAAGGCCGTCTCGGTCGTGTCCACCAAGGTGGCCCACACCCACGCCAGGAGCGAGGCGTCGTGCGCCGAGTACCCGCTGTGCTCGCCATCTCGGTCACGGTCGCCATCTCGGTCACGGTCGCCATCTCGGTCACGGTCACGGTCGTCGGATCCGACGACCTGCCCGTTGATGTGATCGTGCACGCCGTAGATCTGACGGGCCGCACCCCGGGCGACACCCTCGTCGCCGAACACGAGCCGCAGTGCGGCGTCGACGGTGACCCAGGCCCGGCTGAGGGGGCGCCGCTGGAAACGGCTGTGGTGGGCGACCGCGGCGGCCACCTGGGGATGGGCCACGTCCATGACGAGGGCCCGTTGGACCAGGAGGGCGGTGACGGGCTCGGCCACCGCCGCTCTGACCAGGCTGTTGCGCCCGAAGGGCAGCGGTGCATCGGGGTCGAGCGCACCCAGGGCCGGGGGCGGAGGGCTCATGGCGGGCGATGGTAGAGCCCCCCACACGCGAGAACCCCCACCGGGGTTGGTGGGGGTTCTCATTGGGGATGCTGGAGTGTGGGGTTGGAACTGAAGGTGTCCGTGGAGAATGATCGGCGCCGGCGCGCAGAACTTGAGCGCGCGGACGGCCAACAGCTCAACAACACCGCGACAGCCGGCGCCCGGGCCGGCCCGGGGTCGGTCAGGAGGGCCCGTGGACCAGAGCGAGTTGAAGGTCACGCGCTACGAGACGACCGGCGCGGTGGCCACCATCACCCTGCAGCGACCCGAGCGGCTCAATGCCTGGACGGGCCGGATGAACACCGAGTACCGGTCGCTGCTGGCCCGGGCGGCCGACGACACCTCGGTCCGGGTCATCGTGGTGACCGGCGCGGGGCGGGGCTTCTGCGCCGGGGCCGACACCCGGGCGCTCGAGGGCCACGTCGAACGCGGCGGCTACGACCCGGGCACCGGGCCCGACCTCGCCCGCCCCGGCTACGGCGTGCGCCCCGAGTTCGACGCCGAGTTCGCGTACCACTTCGGTATCCCGAAGCCCATCATCGCCGCGGTGAACGGGCCCGCCGCGGGCGTGGGGTTCGCCCTGGCGTGTTACTGCGACCTGCGCTTCGCCGCGGCGGGGGCCAAGCTGACCACGGCGCACGGCCGGCTCGGCCTCCCGGCCGAGTTCGGCCTGTCGTGGTTGGTGCCCCGGCTCATCGGCCTGACCCGGGCCGCGGACGTGCTGTTGTCGAGCCGGGTGTTGCTGGCCGAAGAGGCGGCCGAGATCGGGCTCGTCAACAAGGTGACGCCGCCCGGGGAGCTCATGGCCGCGGTGCAGCAGTACGCGGCGATGCTGGCGACCGAGGTCTCTCCCGCGTCGCTGGCGGCGACCAAGCTCCAGATGTACACCGACCTGCACCGCGACGTCGCCACGTCGGTGCACGACGCGGAGCTGCGCCTCCGGGTCATGATGACCGAACCGGACTTCACCGAGGGCGTGGCCGCACTACGCGACCGCCGTGCCCCGCGCTTCGCTGAGCCTCCCGGGGCCGGTGGTCCCGCCCACGAGGATCGGTAGGGTGTCGGAGGTGCCGGACCTGCCACGACCCGGAACAGCCCTGGCGGCGCGGCTGACCGAGCCCGACCTGTACCTGGGTGACCCGCATCCGCTCTACGCCCGGTTGCGAGCCGAGGCACCGGTGGCGTGGAACGAAGAGCGGGGGTTCTGGGCCGTCGCCAAGCACGCTGATGTCTCGGCCATCGAGATCGACCACGTCACGTTCTGCGCCGGACGGGGCATCTTGGTCGAGGAGATCGGGACGACGTACGCGTCGCCGCCGACGATGATGCACGCCGACCCCCCCGTGCACACCCGGTACCGGCGTCTGGTGCAGCCCGCCTTCAAGCCTTCGGTCGTACGGGCGCTCGAGCCGGTGGTCCGGGCGCGTACCGCGGCTCTGGTGCAGCGTATCGAGAGCGCGACGCCCACCGATGTGGTCTCGGTCCTCAGTGTGCCCCTGCCGCTGCAGGTGATCGGCGAGATCCTGGGCGTGCCCGACGACGAGTGGGAACGCTGCTACGAGTGGTCCGAAGCCGTCATCCCCGGGGCCACGGACTGGCCCGAGGAGAAGCGGGCCCGCTTGATGACCGAGATGATCGACTACCTGGTCGGCGCGGCCAAGGATCGCCGGGCCCGGCCCCGCGACGACGTGCTGACCCAGCTCGCCCAGGCCGACGTGGACGGGGAACGCCTCAGCGACGACGAGCTCGCCATGTTCCTCGTGCAGCTGCTCGTGGCCGGCAACGAGACCACCCGTGACCTCATCAGCTCCGGGATGCTCGCCTTCGCGGATCATCCCGGGCAGTGGGCGCGGCTGCGGGCCGACCGGTCCCTCGTCCCGGGCGCGGTGGAGGAGATGCTGCGGTGGTCGTCGCCGGTGGTGTCGTTCATGCGGACCGCGACGCGTGCCACCGAGGTGGGCGGCGTGCCCGTGGCCGAAGGCGAGCCGCTGCTCATGCTGTTCGCCTCGGCCAACCGGGATGAGGACGCCTTCGGCCCGAGCGCATCGTCCTTCGACGTCGGTCGCGACCCCAATCCGCACCTGGCGTTCGGGCAGGGCAACCATTTCTGCCTGGGAGCCGCCCTGGCCCGCCTCGAGGGCAGGGTGGTGCTCGAGGAGCTGCTCGACCGGTTTGCGGACGTCGGGCGCGGCGGCGACGTGCAACGCAGCCCCTCCTCGGTCGTGACCGGCGTCCGCCGGGCCGAGCTGCGCTTCGTCGACGCCTGACCCCGGGCTGACCCACGCCTGACCCCCGGGCTCCCCGGGAAAGGGGGGATGCCACCCCCACCCGATGACACCGGCTCTCACCCTTGGGATTTGCCCGCCCACTCGGTACGGTGGGAAGAGCCAGCCGCAGCGGGGAGGCACCATGCGCATCGAGTCCTCAGTCACGTCCATCTCGTGGATTCCCTCGGAAGCCATCGGTGGCATGACCAAGATGCCCTTCGAGACCGGGGTGGCGCACTACGACCAGCCGCCCCCCGACCTGATCGAGGACATCGACGCGTTGCAGCGCGAGGGGCGCTTCCGCTTCGCCAATCGGCTCACCGGCTGGATCGAGGTGGACGGCGGCCGCATCGTGGGTCACGGGCAGGGAGGTGGGGGGATGCTGTGCTCCACCTTGTTGCAGGTGGGCAAGAAGCAGGTCGCCTTCGAGGCCATCGCGCTCCCCGACCTGCAACCCGACCCCGAGGTGAGCGACACGGAGGTGACCTTCTTCCAGACCGCGGGCGGGCGCACCGGCGTGCCCGCCCCCCGACGGGTACGGCGGGCGCCGTACGTGCAGTTCGCCGCCCCGCTCGCCTGGACCACACTCGGGCTGACGCTGCGCGCCGACGGGTCGTCGTCGTTCGCCATGGTGGGCGGCAGCAGCTTCCCCCGGCACTGGGTCTACGGCGGCGACCACAAGCTGGCGCTCAAGTCGGGGATGATCGACTTCTCCCACTGGTATCGGCGTGCCTTCGGCAAGCACAGCCCGTGGGGCGACCGCGACTCCGAGGCGCTCACCACCGAGGTGGAGACGGCCCTCGAACGCCAGCTTTCACTGACGCTCATGCAGGGTGGCGCCAAGCCCAAGATCCGCACCGTCAAGCCCGGCACGGTCATCACCGAGCAGGGCGCGGCCGAGGACGACCTCTACCTCGTGCTCGACGGCGTGGTGCGCATCGAGGTCGACGGGGAGCGCCTGGCGGAGTACGGGCCGGGGTCGATGCACGGGGAGCGGGCCGCGCTCGAAGGCGGACGTCGCACCTCGACCATCCGAGCCGTCACCGCGTGCAAGTTGGCCGTCGCGGCGGCCGACCAGATCGACCGCGACGCCCTGGCCGAGCTGAGCAGCGGCCACCGGCGAGAAGAGCAGCGCTGACCCTGGAATTGCCGGGGCCGCGCGGGCGCGCCTAGGCAGGCCGCCGTGGACGACGTCGACGCGGTGGTGATCGGATCGGGGCCGAACGGTCTGGTGGCCGCGGCCCTCCTGGCGCGAGCGGGCTGGCGGGTGACGGTCCTGGAGCGCTCGGCGGAGGCCGGTGGCGCGGTGCACAGCGCCGAGCTGACCGTGCCCGGCTATGTGCACGACACGTACTCCGCCTTCAACGGGCTGCTGCACTGTTCGCCGGTGTTCTCGGAGTTGGGCCTGGACCGCGCGGTGCAGTGGGCGCACTTCGAGAGCCCGGTCGCCGCCGCGGTGTCGCCGGGCGCGGTGGCGGTGTGCGAGCGCGATCCCGAGCGCACCGCAGCCGGCCTGGCCCGTCGCAACGCCGCGGACGGGCCGGCGTGGCTCGAGCTGGTGCGGTGGTGGCGCCAGGTCGGCACCGCGTTCCTGCGCCAGATGCTCGGACCGGTGGGGGCGCCGGGCCCGGCCCTCGGTTTCGCCCGCCGAGCCCGGAAAGATGGCCTGTTCGACACCACCGCGCTCTTACTGGGCCCGCTGGAGGCGCTGTGTCGCGACCGGTTCTGCGACCCCGCGGCCCAAGCCTTATTGGCCGCGGGGGCGTCGCACGCCGACGTGCCGGTGGACCACCCCGGCAGCACCCCGGCCGCGCTCATCTTGGCGCTCGCCGCCCAGGAGCGCGGCATGCCCGTGCCGGTGGGCGGGGCGCGCCGGGTGGCCGCCGCGCTCGTGCGCGCCGTCACCGACGCGGGCGGCGAGGTGCGGACCTCGACCGAGGTCACGAGGGTGGTGGTGGAACGCAACCGGGCGGTCGGCGTCGAGACCGCCGACGGGTCGTCGGTGCGCGTCCGACGGGCTGTGCTCGCCGACACCGGGCCGGGTGCGCTGTTCCACGGCATGGTGGGCGACGAGCTGCTTCCGGCCCGCTTCTTGGCCGGGCTGCGGCGCTTTCGCTACGGGACGGGGGTGTTCAAGGTGGACCTGGCCCTCGACGGGCCGGCCCCGTGGGCGGCGCCCGAGCTCGCCCGGGTGGGCGTGGTGCACCTCACCGGTGACCTCGACGCCATGGCCGTGGCCGGCCACGAGGCCCGGCGCGGCATCGTCCCGGCGCGGCCCATGCTCATCGTGGGCCAACAGAGCGTGGCCGACCCCAGCCGCGCCCCGGCGGGGGGCCACACGTTGTGGATCGAGACCCACGTGCCGCCGGTGCCACGCGACGGGTCGTGGGCGCAGTCCAAAGACGCCTTCCTCGACGTCGTGATGCGACGGCTCGAGGACCACGCCCCCGGGCTCGGCGCCACGGTGGTGGGCCGTGCCGTGCGCACCCCCGAGGACCTCGAGCACGAGAACCCCAACCTGGTGGGCGGCGACCTCGGGGCGGGGTCGTCGTCGCTGGACCAGCAACTGGTGTTCCGGCCCGTGCCGGGGTGGTTCCGGTACAAGACCCCGGTGAAGGGCCTCTACCTGTGCTCGGCCTCGACCCACCCCGGAGGGGGTGTCCACGGCATGGCCGGGCACAACTGCGCCCGCCGCGTCCTGGCGGACCGGCGTCGCCACGCGGTCTGAGACCGACACACCGGCTGGCACCCCCCCGTGGCCGGGGGCGCGCACCCTTGACCGTCGCCCTGCAACCAGGCCAAATAGAGCCATGTCAGGGGCCACCATCAGCGTGTTTCTCGCTGACGACAACCTCATCGTGCGCGAGGGCGTGCGGGCCTTGCTGGCGCTCGAGCCCGACGTGGAGGTGGTGGGCACCGCGGCGGACTACGAGGAGCTGGTCACCGGGGCGAGCAAGCTGGCCCCCCAGGTGGTGGTGACCGACATCCGGATGCCCCCGAGCTTCCAGAACGAGGGCATCGAGGCCGCCCACGAGATCCGCAAGCGCCACCCCGGCACCGGCATCGTGATCCTGTCGCAGTTCGACGACCCCGAGTACGCCATCTCCTTGCTCGACGAGGGGGCGGCGGGGTGCGCGTACCTCCTCAAGGACCACGTGGCCGAGGGCGACCAGCTGGCCCGGGCGGTTCGGGCGGTGGCCACGGGGGGCTCGGTGCTCGACCCCACCATCGTGGAGTCGATGGTGCACCCGGTCACCGACGCCGGTGATCTGAGCGAGGCGGAGGAGGAGCTGTTGCGCCTGGTGGCCGAGGGCCGGCCCATCAAGGCCATCGCCGTCGCCCAGGGCATCACCGCCACCGCCGCGGCCGACGGGGTCGAGAAGCTCTTCCTGCGCATCGCCCAACAGGCCAGCGCGGGCGGGCAGAACTCACTGCGGCGGTTGCGGATGCTGCACGAGGCCATCGTCAACCGCGAAGAGCAGGGCGAGACGTTGAGCCGGCTGCTCCCCGGAGGTGTCGCCGACCTCCTGGTGCGCCAGGGCCGGGGCCTGGGCGAGACCGAGGCGGTCGTGGTGAGCGTGCTCATGTCCGACATCCGGGGATACTCGAGCATCGCCGAGCTGGCCGATCCGAGTGCCCTGGCGGGACAGCTGAATGTGCACCGGGCCGAGATGAACAGGGCCATCATCGACGCCAGCGGCACCGTGATGCAGTTCGTGGGTGACGCGGTCATGGCGGTGTTCGGGGCGCCCGTGCCCCTGGTCGACCACGCCGGGCGGGCGGTGGACGCGGCGCTCGAGATGCACGCCGCGCAGGCCAAGGTGAACGAGCGGTGGGTCGACACGGGCCTGGCGCCGTTCGAGCTCGGCATCGGGGTGACCACGGGCCCCGCCGCGGCGGCGCTGCTCGGGTCCGAGGAGCGCCTCGAGTACACGTTGGTGGGTGACACGGTCAACCTGGCCCAGCGCTTGCAGCAGTGGGCCGAGCCGGGCGAGACCGTGCTGAGCGAAGCCACGTACCAGGCCCTCGCCGACCCCCCGCCTGCGCACGCCCTGCCGCCCGCGCTGGTGAAGGGCCGAGAGGCTCCGGTCTCGGCCTGGAAGGTGGCGGCGGGGACCACGCCCAAGCAGTCCAGTACCGACAACGCATAAGGGGATGGCAATGCACGTCATGGAGGCACGAGGTGTTCGCAAGACCTACGAGGCCGACGGCGCGCCCGTGCGGGCCCTCCGGGGCATCGACGTCACCATGGACGAGACCGAGTTCGTGGCGATCATGGGCCCGTCGGGGTGCGGGAAGTCCACGCTGCTGAACCTGGTGGCCGGGCTGGACACCCCCACCGAGGGCGAGATCATCGTGGCGGGCGAGTCGCTGGCCGACAAGGACGAGAACGCGCTGGCCCGCATGCGTCGGGCGCACATCGGGATCGTCTTCCAGTTCTTCAATCTGCTCGAGGGCATGAGCGTGCTCGAGAACGTGACGCTGCCCGCCGTGATCGCCGGGGCCCGGCGTCGCCAGGCCGAGAGTCGCGCCCGCGACCTGCTCGACATGCTGGGCCTGGCCGACAAGCAGGCGGCCGCGCCCGGGGTGTTGTCCGGTGGACAGCGCCAACGGTTGGCCATCGCCCGGGCCCTGGCCAACAAGCCGACGCTGTTGCTGGCGGACGAGCCCACCGGCGCGCTGGACTCCGACGGTGGCCTCGAGGTGCTGGAGCTGTTCCGGCGCCTGCACACCGGGGGCCAGGCCATCCTCCTGGTCACCCACGACGACGACGTCGCCGCGGCCGCGACCCGCATCGTGCGCATGCGCGACGGCCGCATCGAGGACGACGGCACCGGCGCGCTGTCCGCGGCGGCCGGCGCCAACTCGCCGACGACCACGGGATGAGTGTGCAGGTCGCCCCGGGCACGGACACGAAGACGGACACGGGCACCGGTGTCGGGACCGGCGCCGGGCGAGCCGCGCCCGAGCCCGTCGCACCGGAGCGTCGTGCCACGTCGGTGACCGCCGCGGTGGTGGCGCTGTGCGTCCTGGCGGCCGCCGCCTACGCCCCGATCCTCGGGCGCCAGGGCAACCTGGCCACCGAGGCGTTCCGGGCCGGCCTGGTGGCCGCCTTCGCGTTGGCGGGCGCCTTCGCCGTGGTCCGGCGACCCTTCGAGCGCCAGGGCCTGTTGGCGCTGTCGGGAACCGCGCTCGGGGCCTTCGCCGCGCTGAGCGCGGCGGTGGTCCAGGCGCACGTGCACGGCCCCGGCGTGAGCGCGACCGCGCTGACGATCGCGCGCTTCGTCGAGCCGGTGACCGTGGCCCTGTTGCCGGTGGCGGCCATGCACCTCCTGCTGGGGCTGCCCGACGGCAGCTGCCGGTTGAGCCGGGCCGCCATCGTCGGTGGATACGTCGTGGGCGCCGCGGTGGGTGTGGCCATGTGGACCAGGCGCCCGAGTCTGTCGCTGTGGCCCGTGGCGGTGGAGGCGGTCGTGTTCGGGTCGATCGGCCTGGTGGGATCGCAACGGCGCTACATCCGCTCCCGGGGCGTGGAGCGCCAGCGCATGCAGTGGTTCGGGTGGGCCATGGCCGTGGGGGCCGAGTTGCTGGTGGTGGCCCTGGCCCTGCGGGTGTTGTGGGGTTGGCCCACGCGGACCTGGCTGGTGGTCATGGTGGCGAGCCTGCCGCTGGCCGTGGCCCTGGCCATGGGCAGCTCGCGTCGACTGGCGGGGCGCATCGACCGGATCCTGGCCCACACCGTGTCGTTGGCGGGGCTTACCGGCATCGTGGTCATCGTGTACCTGGTCATCGTGGTGGGCCTGGGCCACACCCCCACCCACGACCAGCGTTCACTTCTTGCGTTGTCGATGGCCGCCGCCGCGCTGTCGGCGCTGCTCTACGGCCCGGCCCGCCAGCGCCTCACCCAGTACGCCAACCGCATCGTCTACGGCGAGCGCGAGGCACCTGACACGGTGCTGCGCACCTTCGGCAGCCGGTTGTCGCGCGCCGTGCCCATGGACGAGCTGTTGTTGCAGGTGGCCGAGTCGCTGCGCAAGACGCTGGGGCTGGCCGCGGCCGAGGTGTGGACCGGGTCGGGGGGCCATCTGGAGCGGACGGTGTCGGTGCCCGACGTCCCGGTCAAGCGCATGACCCTCAACGACGAGGAGGCCACCGTTGTGGCCCGGGCCGGCGTGACCGGCACGGCCTGGGTGGAGATCTGGCTGCCGCAGTTGCTCGAAGGTCGGGAGGACGCGTTGGTGCGCGTGGCGCCGACGACGCATTCGGGCCAGGTGCTCGGACTGATCGTGGCGGTGCGCCCGGGAAACAGCGACCAGTTCACGACCGACGACGACACCATGCTGACCGAGTTGGCGCGCCAGGTCGGGCTGGCGCTGCACAACGTCGAGCTCGACTCGGCCCTCCAGGAGTCCCTGGACGAGGTCAGGCGTCAGGCCGACGAGCTGCGGGCGTCGCGGGCGCGCATCGTGGCCGCCTCGGACGCGGCCCGCCGTCAGATCGAGCGCAACCTCCACGACGGGGCGCAGCAGCACCTGGTGGCGCTGGCGGTGAACGTCCGCCTGGCCCGCCAGTTGGCCGAGCGCGATCCCGAGGCCTCGGGCAAGATCCTCGACCAACTGGGCGAGTCGGTCCAAGAGGCGGTGCAGGAGCTCCGCGCCCTGGCGCACGGCATCTACCCGCCCTTGCTCATCGACCGCGGCATCGCCGAAGCGCTACGCAGCGCGGCGGGGCGCGCCGCGCTGCCCACCGAAGTGGACGCCGAAGGACTGGAGCGCTACACACCGGACAGAGAGTCCGCCGTCTACTTCTGTTGCCTCGAGGCGTTGCAGAACGCGGGCAAGCACGCGGGCGAGGGCGCCGCCGCGTTCGTCCGGGTGTGGCAGGAGCCGGGCAGTCTCAATTTCGAGGTGCGCGACACCGGGGCGGGGTTCGACACCACGGGGGCGCTGGCCGGTGGGCACGGCTTTGTGAACATGAGCGACCGGGTGGGGGCCATCGGCGGGTCGGTCAGCGTGCGGAGCGCGCCGGGCGAGGGCACCACCGTGGCGGGAAGCATCCCCCTCCCCACGTGAACGTCAGGGGTTGAACGTGAACCTCAGGGGTTGAAGCGGCCCGGTTGCTCCCCCGACCACATGTCGATGAGGACGTCGGGCCCGAAGCGCTCTTTGTGGACATAGCCGAGCGCCCCGCAGGTGCGGGCGTCGCCGGGGAGGTCTTCGGCGTCGTAGGTGGAGAGGAGGATGACCTTGGTGTCGGGATGCTCGGTCGTGATG
>Ga0302325_10027659_pt1 | contig 11753 bp, 14 predicted proteins | sample Palsa_T0_2_FD_201948 | JGI IMG/M metagenome (GOLD analysis project Ga0302325, IMG submission 201948) | Peat permafrost microbial communities from Stordalen Mire near Abisko, Sweden - Palsa_T0_2 | ecosystem: Environmental > Terrestrial > Soil > Palsa > Peat permafrost | place: Sweden: Abisko... | reverse complement strand
CTTCTTTGCAACGGGTGCCTTCTTAGTAGTATTTTTGGAAGCTGGCTTGGAAGCAGCAGTCTTCGACGACCCATCTTCGTTCTCTGAAGCGGCAAGTCGAGCAACAAGGACAGCCTTGACCCCAGTTTGAGCAAGGCCACGCTGCTTGAGTTCGGCTTTGAGGTCAACCGCCTTTAGTTTATTCCAATCAGTCTTTGTGGCAGAGCCTTTCTTCGGGGCAGTCTTAGGTTCAGCCTGATGAGAAGGTTAGCCAGTGAATTTTGTAGATCGAAAAGATCAACTTACGGCGGCAGGCTTATCAGCTGCTTTGGGAGCTACCTTCTTCGTAGTAGCAGCGGTTTTCCTCGGAATGGCGATCTTTCTGGGCTTGGTCTTGGAAGTAGTGGCTTTTGCAGCGGGTTCAGAAGCAACGGCGGTGGTCTTGGATTTTTTGGACTTTGGCGCTTCGACGTCATCAAGATGATCGGCGGCTTTGCGCTTTATAGTAGTGGACTTAGTGGCAATGATAGAAGCCTTGGACTTTGTGCCATTGACTTTTGCGGGGGTAACTTTGGGTTTGGCAACGGAGGCTCTGGACTTCGTGCCATTGGGTTGAGCAAGAGTAGCTTTGGGTTTGGCGGCGGCGGCAGCTTTAGACGTCTTAGTCTTCGGTGCTTCTTTGGAATGTTTGGTAGAAGTGGATGTGGGTTGAGTGGTGGAAGCCTTTGACTTCTTCGCCATGGGCTGTTCCTCGGGTTCCTCAGCCGATGCCTTGCGTTTCGAAGCTGTGGATTTGGCAGGTGCAGATCGAGCAGGGGGAGAAACTGTAGACGGCTTTCGAGATGAGGTTCTGGTAAGTTTTGGGGGTAGGATGGATTTGGCCGGAGTCTTTGTTTTGGTGGATGCAGGTTTCGCTGCAGCTGCGGCTTTTTTCGGCGGCATGTTGATTAACGTTGCGCGCCGAAGCGTTGGGATTGTGAAGGTGAAGTCAAGAAGAATTAGAAGGGATGTAAATCTGCGATCCAAGAATCAGAAGATCGACAACAAGTTGTGCGATCCAATGAATTTAAAATGTGGATTGCGGTAGGTTTTGAGTTGAAGTTGGAAGATGGAAAGACGAGAAGATCTTGATTTCGCGAAAGATTTATTGTCGCCTCGTGTCGCGTCGGAGACAATATTGACAGGGGTCAGAGCCAGAATGTTATCGTCTGCGCAAAACAATAGCAGGGGTTCTCGGAGCCGCCATTCATAAAGAATTTGATTGGTCAGTTTTCTTTGAACTCGACTTTCACTCAATGCTCCTCGCAGTTTGACTTCTTGTCAAACACTTCAGTCTCGATGGGTTCAATTATTGTGCGAGTTTTTATTTTTTTAAATATCACTGGAAATATTTTTAATTTTGGTGGGCGATTCATTACAGCTGTATATCTCCTTATTTTGAAAATCTACTTCCTACCTCTCTACCAGCACTCTGCACCTAGTGCCCATGTCAATAAAGCCTGACTGTAACTTCGTAGAATTTGAAAAAATCAAAAAGATCGAAAGAAATCAAAAAAAAAATTTTTTCAGAAGAGGAGGTCAAGATCAAACGAGTGCTTTCATGATTTATGCCTACTTTTCCGAGATATTCGCGGCCAAATTCTATATACATAATGCGCCGCGCCCGTATCAACACTCACAACAAGCTCTGGTAAGCATCCAGCCCCGACTTGTGAGTCGCAGGCTTTGCTTGAGCGGGAGTCCCAAACGCCGATGACACGCTAGACTGTTGGGGCGCTTGGAAAGAACTTGCCCCTGGCGGCGGAGGCAACGAGAATGAATTCGTCGTGTTCATCATGGGCCGCTGGCCAGGCGGGGGAGGGAGTGAGAAAGGATTTGGTGTGTTCATCGCCGGTCTCTGGTTCATGGACATATTGGACGTGGAACCCCCAATATTTGCCATGGACGATAGACTGGCATTTACTGAAGGTACGCTGGTATTACTTGACCACGGATTCGAGGCCGGCGTACCCCAATTCATCGAAGTGGACGCCTGAGTACTTTGAATACTCGATAATGGTTGGGGTTGAAGCGGAGTTGTATTATAATTAGGCTGAGGTTGTAGAGGTTGTGAAAATTGAGTCGACGATGGCGAGAGGGCATCAAACCGTGATAGGTCAGGAGTGATTGTTCTGGATGTAGGGCCTTGTGGTCTGAGGACCCCCATGGAATTCCCTAGCATTGAGGGTGCGGTTGGGCTTGGTGTTGACCATGCAAATGATGCCCGGTTTGTTTGATTGGGAACATTCCGTTGGGAAGCAGTTGCATTTGCTGGCATAGCGTCCCATCCTGCATCCATAGGATTCGAAGGCTCGCTGGCGCCCGAGGTACCTTTCACAAGCCGTTCAAAGTCGATTTCGGGATCATTCGATCCACCATTCGTTGAGAAGGCATTTGTCGCGTCGAACGACATAAAGTCATCATTGCCCTTCTTCGACCCATTGGTGCCAGATAGTTCCTGTAATTTCTTGGTTTGTTCTGCTTCAACTCTTGATGACAGACTTTTTATCAAATCCATGAATGCTTGAAACTGTTTTAAGTCGAGGAATGGCCCTAGACTCATCCTCCACAAGACTGGGAGAATATCCATTGCGACGAAGTCAGCATCAGCTACTGTTCCAACTTGCCGTAGAACATTCAATGCTGCCATTGCCACAGTTGGGTCTTTTGTTTTGATGGCCCTTATTAGAGGAACAATCTTCTCTTGCATGGTGTATTTGTCAAGGGCAGTTGAAGAGCTCTTCTTGCAAGCGTTGGTTTGAATGATGCCATCGAGACCATCATTGCTCTCAGCTGGATCATTTGAACCACCACAGAGTATCACAAACGCTTCAAGGCCTCGCACCTTGATCCCGAGGCTGCTGGTTTTGGTGAACACAGAAGCGATGACTGGGAATAGCTCATTCTTTATAGTGGAGAAGTCTAATACTGGGAGGATAGTTGGCACACTCCGCAACGAAGCATCAACAATACTAGGTGTTGAAGATTCAATAGCTAAATGAATGATGGGAAGAATATCTTCACTAGTCAGTTGAGAAAGCAACTGAAGGTAAGTCTTGCGTACCATCTTTGAATTCTTTCCCAGAGCAATTGCAGGTAATGACATTGATATATTCCAGTAAAACCATAAGACCAGCTTCTTTAGCAGGGTCTCGTTCAGGCGGTCCTTTGGCCTCTGATTTAGAGTTGCTAGATAGGACAAAAATCTCCTTCAATCGTGGCATAACCTTTTCCGTGAATGGACGCCGTGTAGACGGCAGTAACTCGATGATCTTGAAAATGTTCCGTAAAATCAGAGATAAAAGGTCACGATCTTTCATTTCTTCTAACAATGCTGGGAGAACCTTCTTGTCAAGGATGGACTTTGGGAATGATGGCAGTACCCGTGACAGTCCACGCATGAATTGAGCTTTCTCGTTTGAGGTTTTGGCTGGGAGAGAATCCAGAAATCGGATAGTTGAGATCAAAATATTATCAAAATATGCACTTTGCTGGAATTCCTTCGCAGTCATTCGTTGCGCAGGTCGTCTAGTCATCAGACGAGGCAAGACCGAGGCGGTAAGATCTTTTGGGATAGGCCGTAATGATAGAAAACCATTGCCAGCTGATGGAATGGTAGATGAGGATGTGAACAACCTCCTGTAAGTCGTTATGCTGGAATTGGTCTCAAGCGGGGAAGTATGTGGAGAATTGTAGAGAGCGATTATGAGCAGACCAAGGGAGAACATATCAGCGGCTATATTCAGGTTCGAGTCGAGCACAAAATCTGGTGAGCAGTAATCCAAGTTCATTTGAACGGATTTTGGTAATCGGCTGGAGGATGTCCAGGTCAGCATGGCACATAGAGAGCTTTGGATATCTCGCTACTCGCAGGACAATGGGAGTATACATACGGATCGATATTAAGTACTTCCGAGAGACTAATAGGCGTCACGGAAGTCGGTTTTGTCGAATTATCAGGGGGACTTGCGAAACTTAACCCACTAATTTTCCAATCTGACTAGATATTAATTAGCAAATGGTTCCTTTCAATATTACAGGAATTCAGTATGTTTCTAAGACAACTTGATCACTCACCTTTGCATTCACAAAAACAGCATCGGGCGTTAAGTTGCCATGAACAAGACCAGCATTATCATGCAAGAACTCCAGGGCTTTGCTAATTTGTTCCAAGCCCTTTTGAATCTCTAACTCGTCGATTTCTAACTCCCGTCTCTTTCTGCCACCTTCCGAATCTTCTGTGACATATCGACTTGACCGTCCTCCGACACCCCCAGCTCTCTCTTGTTCGTCTTTCTCATGCAGCAAGCTAGACAGTGAGGCAGTGACCGTTTCCGTGGCAAATTGCAATCCACCATTTCTTGTTTCTTCCACTGGTTCGACAAGCTCAAGGATATTTGGATGGCGTAATCTAGCCTGGACAATAATATTTTGTTAGCCTTAGATGTTCCACCTCGAGTAAGGCTTCGACAGAGTTGGGTATCTCTGATCAAGGTAATTCTTTCGAGATTTTGAATGTCTCCCGAGCCAGAAATCCAAAGTTCAAGATTGTGCCGTATTTCACCGGGATACTTGACTTCATGAATGCCCCCGATCAAGAGCGGCTTCGCAGAGGAGGAACATCTCAGATGAAACCAAACTTTTGATTTCGCCCAACCTCCCACTATTCAAGGGGCAATATTCATACCAAAGACGACGCTTCCTTCCTCAACCTCTCCACCACTTCCTCCGTAGCCCTCTTCAGCGACGATGCGCTCGACCTCCCTAAAGAAGCGCCATGCGAATCGAGCGATTTCCTATCGAAAACGAACACCGATACTGCCTTGCCTGTAGACTTCTTCTTCGCATCATATATTTTCCAGGGCCCTGAAGTAGAGGAAGGGGAAGCAGCAACGGTGTAGTTCGAGTTAATGTTCGAGGAGAAGGACTTCAGCGCCGAACCTGAATACTGTCAGTATGAATATCTTTATCGAATGAGTACATTGAACATGAAAGAATGCCTTCGGTCGAGGCGCACAAGGGAGCGCTTCAACATCTTCCCTTGACCCAGAACTGTCCGAGATTCATGGAAAAATTGAAGCACTGCCATGCCTCCCAATCAGGCCGTATAATGGCCAAAATATAGGAGATCTTACTGAACATCTTCGCAGCTCAGCTTGGAGTGTCTTCCCCAAAAAGTGTGAGATCAGTCGGGGCTTAAATGTCCGGAAGAACATAGGTCACTGAAAAGCCAATCGAGGAATGAGACACCAATATTCGAAACTGAATGCGCTCGTTGGCGGAAGAGCGTGGTGGCAGATGCCCAGGATCGTCTGGACTTTTTGAGATGTTGCGCAAAGAAATAGGTGACAACATTCAAGCCTCGTCAGCTGTGGTTGGTCCCTGCTGCCACTACTGTACTGTAGATGACGAGGCTCACTCGCCCGCAGGGCGCGTTCGCTTGACAGTGAAGTCCGATGTTAGGAGGCTTGTTAATTAAATATTTTGCCCCGACTCAACTCTCCGTTTCCCCTTCACAACAGGTGTAGGAGTGACAACGAGTCGGAGGACGTAATCGCCAAGGTTGACTTGCAGACTTGACTATTAATTTGTCAAGATGCTTCGCCAATTGCGCCCCCGAAGCGCACTTTTAAAGCAATCGCCTTCGAGGCTGATACTCGGAGCATGGGAGAGCTCGAGATCTTATAGCATCCAGGCCAAGGCTGCGTCAACAGTGAAGCTCCAGGATATCGACCCTGGCAAGCTATCTATCACAAAGACCACCACACCAAAAGAGCTCGTTCCGCCAAATGAATTGGTCTTCGGCAAAACGTTTACAGGTAGACTGCCACTCTCAAAATATGATTTGCAATGCTTACCGCCCCCAGATCATATGCTTAGTCTCGAATGGACAGCCTCGGACGGATGGCTGCCCGCAAGAATCAGTCCCTACCAAAACCTCTCCCTCGACCCCGCAAGCTGCGTCTTCCACTACGCATTCGAATGTTTTGAAGGCATGAAAGCCTATAAAGATAGCAAAGGACAGGTCCGACTGTTTCGGCCAACGAAGAATATGGAGCGAATGAACAAGTCATCTGCACGTATTGCATTACCTACATTCGACGGAGCCGCAATGATCCAATTGATTGCAAAGTTTGCTGCTATGGAGGAGCGGTTCATTCCTTCTAGAAGAGGATATTCGTTGTATCTAAGACCAACCATGATTGGTACGCAGAGAACACTGGGCGTTGGACCTCCTGGGTCTGCATTACTGTTTGTTATTGCTTCACCAGTTGGCCCATACTATCCTACCGGTTTCAAGGCTGTATCACTGGAAGCTACGGATTACGCTGTTCGAGCTTGGCCGGGAGGAGTTGGTGACAAGAAACTTGGTGCAAACTATGCTCCTTGTATCCTTCCCCAATTGGAGGCTGCGAAAAGAGGTTTCCATCAAAATCTGTGGCTGTTTGGGGATGAGGAGTTTGTCACAGAGGTTGGGACCATGAACATGTTCGTGGCTATCAAGAACAAGGAAACTGGTCAGAAGGAGCTCGTCACTGCACCATTAGACGGTACCATTCTTGAGGGAGTAACAAGAGATTCCGTATTAGCCCTCGCACGTGAGAAGCTTGCACCTGAAGGATGGATCATTTCAGAGCGAAAGTACACCATGCCAGAGCTCTCAGAGGCGGCGAAGGAGGGGAGACTGTTAGAAGCTTTCGGTGCGGGAACAGCTGCTGTTGTGAGTCCGGTACGGAATATTAGCTGGAAGGGTAATGTGGTGGAGTGTGGGTTGAGACCCGATCAGGAGGCTGGTGAGATCGCGCAGAGGATGAAGGACTGGATTGAGGGGAGACAGTACGGTGACGAAGAGCATGAGTGGAGCTACGTTGTGCCTCAATAGGGCACATCGATGTATTATCATCAAAAGGATAGATAAAATGCCTGGTTAATGCTGGTCCATAGCCAAAGCTAAAATGATATTTGCGTTAGCTACGTTGAAGCTATGAAGGTTGATTTCACTTGTGACTTGTGATTGAAAAAGCACTGGCATTGGCTCTGCAGCTGATCACAATTTGGTCACAGAGCTCGCTATTGAAGCTTAAGGTGATCTTGTCACAGACAAAACCAGAACAATGGCGAGAGATGCAGCAATCTATTCGACGACTAACGCAGAGAGATTTTCGAGATCTGCTCTAATTTATCGATGTCCGTCTTCCATCAAGTCCATCGAAGCATCTCCCTCCCCCTCAAACGTGAAAACCCAAATCCATATGTACAACCATCATCCATGCCCAACCTATCCCTTCGCGACTACGACTTGCTCTCCGGGTCCTTCAAGATCCCCTCAGCCTCTAACCTCCTCCGGGCTTCTTCAAGTGCCCAAGTTTGTATTCTGCGTATCATGAGTCAGCATCTCTTCTTTCACTACTGCTCCCCAACTCAACCCCCAATCACCGAATCTCCCAACTCCTACGCCAATGCCAACCATCCTCCACGATTCCAGAGATGTGACAAGGAATACAGAAGGCAAACTCACGACGTATCCGGCTTAAAAGCATAAGCCACAACTCCCAACCCAAGACTCCCAAAGAACCCCCAAACCCACACCGTCTCCCAGCCCTCTTTCTCCGGCTTCTCACCCGGCTTCACACCAAATAGCCACCCACTAGGCGGATCATAATGATCCTCATGCGCATGATCCGCCGCCTTCCTTTCCTTCGAGTTCGAGAACCCCCTAAGCTGCTGCTGTCTCGAAACGAGCGTCCGTTGTGATTGTGAAGAGATTGAGTTCGCGACGCGCGAGAGGGCAACCGGTCGCGGGAGAGGCATCACGATTGTAGGGTGTGCCTCGAGAGGAGTGATGTTGTTGGTGTTGAGGTTTGACGGTAAGGTTGATGGTAATCGTCAATCGAGCTCGCTAGTGTCTAGCGCAGCCGATGCGCCGACCTCTGAATGAAAGTGGGGTCCGTTTCCTCCTCTCGTCCTTCCTCCTTGCCCAATTCAAACTAACTTAAGAAAATAGTTGTTCCTCTTCCTCTTCTCCGGTCTGTGTATTGTCTTTCTTCGATTTTTCTTTCTTCCTGGCTTGCTCTTTTTTTTCACGGTCTGGAAGTCTCATTCGCTTTCATAGCAGTCGAGCCCACAGTCTCATCCCAATGCGTAAACGCATAGGGCGCCAACTTCGAATCCGCATTCTTCAGATACCCAGAATTCGTGTCAGCCGGTGGATCAATAGTGAAGGTTTCCCCGTTCACGGTCTTGATTTTCTTGTACTCTTCGCTTCGTTCTGGATTCTGGCGGGAGTAACTTGAACCCATGACAAATTGTAACTCTTTTCGCGGTATCTCTCGAGTCTCTTGATGGGGTGGATCGAGAATTTGGTTGGCTGGCGGATGTGGGAATGGGCATTGCTTTTTGGGAAAAGGGGTGGGAGAAAGATAGGCTTGGAGAGGAGAAGCGGGTCTTATCATTGCGTTTTATATTGGTAAATTAGCTTGTACACGTGCTTCGAACTGGCCTTAACTTTCGAACCCCCCTTAACAGAGAAACGGACAACAGTCTATGCTGTGGCTGTGACTGGACACCTGAATAAGCGGCTCCTATGGAAGAATCAGTTGACTGAATCTAGATGCCACCTTCCAGGTCGGGGCTGAGAGGTACAAACTACTTCAATTAACCGCCATGTTTTCCGTGCACAACTGCTGCCATATGTCCCCAAGGATCACTCTTGTCAAGCGGCTTGCGGTCGATGGTATGACTGTTATCATCTGTGATGAAGACCTCTGCCTCTTCTCGAGATTTCTTGTTGTTGCTCTCCTTCGAGAGTTTGTCAGAGCCTGATATATCCGAGCCTCCTCGGCTCCGGCGTCTGTGACGGGAGAAGGTGTTTCCCATATCAAAAAATGTATGGCTAGAGCCTCAAGCGACGAATTTGAATTGCGGAATGTGCGAGGGATGTTTATGTCGAGTTGATAATCTGTGCGACCAGCTGCTTGATAAATGCGAAAGGTATCCAGATGCTCATGAGGCTCCGAGCCTGATGATATAAATCCTTCGGGGCTGTGTTAAATCTCGTATCACTACTTATTGGCTGCCAGATGATCGAATTAGCCTTAAAAATACTGTGCGCCTTTTTTGTTTATCAACTTTCCAATTCTCTTAGAGATGTGGTATTTTTGCTCCTTCATTTCGATTCCCTGATTTATCCTCTTGCACACAACATATTACAGTCAAACAAGTGCGCCTTTTAGTTGGGAAGCTCGGCTACGTAATTTAATAACGAACACAGGAACTTGATAAAGTATTGGCAACGGCGATATCTGTGTTGATGCAAGTTTGTGTGTTTGACAATATTTTATACCGGGCGTTCTGTGCAGGGGCTTTCCTCTAGCGTATCTATAAATATCTCTGTTTCTCGTGTCCGTATTGTGCTCTGAATAGCAGGACTTCTTATAGATAATCCTTGATTTGAACAACTCAAATTTCTCTGAAGTTGGGCCACTCAGTTTCCATAAGTACATCGGGCGGCGGGAACAGGTACAACAAGACGTGGCCATATTCCTGGTCTAGGCTAATTCTAGAACCAGGCGCTCTCGATATTCATAAGGAAAGCCAAATTGTCCTACTTGCAGCGATGTGCGCCTTAAATATCATTTGTTTAGCAACCAGAATAGAGATGTTGGAGACAGCGAGCTCAAACCTATCGAGATGGCCAATCTGTATCAATCCACAACAAGCGAGATTTTTTATTTTTTGTTTTTTATATTTTTTTCTTTTCTCGTGCTTTTCTGCGATCTCTAGAGGTCTAAGGTAAATAGGAGGACATGGCACTCATACTAAATGGTTATTAGCGTCACTTGATGCCAGCTCAGTTCTCATTCTAACTAGGTTCGGAGGTTCAACGAACGTCAATATTTCTGGTAATCTGGATTCCAGAGACAGAAGTTTCCTAAAGGCATCTTTTCATCAACACAATGTAGGAGATTCTGGTGGCATTGCGCCAATCGGAGCAGCGTTCTTTCAAATCGGACATGGACAGATATCTAGATTGCTGAGATCTTCAAGGCGAGTAAAAAGTCTAGCAAACCTAAAGCCTTTCCATCAAGACGACAGAAAGTCGGTCATGTCGTGAACTGGGATTCTGCCAATGGCTTGGCTACAGACTTGACGAAAAAGTCACTCGGATCGATGCCAGTGCCCAACCGGACCCGTTCCTTACCACAAGCCTGCCAGAGTGATCGACGTGCAAAAACATTTCCTCGTGGAAACTCCTTCTTGCAAGTATCTTGCGCTGAGTTACTGGGCCAGAAGACTTCAAACCCTATGCCGATCGCTACTAGGTCCAACATAGTATTTCTACAGAAGCCTGGAGCTTTGTCACGTCTTGCTTTGCCAAACACAATATCAGACGCCATGTACGCTTGCGCGAAGCTTAGGCACCGATATATCTGGGTGGGCTCTTTGTGCATTGTGCAAACCAATGAGGATTATGTCAAGGAGAAGATTGTACGTATGAGCGATATCTATTCAGGGGCTTTCTTGACAATTATTGCTGCCTGCGGTGGGCATTCAGATTTAGGTCTACCAGGAATCATATGGGGTTCTCCAAGAAATCCTCAGCTCGTCATAAACTTCGATGGAATTGAGCTGGTTGAGGTTCTGCCTTTGATTATGTGTTGCAGAAGTCGAGATGGAGGGCTCGAGCCTGGACGTAGGGTTGTCCCCGAGATAGAACCCCACAGCTCGCGGATCATTACTCAGTTGTATACAGTCAACAGGAATGGCTTTTGTCTGATCGGTGTCTTTACTTCACTAATGTTCAGGTATACTTCGAGTGCAAAACTGCGTGCACAACGAATACCCGTGGGTAATGAAAGCAGAGAATGACAACATGACCCCGCGAGAATCCGGAGGAGAAGGGCTCCGTCAATTTAGTGAGCCCGATAGTCCTCATCGCTGGGCTTGATTGAGGAATCTTCTGGAGGATTGTACCTGTCGGGACCTCTCATCCAACGACAATGTTTTCAACGCCTGCACTGGTATTTATTATTCCGTGTATGGTTCAAAAGCGAAGCGATCTAGCTTCGGTCCATCGGAATCTAATTTTGTTGAAGCACTTAGGTGGCTACCTTTACATACTAACGTACCAAGAGGATTCCCACCAAGAAGATTACCGAACACAGACTTCGTCCTCCTGACTTGGTCCTGGGCTTGGTCCAGAACACCTATAGGATGGTTTGGAGGGAACGGGTACCGAACTTGAGAAACGTCCAACGAAGGCCCTTGTATCTGTGCTCTCGTGAGCTTCAAGGTCTGTCTTGATCAAAACCAAGGTTGTACGCAGATTGACTTGTTAGAACTGGAGCATAACGACTCATTAAATATCATTGTTAGCATCAAGTATCTAAGCCTGATTGGCATTTATAATGCTGTGCCTGGAAGACTTCTCTTTCAGGCTCGATCTGCGTTACTGGGATTAAGAAACAATTACGGGTGGTATGATGACGGTAGCGACCATCACCGTTTGAACGCCGTTAATCGAGACGGAGCCACGCTTTCCGACATCAGGATCGAGAAGCAGTGGGTTATCGATAATGTCAAAATAAATCCCTACTCAAGATCCGCCAATTCTAATTTGTCGTTATTTTAGTAATATGTCTACCTTCTCATTGGGCAATATCTCACCTCGATGATTATGTGACTAGAAGGGTTCGTGGACGAACTCGTAGTTCAACACCTATTTTAAAAGCATC
>Ga0302325_10027656_pt1 | contig 11754 bp, 19 predicted proteins | sample Palsa_T0_2_FD_201948 | JGI IMG/M metagenome (GOLD analysis project Ga0302325, IMG submission 201948) | Peat permafrost microbial communities from Stordalen Mire near Abisko, Sweden - Palsa_T0_2 | ecosystem: Environmental > Terrestrial > Soil > Palsa > Peat permafrost | place: Sweden: Abisko... | reverse complement strand
GTTCGCCGGAACACCCGGCATTCCCGCACGCAATGGTTTTAACGGTTTCCTTCGTGATCTCCCCGGTGATCGGGCTTTGTTTGTCACCGTCGCCTGCGAAAACTTCCGCAGACTTGACGCCAGCGTCGAGGCGTCAGGACCACACGACTTCGCCGTCCGCATCACGCGCCGTTCGTCAAAGGCGCATCCGCGTCCACCGCATCCCGTTCCAACGTCCGTGACGATCGCGATACGCCCCTCATGTGGTTCTATTCGATCAATAATTGATATATATTTCAATGGCTTGGGATTGGAGTGCCCCGGCGGTGCCCCGCCCAAAAATATACAGCTATGTGCCGCCGTGCGTCTGCCTGCATAGTGTTGGATTATGGCTATTCGCCACTGGCGGGGCACCGCGCCATAGCGCCCCTATCCCGCCAAGCCCCCAACATCCAGCGGCTTCACTCCAGGGCCAATCGGCGCGATCATGGGGGCATGCCCAGTGATGAAGCCGACAAATTCCGCAAGCAGGCTGACGAATGCCGAGAGCAGGCAGCCAAGGCATATAGCCCCCTAGACAAGGAGGCGTGGCTACGGGTCGCTGAGGAATGGATCAAGCTGGCGATGTCAGTCGAGGGACGCCGGGAGTAAGGCCACCTCAGGCATCGATGCGCACCTTGACGATCACCAGCGTGCGGGATCATGTCCGGTCTGCGCATATGGAAATAGCCACATGAAATTCGCCACTGACCGCCCCTTCGCCGATCCCGACGCCGCAGCCCGCAAGCTGAGGCCGAGAAAATGATCACGCGATGAACATCAATGCGATCTTGGTGTTAACGTCAGCCGCCTGTTTGCTGACACTGTTTCTGAACCTTGGCCCGACGCTATCTGTTCGAGAAGAGCGCGCCATTAAATGGCTGTCGGCGATCGGGCCATTCATCGCAATCGGTCTGTTCGCGGTCGCTTACCTTCAGTTTGACCTGAATCGCCAATCATCTGAACGACAGCAAAGAGCCTACCTTGGCGTTAGCTATCATCAAATTTCAAATACCGGACCTGATCAGTCGCCGTTGGTCCATGTCGTGATCAAGAACTTTGGACTGACGCCAGCCTTGAAAGTCAGATATTGGGTGACGTCCAAATTGGATTCTTATCCGACGCCATCTCTTGAGGACGCCGAATTTCTGCCAATCAAACTTCCTCTCTTTCCTACTGATACGATCGACGCCAGCTTCTCAATCAACCCGCTCAACGCGCGACAGCTGTCTGCCGTCCAGGACGGCACAAAAAGCCGAATCTATGTCTATGGCCGTGTCCAGTATTTCGACGCGTTCAACACCGAACGAAATACAAGATTCCGGCTCCAATTTGGAGGCAAGCAGATGATTGACCTCGGTCGCATGGCATGGACCGACAGCGGAAATGAGGCCGACTAAAGCTGATGGGCGGGCCCTCCAAAAAGGCCAGCCATGACGGTCTCTGGATTGGCGCCTTCATCGCACCATGGGATTGGCGACGCACCAGCACCACCATCCTCGGCACCACATAGCGTGCCGGTTGATGCGCAGGGCGTGTGCGCCAGACCGATCAGCAGATCACGCGCAGTTTGACTTCGCCGTTCTCAGTCAGGCGCGCGTTGATGCATGACCACGCCATGGCGCCAATCTTTGTCCAGTTGTTATTGAAAAAATTCATAGCCCCTCGCTCGTCAGCATGCGGGACTTTTAGACTGCACGCCTGCCACTGATCTCCATTCAGTAGTTCGAAAAATATCATCTGAAGCACCGCTTCAAAATGCGGTGGCACTCGCATCACTTCGGTTTTCATCTGGTCTCCTCCTGTTGCAAAAAATGCAACAAAGCGCTGCAGCCCAGCGATATCTCTACATTCCCAACATGGCCGAAACTTGTCATATTCGATGAGTTTACCCCGTTCCCCTGTCGCCCGAATTGTGCAACTATCCCTCGCAACTAAGGGGGGTGTTCGATGCGGGGCGCTCTAACTCTTGCCGTGGTGTTGATGCTTGGCGGTTGTCAGAACGCAATCACCTACGATAGCGGAAGCGGCGGCGTCATCACCCAACACATTACCCAAGGCGACTACGGCCAAGTACTGAAGATGGCGAACGACTATTGTCGAAACCACAAACTCGGCATGGCCTCCGTAAACAAGGTCCACGACGGTTGCGTCTATGCGTGCGGCACAGAGAACGATCAATATGAGTTCAAGTGCGCGGTGAACTGACCTTGCGATGATTGACCCCAAACAAGCAAAAGAGATCCGCAAGCGCTTTGCCAGCGCACAGCTCATCCACATCACATCGCTGGGCATCGATGCAGTGAGTGTCGCCAATCGCGATCTGCCTAAAGCTGCCGCGTATTTCGACAATCAGAACCCGCTCTGGCCGCCGGGGACTTGCCAGTCGTCATTCATGCCGCTCTGGATGTCGCGGCGGACGTGGTATGTGATACGGTCATCAGTATCGAAACCTAAGCCTCGCCAACGCCGGGCACCCTAACACCCGGCCGCTTGTGCTGTTCACACCGCCGCGTCGGCCATCGCAGATTGTGCCGCCCTGTCGTGGTGCGGATCTCAAATAGCTCACCGCATGTCGCGCACCGGCTCCGCCACACCGCCAGCCTCATTGCCGAGCCATCCTTTGCGCGGACGTGAGGTACAGTGTCGATCTGGTCGTAGCGTTGCCCCTTGTATTTCAGATACGTCATGGATCAAGCCGCCGCCTTCGCAACCATCACGCCATTCGTCATGCACCCGGCCAGACACACGCCCTTGATCGTCAAGCTGTGGCGAACATATCGCGCGTCACCGGCTTCTGCTTTGGTCTGGACCAATCCGAGACTGCCGTGACCGAGTGACAGCAGATATCTCGACATTGTCGCCAGAGGCATGTTTTCCTGCCGCGCCAGTTCAGCGCAGGTTCGGTTTGGATAGCGCGCCACAAGCAGGAAGATGGGCAGCAACACGGGCGCAGCCCCGGTTGCCAGGAACGCAGTGACAGCGTCTGAGAGCTTCAATAGTTCGTTCATCGTCGAAGTGTCCTTGTCAATATCGCAGGTTGATATGATGTGGGCAAAAATTTTGAGCTGGTCAGGAATTGACCGCCGCTTCTCTTGCCAATCGTTCGGCCTTCAGCCGCCGATGGTTCGCGTGCGCGGCCAGTTGTTCGCGATGGTACTCGCTGATTGGTGCGGGCTGTGGCCGGTCGAATAGAATCTTCAACGCTTCTTGATTGATCATGTGTCGCTTTCAATTGTGGGAAGTGCCCCGGCGAGAAGTCGTGTCAAGCTCCTCGCCGGGGTTCGCCGTCACCGTGTACATCCGACAGTGACGGCGGATGGCGATTAGAATTGATAGGCCGCTCGCTCCGCCGCATACTCCGCTCGCCTTCCATCCACCAGATCAAGCAACATGCTGATCATGATTTCCTTGCGAAGCAAATCCGACGGCACGGCCTTGGCCTTTGATCGGCGCAGGCATCCAAAATAACGATCATAGTTCTCGACGAAGAAATCTTGCATCGTCGAGCGATCATAATATTTGCGGATGCCAAGTTCTTCGACCCATTGCAGATGTCTATCCCGCAGCTGCATGAAGGATTCACGCTTGCGCCCAAATGCGGGCATGTCGAAGTTGATCATGATGCCCGCCCGGCTATCATCGTCTGTTCAAGCGCGCGGTTGATGGTGGTGACCTGATCGTTCGCTCTGACTGCACCACGAGTGGTCCGGTCGATCTCACGATCCAGATATCCCATCACGCGGTGTGCCGCTGCTTCGTCGAGCTGGTGCCGTTCGCAAGCAAGATTGATCTGGTCGATCAGCTTGGCTCGCACGTCGGGGATGCTGCTGATGCTATTGCCGTTGATGCCATCAGTCAAAGCGAGGTTGATCTCTTTTGCGATTGCGAGTTCGTGTCGGCGGCGTGTGAAATTCAGATCCATCATGTGCCTTTTCCTTTTGTTTGGAGTGGTGGGGCGAATTGCCCTTTAACCGAGCGCCGTGCGGCCATCGCTGGCGCCAATGCCGTGGGTCTGATCGTAATACGTCGCGCCTTGCAATGGTCCAGAGGCGTCGGCCACGATGGTCTTGACCATGTGACCTTTGATCTTCTGACCGTCGATGTAGTTGTGGATCTGGATGGCGCCGCCGACCCCGCCGCCAGACGACGGCGGATGACCCCAGTAGCTGATTGGCGCGGCGTGGCTGATGCCCGCCTTGAAGCCGCGAGAATGCGACATGCCCTTGGCCGTAGCGCCGGGGCCGTGGCCTGCTGCATCGCCGCCGCCGCCGCCAATGCCAATGGCAGCAAGCGCGCGCTTGCCGATGTCTATGATGGCCTGGGCAAGCTTGCCAGCAGCGAGACCAAGCAGACTGGCGGCGCTATCGATGGCACTGTTGATGCCCTTGGCAAGGCCATCCATCGCATCGTTGATCTTCTTGCCGACAGTCAGGAAGCCATCCCAGTTGTAGGCCACCAGTGCAGCTGCGCCGGTGACGATGCCAGCAATCGCGCCGCCAGTGCCGAACGCCGCCGCCAGTGCGACGATGCCAGCGCCAGTCAAAGCCGCCGCAAGGATGCCGAGCCCGATCCCGACGTTCTTGATGGCTTCGGGGTGGACAGCCGAGAAGGCGCCGATCTCGTTGAACACGTTGGTCAGTGCCTTCATCACCGGGATTGCCGCCTGCATCAGCGGGCCGCCCATCGCGGACAGCATGCTGTCCATCTGCTGGTGGTAGGCTTCCATCACGCCTTTGGGGTTATTCGAAGTGAGGTCCGCGTAAGCTGGCGTCAACGGCCTCGCCGCGTCGATGTTCTTGCGATCCTTCTCGATATTGTCAGCCTGACGATACAGCCGCTGTGCGAACTTGGCGGCCACGCTGTCCGGGAACATCTTCGCCAGCCATGAATCTGCCAGCTTCGGGTCAGTGATGCCAGCCTTCAGGAACGCGGGGCGGATGACGTTCGCGATCTCATCCGCCATGTCGCCAAGGTTCGCCATGCCGCCTTTGATCGGAGACGCGCCGGGCTTGAAGTTGAGCTGGCCACCGAGATCGCCACCGAGGACGTTGCTCTTATCTATCAGGCCAAGTTTTTTCCAGGCGTCGTATTGCTGATGGGTCCAGCGCCGTGTCGCCTGAATGGCGTTGGTCATGCGCAGCCAGCCCGTGCCAGCTCTTTCACCACCCATCTCGTTGATCATGTAGGGGATCGAGCCGCCAAGCGCGTGGTCGTTGGCATTGCTCCAACCCGAGCCTGCTTGCTGGGCGAAGTTTTTAACCTGCGAACCGCTGATCTTTCCAGCCGAAGCAATGACCATGGCTGTGATTTTGCCCATCACTGCATCGGCCTTTGCCGGGTCCATGCTGTCGCCCTTCATCTCGATGGCGCGCCAGATGTCATAGCCCTGACCTTCAGCACTCTTGCCGGTGGCGTTGGAGATCAAAGCTTCCATCTTGAGCGACTGGGCGGCTGCAGCACGCGCCTTGTTGAAGTCGCCGGTCACCATCGTTAGTTCGTTGACGGCGCGCAACACGTCGGACGCCGTCGCGGTTGGCACTTCCTTGGTGATCCTTCCAAAAGCATCGGCGGTGAGAGATTCGACTTCGGCACGGGTGCGCCCGGCGCGGATGAGTTTGTCCTGCTGATCCAGCAGCTTCTCGCCATGCTTGGCGATATCAGCCATGCCTTTGACGATGCCGACGCCAGCCATGATGCCAGCTGCGCCCTTGATGACGAGTGCAGTCTTGCCCCAGTTGGTCGCGAGGTTGGTGACCTGGTTGTTGATGCCGGTCAGCCCTTTAGCAAGGGCGCCCAGCACGCCAGCCGCGTTGCTGGTCAGAAGGATGCTTACGCCTACCTTGTACACGTCGGCCATGTTGGTAGTTCCTTAAAATTGATTGAAGGAGAAATAGAACTGCGACGGACGATGGGCGTCATCGCCCGCCGCAGCCCCACAACGATGCCGTCCGGGAGTCCCGAGAAAGGCTAATAACGCGGAGCATATGGACAGCATCGATGGGATGGTAGTGCGACCGCAGCGGCCACGTGAGGCTTAGACACGCGCCGCTGCGGCCTACGACGCGCCCGCACCCTGTGGAAGAAGACACAGGGCGGTCGCCTCGATCCAGTATTTGGATTATCGCGCTATTGCTGCAGAGCGAACAGCAGATCAGCCACGACGATCTCGACGCGAGATAGATAGGCGTGCTCGACGTGACCGGCGTTGCCGTGGATGAGCCGCAGGGTTTCGCGGCCCACGGTAGCCAGAACGTCGAGCGCGCTTTCGAGTGACGGCGGCTCGATTGTTGCTGTTGCGGGAGCGCCCGCAACCGGAGGCGAGTCGAATGGATTTGCCGGGATGGGAGTTGTCATCACAGCAGATCGCTGATGTCAGCGTCGGGGTTTGCTGCAATCCGACTTCGGATTGCCAAGTACTTCCTTGATGACGCGTTGACCGTCAGTTCGCTCGGGGCCAGATGACGTATGTAGGGATCGGCGTCCGGTCGGCCCATCGAAGGCAAGGCAAAGCGCGGCATTTCAATTGGCACGCGAGCGAGTCGCACGTCCCCGTGGTTGCTTTCAAAAGCGGCTGCGTATCCGACCAGCTTGTCGTGCGCGATGCATGCTGCATCGAAGGCTCGCTGATACTCTTTCGCGTCCCGATCGGCGATCATTTTAACAACGTGATCCAGCTCGGCATGACGTTCTGCGTCAAGCGTTACCAGTTGGGACCGTGCGTTCTCCAGCGAAGCTTCTGAATGCGGGAGAGCTGCAGCTGCTGCTGTCGCTCCGCCGCGTGAGGTCTCTGCATGGGCAACGAGTTTGCTAATCTCGTCCGTTGGCTTTGCTTGGCCAGATGAATACGCGGCCAACGCTACGCCACCGTCGTTACTGATCGCGAGTTGCAGCGCGCGTGCTGCGGCCTCGGACTCCGCGCTGATGGCCTTGAGTCTAGCCACCTGTTGTTCAAGCTCTTCAATGGCATTGCGAGCGGCGCGGATCTCGCCATCGAAGTGCTTCAGCCGCTCTCTTCCGAGTTGCTTGGACTTCGGCTTGATGGATGAGACACTGGTCATCACAGGGTTTTCACCCTGCGACTTGTCGTTCTTCTTCTGGACACTTCCAAACATTGATCAGACCCTTCCGCCGGGCACCGAACGGCCCATTGATATGATTCCTTCGGCACTGAGCGCCGCCTTCAGCCGGAAGCGCTCGCTTAAGTTCAGGCTGCTCTCGCCCAAGACTTCGTTGAGCAGATCCATATCGATGGAGGCGCGAGCGGCAGCGATGCTGGTGACGTCGATACTCGGATCGAATGACTTGATGACAGCGAGGCATGCCTCGGCATCAAGACGATGCGGCAATCCGTTCCTGAAGGGCGAACGAGGAGGAATAGGTGTTCGGGTGGTGGAAGCGGCTGCTACGGTGCCGCCGATGACGACGTTTTCGAATTTCATTGTGTTATCCGTTCGTTGGTTGGTTGGTGGTGTGAGGATTACGCGAGTTCTGCGACGACAGCCTGCAAGGCCGTATAGTTGGTTGCGTCAGCACCCGTCGATGGATGCAGCGCGATGACGCTGTTGAGGACGCGCTGCAATTCGATGACGTGTTCCTTGGCCAGCGCGACCATTGCGCCAAGGTCGATGCCCTTCTTGAGAGAGGCGGTTTTGGCTGTTGCCGTTAACGAGATGGCCGACAGGTCGGACAGGCAGGTCAACGCACAAACTCGCGCTTGAGCGGCGCTGGTGTGATGTATTGCTCTTTTGGAATCTCGCCGCCCGCAGCATTGGGACTCTTGCCAACCACGGGGCTGGCACTGCGATACACTGGTGATTTCAGATCCGGCGGGGTTTCGCCGTGTTGGTTTACGGTGGTGGTGGTCATGGTGTGGTCTCCTTTTGGTGGGTGGTGGTGGGGGAGTGGTTCGTTACGCAAAATAAAGCCTCGGTCCCTTCACAACGGCGGTTGCTAAGACCATCGCGAGTGCTGCGCTGTTGCACAAATCGTCATGCCCGTTCGGGCCGTGATCGATTTTGTCCTTGCCCATCGAAGAGGTCTTCCTCTCCAACGAGCCGAATTGTGAGATGAGCTTCTGGATATCCAGAATCCGCGCGCGGCCCGATGTAAAAAGGGGCATTGCGTCTCGATAGATTTCTGATCTGTTTCGCTCAGAGTGTTTGTAGGTAATGCCGGAAGATGCGAATGCGGATACAACCCACTCCGCAGCATAGGCATCCCCGGTGACTTCGGTCAGGTTGTACGAGCGCAACATCGCGGCAACCTGATCGACAGCCTCAACCGGATTGAACGGCGGCTTGATCTCAATTAGGCAGTCGAGCATGGCTGACCCACCCTCGTTGTGGGCAACGGCTGCGGTGAAAGAATCCTTCCCGCTGCCACCAGCCGGATCGGCTCCAGCAACGTAGGTATTGTGCAGTGTGGCTGGCGGCCTCACCATCACGCCGTAGTCAACTGCAGCTTCGATCAGTTCGATGGGCAACCATCCGCCGATGTCTGATCTGAACTGCGCCAGCCATTCGGCACTGGCGCCTGCAGGATCATCAGCAAGCTCGCGGTCGATCAGCTCCTGAGGGATGGTGGGATTGAGCGAGCGCGTGGGCGCCTGAATGACCAAGACGTCATCGGGCTGACCGAAGTGCTTCTTGTACTTCTTGTAGAGTAGACCCGACTTCCGATACGGGCTGGATATCCCAATGATCATCGAACCGGGGATGCTCGCCAATGCCGGAACGATTGCCTTGTAGAGTTCTTCGTCTGGCGCAGCGCTCGATTCATCTCGCCAGTATGCACACTCATCGAACACAGCCAGAAGAACGGCGCGACCGCGAACGGAGCGGAAATTGTTGGTGACGATGGCGATGTCTATCCCGTTGTTGAGTTCGAAGCCGATGGCGGTCTCGCGCGTCAACATGCCAGCCAGCAACGGGATGTCGGTGAAATACGAGCGGATGTAGTTCAGGATCACGCGTGCCTGATCGCGGTCAACGGCGAGGCACATCACGATTGCCCTCTCTCCAGGGCGCAGCCTGTCCTGCTGATTGAATGTTGCAGCGGCGAAGGCAGCCACGGCGGAAGCCACGCTGTCTTTACCTGCCCGGCGCCCGGCGATCAGCCAGAGTTCGCGGACCACATCTGTCGGCGCTAGACGATCTCCAGCGACCGACTGGAAGAATACCGTCTCGGCTTCGTCCATCGGGATGGCGAAGGCAGCTTTCAGGATCGTGTGCCAGCCTGTCCACGTATCGCCACGGAAGAACGGCTTGAACAATGTGGGGTCATTGAGGGCGTCAACGACCGTCGTCGGCTCGGTCGAGACGACCTCTTTCTTCTTGCGCGCGGCGGCCATTAGATGGATTCGCCGTCATCTTCGTCGGTCTCAAGAAGGGCATCACGCTCTGCGGCTTTGCGGGCGAGATATTCGGGAAGCGTCTCGCTACCCGGCTTGCGTTCGACGGCAGTAGCGGTCACAGCGGCCAGCGCTCTCTTGCTGGTTCCAGCGAGTCGAATCAGCTGATCCGCATCAACCTCTTTTCCTGCCACGAGATCGGCCTGAAGGAGTTCCATCTTCAGTGCGAGTGTCGCTGCGTTCTTGATCAGCGCCCTGTCCACCTCGGTCAGTTCCCCGAGATCGGCACTGAAAGCGTTCACAAGGTCACGGAACCGGCGCGCGTTGTGACCGCGACCATCGATCTGTGCGGCGTTGGAATGTAGGACCTTTCCGTTGGTCACTGCGGACCTTCCCATTTGCTTGCGGGAAGCTATGGGTTTGCTAGGAAACATGATCAGGCCTCCTCTTCCTGATCCAGGCCACGGGACTCGTGGATCGATCCGGTCAGCTGCCGCAGCGTCGATTGCGCGACAAAGGAGGGGATCGATCCGTAAGCCAACGCCATGTCGATTGACCGGCAAGCCCGCTGCAAGACATCGGGACCGGCAGCATTTCCAATCGCGACGAACAGCGCCGTGATTGTTTGCCTGGTTGATTCATCCATTCTTGGAGTCTCCATACGAAAAAACCCGCCGGTTTGGCGGGTCGAGGTGGCGTGGCCATTGATGGGTCGGAAGACAAAATGTCCTCTCACCCTAGCGGTTTGAGATGATTTTTGAAATAGTCGATTCAAGAAACCCAATGATACCAAGGGTTTTTTGAAAAAAACCCGGACAAAAGTGCCCCATTAGCGAGGGTATCTCCGGCGGGCATAGGCCACTTCCCGCCGCCTCGTTGCGGCTGCCACACGCTCGGCTTCGGCGTCGATGCTCTGCCCGATCTGCCGGGCCGCCTTCTCGGCAGCCTGCCGCGCTTGGCGCTCACCTCGCGTCTCATGGTTGAGAGTAAAGGCTTGGCTCATGGAAGCGCCGTAGGAATCGACAGGCTCGGGGCCGGGGCCGGTGCGAGCCCAGAGTGGTCGCGACGTGAATTTCTGCCCCTGCACCGCCAGTGTAAGCAAGAGGCAGGGCCGATCTGGTCCGGTCAGGATGTTGTCGATGGCGTGGCGATGTTTGAGCCTTGCGTTGCCACCGATGGTATTGACGAAATCAGTGACATTCTGGTCTTTGGACATGGCCAGGCTATCACGAACGCCCAGCCATCGATTGGTCAGCATACATTCGCGGAAATCCATGTGAGGCCACGGCTGGTTGGTCGCAGGGAACACCACCAGGACGCCGCTTGCGGCGGGCAGGAAGACCATTCTGACCATGTTGTCATGCAGATCGGCGAGGTTTTGCATGTTGATCGCGGAATCGGCGTAGTCCAGCGCCCGGTTTGCGGCGAGCTGGGCATCAAGCCGGACAGTGTCCCCGGTCGCGAACAGCGACTCTGCGTCCTGCCGGGCGCGGCTGGCGGCCTTCCTGCAGGTGTCGTCATGGTATTCCTGATTGGGGCGAGCGTTGGCGGGCAGGCGCTTGTTGCACGCAGGGTTAGCGCATCGGCGTATTTTCTGGGCCATTGGGAGGCGACCTCATATTGGAGTGACACGGACGTGGTTTCGCCAGAGAGCGTAATAGGCTGTTTGACGTCGCATCAGGGTGACTAATGGGCCACACTGAACAGTTCTCGGCGACTTTTCTCGAAAACGGAATCCGTGAGCAGCGGCGCGGGCGCTTTCGCCCTCCGTTTTGGGTTCACAGCCCTGGTGATAGAGGCGCCGATGATCGACGATCAGGTTGACGATGATGGTGGTGACGAGCGCGGCGTGATGGATGAGATGATGCCGCGCCTCTACTACGTAGAGGGGAAGGCGCTGAGAGCGTGCGGCGCGTGGGTGGTGTGTATGTGCCAGCGGATGGATTGAAGCGCTGTGGGTGGCCACCGCAGCAGGCTGCAGCAGCTATTCAGCGGCGTTGTGCCACTGACGGCGCTCGGTGCCGATGGTGGTGGTGATCAACGCAAGAATAAAGCCGCCGTGGATGGCCACAGCGGCTCGGTGGTGCGTTGAACTGACGAAGCGGGATCAATCCCGCCAGAAGTCCTTGAAGCGCGCTGGACTCAGCTGTGTGTATCGCGTGGTGTGGGTGATCGACACATGCCCCAGCCAGTCTTGGATGGCCCTGGTGTCAACGCCATCGTTGGCCAGCTTATAGCCGCAGCTATGCCGCAGCATGTGGAAATGGACGGGCATGGACAGCCCAGCGCGCTTGCCGATGGCCTTCACATGACGGTTGATGGCGTCCGGCGTAAAGGGAGTTCCCCTTTCCGTGGTGAATACGTATCCGGTATCAGGAACAGCC
>Ga0302325_10027655_pt1 | contig 11754 bp, 10 predicted proteins | sample Palsa_T0_2_FD_201948 | JGI IMG/M metagenome (GOLD analysis project Ga0302325, IMG submission 201948) | Peat permafrost microbial communities from Stordalen Mire near Abisko, Sweden - Palsa_T0_2 | ecosystem: Environmental > Terrestrial > Soil > Palsa > Peat permafrost | place: Sweden: Abisko... | reverse complement strand
GCCAACAATCACATATGGATATGTATTATCAAGGGCTCCTTGCAATTTAAGGGGGTTAGGGTCCGAGATTGAAGGGTCCCAAGGCAAGATGCTCAAAAGGAATGTCTGCTAATTCCACTGGTTTTGCAAAATCATATGCGTTGATACTTCAAAAGTTATCCAGCGCTACTGCTGGTTTAGGGTTGGATTCATGAACCGTGGCTGATTCAAACAAAACAAATACGTTGGAACGCGCAGCCACCTAAACAAGAAAATCGATCCATGATTTTGAACAAGTTCTAAATTCCAAGAAAATCTCTACTGCTCTGCTCTACGTACTAAAGTCGCTTCAGCGGTCTTCCTCCCGAGGCAACTAGGAAGGTCCATTATCACCACTATAACAGTCACAACACATCTCCAGAAGGTGATAGTCAGGCAAGGGACCAAAGCATTTCCATATTGAAGTAGTTCAGAGTATTGTGTGAGATACTATCACACTCAATATTCTTTAAGTTTCAGGGACTAGCACTTGAGTTCTATCAGTCAGAACTTGAAGGGCATTGCAACGTAGTTTTTGCATTGCTCCAAGAAGCCTAGAATAAATCTAGTATCAACACTGCAGCAAGTCTCTGCCGAGTCGAACCCCAGATGCTTCTACATGGTATCTTACCACCAAAACTTTGCGTATCCCATTCCCCCTTAATAGAATTGTCAAGATAGGAAGTATGTACCAAATCCCCAGTTTCCAAATCTACCCCAAGAAATTGAAGTGCGTCCTCGAGTCTCCTCCCAAGTGCAGGAACATCTTCCGAGTAAGCGAGCAAAATAGCAGACTGCAGAGTACCACCAAATGAGCATTGGTGAATAGACCAACCATCCTCACTTGAATAGGAGTACAGCTTACCAATCGTTAGCCCCTGAAACCCAAGTTTTCATGATGACTTACCTTGACACGCCCACTCGCAACCCCAAGCTGAGCATGCCACTCAACCGCGCTTCCTCTAGGTAACTCCTCCACCTCCACTACCCAAAAAGGGGGGACCGTTCCCCACTTCCTACTGTCACACTCCACAACCTCCCAATCAGGCAACATCTTCTCCACCTTCCGTGCACCCCTCACCTCCATCCCCGCGTAATGCCTCTCCTCCCACAGATCCCGGGTTTCCTCCTCCTCTGATTCATCACCTTTGAGTTCTTTCAGATGAACAAGTTCCCAGGCTCGGCTCACGATTGCGACTTTTTCTAAGAGAGCTTCAGGGGAGGAGGAGGGGAGATATGCAACGGCACTCGTCCACCACTGGACATTCATCTCTTTTCCTATTCGCCAGAGATGCTGTAATGAAAGCGCAGCTTGTAACTTGAAATTCTTCTCATCAAATCCACCAGTATTTGGTTTCTCAGCACTGCTCTCACTGTCTGGTAAGCTCATAGTGTGAGGGATAAGCGGGATCTGGCCAGCGACGGATACTGTCCAGACGTGCGAGTCCTGGCCATCGGCTAAGGGTAGCGGTATAGAGATTGCCTGTGAATACGGCCCGATGTTTGCTGGCGCCCAGTAGGATATTGATTGTACATGTAACGCTTTTCTATCTGGTGAGGACGGAGTTGGGTTGTGGAGCTTTAGGTGGATGATTACGTTTACGTCTTTTGGGAGGAGATCACCGCATGCTATTGTAACTCTGGCTGGAGGGTGTGGTTTTGTGAAGAGGGCGCCGTAGATCTAGTGTTGTGTCAACGGGAAAGAAGGGCTAATAGGGTTGTGGGGTCATGGTATACCTTGTTCACGGAGGCGAAGTCTTGCATTGAGCGTAGGATGATGACTGTTGAAGTTATGTTGGTGGGCTTTAAGAAAAACTGTTGCAGTCGTTGTTTGATTTCTTCTATCAGTATTCCGGCCTCATCGGCAATAGCACGATTTGTGGGGTTTCCATCTGCGATCACTGTCCAGTGGAGGGTGGTATTTTGTCTGGTTGAACGAAGAGAGAACATAGCTTTTTGCTTGTTGCTGCTCTGTAATAGAAAATGCTTGGGATTGTCCCGCGTAGGGTTAGCTGTAGTCTCGGACTCGGCAGGAAGAGAATCGAAGATGCTATTGAACCTTGGTTCAAGCAAGTCTGGAATTCGACATCTTGGCTTCACATCCTCGACTGAGTCTTTCATGATCACCTTCGCGTCACAAATTTGAAGCCAGGAAGATCCACCTCCTTCTCTCATTATCCTCGTGTCCTTATCTTGAACCTCAATCCTGCCTTTGAACAAGCTTGAAGGCCCATCAATAACTAGAGTCTCAAATTCACCACCCTCCCCAAGCACAGCCCCGTCACCATACGTTCCAAACTTCTTCATGGATCTCTCTATTCGCAGCATGACTTGCTTGTTAGTAACGTTTCCCCAAAGAACGCTCTCATCAAGTCCACCACTGGCAACTTTCACAATCCTGACGTCAAGGCCAACTGCCTGCATGTCCTCCAGAAGCGAGGATTGAGTTCCGGGAGGAAGAGTAGGGTATTGCCAAAGGTAAGCCAAGGGTATGAGGCCAAGCCGTATTGCGACTGACTCAATGCGTGTCCGTTGATATGTCGAGAGAATAGCACCGGTGCTGAGAGCGTTTGCCCCCGGGTGATCGGCCATGATCCTCCTCAACAAAGGCACCAACGATTCAGTCTCATCTTCTTCCTCACTCTTAGACGGCTCTCTCTTCCCTGTAGATCCCATATTTGAAGCATCTGTCTTTCCTGGCTCAACATCGGAACGATCGTAACTCATCGCAGTCTGGATCGCGCTTCCGACGATTGGCTGCCGATACAACGGTATCCCAAGAGCCTGTTGGTACAAGGGCACTACCGTGTGACCAACAGTCTGATACATGAAGCTATTGAGATCATGCTCGTCATCCTCAGTCTCCGATGCCTGATTGGAACCGCGCTCAAAATCCGCTGATTGCGTGTCCGCCGCTGGGTGAACATTCCCCAAGGCAACAACTTTATGACCATTCTGTATGCAGTGCAAAAGCGAGAAGAAACTGTCTTTGCCGCCCGAAATGAGGGCAATGACATCCAGAGACTCGGTCATGCCGGAAGTTGGTGCCAGCCGCAGCTGAAATTAGACAAGCTCAGCAAAGATCCTTCATTGGCATTTGATGGATTTACACTGGATGCTTAGGCTTTACCGACTCTCATCTTTCATAGACTATTAATCTGCCAGAGAGAATGCGTGAAGACTGTGGTGAAAAGGTTTGGTCTCATCTTGAAAATTAGCTGCGGTGGCTACGACACGTGACCATCGGGTAACTTCGAAATCTTGGGAATGAATGGAATTAAATGCACCTCTTTTTGAAATGATGGTCTGTCAGAGAATGAGGGTGTGAAGCTTTCGCTTTATTATCAGGTGTCAATCACTTAATCACTCATGGCGTACTGGAACAATGGTCATCGAAACGAATTCTATAGAGTCAAACACTAGTGTACATTTTGTGATCCAGTCACGGTTGCTGCTAGAAGCTCAGAACAAGGGGTAGCGTAACGGTCTACCAGCTTCCGTTGCATGGTATTACAAGGAAGGTAAAGAAAGAAACTAGCCCATCCCCCATCGTATCAAGGTACACCTCCGCCCATTTTCCATGGATCCGTCATCACGCTAAAAGGGCACGAGAAAAGTTTTGAAAAGGAAAAGGTAAAATACAGAGAAGAGAAGTCATGGCAGCAAGCAAAGCAAGAAATCGACTTTTAATTTCGGAACCACCCAACCATCATGACAACATCAGTGTGGTCGTGAGACCCGAGTATCCCTAGAGGCTGGCCACGTAAAAGGTAGTGGGCGACCGGTTGTGAAGAGTGTGTGCATATGTTCGTGAACTTCGTTTTAATGTGCTCCACCGATGTTATCAAATCTTGTGAACGGCGAGGGTTCAGTCGGACCGCTTCCGCTTCTTGCGGGCCTGGTTGTCGCCGTCGCTACTACCACCTTCGGAAGTGAGCTCAGAATCACTACCAGAGGCAGCAGCTGCAACGTTGAAGAGCACACTACCCAAAGAGTGAATGTGCTCGCCATCACTGGCCGACTCCATGTGATCACTTGGCAGTTCGCCGTCTTCCAAAACGCCCATGACGATAGCGCCGCTTCCATGAGTGCGAGCGTGCTGAGAAAGATTGTCACTACGGGAGAACTTCTTGCCGCACTCGTGACATTCGAATGGCTTGTCTTGGGTATGGAGGGAACGGTAGTGTCTCTTGAGGTGCTCTTGGCGTCTGAATCGACGATTGCAGATATCGCAGACGAAGGTCTTGGAAGGATCCTCAGTCAGGGATTGCTTTCGGCCTCGGCGGTTGACAGGTGGTTGCGATGGGGTGGCACCTGCATCAGACCCTCCAACATTGTTGCCAGCGTTGGACTCAGAAGAGCCGGACTGGCTTGGGGCAGACTCCGCTTGTTGTGCGTCGGTGTTGCTCTCCTGAGCTGGAGCTCCACTTGCTGCGTTCATTGGGACGGTGTACTTGCGAGAGCGGACGAGGTTGTCAAATTCGGAGCTGTCCTCCTCGCAACGGGCGGCCTTCTTAGACTTCTTGGTGCGCTTTTCCTTCTTAACCTCAGCTTCGGAACCTGAAGCGGGGGGGCTAGGCAGACAAGCAACGGCAAATTGCTCAGAGTCCTCGAAGTCCTCAAAATCTTCGAAGTCGTCTTCGTCAATGAAGGACTCGTGGTCGAGCGAGACAAGATCGGAGCCCGAGTTGGTTCGCTGTCTCTTGCTACCAAAGAATTGGACGTTGTCGGTCGCAGGGAAGTTCACCAGGCCGTTGACGAAATCTTCCTCGGAGTCAAGGTCGGAGAATTGATCGAAGGTTGGCAGTCCGTGGTGGTGCACGGGTGCGGAAAAGTTGAATGTTTTCGCATGTGTCTCGGCAGCCTTGTTGAAGCTTTCACCCCCTAGCATGAACTGGTGTTCTTCGTCGTCTCCTTCGCAAAGGGTTGGCAGAGGTGGGAATTCAGCAGCGATGGTCTTGGTCAATGGAGGATTGGATGGGGCACCAGATCCAACCGTGAGATTTCGTGGGTCGCAGAAATCGAAGTCCTGTTCCGAAATGACAGATCGTGGATAAGGGGAAGGGGAAGGCGAAAGTGAGGGACAAGATGTTGCAGAGAGGAGCTCGCTAGCGTTTCCGTTGCTCATAAGCGAGTTTGGCTGGATGAACACTGCAGAAAGCAAAAGCTAGTCAGCACCAACTCATCAAATTCACCAGAATTCACCACGGGAAGGCCCGCAGAGTCTGCCCGCGGATGAGATGTTCTTCACAACAGAGAGTTGCACGGCACAAACATACCTGGAGTCATAGGCGGGGAGCCGCATCGTTGCCAGTCGCTGCCGACAAGATTCTCGGACTGGACCTCGCCCTGGCATCCTTGCTTCACGCCTTCGAATCCCTCGAGTCCCATAAACATCGTGTTCATCGGGGTTTGAATCACGTCGCAATTAGATGGGCTGCTCATGACGCTTCCGGAGGCAGACAATGGTGGTGTCGACGGGTAGTAGTACATGTCGCCATCTTGACAGTCTGAGTCGATCATCAAGCGGGGCGAGTGGTCCTGGATCAGGATTGTGGGCTTTTGGTACATTGGACGGGGTGAAGCCATTGGGGTCATGTGTCTCTGGAATCCGGTGTTATACATATGGGGATGCATCGGAGGCTGCGAGCACGACGAGTTTGGTCTGGAGTAGATCGGAGTCGAAGGCATCGGCTGCACATGTGGATGGTACATTGGCAACTGGATGTTGCTCGGGTGCTGAGAGAAGTGACCATGCTGGCGGTTGTCTGGCTTCGGATCTGGGTTGTAGTAAAAGAAAGGTGATTGTCCCATTACCTGGGGGTGTTGTGCATATGACGAGTCCATGGCGGGCAGTCCTTGGATCTCAGCTGTGTGGGATTTCTGATCAACGTTAGTCACATCATCCGATTTGGACAAGGCTTTCGACCCTCGACAATCCTCGACATCCGATTGCAAAACATACCTACTTAGTTTCGACCACGAGGTTTCGATTCGAAATGGCTGATTAAGACTCGATTGAAACGTTAAGCTGGTTCGCAGTATCGGATGAGGCGAAATGGCGGGATGTCAATATTCGAAGAATGAAAGGAACAGGTTTGAAGGGAGTGACTGGACAACAGTTTTGGAATAACCAAAAACTGTCTAATAGTTGTACTGTGGAGGTGACTGATTATACATAGGCTCGCTGTTGAGGAGGCTAAGTCGACTGGGTGATTTGGTATTATCGACGTTTTCGTGGGACAAAGCCGAGATGCAGAACAACAGGAGGATACTAAAGGAAGGTACGGAAGAAGTTCGAGAAGGCAAGGAGACGCAAGCACAAGTCGAAGATGTTCCAAAAGGTCCAGGTACAAAAGGGAAACCGGTGGTCGGTATAAGAAGAAAGGATTTGGGATGAGAGGACAATCCTAAAGAGAGACGAAAAGAGTGTGTGATGGGGACCCTGCGAGTAAAGTAAAAGATCACAGATCAACGAGTGTGATAGAAGCAAAGATAGGCAAGGCGCCGAAAGAGGTCTAGGTTTGGGATGAAGGCATGTCGACGGGTGGGCCAGGAACAAGAAAGCAATGGTGGTCAGTCCGCGTCAAGGGCCCTGTCTGGGGGAGCCGGCGGGCATAAGATGGGACGGATTGGCTGGGAGTTCTAAATCTAGTTCGGACTGGGTGAGGCCTGGTAAGTAGGCTGGGTCAGGATCCTGGTTCCTTCGTGTTCGACGCTAGCACTACTTTTCTGTGCCTGCGTGTCTCTCTGCCTGGCACAGAGCGAGCCCATAGGGTCGTTGTTGGATTTTCCGGGAGCTGGTGCATAGCGTAGCGGGCCACCACCCATGCAGGCTGCAGGCACTGGAGCAGGGGAAGTCGGGGGGGGCATTTTGTGGTGGCCAACGTGAGCCAGCGTGAGCCCACCTTGTCCAAAAAGCGCTGAGCGTGCAGCAGCATGCATCATGGGCGGCCGTGGTTGGGGCGAGCCGGACATGGGCTCAGGATCGACTGATTCGACTCGTTGGGGGCCTTTGGGGCGTGTGCTTGGTGCGGAAACCACTCGCGCGGGCTCGCAGCCAGGCGAGCTGGCGAAGGCAGCGGCCGGACAAAGCGGCGAGTTGCTCTCGAGCCAGCAGCACGAAGCATTGCACTTACCACACCATACAGTAGCACACCACACCAGAACCATTCGCCTACTCCACTCACACCAGCACCTCTCTGTCGTATGCACATGCACAACCCCGACTAAGCTAGCCTCGACCTGCACATTATTATCCATACGAAGGGTGGGCACCGCCGCACCGCGTCACTTCGCCTGAATCTGCTGCTACTGCGAAAAGACAATCCTCCATCCAGCGCCGTCAGCGACCGAGGAAGGTTACGGCCTCGGTGCTGCAGCATCTCATCATCGCTGCCACAGCAATCGCGCTGGTGGATCGCTGCTCAGCTTGAAGAGTAAATAAAAAAACGTGCAGAGTTCTAAAATAACCTCACCCAAAAAACATCAGATACTGCGAACCAGCTCGGCTTCAATATTCAAGTATGCTCGTGCCTCAAATATTGCCATCCCAGAGACATGATTCGGCCAAACATGCGCTTTTGCCCAGAGCTGGACTCTTGTGCGGACGGTGTGATCCGAATCGCCACAGCCCACTCGGCCAGCGCCCGTGGGACCTTTCGACAACTAAGCATTGAGGTTTGTTGCAAGGGCCGTCTTTACGGCTTCATGCGAAGCTGCGACTCACGAAAGAAGCACGCCCTCCATGCGGCTTCTCCGTCCTCGAATGCATCCACGCGAGGTGAATCAGAATCGGGATGGCCAAAGAAACCTCGCCGTAATGTCTGCTTCCCATTCGACGCGCTGATGCAAAGCAAAGACTTGGAGCGAGACGCGAAACATTTGGTTACGCTGCGAAGAGCCACTCACACTGCGAATCACCCCTCCCACACTCACATTGGCCCTCCTGAACGACAGAAACACAATTGTGCACGGCTCATATTGCAGCAGTTATCCAAGTCACTTCCGCTGGCCACGATGCTCGCGACGTATCAACTTCTATCTTTCCATCTACCTCCGAGGGTTTTGCCGCTACTGTATATCATCACCCACACTGACGAAGGCCAGCCAAGTTGCATATTTGAGCTTGCTAAAGTTCAGCCCTTTGAGCACATGTCATCGCTCCCCTCAGCTTCCCTTTCACCGAGGGCCCTGATAAAGATCAGCACCGGTGTGGGGAAGATGTTGAAACATGAAACATTATGGACCATTCTGAGCAGCCACACCAACTGATGACCAGCAAAACAAGTGTGAGTTGCCTTCCAGGTTAGGCGGTTTGCAGCGGATAAAGTGTCACAAAAAGTTGACGCACTTATGGTGGTTTCTAACCAAACCGTGTTAAGTCTGAATTCAGGTACGCGAGGGTGATTCGCTGTTTCTAGAAGGCTGCCTGCAGGAACAGAGGTTGTCGTTTCGGACTACGTCCGATCAAAAATGTGACATTTCATCGGTGCCGTCGATATGATGCTCCCATCATGATGCCCAAGCGCATCAGCCTTCACTATACCCCACTTACCAAGGACGAAAAGGGAGCGATTCAGACGGGATCATCACGCCATAGCCTTCATTTTCGTTTCGATAGGTGGTTGTTTAGTGTAGTCAAGTCAACTTAGATCATGGGCCAGTGTTTGAAAAGGTCTACCAGTATAGCCGCTGGTACAGAGGACATATGGTCACTTTTGGATTTGGAGACGCCAACGAAATCTACGAAGTCCCTTGGTGGGGCAGTACCAGACAGCGGGAGGCGATATCGCGGGTCGGGTTGGTATCTGATATCGATAAGTCAAAAAGTCGCCGGGCTGACAACCGTGGCCAAACTTGAGGGCGCATCGCCCCCAAAGTTCAACTCAAGGGTGCAGACCGCACCATCCCATAAAATTATGAACATGCACGATCGCGAGCGTGGCGGCGGCGTGACGCCCACGTCTGGCCGCGCCTGTCAGATGGAATCGCACAGAATGAGCGCCTGCTGTCCACAGACGCTCATGTTTTATTGCTGCACAAATTGATCGAGCGGGCTGACTGTGCCACACTTTGTCAAGTGAGCAGCTGGGAAATTGCATAATAGCAATCGTTATGCATTGGTTGATGCAAGTTGTGCATACGAGCAGGTTGAGGCCTAAAGATAGCTCGAGCGTTTCCGTTTTCGGCCTGAGCGGATGCTGCTTTGTGCGAGACACATGGTGCTGGTGCTGGTGTTGATGATAGCCTGGCCTTCAGCAGTGAGCTTCAATTTTTAAATCGCTCGGTTCTGCCTGCATAAGGTAGCATCGTTGGATCGCCGAATTATCCTCTGGCACTTGCACCTGGTTTTCTGCCACTGAACGCTTCATGGTTTGGATTTGTGCAGAGTGCAGACACTTCTTCGGTGGACTTCCAGAAGAAGGAGTTAGATAACCGACCAGGGTTGAAGTTCCGGGGAGCGGATTGGCCGGATGGCGGATTCGTGGATTGGCTGTGGGGGGCCCGGTCGCTCAGGTCTCATTTCAGAAACAAGCCAGGGGCAATTAGTGGATGCTCTTCCGGTGTTAGCGGTGCCGGCCATCAACTTGCCTGCCGCTTCTCAGATCCTTGCTATTTGCAGCTCAGGATAGTCAGACGCCGTCAGCTGCTGCTGCAGGTACGCTGCAGGTACGGAGTACGGAGAGGAGTTTTTGCCTTCAAGTTCGAACAATCAATGCAGCGTACATATGCAGGCTGGAACATACTTGGTAGGGAGCGGAGCACAAGACGGCTTGCACAACGGCACACGTTTCACCGGTGCACGCGGAGGAGGCTTCGGGCAAGATTTCATCTCGCTCTGCCTCTCTCTCGGCCCTCGCAGTCTGATGCGGTTGTTCCCCGTGAGGCATGGAATGGCGATTAGCCAACAGATGGGTGCTTCCGGGTCACAGACTCGGAGACTCACAGAGAGCCAGCCCAGCACCACTTTCTGCCTGGCCACTTGGCCTGGCCTTGACCGTCAGGGCCTGACCCCACTCGCGGGTCCCGGATCGTCTCCTCAAGTCGCCACTGACTTGCAAGGATTAGTCTTGAAAAGGACAAGTGTGGAGTTGGCTCTTATCATCTTCTATCGATGCATGTGGCTGCTTCTGTTCGAGAACAGAGACGGTTGGAATTTGAGAACATGCACAAACGGACGAAATCCCGAAGGTTTGGAACGCCTCCCGACTTCACCAACGTGGTGCTGATGCTGGAGCAAGAGGCCTCCGGTCCTCCTGGACGTACTCCTGCATTTATTCTGCTTCACAGCTCCATCATCGGTGGTTTGATAGAGCATCTGCTCTCCGTCGATCACATCCCGTCTCGCTCCATCTACTCGGGCTTAGAATTACTATGTATTCGGTCTTACTTGATAATCACACCATCAACGGGCCGCAAGTGTGTCCCCCATCCTCTCCGAATTCAGCTGGGCCTAGCTGCTCCCCTAGTCAAGTTTAGGTCTTTAAGCAGAGTTTGTCCAATCACATGAAGTCCTCACTGAGAATCAAGGGCAAATCTTTAGCAATCAATGTTGATAACTGCTAGGATTTGGATAAAATCGCCGATGATGGGTCTGGGAAAATTTGCCCCGGATTTGACAAGGGTGACAGGAGTCTTTGGTAAACCTGGACCTGCATGAAAGCAGCAAGATTTGGAGACCGAATTAGGTCGAATGCATTCCCTGCACGTGCAGTGCGTCTTCCCAACTCTCAGGAAACGTCCCATCAATTGCAAGGTATGCCATCCTCCAGAACCGTATGTTGTCCTGCTAGACACTCTACACAGATCCAAGAAATCGTACTGCAGATCCGCTTCCCTTCCATTGATGAATAGTTAGTCCAGCTTTCCTCAGTCTGCCGTAGTCAAAACTAATTTGCGATTGACTATGACATGGCTTTGAGTCTTTGACATCCGAAGTCGCGCCCAGTGAGGGAATTGCGACACCGAATCAGTCTGAAGATCTCTCCCCACACACACCTGACTTTCACCAATCGCTGGGCCGGCATGGTTCATGGGATTGTTCCTCGGCCTCGGCATTTGCTTCGTCCAGTTCATGCACCATACGAAATGCTGTCCGACGTAGCTACTTGAATACACGCGGAAAACCAATTGTGAAAACCACTGCACGCATCTTGGTTTAACAATTTCCTTATAAAATGTTCCGGAGAGATCACCGAAGTCCACCATTTAATGCTGCTTACGGACTTCTTCCTGTTTGTAGCCATATCTCCGGCACCATTTTGTACGGATTCCGGAACCCTGATGATGGGCCTTCGAGAATGTTTTACGCCACAAAAGAAGAAGGTAAAGAGTGGAATCTTTACGGCAGATAACGCCGGCCGCCGCCCAACGATAAGGACTACGGTGGGGATCATGTTTCGATTGTAAACCGTCTGATTATGCACACTTGCATAAACGTGGGTTCTATTTATGAGTACCAATTCATGCGACGTAAGATTGAAATTATTTAACGCGATTTTATTACATGGTTCCCCAAGATCCCCACACATTTGGTACACGTGCCATGAAGGAGGCTGAGCACCGCGTGGTTCTATTTGTGTGAAACTTCATTTATCCTGAGGCGAAGTAATCTGTCGCACATACAGCTAATCGTCATCCTTTACCATCAACAAGCGTGATCAGATTATGCTCTGCCATCTTCCTCGCGAAGACACCAAGTAGCAATGACCCGAAGTCTGCGTCATGCTATGT